>Ga0315268_10000082_pt1 | contig 105304 bp, 82 predicted proteins | sample C1_top_MG_FD_204535 | JGI IMG/M metagenome (GOLD analysis project Ga0315268, IMG submission 204535) | Sediment microbial communities from Yellowstone Lake, YNP, Wyoming, USA - C1_top | ecosystem: Environmental > Aquatic > Freshwater > Lake > Sediment | place: USA: Wyoming | collected 2017-08-01
TCAGATCCTCCTCGGCTTATTGCTTGCGACTACTTGCAATTCTACCGAGAAGGATCTGTTTTTTCTATCCTGTCAAGTGACTTTGGTAAAGCCATGAATGGTCATTGATGTAAATTCCATTTTTTAGGAAGTGTAAATGAATCTGATTCGCGCACTTGGTCGTTGGTGTCCCGCGTTCCTTATGATGACGGCAATCTTTGCCTTTTCTTCCCGTTCATCAAATGACCTGCCAAACTTTCATGTATTTGATTATTTCGTAAAAAAGGGCGGACACATGATCGGCTACGGTTTGCTCGCCACATCTTATCTTTACGCGTTTAATCGGCGTGATAATAAATCTTTTTTTCTTGCATGGCTTTTGGCGGTTTTATATGCATTCACAGATGAATACCATCAATCTTTTGTCGCGGGTCGTCATCCAAGTATTTGGGATGTAATGATATTCGATAATTTCGGGGCTATTCTTGCGCTTTGCTTTATTTCATGGAGAAATAAAAATCTCGCTTGAAGCGTGATTTTTATTCAAACTCAATCTCGATCTCTTCATCATCTTTCCATTCACTCTCGCGTTCAAATTCAATATCCCCGAACAAGCCTTCTTGATACGCGGTGACGCGATAACGTTTGATCAATTCAAGCAGCGCCAAAAATGTAACTACGGTTTCGACGCGCGTGGCTTTATCGCCCATCAACGTGCGAAAAGTTGAACGTTCCACACCTCTAAGCGTTTTTGTAATCAGATCAATTTTTTCGCGGATGGTAATTCTCGGCGCGGTGATGATCGTGCTTAACGGTTGCTTTTCCTTCTCTTTTGAAAAAGCTATTTCCGCTGCTTCCAGCAATCCAGCCAAAGTGAGATTCGACAGATCGAGTTTCGCCTCCACTTTGGGCGGCGGAGCGACTCGCAAATATGTCCGCATGTTGGCTTCCAATCGTTCGGTCAGCCAATTGGCAATCTCCTTGTAGCGTTTGTATAATCTTAATTGATCCACAAGCGCCTGCCCCAAATCTTCTTCGCCGGGTTCGCGCTCGGGCGGACGCGGCAATAACGCCTCAGATTTTATTTGCAACAACTTTGCCGCGATCACCAGAAACGCCGAAATGTCATCCGCGCGGGCATGTTCAAGACTATGGATATATACAAGATATTGATCGGTCACCATTGCAAGCGAGACCGCGGTAATATCCAACTCGGCATGTTCGATCAAACTTAACAAAACATCCAGCGGTCCTTCATAGACCGGAGTTTGAACGGTATAGCCTGTTTGTCGCCCAAGCATGTTATCCATAGCGGCAGGATTATACCATCGGGATATACGATATAATTTCGCTCATGACAAAACTGACTCATCTCGATGAACAAGGACACGCGCACATGGTAGATGTAGGCGCGAAGCCTGATACCGAACGGATTGCCATTGCGCGCGGCGAAGTCCACATGTTGAAAACAACATTGGATTTAATCCGTGACGGGCAGATGAAAAAAGGCGATGTGTTAACCGTCGCACAAATTGCCGGCATCACCGCTTCCAAACGGACCTCAGACCTGATCCCGTTATGTCATCCTTTGCCGCTCACCCAAGTAACTGTTGACCTCGCGCTGGACGACTCTCTTCCGGGCGTGGTCATTACAGCCACAGCAAAAACAATCGGCAAGACTGGCGTTGAAATGGAAGCGTTGACGGCGGTCTCAATCGCGGCGCTGACGGTTTACGATATGGCGAAAGCCGTCGAGAAAACCATGCGTATTCAGAACATCCGCCTGATCGAAAAACATGGCGGTCAATCTGGAGATGTGATTAATGAATAAAATAAAATTATTTTTCTTCGCAACTGTCCGCGACCGCGTGGGCGCAAAATCCATTGAAATGGATATTCCGCTTGATATGACCATTCAAGGTTTGAAGGATAAATTGATAAGCGAATATCCAAATCTGGCGGCGTCCATGCCAAGTATATTGTTCAGCATAAACCGCGAGTACGCGTTTGACGACGCGCTTGTGCCTCCAAACGCGGAAGTGGCTTTGTTCCCACCTGTCAGCGGCGGATAAATATGGACGGTGAAAAATTCCCAACCATTTTTTCGATTACAGAAGATGAAATTGACGTCAATGATTTGCTTGCAAAGATCACGTTGATTTCCACCGGCGCGGCGGCAATTTTTACAGGCATGGTGCGCGGCGAGACTCGCCGCGGCGAAGCTCACGATACAGTCTATCTTGAATACGAAGCCTATGTCCCGATGGCAGAAGCCAAGATGAAGCAGGTCGCGGATGAAATCCGCGTGAAGTGGCCGGTGGTTGAAGGGATTGCGCTTGTACAGCGTATCGGCAGGCTTTATCCCAAAACGCCGACTATTCTCGTTGCCTGTACTGCCGCTCATCGCGATACAGGAGTCTTCGATGCTGCGCGTTATGGCATTGACCGAATAAAAGAAATTGTCCCGATCTGGAAAAAAGAAGTCGGGTCGGATGGTCAGTTTTGGGTGGAGGGTGATTATGTTCCCAAACCCGGAGAGTGAATCGCTTTATTAAACGGCGGCAGGTTTGAGCGCGGATTGAATCGGATTTACATCCCCAAGCGTGACTTGTTTGAGAGTTCGGGGTTTTTATGTAAAGCAATATTTATTTAATCGAGGAGGAACAATGCAAGAACGAATTGTTATCACGGGAATGGGAACGGTGAACCCACTTGGTTTGAATGTGGCTGAAACTTGGAAAAACGTTGTGTCTGGCGTTTCGGGCGTGGCACGTATCACGTTGTTTGATTCCACGCCGTTGAATGTGCACATTGCCGCTGAAGTGAAAAATTTTAATCCTGAAGATTTCATGGACGCGAAGGAATCGCGGCGGCGCGATCGCTTTGAGCAATTCGGCGTGACTGCCGCGAAAGAAGCGCTGACGCAATCAGGTTTGAAAATTACCGAACAGAACGCCGGACGAATTGGCGTGATCATCTCATCGGCAATTGGCGGATTGAAATCTTTGCAGGACGCAATTTTGATAAATCATCTGGAAGGACCGCGCAAGGTCAGCCCGTTTTTGATTCCGATGTTGATGTCGAACGGCGCGGCTGGAATGACCGCGATTGATTTTGGAATTAAGGGTCCGGGTTTTTCAATTGCATCTGCCTGCGCTTCGGGCGCGGACGGTATTGGCATGGCGGCGATGATGATCCGCACAGGCATGATTGATGCGGCTTTAGCTGGCGCGGCGGAATCGACGCTCACATCCACAGGCGTAGCCGCGTTCGACCGCGTAGGCGCGACTTCACGGCGCAATGATGATTATTCCATGACGCCGCAACCTTTCGATAAAAATAGAGATGGTTTGGTGATGGGCGAAGGCGCGGGCGTTTTGATGTTGGAACGCGAATCATACGCGAAGGCGCGCGGCGCGATGATTCTGGCTGAACTAGCTGGCTATGGCGCGACTTCCGACGCGTACCATGTGACGGCTCCGCATGAAAACGGAGAAGGCGGCGCGGCGGCGATCCGCATGGCGCTGGCGTCTGCAGAAGCAAATTATGAGGATGTTGGTTATATCAATGCGCATGGCACCGGAACTTTATTAAACGACCAGGCTGAAACGCGCGCGGTGAAAGGTGTGTTTGGCGAAGCGGCTTATAAAATTCCCATTTCATCCACCAAATCCATGACCGGTCACATGATGGGCGCGACCGGCGCGTTGGAAGCGATCTTCTGCGCGCTGGCTATTCGCGATGGCGTTCTTCCGCCGACCATTCATTATGAAACTCCCGATCCTGAATGCGATCTTGATTACATCCCCAATAAGGCGCGCGAGCAAAAAATAAAACTTGCCATTAGCAATGCCTTTGGCTTTGGCGGACATAACGCGGTTTTAGCGGTGAGGAAGTACGATTAATTCACTTTATGGACTGTTTCTTAAATCCTTTTTTTCGTTGACAGTGTTACATGTCAACGAAAAAAAAGATAGGGCAGAATGCTATCCCGACTGGCATATTAATCATCATGGCAAAACTTAAACTTGACTTGCACGAGATTTATAACCGCGGCGACCAGATCGACGCGGAATTGAACCGCATCATAGAAGAAGCTATTGAGAAAAAGATCGCGCTGGTGGAGATCATCCCCGGCAAAGGCAGCGGACAACTTAAGAAAAAAGTCCTGCGTTTTTTAAATCAAGGACACATCAAAAAGTTATATCATCGGGTGGAAAAGGATGATAAAAACTTTGGACGTATTTTTATCCATTTCAAGCATTGATAAGGATAAATCGTCTGCGTCCACCATACGCCAAATATCCTTAAATCCCATCGAAGAGATCGTGCTTTATTTTCATTTTGCCATCCACCGGCGGATAGGCGCGCATGTAATCTTCGTTTTCGCCAAATATAAGAGACACCAATTTCATCAGTCCGCGTTGTGTTTGACCGCCGCCCTGTGAAGCATGACACGCGCCTGCTTGATCTTTGATCTCAACAACTTCGCGGATATTTAGGCGCACATGCACGGGGAAATCAAAATCGGAAAATTCTTTTAAGTTTATATCGCCGTTGCTTCCGAATTTTGTCGGGTCTTTGCCGAAGAGCGGCATAAGACGAGTCGCCGCTTTTATGAACCAGCGCGGAAAAACCTGATAGTAAAGCGCAAGCGGTTTAAACGGCGATCCGCTTTCAGGGTGGAAAGAGGCGTCGTCCGATTTTTCAAAGGCAAGTTTCGCGGCATTGTGAATGTGGATATGGTCAGGATGTTTGTATCCGCCAATTGGGTCGAAGGTCAGGACAATATCCGGTTTGAGTTCGCGAATGTATTTAACGACGCGTCCCGCCACTTCATCCACCGAATGATTGATCTGCGCGTTGGGATGCTGGTTGTCTTCCGAGCCAGACATGCCGGAATCGCGGTATCCAAGAAAGAATACATCCTTGAGACCAAGATGGCTTGCCGCGCATTTCAGTTCGGCGGTACGCATCTCAGCAATATCCTTGAAGCCGCGCAAATGCTGTTCGTCAACGGAGCCGGCTTCACCGCGCGTGGCGCAGACGTAGTAAACATCACAGCCTTTGCGCGCGTATAAAGCCAGCGTACCTCCCAAGCCAAATGATTCGTCATCGGGATGGGCAAGAACAGCAAGTAAAGTTTTTGTCATAGTTTCTCGTTTCTAGTGTTTGAGGAAAAATTATTTCTGTTTTGCTTCAAGTCGTTGACGATATTCTGTCACAGGGAATGGATTCACTTCAGCCAAACCAGCCGCGTGTACCGCCACCAAAGTTACATCGTCATCCTGCTTTGAACCGTTTTGATAAGTTTGAAGAGTCGCAAGCAGTCGGTCACAGATTTGTTGGGCGGTCAAATTAACGAATCCAGCCAAAATTTCTTTAATGCGGTCCAACCCAAACGCTTCACCAGATGGGTTGCGGCAATCTGTCATGCCATCGGTGTATAACAACAAGATTGATCCGGGCGGCAGGATAATGCTGCGCGCGTCAAGGACGATTTCATCCAATAATCCAAGCGACATGCCCGCGCCGAATGGCAAACGTACAACTTTTCCATCCGCGGTTAACAACAGAGGCGGTTCGTGACCGGCGCGGGCGTAAGAAAATTCATTGGTTTCAATATTCAAAACGCCATATAACGCGGTTACAAACTGAGCGGATTTTTCAAGACGCGTAATATGTTTGTTGACTCGACGAAGAACATCGCCGGGCAATGGATGCGTATCCGCTTCTGCGATGATCAAAGCGTGCGCTCTCGCCATGAAGATCGCGGACGGTACGCCTTTATCAGCCACATCGCCGATCAATACGCCGATTTTTTTTTCGTTTAACATGAATACATCATAGAAGTCGCCGCCCACCTGACGAGCCGGAAACATGCAACCGCCAAAATCAAAGCCGGGGGCTGAAGGCAAAACGTCGGGCAGGATTGACATCTGTATATCGGCGGCAACTTTCAGTTCCCGTTCGAGTCGTTCTTTTTCGATGAGTTGTTCCTGCGCCGCTTTTAGTTCATCGAAAGCCTGTTGCAGCTGACGATTCTTTTCGGTCAGGTCACGGAACGCGGCGGTATTTGCCGCGTCCAATCTTTGGCTGAGGACGCGCACCAAAGAAGTCGCAAGCAGAGGGTGACGCTGGATCAGATTCTTGAATTGTGCGCGGCTCATGGAAAGCAAAGTTGAGGCGCGGCGTGCACGCGCGCTGGCTGTACGAATGCCGCCTTCCATAATAAGACTCATTTCACCCAGATATTCGCCGTCTCGCAAAATATTGAGCAATAATTCCTGCGGTTTGCCGGCAGCCATCAAAACTTCCAATTCACCCTCAACCACTACATAAAGATGTTCGCCCAGATCGCCTTCGCTGAATAATATTTCAGATGGCTGTAATTCCCTGACATCCAGCATGTTAGCCAGATCATCCAACTCTTCAAGCGGAAGATCGGCAAAAAACGGGATTTTAGCAAGCAGGTTTGTTGTCATAGATTTTGTCCGAAGTTAGACGCCGCGCAGATCCATCACTTCTTTACCTTCCAGCTTATCTTGGATTCGTTTGACGACGGTTTCCAAATGTCCCGGCTGGTGGACAAAATCCAGATCGTCCGAGCGGATGGTAAGCACAGGACAAAGATCAAACGAAGCCAGCCATTCGTCGTAGAAAGAATCGAGCAGGGAAAGATAATCGGCTGAGATGCCTGTTTCCATATTACGCGCGCGCCTGCGGATGCGTTCCATCAGCACAGGCACAGGCGCTTTTAGGTAGATCAGGAGCGCGGGGCGCGGCAGGCTATCCACCACGAGTTCATATAAGTGACGATAGGCAAGATAATCGCGCTCAGCTAAATTTCCCAGATGATGCAAGGCGCGCGCAAAAATATGCGCGTCTTCGTAAATGCTCCGGTCAAGAATGGCGGAGCGCGCATCGTGCGCGGCTTGCAGGTATTGCTCGGCGCGGTGACCGAGAAAAAATATTTGCAGGTGAAAAGACCAGGCGCGCATATCTCCGTAAAAATCAGCCAGATATGGGTTATCTACAACGGATTCAAATCCGGTCCACCAACCCAGCCGCGCGCCGACGCGTTCGGTCAATGAAGTTTTTCCGGCGCCAATATTGCCAGCTATCAAGACTAAATGTTTTGCCATAATGCCTCTAACGGCTAAGTATAGCAGACCCCAACATTTTTGTAGATATAAAAATGCGGCTCTTTTTGTGGCAAGGCTCAATCGACAAATTGGGACATACCGCGTGATTATAATTTGAGCAGATGAAACCAGACACGCTTCTGCTTGCGGAAATTACCAAAGAGGCTTTGCAAGTCTTGTATAAGGAGATCGGCGTGGTGAATACCATCCGATTTGTGAATCAATTTACAACAGGTTATGGCGATTACACCGAGGAGCGCAAAATCCTCTTTGCCAACATGACTTTGGATGACTTGCTTACTGAAATGTCTAAAACAAAAGCCGCCTAAAAGAAAGTAGATTGAAAAAGAGCGCCGAGAAATTTCTCGACGCTCTTTTTCATCCTTCATAATTCATCCTTGCTCTTCTATTCCCGCCGATGGCAATCGCCTCCACCACCTGTGCAGTCTGTTGCGTTGCCTGCCGCCCGATCTCCGGGCAATACTTGCGAATGGCTGCAATTTTCTTAGCCATGATGCATCCAATTTTAGCCGTGAAATGAATGCGTTTAGCCTTGATTTTACCAAAATCTCGGCGAGATTTTCAGTTTTCTCGGCAAGAAAAATAATTATCTCGTCAAGATATTTTATTTTCTTGACGAGATAATTCCAGTTTCAAGGTGAAACGCGCTGGTTGCTCCAAGCAAAAAGACTGGACGTTGCCGTAAACCAAGACCTCCGAGGTTTCGCGGAAGCGCCTCGGAGGTCTGCTACTTCTCCGGCTCCACCGGCAACTATGGAAAATCCTTATGGAATTGGTTCTGGTTTGATGGGCCACTCTGGACAGGTAGCACGATACGGTTCTTCAAAAGAATATCGATCCCATTCAGCGCGAGTCAAATTACGCCCGACATATTGGCAGGCGCGAGCCGCCAGCTCATTCAAGTTCATCTGCCACAAGCGGACAGAATTCTCTTTTCCAACCGTTGCCAGCCATTGCTCATCGGGGCTAAAAGCAAGAGCGAAAGTATCTCTTCCATAACCGTGTAAAAGAAGCGGCGCGCCTTTCAGGTTTTGCATATCCCATAAACAGAGCGCTTCATCCCAACTATTGGCAGCCAGCCATTTTCCGCTGGGATTGAAAACAAGAGTACGGATCTCTCCCCTATTCATATTGAGTAAGAGATTAGGTTTTGAAGTTGGGCGTTGCATATCCCAAAGCGCGATAAAAAAATTGGGGTAGTGCGGTTGAGATTGTCGAGCAAACCATTTTCCATCTGGACTGAATGCTGAAAGTTTATAAAGACTTTCAGCGTCTGGCAAAACTATTGGATCGGCAGGTAGATTTTGCATATTCCATAAACGAGTGACTTCAGGGTCTACGTTCCTTGTTGCCAGCCACTCGCCATCTGAACTAAAAGATAAACTGGCAAAGCCCTCCACTGACAACGTAATTGGCGGAGTGTTTAAGTTTTGCATGTCCCACATCCGCACAAGTTCATCGCCGCATGTCCCAGCCAGCCATCTTCCATCTGGGCTGAAAGACAAATCAAAGACATCAGACCAAAACATGTTCTTTGAAGGTTCATACGTCAAAATAATAGGCGGTTCAGAGGGCTTTCGCATATTCCATAATCGAATAGGTCCGTTTGCCGGTTTTGCCGCCAGCCAGTTTGTATCCGGGCTGAGAGCCATTGTATAGTAGTAGAGTTTATCCTTTTCGCTCAAGATGATAGGATCGGCGGTCAGATTTTGCGTTTTCCACAGGCGAATGCGGGGCCCACTAGCCACCAACCATTTATTATCCTGACTAAAGAGCAGATTGGGCCATTGAATTTCAAACCCGCTCAAAACAACAGGCATAGCTGATGGATTTTGTATATCCCATACGCGGGCAGTTTGATCTTCGCTGCCCATTGCCATCCATCTTCCATTCGGACTGAATTTGACAACCCCTGCTGGCCCGTCGTTGCCCAGCAAAGGCGAAGATTCAATTGAGGGGTGGTTGACATCCCACAAACGGGCGGTCATATCTACGCTTCCCGTCGCCAACATTTTCCCATCCGGGCTAAAGGCAACAGAAACAATTGCCGCTGTGTGACCGCGGAAAACTTTTGGAGCGGCGGATGGGTCTTCCATGTTCCATAGCACAAGTTGGTTCCCCCCGGTACTCGCCACTGCAAGTTGTTTTCCATCGGGGCTGAAAGTTAGGAAGTTTCCTCCAACCCACCAATCCGATTGTTTCAATTCGTTTGCGCTTAAAATGATAGAGTTAGAGCTTAGGTTATTCATGTTCCATAGGCGAATTGTACGATCATCTGACCCACTTGCCGCCAGCCATTTTCCATCTGGGCTAAAAGCTGATGAAGTGAAGTTCTCAGGTTCATCCAAAACGATTACATTTCCTGCCAGATCTTTCATATTTAGCAAATGAATTCCGTCGCCTGCAGCGGTAGCAAGCCATTCCCCATCCGAGCTGAATACCAGATTGCCACAAGAACCTTTTAAGGCAAATGGTTTTGCAGAAAGGTTTTGGATATCCAACAATTTGCACGTAGCACTCTCTTTGACAGCCAACCACCTACCATCCGAACTGAACGCCAGATTAAACGCACCTCTGCTCAGGGCGATTGGCTGGGCTGCCAGGTCTTGCATATCCCATAACAACGCTGCATCGGAAGGGTCTGCTACAGCCAGCCATCTTCCGTCAGGACTAAAAACCAGAGAAGTAACCCAACCCTGATTGCCCACCAAAGTGAGAGGTGACGCGGACAAATCGTCCACAACCCATAGTAATACAATTCTTTCGCCTGCGGGATTACGGCTTCCAGCCGCCAGCCATTTTCCATCGGGACTAAATGCTAACTTGGAAAATCCTGGAAACTCCCCCCACCTTAATATAATGGGCTTATCTGAAAGATTATGCACATTCCACAAAAATATGGTGGCGTCATGGCCCGCGGTTGCCAGCCACTTCCCATCCGGGCTGAATGCCAGTTTATCGATAACACCATATTGCCCCGTCAAAGGTAATCCCCCGATATTGCTGAGCGAATCATAGAAAGATTGCTGCGTCCATGAAGGATATTGGTTGGAAGTGTCTACTCCATTCAAAGCCGTAAGCGATTCTACAGCCAATAACACTTTGAGAGCCGCATCTTGGTTATCTGCTACGCCAGATTGAGCCGCCAACTCACGGGAACGTGAAATTTTGGCTTGCATTATGGCTTGTTCGCTCAATGCTTGTGATTCTGAACGAGCTGCTTGCTCGGTTGCCAATTGATAACCGAGCGAAGTTGCATATTGATCGCTCGACCAGGCCCGGCGAAATAATACGCCGATCAAGATCAGCGCAACCAATATCAGGCTGGAAAATAGGATGCGTTTATTATATGAAAGCACGATGTTTGTTTGCATTGGTTTTTATTCCGGTGTATTTCTACTGCCAATGATGATGACCAACTGATTGACATTCCCGCCGATGAGAATGTCCCCGCTCACCAATCCCTGCTTGAGCAGTTGAATTTCCTCTTCCGATGCCGTCCCGTTCAATAGTTTTTGAAGCGCTTTGGTCTTATCCATGCAATGCTCCGTGGAAAATCGCCACACCGCTAGAATGAAGTTGTCCCATTATAGCAAGAAAAAATATCAAACCAAGTTACAATAGGAAAAATTCAAAACAATGGGAGCAGGCATGTCGAATCAACTGGCATTAATCACTGGCGCGTCCAGCGGAATCGGAGAGGCGTTTGCGCGCCAACTAGCACAACGCGGATATGACTTATGTATCACCGGGCGGCGAAAAGATAATCTCGAATCCATCGCGGCGGAATTGCGCGGGAAACATAAAGTCAACGTGGAAGTCGTTGCAGCCGATCTCGCAACGGATAATGGAATCAACACGGTCATTTCGTGGATCAAGGCAAATCCATCCATTACCCTGCTGGTCAACAACGCAGGCTTTGGTACGCGCGGACTCTTTGCAAACAAATCAGCCGAAAAATATATCGAGATGATCACCGTGCATGTCACCGCGAGCATGAGGCTGACATCCGCTGTATTGCCCGCGATGAAACAGGCAAAACAGGGAGCAATCATCAATGTTTCATCCATTACGGCATATTTGCCGCTGGCAGGCAACGCGGTCTATGCCGGGACAAAATCATTTTTGAATGCGTTCTCCGAAGCGCTGTCGTTTGAATTGAAGAACACAGGCATAAAGGTGCAAGTCCTCACGCCGGGATTTACATACAGCGATTTTCATAAACGTCCCGATTATGCCAAAATGAATACATATTCATCCATCCCAAAGTTTATGTGGATGACGTCCGAGAATGTTGTGCGAATATCATTGCGCGCGCTGGATAAAAACAAACTTCATTGCATCCCCGGGATATTGAACAAACTGATCGCGCTGATCGGCAAAAGCGGACTCGCCGCGCTTGGTTCAACGGTCATGTCACGGCGCTATAAAATGCCTGCAAAACCAAAAGAGAATAAAGAGTAAAGATGAAACAAAAACTTCCTGAACATGGCTGGTGTTTTGTGTGCGGACAGGAAAATCCGCACAGTATTGGATTAACATTATGGGTGGATGATGACGGCATAATGACAAGCGAGTTCACATTGAACGACGCCCAGCAAGGTCCGCCGAGACACGCGCACGGAGGCGCGTCCGCGGCAATTTTAGATGAAGCAATGGGATTAGTCGCATGGGCGGCGGGATTAAAAGTGGCGGCAGTCAATCTGGAAATCAACTACCATAAACCGCTTCCGCTTCACCAACCGCTGACGCTTGAAGCGCGCGTAACCGAGCATGATGACCGTAAGGCTTTTTCCATGGGCGAAATCCGCTTGCCCGATGGGACAGTTGCAGTCAGCGGGCGCGGGATTTACGTCATTGCGCCGAAGTTATTTGAAAAGGTAACCTTATCGGGAGACAAATAAAGAGATCGCTTTCTGAGAAATACACTATGTTTGGGACCAGAAAAGAGTAAAATGCTATTGACAGCGATACTATGCCCTGATTTAAGGAGAAACAATGAAAAAACTTTTCATGCTGGCAATCATCCTACTATCAATGTTGGCTTGTATGGCTTTTCCCCTTTCCACTCCCACACCGCAGGTGATCTACAAATCTCCAGACGACATGAACCTGCAGCCCGGCGATGTGCCGAATCTGGAAGAGGCGCCCGTCAGCTATAAGGAAACTGATACCTATCTGCCGAATTCAGAAGGTCAGAGCCGACGCGCCTATAAGGATAAGAAACGGGATTTCTATGTGGAAACCCTCGTCATTCTGGTGACGGACCCAACCGAATATTCCTTTGATGAGATCTACGAGATCATCATGGGCATCAGCCGTCCCGGCTCACATCGCAAAAGCGGGGATAAGAAAGTGGACATCGGCGAACGCGCCTACCTCATCCCCTTCAGCGACGATACCTGCGGACAGGGACTAATGCTCATCATCATCCGCAACAACGTGGTCATGGTCATCACCGCCTGCGGCGATGACGTGAATGAAGACTATATGATCACCATTGGCGAGATCATGGATAAGCATGTTCAGGAGCCGCCCGACAAGCCCATCGTCCAGACCGAGCCGCCCGTCTCAACTGGTAAAGACCAGTGCGTTGATTTGAATCTAACCCCCGAGGAGTGCGCCAATGTGGGAACACACACCTACGGCGTACAAAATGTAAAAATGACAGGAATTTGTCAGCCTGTAGAAAGTTTTACCTGCACAATCAGCCACAATTTCACTGAGGACGGTGTTAATCAGAAATCCTCCTGTACCTTCTTTGACGGTTACCAGAGCAGTGGAAGCTTCTTCTTCACAGAGATCGAGGAGAACCAATACACAAATTCTCAGCAAATTGAGACAAGCACTGCCGTGTCAACTGTGGTCTACACTCTGGATGGATTCACCTCCCAGACAATTTCGACGTATGAGGGAGGCGAAACGTGCGAAAGCGATTATATATACACCAGACAATAGCCATAAAGTAACTGCGGTATCCTCTCATAACCCAAACCAGACTATGTCCGGCGGTTTACCCAATAAGATTTGGAGATGTCATGAAACGCTTATTCATTCTTCTAATTATCCCGGCCGTTTTAGTTGCATGTACACCGGCGCAAGCGAATCCTTCACCGGATACAACAATAGTTCAAGACACGGCAACTGTCCAAAGCGACGGGCTTGCTCCAATCTACGCACCGCGCGCTGGTGACGATGCTTTACAGCGCGGAAACGCCTTTCTCGACTCGACCGACATTTTGACGATGGAAAGTTATCCGTTGCAGTTTGCGGTCTTGCTCAAAGGCAATCTGCCTACACCCTGCAATGAACTGCGCGTGGTTTATAACCCGCCTGATGCAGAGAATAAAATTCAACTTGAAGTGTATTCAGTGGCAGATCCAAATGCCGTCTGCACGCAAATGCTCCAGCCGTTCGAGCAAAGCGTTGCACTCGGCAGTTTCCCCGCGGGGCATTACACGATATGGGTCAATGGTAAGCAAGTAGGAGAATTTGACGCTTAACAGATGACTGTCACTTTAAAAGCGACCGTCATCTTATTCAAGGCGGCTTACTTTGGCGAAACGCGCATTCGTCAACTTTGCAAGATCGGCGGCAGACAAATTTATATTCAAGCCGCGTTGACCGCCTGAAATATAAATTTGTTCATACTCTTGCGCGGCAGAATCGATTACCACTTGAAAACCTTTATTGATCAAAGCCAATGGTGAGATTCCGCCCGCCTGCAGACCGGTCAATGTCTCCGCTTCGCGTTCGGTCGGCAGAAACATTTTCTTCTCTCCCAAAAACGCCGCCAATAATTTTAGATCCACCACATGCGCGCCAGAGACCACGATCAGCGCCGGCTTCCCTTTTTCGCGCGTCGTTACGATTGTCTTAAAAACCTGCGTTACAGAAACGCCCAGATAGCGCGCGGCTTCCAGCGCGCCTAGTTTTTCAGCGGGCAATTCATGCGCCGTATATTTCACTTTACGCGCATCCAAAAATCTTGTGATATTATTTGTAATGGTCATCTTCAATAAAATCCTGTACAATTAAAACACAAAGGAGGCGCCCATGCCAGATCAAGAATCTGAAAGACTAAAACGGATCCGCGACAGACAACTCAAAGACCGCGACCCATTGGTTAAGGAACGCAGTTTTCAACACGTCACATCCGTTAAAGAAAAACGTATGCAAAAACGCTTCTCTTTGGTCAAAGAATGGATGGCTGTTCCGCATGTCGTCAAAAATCCATTATATTGCCTCATCATCGGCGCTATCATAACGGTTGCGCTTCCAATGATAATTACCACGCCTTACACATTTTACATCGGCGCGATCATAACAATCGTAATCATCATCGCCGGAACGGTCGCAGGCGTTATCATGGACTACAACGATGAGATCAAACATCACCTCGAATAATGGATGGAAAAACGCATCACGCTTAATCTTCAACCTGTTCCCGTTCAATTGACATTTTCCGCGCCCAAACAGACACAACCTAATCCAAAACCCGGACCCACGCCTGTTCAAACGGACAGGCGTTTTTAATTCCATCAACGTAGTAAAATGTGACTCATGAAAAAATCCGCAGCGGCAATCCCGTTTGAAAAACTTCTCGAACAATTACCGGAAAGCTACAGCATCGCAGACCGCGAAGTGATTCAACGCGCCTACCGCGTTGCCGAAGAAGCCCATCGTGAGCAAAAGCGTCAGTCTGGCGAACCGTACATAAATCATTGCGTGACCGTAGCCAGCATCCTCGCGGATTTACGCGTACCTCCAGAAGTAGTCACAGCCGGCTTGCTTCACGATACCGTGGAAGATACATCCATAACGCTGGATGACTTGCGCCGCGACTTCGGAGACGATGTCGCCACTCTTGTTGACAGCGTAACCAAATTAAGCAACCTGCCGCACGTAACGCGCGACGATCAACATGCCGAAAATCCGGCAGGTAAAGACAAGGAAGATAAAACTGCATCGTCTCCACCTGCCATGCTGGGGCGCAAACAAGACATCGTCTCTGAAACTTTACGCAAGACCTTCCTGGCTATGAACGATGACGTGCGCGTCGTATTGATCAAGCTTGCAGACCGCCTGCACAACATGCGGACTCTCGGCTACATGCCAGAGTATAAACGCAAGCGCATCTCCAAAGAGACTCTTGAGTTATTCGCCCCACTCGCAAACCGACTCGGCATCTGGCAGATTAAATGGGAACTGGAAGACCTCGCCTTTCGATACATCAATCCCGAAAAGTATAAAGAGATCGCCGAGCAACTTTCCGGACGCCGTCCGGAGCGCGAAGCGCAGCTTGAAGTCATCAAGGAAAATCTTGTACAACTGATGGCAAAGAATAATATAAAAATCGAGATCAGCGGACGCCCGAAACACATTTACTCGATCTACAAAAAGATGAAAGACAAAGGCAAACACTTTGACGATGTATTCGATGTGCGCGCAGTGCGGCTGATCGTACCGGATATACCGGCTTGCTATTCCGCGTTAGGAATCATCCACACGCACTGGCGTCCCATTCCCAATGAATTCGATGATTACATCGCCGCGCCCAAAGGAAACTTCTACCAGTCATTGCATACATCTGTCATGTACGAAGATAAACGTCCGCTTGAAGTGCAGATCCGCACATCCGACATGCACCATAACGCGGAATACGGCATTGCCGCCCACTGGCGCTACAAGGAAGGCGCCAGGCAATCTGACAAAAATTTTGAAGACCGCATCAACTGGCTCCGTAATTCAATGGAATGGCGCGCAGATGGAATCGACGCGCAAGAATTCGTTGAGTCCATGCGCTCGGATGTACTTCAGGACCGCGTCTACATTTTCACCCCGCGCGGCGATGTGTTTGATCTGCCGATAGGCTCCACACCGATTGACTTTGCGTATCGCGTCCATACCGACATCGGCCACCATTGCCGAGGCGCGCGCATTAACGGCAAACTTGTCCCATTGCACCATGAATTAAAAACCGGCGACAAGGTTGAAATCCTGACAGCGAAGCACGGCGGTCCAAGCCGAGATTGGTTGAATCAAAACCTCGGCTTGGTCAAAACCCAGAGCGCCCGCTCAAAGATCAAGTTGTGGTTCAAGAAACAGGAAGTTGAACAAAATCTCGCGCAGGGACGCAATTCACTGGAAGGCGAACTCCAACGACTCGGCGTCAATGAACTCAATTATGAAAAACTGGCGCGTGAGCTTGGATACAAAATACCGGATGACATGTTCATCGCGTTGGGATGCGGCGATCTATCCATAACCAAAGTCATCAGGCAGTTTGCTGAAACTAACGAAACCGATGACATCCTCCCCACCGGCACACCGCGCGCAGAGACAACCTACACCGACGCCGTGGATGTCGTGGGACTCAAAGGCATGTACTCCACAATGGCGCGCTGTTGCACACCCATGCCCGGCGATCAAATCGTCGGCTACGTCACGCGCGGACGCGGCGCCACCATCCACAGGCAGGATTGCCCGAACATCCTGCGCGCGAAAGATAAAGAACGTCTTCTGCAAGTGGACTGGGGACACGAAGAAAGAACCTATCCTGTGCCGGTCAAGATCAAAGCCTATGACCGTCAGGGACTGGTGGTTGATATTTCAACACTACTCGCCAACGAAGGCGTCAACATCGCGGATATAAAAGTAAACGTAAATCAAAGTTACGCGGACTTAAGACTTGTCCTCGAAGTTCGCGATCTCACGCAACTCAGCCGCGTACTCAGCCGCATCTCAAACGTGCCGAACGTGCTGGAAGCTCAACGCACACGACCGGGTTAAAACTATAACAAAATTCCAATTTATAAATATCCAATAACTGATATAATCTCGCCGCTTTTGACTGGGAGCTTGATTTCAAAGTTTTTTCGCGGCTTTGAGACTTGTGGTTAACACCCACGAGATTAGCCGCTCTCATTCAAGCGAATACTTTACGAATCATCCCCGCTGGTGTAAAATGCGTGCCGCTGGCAGGGAAACAAACACCTAACTATATATGAGGATACATGGATAAATGGCTTTACCGCATTTCGGTTGCGTTGACAGCGTTAGGTCTGCTTGTTGCGATCTATATGACCATCTATAAAATCACATCGAATAACGCGATGTGCCTGGGTTCAGGCGACTGTTCCACCGTGAACAACAGCCGCTACTCAGAAGTGAACGGAATCCCCGTGGCGATTATCGGCATACTTGGTTATCTCGCGATCCTGGCAGTACACTATCTGGAACGCGGACGCGGATACTTCAAACAAAACGGTACATTGTTAATCTTCGGGCTGGCGCTGACAGGTTTTATTTTTACGGTATGGCTTGTTTATGTGGAATTCGTTTTGATCAAGGCATTATGCCCCTTCTGCCTGACATCCCAAACCGCGATGACGATTATTTTCATTATCTCCATCATACGCCTAATACGACAACCCCAATCATAGGAGGAATAAATGGCAAGAATCAAGTGTCACTATGTTGATTGTATATTTTTAGATGAAGGATATTGCAGCGCCGCTCTGGTAGAGTTCGATCCTGATACCGGTTGCGCCACCTTTTCGCCCAGCGACGCCACAGATGGAAGCTGGGAGGAAGAGACAGATGAATGGGAAGAAGATGAATTGGATGAGGACGATGAAGAATGGCTGGATGAAGATGAAAATGAAATCTAGCCAGATCGAACAATAAACGACAAGAAGCAATCTCCTCAAGGTAGGGATTGCTTTGGCGGAAGTACACCGCCTCGCAATGACATTCACGATCAATAACGGCATAATCAGGTTATGCCGTTATTGGTTTAATGCGTACAACAATACCCCCGCGGCTACAGCCAAATTAAGCGAACTGACTCGTCCGCGCATCGGCATGGAAACTGTCACATCACACGCGGCGATCTGCGCGGCAGACAATCCTTTTTGCTCATTGCCCAGCAATAAAACCCAGGGAATTTTCGGAGCAAGCGAACGGTAATCTGCTTCGGCTTTGGCGGAAGTTCCAATGAGTTGATAATTTCCATTTCTTATCCAAGCAAAAAATTCACTGAACGATATTTGAATAATAGGTTTCCAAAATAATGTCCCCATGCTGGCGCGCACCGCGGTGGGATGATAAGGTTCAACGCCGCCGTCAATGATAAATAACGCGTCGCCGCCGACCGCGTCCAGTGTCCGCAGGATTGCGCCGACATTGCCCGGGTCTTGCGGTGAGACAATCGCCACCGCCGCGCGAAACGGCGAAAGCTCATCGAGCCGCGTCTGCTTTTGATGGACAATCGCGAGGATGCCTTGCGGGTTTTCCTTGTCAGCCAGAGATTCCATCACTTGCGCGGAAACAGGCTGGGGCGCGGAAGAATCGACGCGGGCAATTAAATCCCGCGCAAAATCGCTGGTGAGTAAATCCGGCGCGTAGAGAATTGAATCCACTTGCCAACCGGCGTCCACAGCTTCGCCGACATGATGGATGCCTTCGACAAGAAACAAGCCGCTTTCAGCGCGCGCCTTACGCTGGCGTAAAGCACGCGCCTGTTTGATAAGCGGATTACTTAAACTGGCGATCAACGGTTTTTGCATGTCCCCATTGTAAAGCAAACTCGCGAAGTACTCCAACCTTCAATTTACCAATCTACCAACCGCGCTTATGGTAATATATCTTTAAGCGGGAACCTGAATGTCGGCTGGAGCGTCATGTTTTTGGAAGGATGGTTGCCATGACAGAAAATCGAAAAAACATGTTCACCAAAAAACGAGCCTTGGCGCTCGCTGGGATTCTTTTTCTTGCCTGTATTTTTGGCGTCGTGTTATGGTTCAAAGGATTTCGACCTAACATCGTCACGCCGGGCGCGGCAACTCCCACCAACGCGGACGCGTCACAAACACCCACCGAACAGGGAGAAAAATATAATATGACCATCGAATTGAGTGAAGGAAAATCTCAACCGCAGACAACGGAATCGAATCCGCTTGCAACCGGGGAACCGCTTTCCGCGGAAGAGATCGCGTTGATTCTTTCGCGTCTGCCCGCGCTGACGCCTGCTCCCGGTGAACAGACCGCGTTCAATCTTCCGCAGGAGATTCTGCCTCCGCCGAAACCGGGCAACACCATTCAAGAGTCATTTCCGCCAGTTGAAACTGGACCAACTCCGGAGGCGGTTGATACGAGTCCACTTCAAGTGTTGAGATTCGCACCTGAAGGAGAAATCCCAATCGCGCCATTCGTCAGTGTGACATTTAATCAGCCGATGGTTCCGCTTGGCACATTAGGCGATCTGACCGAGTTGGATGTGCCGATAAAAATCGAACCGTCACTGCCCGGCACATGGCGCTGGCTCGGCACGAAGACCCTGACCTTTGAATATGATTCCAAATTAATTGACCGTTTACCCAAAGCGACTGAGTATCGCGTTACTGTTCCCGCGGGAACAAAATCTACAACGGGAAGCGCGCTAGCTGATTCAGTCACGTGGACATTCACCACGCCGCCGCCAAAAGTGACGCTGAGTTATCCCAACAATTCCCCACAACCGCTTAATCCGATTTTTTTCGTTTCATTCGATCAACGCATTGATCCGTCTGCGGTGTTGAAAACTATTCAAGTATCGGCTGGTTATAGCAACGCCGATCTTGTTTTAGTAACTCAATCTGAAATTGATAAGGATGAGCGCGTCAGTCAATTAGTTAAGGAAACGCCGGAAGGACGCTGGCTGGCGTTTCGCGCGAAGGAATCTTTTCCAACTGAGACAAATATCTCTGTGGTGATTGGACCCGAAACGCCATCCGCTGAAGGACCGCTTACCACAACAGAAGCGCAATCGTTTGGCTTTTCGACTTATACGCCTTTGCGGATCGAAGAGCATCGTTGCTCCTGGTATGACAACAGTTGTCCGCCGTTGAGTCCGTTTGATATCCGTTTCAACAATCCTTTGGATACGAATATTTTCAGCGAAGATATGATCAGCGCTGAACCAAAAATACCGGGCATGTCTGTCAATGTTTACGGCGACACAATTGAGATCAGCGGCGAAACCAGCGGACGGACAACATATACGGTTACGGTATCGGGGAAAATACAGGATGTCTTCGGTCAGCGCCTAGGGGAAGATGCCCGCCTGACTTTCAAAGTGGGAAAAGCGGAATCGCTTTTGGTTAACACCAGACAAAATTTCCTGACCCTTGACCCAACTTCCTCCAAACCGATATTTTCGGTATATGCCGTTAATTACAGCAAACTTAACTTGAAGGTTTATGCCGTCAAACCTACAGACTGGAACGCGTTCAAACAATATCTGCGCGATTGGCAACAGACCGACAAGCCGGCACAAATGCCGGGCAAACTCGTCTCAGATAAAGCCATCGGTTTGGATATTCCAAACGATACCCTTTCACAAGTGGACATTGATTTAAGCAAATACATGGACGGCAACTTCGGACATTTTGTTGTTGTCGTTGAACCGCCAGCCAAACTTTTTGAATCCGATAACGATAAATGGACGCGCTTCTCGCAAACCATCATCACCTGGATACAAGTCACGCAGATCGGCTTGGATGCTTTCACCGATCACAGTCAGATGGTGGCTTGGGCGACAAATCTCAAAGATGGCGCGCCGTTGTCAAGCGTCAGTATCCAGCCGAATAATGGCGGCGCGAAATTCCTGACTGAAAAAGATGGCGTCGCGCGCTTTGATATTCCATCTGGAGCAACGTATTTAATCGCCAGTCAAGGCGCGGATCAGGCAATCTTGCCGCGCTCGAATGATTATTGGGGTGATGACGCCTGGTTTGCCAATCCGCCCAATGACACATTGCGTTGGTATGTTTTCGATGACCGAAAAATGTATCGCCCCGGCGAGGAAGTTCACATCAAAGGCTGGATGCGGCGTATTGGCGAAAGACAAACTGGCGATGTTCAATTGGTCGGCAATGAATTAAGTTCGATCAGTTACCAGATCACCGATCCGTTTGGCAATGCTCTCGCGAATGGTCAAGCGGAAGTAAACGCGTTGGGCGGTTTTGATTTTGTATTCACTGTGCCTCAAGCCACAAATTTGGGAAACGCTCAAATCCTTATGACAGCCGAAGGAAGTTTGAGCGGGCTTGACGGAATCCAATACAACCATCAATTCCAGATACAGGAATTTCGAACGCCTGAGTTTGAAGTGACTGCACGCAACGAAACGACCGGTCCGTATTTCGCCGGCGATCATGCCACGCTTGCAGTCGAAGCAAAATATTACGCCGGCGGCGGACTTCCAAACGCGGATGTGAATTGGAATGTAACAACTTCATCGGGCAATTATTCACCTCCCAACTGGCAGGATTTCACTTTTGGCAACTGGCAACCGTGGTGGTTCTTTTATGATTATGGATTTCCGGAAAATGGCGGCGATACGCAAACACAAACATTTGCCGGAAAAACGGACGCTTCGGGTACTCATTATTTAGGTCTTGATTTTATTCAACAAGGCGACAAAGACCCTCAGCCAAAAAGTGTGGTCGCGCAAGCCACGGTCATGGATGTCAACCGTCAGGCTTGGAGCAGTACGACTACGCTCCTCATCCACCCCGCGAATGTATATATCGGTCTGCGTAGTAAAAGTTATTTTGTTGAAAAAGGCGCGCCTCTCAAAGTGGATTTCATCGTCACCGACCTTGATGGCAAGCCGATAGAAAATCGTCAGGTGGAAATTACAGCAGGCAGATTGGAATGGAAATATAGCAAAGGAAATTGGGCGGAGGAAATTGCCGACCTACAAACCTGCTCGCTTCTTTCCACGCTGGAAGTTGGTACCTGTTCCTTTGAGACTCCTCTCGGCGGAAGCTATCAGATCACCGCCATCGTGACAGATGAATTGGGACGCAAGAACCAAAGCCGATTCACGCGCTGGGTCAGCGGCGGCAAACAACCTCCATCTCGAAAAGTGGAACAGGAAAAAGTCACGTTGATTCCAGATAAGGAAACTTATCAACCGGGCGACACGGCGAAAATTTTGGTCCAATCCCCGTTCAGCCCCGCGGAAGGAATCTTAACCGTCACGCGAAGCGGAATCCTTTACACCACGCGCTTCAAGATCGAAGATGGTTCTGTCACGCTTGATATTCCCATCGAAGAAAAATACATCCCCAACCTGAATATTCAAGTTGACCTGGTCGGTTCCGCGCCGCGCCTGGATGATAAAGGCGACGCGCTTGCAAACGTACCACCGCGTCCCGCCTTTGCCAGCGGACAACTGGATATAAAAATTCCTCCACTGAAAAGAACATTGTCATTACAAGTGACGCCAGATCAAATCGCGTTAGAACCCGGCGGCGACACGACATTAACTGTAACGGTGAAAGATGCAAATGGACTGCCGGTATCAGATAGTGAATTGGCTGTCGTTGTTGTAGATGAAGCTATCCTTGCATTGACGAACTATCAACTCAGCGACCCGATCAGCGTTTTTTATTCCGATCGTTCATCCTACCTTTCAAGTATTTATGGACGCGCGAATATTATTCTGGCTGATCCGCAAGCGCTGGCTAGAGAGTCCAATCAAAACGCAATGACTGCGGGAGCCATGCCCACACAGACCGCGTTCATGCTAATGGAGATGCCTGCGCCAATGGCGGCGCCGGGGCAGGACAAATCTGAAAACGGACAACCGCCGCCCATCGCTGTACGCTCAGACTTCAATCCATTGGCGACTTTTTCTCCTGCTGTAAAAACAGGACTTAATGGCGAGGCGCGCATATCCATAAAATTGCCTGATAATTTAACGCGCTACCGAATCATGGTTGTGGCAGTGGACAAGGGCGGAAATCAATTCGGAACAGGCGAGTCAAATCTCACCGCGAGATTGCCGTTGATGGTGCGCCCCTCCGCGCCGCGCTTCCTCAACTTTGGCGATAAATTTGAATTACCAGTCGTATTGCAAAATCAAACTGACGCGCCGATGACAGTAAATGTTGCAACCCGCGCCACCAATCTTGAATTTGGAAACAATGGTCAACGCGTGACAGTCCCCGCCAATGACCGCGTGGAGGTGCGATTCCCAGCATCCACGGTGATGGCTGGTACTGCACGAGTACAGATCGCGGCGACATCAGGCAATTATGCCGATGCCGCGACAGTTGAGTTGCCAGTTTATACTCCGGCGACAACCGAGGCATTCGCCACATATGGCGTCATTGACGAAGGCGCGATGGCACAGCCTGTGTTTTATCCATCTGACGTGTTTCCACAATATGGCGGATTGGAAGTCAGTACATCGTCAACCGCGTTACAGTCATTGACCGATGCCGTGTTGTATCTCGTCGCTTATCCGTTTGAATGTTCAGAGCAATTGGCTTCACGGATTCTCGCGGTCGCATCATTGCGCGATGTGTTGACCGCGTTCAAAGCTGACGGGTTGCCGTCGCCCATTGAAATGGAATCAGCCGTCAGCCGCGACATCGAACGTTTACAGGGAATGCAAAACGGCGATGGCGGATTCCCTTATTGGCGCCGCGGATTCGAATCCATCCCATTTAATTCAATTCACGTCGCTCATGCTTTGTTCCGCGCACAGCAAAAGGGATTCGATGTCCCTGCTGAAATGCAACAAAACGCGCTGGCTTATTTGCGCGACATTGAAAATCATTACCCATCCTGGTACACCGAACAAACCCGCTGGACGCTGAGCGCGTACGCGCTTTATGTCCGCAATTTGACGGGCGACCGCGACGCACCAAAAGCCGAAAAACTCTTGAGCGACGCCGGGCTTGAGAATCTATCAATGGAAGCCATCGGCTGGTTGTGGTCAGTAATTGATAATAAAAATCAACTGGATGCCGTTCGACTCTACGTCAACAATCATGTTGTGGAAACGGCGGGCGCAGCAAACTTTACGACCGCGTATGACGACCAGTCCTATCTCTTGCTTAGTTCCGACCGCCGCACCGACGCCATTTTATTGGACGCGTTGATCGAAGATAATCCGCAAAGCGATTTGATTCCAAAAGTGGTCAATGGTTTGCTGGCTCATCGCACAAAAGGACGCTGGGGCAGCACGCAGGAAAATGTTTTTATCCTGTTAACCCTTGACCGTTATTTCAACACGTATGAATCACAGACGCCGGATTTTGTGGCGCGCATCTGGCTTGGAAATACTTACGCGGGCAGTAATGAATTTATCGGACGAACAACGGATATTTATGAAACGCTCATCCCGATGAATTACGTTCTCTCTGAAACTTCGGCTGGCGGCGGGACAAGTGACCTTATCCTGAGCAAAGACGGTCCCGGCAGACTCTACTATCGACTTGGTCTGCAATATGCTCCCACCAATTTGCATCTCGATCCGCTGGATATGGGATTCGTTATTCAGCGCCGTTATGAAGGCGTGGATAATCCCGAAGATGTGTCGCAAGATAACGATGGCGTATGGCACATCAAAGCTGGAACACGCGTGAAAGTTAAGATCACGATGGCGGCGAATAATCGTCGTTACCATGTCGCGTTGATTGACCCGCTTCCCGCGGGGCTGGAAATTGTCAACCCGGCGTTGGCGGTTTCACAAAGTACTCCGCAAGATTCAACCAGTCCCGATTACAAGTATGGTTGGTGGTGGTGGGGACCATGGTACGAACACCAGAACATGCGTGATGACCGCGCCGAAGCATTTACTTCATTGTTGTGGGATGGTGTTTACGAATACACATATATCGCACGCGCAACCACGCCCGGCACTTTCATCGTCCCGCCTGCAAAAGCCGAAGAGATGTATTCTCCCGAAGTCTTTGGTCGAAGCGCCAGCGATTGGGTGATCGTGAAATAGACTTTTCCAAAATAGCCGAAAATATCCCGCAGGTTTTGCAACCGTCAAAATTGACTGTCAATCTAACCTGCGGGATATTTTGCTTAATTGATCTAACAATAGGCGCAACCGTCCGCGGGATTCTGAAGAAGCCAAACTTTTCGCTTTAACGAAAAGGAAGTATGATATAACAATATAATAGATCTCTTGCATAAGTAAATTGTTGTAACCCACGAAGTCACCAAGACGCTAAGCCACTAAGTTTTTCCCTTTGAGTCTTCGAGACTTTGTGCCTTTGTGCCTTTGTGGCAAAAAAACGGACTTCTGCAAGAGATCAAATCTCTAACTAACGAGCAGATATGAATCCCGAATGGAATGAAGACGAAGATAATTTCAACTTGACGATCTCACAACGGACCGAAGAACTGTACCGCGTTCCCAATATGGAGCCAAACGCGGACGGTTTGATCGAAGCTGTCGTTCTGCCTTTGCGCGATCTGGTAATCTTCCCGCGCATGGTCTCGCCAATTTTTGTCGGGCGTGAAGCCTCTTTGTTGGCAGTGGATGAAGCCCAGCGTAAAGAGCAGACTGTGATCGGCTTGACTCAAAAAGACCCTGAACAGGATAACCCCGGTCTTACAGATTTCCTGCCCATCGGCGTTGAGATGGCGGTTGGACGTTTGCTGCAAATGCCGGATGGTTCACATTCCGCGCTGGTGCAGGGACGGCGGCGCGTGGAGATCGTGGAATTTTTACGCGTCAAGCCGTTCATCAAAGTACGCGCGCGCGTGCTTGTTGAACCGCAAACAGCCGAACGTCAGGTACAAGCTTTGATGCGTTCGGTCTTAGATCAGTTTGAACGGTGTGTGCAGTTGGATCGTTCCATCCCCGAAGAAGCGCATCTGTTTGCCTTGAATATTTCCGAGCCGGGCTGGCTGGCAGATATGATCGCCACCTCGCTTTCTTTAACCTATGAAGCCAAGAAAACCTTATTGTTAACGCGTGATGTAAAAATTCGCCTGCAACAATTGAACAATCTGCTCGCGCAGGAATTGGACGTGCTTGAACTTGAAGATGAGATCCACGCGCGCGTGCAAAATGAAGTGGATAAAAGCCAGCGCGAGTTTTATCTGCGCGAACAAATGAAGCAGATCCAAAACGAATTGGGCGAAGGCGACGTCTTCGCACGCGATGGCGTTGACCTAAAGAAAAAAGTGGAAGCGGCGAACCTGCCTCCTGAAGCAAAAACAGTGGCGTTGAAGGAAATAGACCGACTCAATCAAATGCCGCCGATGGCGCCTGAAGTCGGAATCATCCGCACTTACATTGACTGGATCGTTGACCTGCCGTGGGCGAATTCATCGCCCGATAATCTGGATGTAAAAAACGCCGCCAAGATTTTGGAACGCGATCATTACGGCTTGAAAAAAGCCAAGGAACGCATCCTTGAATATATCGCGGTGCGTTCACTCAAGCCGAAGAAAGAACGTCAGCCGATCCTGTGTTTCGTCGGTCCGCCCGGAACCGGCAAGACTTCGCTTGGACGTTCCATTGCCGAAGCTATGGGTCGCAAGTTCGTGCGTATCTCACTCGGCGGCGTGCGCGATGAAGCGGAAATTCGCGGGCATCGACGCACTTACATTGGCGCGTTGCCGGGCAGAATTATCCAGACGATGAAACGCGCTGGGACAGCCAATCCGCTTTTTATGCTGGATGAAATTGACAAACTCGGTTCGGACTTTCGCGGCGATCCTTCCTCAGCCATGCTTGAAGTGCTTGACCCTGAGCAGAATTACGCTTTTAGCGATCATTACCTTGAACTGCCCTTCGATCTTTCCAAGGCGATGTTTGTAACGACGGCGAATTCATTGAGTACGATTCCGCCCGCATTACTTGACCGTATGGAGGTCATCGAATTTCCCGGTTATATTGAAGAAGAAAAACTTGAGATCGCCAATAAATATCTGACTCCGCGTCAGTTTGATGAAAACGGCATCGAAGAACTCGGCTTGACATTTGAAGCGGACGCGCTTCGCCGCATCGTGCGCGAATACACCTACGAAGCCGGCGTCCGCAATTTGGAGCGCGAGATCGGGCGCGTCTGCCGAAAAGTTGCGCGCCTAAAAGCAGAGGGAAAGAAATATCCTACCGTCATTACGCCGGATATGATCGAAAAATTTCTCGGTCCGCAACAAGCCTTTCCTTCCGAAGCGGAGAAAAAAGATGAAGTCGGCGTGGCGACCGGCTTGGCTTGGACAGAAACCGGCGGCGAGATCATGTCCATTGAAGTAGCCGTACTGGACGGCAAAGGCGGCTTACAGATGACCGGTCAGATCGGCGACGTGATGCAGGAATCGGGGCAAGCCGCGTTGACGTATATCAAGTCGCGCGCCGCGTCACTCAACATTGACGCGGATATTTTCGAACGCATGGATATTCACGTCCACATGCCGGAAGGCGCAATTCCAAAAGATGGACCTTCGGCGGGTATTACGCTTGCCAGCGCGATTATCTCTGCCATGACGGGGCGCGCTATATATCATTACGTTGGCATGACAGGTGAGATCACCTTGCGCGGACGAGTCCTGCCAATCGGCGGCGTGCGCGAAAAAGTTCTTGCCGCGCATCGCGCCGGTCTGAAGACCGTTATTTTGCCTGAAAAAAATCTCAAGGATTTGGTTGACCTTCCCAAGGCCGCCAAAGCTGAACTCAAGATCATTCCCGTTAAACACATGGACGATGTGTTGGACATCGCGCTTTCAAAGGATGTAACCGTCGAGCCGCCGCGTCCAAGAAAATCCACGCGTGACGAAAATCAGGATGATGAATAATCCCTGGGCGCCATGCTCATATGAAAAGATCAGGACTTACGCGCTTACGCTTCGACTGCGCTCAGGAAGAAGAACCTTCGCGCTGAGCGCAGTCGAAGGACAGGCATTCTGCGTAATTCCTAAAGATAAAAACCGAAAGGGGCAGAATTCACTTTTAAGATGGAACTACACAACAAAAAGATTTTGATTACAGGCGCGGCGCGCGGTCTTGGACGCGAACTCGCGGTTCTTCTCAATCACGAGGGGTGTTTGCTGTTTTTGATAGATCGCGATGCCAAAGGTCTTTCTCTGCTCGCCCAAGAATTGACTTGCGAGCGCCTGATCCTTCCTTGTGACTTGAGCGCTTTGCGCCAAAGAAAAAAACTAATTCAAACTATAAAAGAACAATCTAAAATTGACATTTTGATCAATTGCGCGGGGATTGGGAGCCATTCGCTACTTCGTCAACTCACTGTAGATGAGATCGAACGCGTTTTGCAAGTCAACTCATTAGCGCCTCTTGAATTAATCGCGGGCTTATCCCCTCTTGAATTGATTGTAAATATCGGCTCGGCGGCGGGAGAGATGAACCTGCCATCAATAAGTTTATATTCAGCGGGCAAAGCCTCCGTACATGCTTTCACACGCTCCATTCAACTGGAAGGTGTGCGGACCTTGCTTGTTATCCTCGGTCCCTTGCGCGGTACAGACTTCGTTCAATCCATCGAACATCCGCGCACGGGACAGCCAAAGTGGTATCGTGATTTGGATTTGGATGTAAAAGTTGCGGCAAAGGAAATTATCCACGCGATGAAAAGAGGGAATGATCAGATTGTTTTACCCCGTTGGTATCGAATCATATTTATTGTTACAGATTTGTTTCTACCATTAATGAAAACATTCGGGCGCAAATTCGGTTTGAGATAGTCATTCAAAGCGGTTAATTTTGTCTGGTTGCAAGGTTTGCCCGACTTTGAGAAGACCATACAACGGGTAATTTGATATTACACAACCGCCATTTTATGTGATAGTATTTGAAATTGAGACCCTAGATTATGTCAATTTCACTGAAAGATAAAGTTGTTCTCATCACAGGCGCGTCATCCGGTTTTGGCGAGGATGCCGCCCATCTTTTCGCGCAGGAAGGCTGTAAAGTAGTATTGGCGGCGCGGCGCATTGACCTTTTACAAACCCTTGCCATGGATATCCAAAACGATGGCGGCGAGGCGATGGCGGTGCCGCTCGATGTGGCTGACCGCCGTGAAATTGAAATAGTGATCAAGACCATCCTTGATCTATATGGGAGGATAGATATTGTCTTTAATAATGCCGGCTTTATTCACCCTGATTGGTTTGAATACAATGATCCCGTGCGCGATATCGAAACGCAGGTGGATGTTAATCTGCTTGGCGTAATGCAAATCACACGCGCCGTTTTGCCTCACATGTTCAACCGCGAAGAAGGACATATCATCAACATGTCGTCAGTCGCGGGCTGGGTCGCGCCGCCGCTTCTTTCAGTTTATTCAGCCACAAAATTTGGCGTGCGCGCATTCACCGACTCTTTACGCCGTGAAGTCGCGCCGTTTAATATCAAGGTATCCGGTATTTATCCCGGACCGGCGCATACGGAAATCGGTCAGCGCCACCCCAATGGTCCGCTCAAAAAGATATCGTTCATCGAGCGTTTTTTCCCTTCGATGGATTCAATCACAGTCGCGCAAGTTGTGCTGGATGTCGCAAAACATCCGCGCCGCGCGGTGATTTTCCCATGGTACTATCGCATTGCAATTCTCGGCGATTGGCTTTTTCCATGGCTGGTGGATTGGATCGTTATACGCTTCATGGTGAAACGTCATCACAACCCATATTTCAAGGATGAATAAATGAGCGCTTCACGACTCGATAGACTCAACGCTTCATTGCGAACCTCAGGCTTGGATGCCATTGCTTTGAACCCCAGCCACACCCTGAAATATCTCACTGCTCAAAACTTCCATCTTATGGAGCGACCGGTTGTGCTGTTGGTCGCGCCGAGTCAAGAACCTGCGATCATTCTTCCCGAACTGGAGATTCTCAAAGTTGGCTTATTCCCATATAAAGCGCAGGCATTCGCGTATGGAGAAAATCCGTCAGAGTGGGATCAAGCCTTTCGAAACGCGGCGCAGGCTCTCGGTCTGAATGGGAAGCGCATCGGCGTTGATCCGCGCGCGTTGCGTCTGCTGGAATTCCGTTATATAAAAATGGGCGCGCCCGAAGCGGAGTATCCAGATGCAAGCGATATGCTGGCGTCCTTGCGAATAAAAAAAGATAAAACCGAAGTGGACGCCATGCGCCGCGCGGTGAAGATCGCGCAAGACGCGCTCGAAGCGGTCATTCCATTAATCAAAATCGGAATGACGGAAAAAGAAGTGTCTGCTGAATTGGTAATGCAATTACTCAAGCATGGCTCTGACTCTGATATGCCTTTTGCGCCGATCATTTCCAGCGGACCGAATTCCGCAAATCCGCACGCTTCCCCATCACAACGAAAATTGCAGGCTGGCGATATGCTGGTCGTGGATTGGGGCGCGGCTTATAACGGCTATGTCTCTGACTTGACGCGTACTTTTGCAGTTGGCAATGTGGACGCAGAATTTGCGAAGATCCATAAGATCGTGCAGGAAGCAAATGCCGCGGGACGCGCCGCCGCGAAGCCCGGTGTGCCTTGCGCGAATGTGGATAAAGCCGCGCGTGATGTGATCGAGAAAGCCGGTTATGGAAAATATTTCACACATCGCGTGGGTCACGGTATCGGCATGGAAGGTCACGAAGACCCTTACATGCGCGGCGATAATATGCAATTATTGGAGCCGGGTATGGCTTTTACGGTTGAGCCGGGGATTTATATCGCAGGACGAAATGGTGTGCGCGTCGAAGATAATGTTGTGGTTACCGAGACTGGCGCTGATTGTTTATCCAATATGCCGCGCGAGATGAGAGTGGTGGGATAGATTTTACAACTGTTGAAAAAAGGAGTAAAATAGTTTAGCCAATTGAATTGGCTAAATGGAGAAGGCATGGTCATTAAATATCTTCCTGCCACAGAAGCAAAGAATCGTTTCGGACGCGTCCTGCGTGAAGTGACCGCATCTGGCGGACCGATCTATATTCAACGCGGCGGCAAGCCGGTCGCTGTTATATTAAGCATACGCGAATATGAACGCTCGCGCCGCGTAAAATTGTCTCCTAAAAAGGCGCAAGCCTTGCGCGACGTTTTTGGCATGTGGGCAAAACGCGCAGACATTGACGATAACTGGTTAAATAGCGGACGCGCTAAATGGGAAAGCGATTGGACGAATGGCTAAATCGGATGAGTCTCTCTTTGACACAACTGCATTGGTAGACATTTATCGAGGGCAGGCAGTGATAAAGCCATACTTCGACGCGGTTTTGGAAGGCAATTTGTTGCCTTACATGTCTGTTATCACCGAAGCAGAATTATGGCGCGGACTCCATGCAGGGGAGGTTGAACGGCACGAACTGATATTAGATCAGTTCATTGCATTACCTCTTGATTCAGACGCCGCCCGCTTGGCTGGAACATGGATGCAAAAATATGCCGATTCTGGTTTGGGTTGGATGGACGCGCTAATCTCTGCCACCGGGAAAATTGCAGGCTTGTCTATTCTCACGCGAGACAAGCGTCTTGTAAGTGTCCTTTCGGCTGACGCTGACTTTGAACTGTATTCCATCCCATGACATCATATTGCACTTATTGTATCTCTCATCCAGAAGATACATTCAATAAGAATTATCACGATATAAAATACGGCTTTCCGTTAAATGATGACAATGCCCTTTTTGAGCGTTTAATTCTTGAGATCAATCAGGCAGGACTTTCGTGGATCACCATCCTGAAAAAAGCTGAAAATTTTCACTATGCTTATGACAGCTTCGTCATCGAGAAGATAGCCCGCTACAAGGAAAATGACTGCGCGCGTTTGCTCGCGGACGCGGGCATCATCCGTAATCGCTTGAAAGTTAACGCGGCAATTGTCAACGCGCAGAAAATAATGGAACTCAAGAAAGAATTTGGTTCTTTCAAAAACTGGCTGGATACTTATCATCCGCGCTCAAAAGACGAATGGACAAAACTCTTCAAGAAGACCTTCGTGTTTACCGGCGGAGAAATCGTGAACGAGTTTCTCCTGTCCACCGGATATTTGCCCGGCGCACACGATAAAAATTGTCCGGTATACGCGCGGGTGCAAAAGCAAAATCCGCCTTGGATGCGAAAGTAAAGCGCTTTAACCCAGCGTTACTATAATCTTATGGATTTGTTCGTCATCAAGAAGGGGAATATTCTTATCTGTTAATATACGTCCATCCATAACGATCTGACCGACTCCATGATTTAACCCGCGCGGATTTTCCACGCGGATGTGATACATGGCGCGTCCAAAACGATAACTAATTTCGTAATCTTTCCAATCTTTATGGATACTCGGCTCAATTCTCAGATTGTTCCCCTCGCGGCGCAAACCCAGAATGGCTTCCACACCCAGACGAACCATCCAACTGGCTGAACCGGTATACCACGTCCAGCCGCCGCGTCCAATATGAGGCGCGGTACTGCACACATCCGCGGCGATGACATACGGTTCGACAACATAGCGGTTTGCCTTCTCCGGCGAATCGGCGTGATAGATGGGATTAATAAGATGGAACAAATCCACGGCGCGGTCGCCCTGACCAAGTTCAGCGAATGCCCATATCGCCCATATTGAAGCGTGTGAATACTGTCCTCCGTTTTCGCGAATGCCAGGCGGATAACCTTTGACATAGCCGGGGTCGCGCGCGGTGCGTTCAAAAGGCGGCGCGAATAACAGGATCAATTTATCGTCAAGGCGGATAAGTTTTTCATAGACCGATTCCATGGCGCGGCTGGCGCGCGCAGATTCCGCGCCTTTTGAAATAACCGCCCATGATTGAGCAATGGAGTCAATCTTACATTCGTCATTTGAATCCGAACCAAGCGGCGAACCATCATCATAATACGCGCGGCGATACCAGCTGCCATCCCAGCCATCCGATTCAAGCGCCTTTCGAATCATATCCGCTTGACCGCGATAATCATCAGCTTGATTGTGGTCGCTGGTCAGTTCGCAAATATCCGCAAAACTGGTTAACGTACTGTACAAAAACCAGCCGAGCCAGATGCTTTCGCCATGTCCCCGCGCGCCAATACGATTCATGCCGTCATTCCAATCGTGCGCGCCTATCAACGGTATGCCATGTTGACCGGCTGTCACGCCTCTGGCGAGCGCGCGGCAACAGTGATCATATAATGTCCCAATTTGACCAATAGATGGAAACAATCCATACCGTTCGTTTTCGCCGGGTTTCAACGACTCAGCGCTTAAGAAAGAAATTTTCTCATCAAGAATGGAATGGTCGCCTGTGCTTCGCACATAATAAGCGGTTACGTATGGCAACCAGAGCAAATTATCCGAACAGCGCGTAAGGATGCCGCGTCCGACCGGTGGATGCCACCAATGAAGCACATCGCCCTGTTCAAACTGGCGGCTGGCAGCGTCCAAAATATGCTGTCGCACCATCTTAGGCTGAATATGGATAAAAGCCATTACATCCTGCAATTGGTCGCGATATCCGTATGCCCCGCCGGGTTGGTAAAACGCCGCCCGCCCCCAAAAACGGGAGGCTAAAGACTGATAAAGCAACCAGCGGTTAAGCAGTAAATCCATGCCTGCATCCGGAGTCTTGACCTGAATTTGCCCAAGATTTTCATCCCAGAATTCGCCTACTGCCTGCCACGCGATCTCAATATTTTCGATGTTCTGATAATGCGTGATCAATCGCTCTGTATCTTTACGGTCCGCGCCCTGACCAAGCAAAAAAGCGACTTCTTTCGTCTCACCGGGTTGCAGCCAAATCAACAACTGCAGCGCGGCGCATGGATCATCGCCGGGCTGTACGCGCGGCATCAGACCGACGCGCTCCAACGCAGCGGGGCGCGCATAACTACCGTGACGTCCAAGAAATTCTTCACGGTCGGCGGTAACGCCATTTGGCTCACGCGTTGAAGCCAGAAAAGCCACGCGCTGTCCGAAATCTGGATTATATGTATTACGCGCCAGCAAAGCATAATGATCGGATGCAAATTCAGGCACAATGTATGGCGCTGTATTTTCATAAAGCGAACCGAGTACCCATTCAGCATAGTAGGTCACGCTAATACGGCGCATGTGTGTAGTTGTATTATGCAGTTTCAAATGGATTATTTTGACCGATTCATTTGGAACAACGAAGACGCGTACGTTCTGTTCCAACCCGTTACTTGTATGCTCGAAAATGGAATATCCTGCTCCATGCCGGATTAAGTACGGCGCATCCGCGCGTGCCGGTAGCGGCGTCGGCGACCAAACCTGACCGGTATCTTCGTCACGCAGATAAATGGCTTCAGAAGGACGGTCGCTCACCGGATCGTTTCGCCAGGGAGTTAGACGATTTTCGCCGCTATTTTGTGACCAGGTACAACCCAATCCAGATTCAGAAACAAGGCATCCAAACCCGGGTGTGGCTATCACATTGATCCACGGCGCGGGCGTCCACTGGTCAGGCATGAGATGGATAACGTATTCGCGTCCGTCTGGGCTGAATCCGCCCAGCCCATTGTCAAAGAGCAGGTCCAAGGGTCGTTCGACTCCGGATGATATATCAGAATGTGAAACCGCTGATTCTATCGGCACAAAACTTGGAAGACAAACAGCTCCTATATCCAATTTCGCAAGCTGATGTTCCAGTGGACCCGCTTCGCCGTCCAAGACGACGCGGGCAACAGCCGCCAAAAGGATTCGTTCAGCGTTATTCATCTGATCTTCATTGACGATAAAGATTCCGCCGTGTTTGTTAAGCCATGCTTCACTGTCTGTACGATTTAACAAGCGCTGGATTTTTTCATGAAAACCCTGTTCGTAGCTGGTCTCGCGTTGATTGAGGATAACCAGATCAATCATCAGTCCGCGCTTGCGCCAGTATGTATGCGCCAAAAGCAGTTTATTCAACAGATCAAGATCGGCGTCGCGTTTCAGGCGCGCCAGCAAAATAGGATAATCGCCTGAAATACCAAACGACCATAAGCCAGGCTGGCCAAGCATGTTGGCGTTAAGTTCGGCTAGATCGGCTCGCAATGCAGGCGATGGATACAGTAACGGCGACAGGAGTTTTTGAATCCATTCGACATCTTGTGATGTGAGTTCAAGCTGTGCAAGTTCCTGCTCAGATTGAATGCGCGTATCGTCAATTGCCTTGTTAAGTTGCGGCAAACGACGATAGCGGCGAGCCAGTTCAATTGCGTCCTTGCGCGAATTTGCCGCCAAGGTGACAAAAGCAATCTGGGCAGTTTCATAAGGCGGCATTGTAATCTCAGCTTGCAAGGCGCAAATGGGATCCAAAGTCGCTCCGGTTGTGCCGGAAAGCATGGAAGCTTTCGAATCAACTGAAAAGACGGCGGGATGCCGGGATGTGCCGCCGCGCCCAATAAAACGCGCCCGGTCAGTTTCATATCCTGTTAATTTAACGCGTTCCTGATCGCTGGTGAAAAAGTGCGCCAGATAAACAGGCTTTTCATCCGCTGAGCGCGGACGGCGGCGGAAGAGCAATAACTTTTCATCAGGCAGGAATTCGCTTTCGATAAAAAGTTTATTGAAAGCTGGATGGCGTTGGTCAACGGCTTGCGGAGCTAAAATAATCTCCGCATAACTGGTAAGCGCCAGAATACGTGATGTATCTCCGCGATTGGCAATTGTTACGCGGCGTATTTCCACATTATCATCTGGGGCGATGCTGATAGATGTACGCAGGATAATATCTCCATCTTGCCGCATAAATTCGACTTTTTGAGGGAAGAAGCGTACATCGCTTCTGTCAGGATGAGACATGCTTGGTTGGCGCGCCACCGAACATGTCTGCCCAGTTAACCGATCTTCCACATAAATCCAACTTCCCCAATCGTCCAGCGTGGAATCGGATCTCCAGCGCGTCAACTCAATATCGCCCCAATGGCTAAAACCGCTTCCCGCCGCAGTGATGATCAGACTGTAGCTTCCATTCGAGAGGCAATGTAATTGGGTATAAGCGGCGTCGGGCGAGACATGCCAGGGATCAAGCGAGATCGTAGCGTACGTTGCGCGAGTTGCATCTATTTGCTGAAGAGAGGAACGTTCGGTCGGCGCGCGTAGGGATGTTTGTTCCTGCAACAGCAGTTCGATACTCTCAATGCGCGCATCTGCGTGAAATCGCCGAACCATGCGTTTGTTGAGCAGATAATTCGACAGCGACAGCAGAATCATTCCCTGGTGATGCGCCATGAATGTGCTGATGATGGCGAAATCTTCGCCTGTCTTCAAATGCCTGACGGTAAAATCCACCGATTCATACAGACCATACAAGCCCCACATTTTATTTTTTTCAAACCATGCCAGATTTTGCATAACCGCTTGAGGCGCAAATGGAAGCGCCAGAATGGAAGCGTACGGCGTGATAACCAGATCGTCTGACAGACCGCGTTTGTATCCGAGGCTTGGCACGCCAAAAGCCTGATATTGATATGTCTGGGCAGAGTCAAACACGTAATAACTGGATTCTGAAATACCCCAGGGAACATTCTTTCGCGCGGCATATCGAATCTGTTCTTCCACAGCCGCGTCGCAACTTTGGTCAAGCAGTGTGTTGGGATAACTTTCTACAAGCAAAGTGGGCATCAGATATTCGAACATTGTGCCGCTCCACGAAAGCAGGACGCGCCTATCTCCCACTTGAGTCAGCGGACGGGCAAGGTGGAGCCAGTGACTCTGCGGCACGTCGCCGCGCGCAATTGCAATGAGACTGGCAATACGCGCTTCGGAAGCCATCAAATCATAATAATTTGGATCGAGGTGATTTGATTCGACGTTATACCCGATATGAAATACCTGCCGCTGATTATCAAACAGGAAACTGAAGTTCATTTGCTGGAAGTAGGATTCGGCTCTCGAAGCAAGAACAAAATAATCGTCCATCAGCGATACGGAATTATTCCAGGCGGATTCAAGTTCATGAGCGAGAGCATTGCACCAATCAAGCGCTTCCTGAGCGCCTGGATCAAGCAAGTCAATGATCCGTTTAAGGATTAAGCCTGACTGCCTGCAAATCTCGGGGATCTGCCCAAGCGATGGGCAGAAGGAGAGAGTCGCCAACAGACTCTTCCATGCACTTGCAAGATCAGGATTTATATCCGGCTGACTGAATAACGGCGGCGCATCAGATACCTTTAAGAGCCATGGAGTCAGCACTTGCAGGTCGTTCTCAACATGTTTTAAATGATAGCGGATACGTTCAATCCAGATAGAGAGACCGTTCAAAATTTCAGGCACAACCTCATCGCTTGATCTTTGAACTGCATCCAACAGCATATTTTCCATTTCAATGTGACTGTCATGGAACAATCTATTAAGCAGGGATGACGAGAACTGTTGAGTATCTTTCAAGGTTTCCACTTGAATATACATTGCATCAATCACGCCGCGCAGTGCATTGGCAGAATTGCCAAGCTGTGATTGTTCCAGCGTGTGAGACAGCGCGTCCAATGTATCCAATAATCCTTGCCACTGAACGACCGGACTTTGAGCCATTTCGCGGCATCCCTGACGAAGGGTCAGCAGGCTCGCCGCCAGATTCCCGTTATCCACTGTGGAAATGTAACGCGGGGAAAGCGGAGTCAAGGTACGCGTGTCGTACCAGTTAAGAAAGTGACCTCGAACTCTCTCAAGAGAATCCAAACTATCAAACACATCGCGTAAACGCACTGAAAATTCCTGCGGACCGATATAACCCAGGTCTTGCGCCGAGAGCATGGAAAGCAGCATTAACCCGATGTTGGTTGGCGAGGTTCTGTGCGCCACCAATCCACGCGGGCTTTCTTGAAAGTGATCGGGCGGAAGCCAGCGGTCAGCGGGGCCGACAAAGCGCTCAAAATAAAGCCAGGTGGAACGCGCCAGCAGGCGAAGTTTACGTTCTTGCGCCGGAAGCAATCTTTTAATCGGATGGGTAAAAGGCTTGCTGATACGCGTGGCAACATACGGCGCGATCATCCAGCCGATCAACAACGGCGAAGCGGAAAGAAGACTTTGCGGAGAAAGAGCCAGCAATAATAAAAACAATGCAAAAGCAGACAGCGGCGCGAGTACCATTTCCCGCCATGCAATTTTCGCTTGTACCCTTTTACCAAAAAACTGGACGGTGTGCGCGGCAGTCTTCCACTGAAGCATTCTTTTATGTGTGATAAACATGCGCGTCAACGTGGTCGCGATGGCGTCCAGCATGATAAGCGCCTCGTGCGGCAGAAAGATGATCGCAAACATTAAGCGCAGTATTGACATGAAAAGCGGCCGCGTTATCACGCGGGACGACTGTCCCCATTTTATTTTAATCAGCGCGGAAATTAGACTGGTAGCCATTGATATCAAGAACGGCGAAAGCGCCAGCATGACCCAGACAATATCTGTGCCGGGCAACAAAAGCCATCCCGCGCCAAGCAAACCGATAATCATAAGCGGCATTAAACTGCGGCGCAGATTATCAAATATCTTCCAGCGGTCAATCAAAGAAAGCGGATTGGGGACTCTGCCTTTTGTAAGATGCGGCGCATACATCCCGAGCCAAGCCAACAGCTGCCAATCTCCGCGCACCCAACGATGCAAACGATCGGTATAAGCCAGATAATATGGCGGATAATCCTCGAACAGCGTTACGTCGGTTACCAACCCACAGCGTCCAAGAATCCCCTCAAATAGATCATGACTCAACAGGCAATTTTCCGGGATGCGGTTTTGCAGACAGCGCTGAAACGCATCCACATCGTATATGCCTTTGCCGACATAATTACCTTCGCCGAATAAATCCTGATAAACATCGGATATGGCGCGCGTATACAGATCAACGACTGAATCCCCGGAATAAACGCGTACAAAAAGAGATTGATTGGACGCGGCGGGTCGCACCTGCGTCCGCGGCTGGAGTACCGTATAACCGGCTTTTATCTCCCCTGTGACCGAATCAAACTCAGCCCGATTCAACGGATGCGCCAGCGCGCCAATTAACCGACGGGCGCTATCGCGCCAATTAACCGACGGGCGCTATCGCGCGGCAACTGCGTGTCGGCATCCAGCGTGATCACATAACGGACAGTTGATAAAATACTTTGGTCGCCCATTCGAACTATGTAAGACGTCGCGTCATTGCCTCTGAGCAATTTATTGAATTCTTCCAGTTTGCCGCGCTTACGTTCCCAGCCCATCCAACGCTCCTCGCTTGGATTCCAAATACGCTCGCGATGAAAAAGATAAAACGGAAGATAATTGCCGTTTCCATATTTCTGATTCAATAGTTCAATCGCGGCTTGGGCTTGCTCCACATTTTGCTGATCGCCGTCCATGTCTTTTTGCGGCGCATCGGCAAAATCGGTAAGTAATGCAAAATGGATATTTGGATCGGCGTTTCCAAGAAAGTGGCGCTCAAGCTGACGCGCCAGAAAAGGCGCGTCTTTATCGGTGCTAAGCAAGGCGGGAATGACAACCATGGCGCTGTATTCTGACGGCACGCCTGTTTCAAAATCCAGCTTGGGAAGAGTGCGCGGCGGAATAATGGAATTTACCAGCCAGTTGACCAATTCAATGGTCATGGCAGACGCCGGCAGTAAAGAAAGAATAGCCGCGAAAATAATTTGAGCGGGATATTCGCTTACAGAAAAGGCATAATAAATAATTCCGAAATAAAGTAGAACGGTCAAAACGCCGATACTTCCCAAATAAGTTAATGCGGCATTATTTTTAATCCAGCGTCTCATCAACCTGTTGAATGTTGGACGATAAGCAACGCGGGCTTCCAACAATATGCGCCCGGAGCCGATAAGATAATAGCCGACGTGACGCTCGCGTTGCGACGTTCCCGCGCGCGCCAACTCGATTGCCTGTGAAGCAATGTTGACTTCATCCACTGGCGATCCAAGCGCCAATTCTTCTATGATGTTGCGATAGCGGTTACGCGTTTCAAAATCCATGCACGCATACATGCCTGCCGGATCGTCGTTCAGGATTTTTTCCGGAATGCTGGTGAATTCAAAAAACGCTTTCCAGTCCTGTGTGCCAAGCAGACGCAGGTTGAGGATGCAATTAACGATCAATGTCTCGGTGGCAGGCTTGGGTGAGTCCGACGCGAAATCTCCGGCTTCACGCAAAAGAGCAGGTTGAGGCGCGGCGTCCCACTTCAGGTTTTCGCCCACCGCAAGTTCATCTGCCAGAGTTTCCATTACAGCCAGGCGTAACATCGGCGGCATCGCCCAAAGTTCGCCAATTCTAAGCGGAGTTATGCTCTGGAATATTTGGGTGAAATTTTCGATCTGATCAATGTCGTAATGAATGCTTTCTTTTTGTCCGATTGCCAGGGCAAGGATGTAGATGCGCGCAAAACCATCGTCAGTTTTGGGCAGACGGTGATAGTAATCCGCAGGCATATCTTCTTCCACCTGGCGGATGGTTTGCTCGATGACATGAAAATTATCCAACAGCCATTCGGCGGTATGCGAAACGGAGGCTTGCGTTCTGGCGGATTCGTCAAAGTAACAATAAGCCGATTGAAAAAATTCTGTGAGTTTCTTCAGGCGCTCGCGAATGGGAAAATCCCCGCGACGCGTCACGCAAGCGGATAAGTTTTGCGCCAACTTAAAAACCAGCTCTTCCTGTTGGTCGCGAAGAGTTGGCGCGTTTTGTGATGCGGGTTCTGCCAGATGTACAGTGTTAAGCATGGATTAGTATCCCTTACCTTCTCTAACTGCCATCTCGTCAAGTGTGCGCTGGATTTCATCATCGGTAAGGTCTTGCATAATCATCAAGGCTGTATTGCCATATGTAATAAAACTGGACGTCACGCTTCCATATAACCAGCGTCTTGCTCCCGAATGACCGTGCGCGACCAACATCACCAAATCGGCGTCAACTTCTTTTACCATATCATGCAGGCAGGTGATGGCATTATCACCGACAACGATATTCGTCTTCAATTCCAATTTTTTTGGCGAGAATTGTCTGTGGAGTTGGTCGAAATAATGAGAAGCCGCTTGTTGGTTTTTCTTCACAATTTGATTGACCAGATCATCATCCTCTCCGGAAAGCGGAAAACGCTGGCAGGTCTGCGGTCTCTGAATGACGGTCCCAAGTATCAACTGGGAATTATAGTACTGCGCCAGATCAATCGCAATCGGCAGGATATATTCAGCCCGCGGGGAACAATCCAACCCCACGAACAATCGCTTAAAATAAACATCTGCCTTATTCTCGGAAGTTGGTTTGTACGCGCGTATGAGCAATGTTGATTTGGATGAACGCTGTAATATCTTATAAACAACACTGCTGACATTCCAGCCGCTTAGCCCGCTCCGCCCGTGCGTGCTGAGGGCGATCAAATCCACGTTATTGTTGCGCGCGAATTCAATGATGCTTTCTGCGGGACTGCCCTCAAGGAGCGTATGTTCGATGCTTATGTCCGATTTTTGCAGGCGACCGGCGATTTTCTCCAAATATATTTTCGATTCGCGTTTACGCAAATTCCAATCCACAGGATCAGTAACGGGAGCCCGACCATCATGGTGTGAATGTTCCATCACATGCGCCAGCGTGATGCGCGCGTTTGTCACCGGAGCGACCGCCATCACATGCGGCAATACGCATTCTGCCAGTTCAGAACCATCCAAAGGCACAAGAATATGTTTTATCACAATAACCTCCAGATCTAAAATGAAATAATTTATTTCCCGCACTATGAATATTATAGTACAGAAACGCGGGCATTTGATAAAAATTCGCTGTATGAATTCAATCGCCAGCGAGTTTATAGCGGGTCAACATTTTACATGCTATACTTTGTTATATTATCGTATCGGATATTTCTATGACTCAAATCATTCCCACCGCCGAACCTTTTTTCCTGCCCAGCCCTTCGTCATCACGAACAGGTTGTCTTCTCATCCACGGATTCACCGCCGCGCCCAAAGAAATGAGCTGGATGGGAGAATATCTCAATCAACAAGGATATTCCTGTTTGGGGATTCGACTCACCGGTCACGCCACAAAACCGGAAGATATGATCCGTTCGCGCTGGACCGATTGGACTGCTTCCGTTGAAGATGGCTTTCATCTACTCTCCGGCAGTGTTGACCATATCTATCTTGTCGGGCTTTCAATGGGCGGAGTTTTATCTTTACTCATGTCCACGCGGATTAATGTGAAAGGCGTGGTTGCCATGTCCACGCCCTATCGCCTGCCTGTGGATTATCCCGCGTGGATGTTTCGCTTCGCCAGTTATTTTATGCCATATCTGCAAAAAGCCAATGAACCGCCGGGGTCAAGCTGGTTTGATAAAGACGCTTTTCGCGAGCAGGTTTCTTATCCACAAAACCCGGTGCGTTCGATTGGTGAATTAAGTAAATTGCTGGCTGCGATGCGCGCGGCTTTGCCTGAGGTGCGTGTGCCTGTTCAATTGATCCACTCGAAAGATGATAGATATGTCCCGCCTGAAAACATGGAAAATATTTACGCCGCGCTGACTGTCGAAGACAAGACAAAACTTTATATAACGGGATCAGGTCACATCGTTACGCGTGACGCGGCTCGTCATCAAGTATTTAAATCTGCATCTGATTTTATTCATCGCCTGGAGAAATCGTGAATCCTGAATTATTCGTTATCAGCGCCGCGCTTCTAAGTTGGGGCGTTGGCGAGGGAATGTTTTTAATTTTCGTGCCGGTCTATTTGCAAAAGCTGGGCGCCGACCCGTTGATGATCGGTTCGATTTTTGGCGGCTTCGGTTTAATGATGTTGTGCGCGCATATTCCTGCCGGCTATTTTGCAGACAAGGTTGGGCGTAAACCGTTATTGATTGCGGCGTGGATAGTTGGCGCAATTGCGGCGTGGATGATGGCGCTGGCGTCGTCGCTTTGGTTTTTTGTGATCGGATATTTGGTGTATGGACTGACGGCGTTTGTTTCAGCGCCGCTTCAAAGTTATGCGACAGCGGCGCGCGGTAAACTTTCTGTGGGACGCGCCATGACGTTGACCTCCGCGATGTTTAATCTCGGCGCGGTATTCGGTCCGGTCACAGGCGGTTGGATCGCTGACCGTTTTGGATTGCAGACAACTTTTATCGTTGCATCGTGCGTCATTCTTGTTTCGGTGGCAATCGTGTTTTTTCTAAAATCCCAGCCGCGCGAAGAACATGACAGTGAGACAAGCCGCTTTAGCATGTTGGCAAATCCTCGGTTCATATCATTCATGAGCCTGATCTTTTTGATGATGTTTTCGATGTATTTGCCCCAGCCGCTTACGCCAAATTTTTTGCAAAATGAACGCGGTATTTCCCTTGCAACCCTCGGCTGGATCGGCACCGCGGGGAGCATCGGCAACGTGTTCTTCAACCTTGTGCTTGGACAGTTCAGCGCGCGCGCGGGTTTGTTGGCGGGACAGTTTGCGGTGATGATGTTTGCATTTATTTTATGGCGCGGCGAAATCCTGCCGTGGTATGCATTGGGATATTTTTTGATGGGCGGCTTCCGCGCTGCGCGCATGTTGATTTTTGCCGAAGTGCGTTTGCTCGTTCATCAGGCGCAAATGGGATTGGCGTATGGAATTACCGAAACCGTCAACTCGCTGGCGGCAATCCTCTCGCCATTGCTGGCGGGTTATCTTTATGATTATGTTTCACCCGCGCTGATGTATCCTGTCGCCATTGGATTGATCTGCATTGCCATTTTTGTTTTTCTCTTCTCCGCGCCGCGCGAACCAAAACCTACCGAAATTCTGATAATTGATAACTGATCACTGGAGTTTCTCGTGCTTGAAATCGTAACTTTTACACTTGGTCCGGTTCAAACAAATACATATTTGCTCGCCGACTCTGAAACAAAAGAAGCGGCTGTTATTGATCCCGCGTGGGACGGTCACATTATTTTGAAAGCCGCACAGGATCACGGTTGGCGCATCAGTCATCTTTGGTACACACACGCACACTTTGATCACATCGGCGGCGCGGCTGAAATCGCGGACGCGTTAAATCCATTGCCGATTGTCGCGCTTCATCCGAACGATCATATTTTATGGAAAGCAGGCGGAGGCGGCGCGCTTTTCGGATTCAAAATCGATCCCGGTCCCGAACCGACAATTGATTTACATCAAGGACAAATCCTGCGACTCGGCAACACGGAGATCGAAGTCCGCTTCACGCCGGGACATACGACTGGTCATTGCATCTTTTACATCCGCGCTGCGAAAATCTGCTTCACCGGCGATTTGATCTTCGCCAATTCTGTCGGGCGCACCGACCTGCCCGGCGGCAATTGGGATACTTTGGTCAGCAGCATCAAGACACAAGTATTTAATCTGCCCGATGAAACGCGTTTGCTATCAGGTCATGGTCCAGCGACAACTGTTGGATACGAAAAAACGAACAATCCATTCGTTGGAGAAAAATAGAAAATGGCAGAAAACACAAGCGGACGCTACGCTGCGTTAGGGTATCGAAACTTCACATTGCTTTGGTCGGGATTGATTGTCTCCAACATGGGAACGTGGATGCAGAACGTTGCTAATGGCTGGCTTGTTTTGCAATTAACCAATTCACCGTTATGGCTTGGCATCCTTGGATTAAGTTTTGCAATCCCTATGATCCTTCTGCCTCCAATTGCAGGCGCGTTCGTTGACCGCGTCAATCGTATGAAGTTATTATTTTTTACCCAATCCATGCAGATAGTAACCGCTATTTCACTGGCCCTTCTAACATGGTTTGGCAAAGTGGAAGTCTGGCACATCCTTCTTGCATCATTCATTGGCGCGGCGCTACTGGCATTTGACAATCCCGCGCGTCAGGCATTGATTCCAGATTTGGTTCAGCCGCGCGATCTACTCAACGCGCTCTCGCTCAATTCCGCGACTTATACCGGCGCGGCATTAATCGGTCCCGCGCTGGCAGGCGTTTTACTTGGACCGCTCGGCGCGGGGACATTGTTCTTCATTAATGGAATTAGTTTTCTCGCGGTCATTTTCGCGCTTGTCTCCATGCGCGATGTCCGTACACACGGCGGCGGCAAGCACGGTTCCATTGGCGATACGTTCATCAAAGGTTTTCAATATGCGGCAAAAGATCATCTTATTCTTGCCTTGCTTGCGCTTTCCGCGGTGAGCGCCATCTTCGGACGTTCTTATCAAAGTTTACTTCCCGCGTTCAGCCGCGACATCTGGAACGCCGGACCACAAGGCTATGGTCTTTTGCTCGCCGCGGCTGGCGGCGGCGCGGTCGTCGGCGCTTTCGGTCTTGCATCTTTCAAACGGATTCCACATCAAGGCGCGGTCATGCTCGTCAACGGTTTATTGTTTTGTTTGTCGCTGATTGGGTTTGCATTAAGTCCATCGTTTGTGTTGGGCATGATTCTGCTTGTCATCGCAGGCATCACATCAACCGTGTTTATGACCATCATTTCAACATTCATTCAATTGACCGTTCCCAACGAAATGCGCGGCCGCTTGATGAGTCTTTACACCGTCACGCTTATTGGCTTGCCGTCTCTTGGCGCGCTGGGAAGCGGCGCGCTCGCCGAATGGCTGGGCGGCGTTCAAGGCGCTCCGCACGCGGTATTACTCGGCGCGGCCACACTTCTTGTCATCCTTATTTTTATCATCCCGCAATTTTGGCAACGGACTTTTCCAGAACGATAAATAAAGAACAAAACGAAACATGCAATCAGCATCAGCCTCGGCAGTTTCAAACGCGATAAAAGGGTGAAGATAAAACTCAAATGATGAGTTGAATGGGTTGATTGACATGCTGGGGGTGAGGCCGGAAGTGGTAAAGTTATAAAGTAAAAGAAAAAAAGAGCAGGATGATAAAAATCATCCTGCTCTTCAATTTACGAAAGACTCATTTTCAAACTTTCCGGTGGCGTGCCGTGCCACATTTCAATTCGGCGAAACGATTCGACGTAGCCAATCGCGTAAAATGCGGGCAGATGCGGGTCGCTTATCTTTATATTTTCGATGTGGGTATCGAGGCGCGGATATTGATAATGCAAATGTGAAAGCAGGGCGTACGCCACTGTGGCTGGATCGCCCACTTCGGTTTTGAAGGCAAAGCGGGTGAGAAGAAATTTCTGACGTTGATAGACCAGCCAACCGCGGCTGCCGTCAGCGAGGGTAAGGTGCAAGCCCGATATTTCATGCGCGTTGAACAAAGATTCGGATTGATTTGTCCATGGTTGGGTACCGCGGTCACGTCCAACAAGTGTGAGCGAGTCGGTGCGGTCCAGACGTTGGGCATCCGCTACGATTGGGTCCAGGGGCGGTATCAGCGGCGCACGCCGCATCACCAGCAGTTCATCAATCTCGTAGAAGCCACACTTTAAGAATAATTGCTGAGCTGGCACATTATTCTTAATCACTTCAAGCATAACAAAATTAATGGACAGGCGTACCGCTTGCTCCATTAGACTCTCAAATAAAGCCCGACCGATCCCATTGCGCCGCGTGTTGGGAATAACTCCGAGGCGCGTTATCCATGCCCGGTCTTCGCGTATGCCCAACATGGCGACTCCAAGCATTTCCCCATCCTGTGTAGTGGCGACCAAAGAGAGGTCTAAATCCACATCATAGGTCGCGACATATTCAGCCAGACGCGCGGCGTTCATGGGCATTGGCACCATGTAATCAACGCGAGTTTGATTATAAATAGCCGCGAGTTGTTCGTAGTTAAAATGGCTCGCTGGGATAAGTTTTATGGCGGTATTCGTGTTAGTAGTTAGCATTTGAAATTTTCAAATAAGACTTGACTTGAGATACAAATTCAGTAACTCTTGTGATCGGTTTGCAGATGTAGCCATCAAAACCATAACTCTCAACCATTTGCCTGGCGGTCTCTTCGGGCCAAGCGGTTAGGGCAACGATAGGCGTAGCATCCAATACGGATTCGGCGCGCAGCCAACCGGCTAACGTTTGCCCGTCATAATCGGGCAGACCGAGATCAAGCAGGATCAGGTCGGGGATTTGAGCCAGCGCCAGTTGCAATCCTGTTTCCGCGTCAGCCGCATGAATGATCTCGTAGCCGCTCTGCGATAATATTTTGCGCACAAGTTCGGCATTATCGGGTATATCTTCAATCAATAGAATCTTTGTCATGGCAATTCTCTATTATTTGCTGATTGTTTTTTATTAGCCGATCAAGTCGAGATATTTCAACCCTAATCCGGTGTTGAATATTACAACTCGCTCATCAGGCTCGATCCATTTCTGCGCGATGAGTTCTTTCAGCGCGGCGAGTGTGGCGGCGCCTTCAGGCGCGGCAAAGATGCCTTCCAGCGCGGCAAGTTTTTTCTGGAATTCCAGAATAGCCATATCGCTGACTGCAACTGCGGTTCCGTTGCTGGCGCGAATATCCGCGAGCATCAGGCGATCGGCAAAGCTCTTTGGCACACGCAAACCGGAGGCAATAGTGTGCGCGCCCAGCCAAAAGTCGCAGAAAGATGCGCCATCATGAAATGCTTTAATGACCGGCGCGCATCCTTCCGCCTGCACAGAGACCATGCGCGGACGTTTGATGTTATTCAGCCAGCCAAGTTGTTCGAGTTCTTCAAAGGCTTTCCACATTCCGATGAGTCCAGCGCCGCCGCCAGTGGGATAAATAATCACATCGGGAAGTTCCCAGTTGAAAGCCTCAGCCAGTTCGTAACCCATGACCTTTTTGCCTTCCATGCGATATGGTTCTTTGAATGTGGAGACGTCGAACCAGCCGTCCCTGAGCGCGGTTTCGCCAGCCATGCCAGCCGCGTCGCTGATGAGACCATCCACCAAAATGACTTCGGCGCCGGCGATGCGGCTTTCTATAATATTTGCCGCCGGTGTATCTTTTGGCATGTAGATCAACGCCTGCATATCGGCGCGCGCAGCGTATGCCGCCATGGCTCCGCCGGCGTTGCCGGCAGTGGGGATAATAATTTTTTTGATTCCCAATTCCTTGGCTTTGGATACCGCGGCGGATAGCCCGCGCGCTTTGAATGAGCCGGTAGGATTACTGCTTTCGTCTTTAACAAAAAGATTGGTTAAGCCGAGAGAATCCCCCATTCTGGGAAGGTGTAACAATGCAGCATCTCCTTCGCCTAACGTGACTATGTTTTTCGGTTCGCATACAGGGAGCAATTCGTGCCAGCGCCACATGCCTTTAAGCCGCCTGTGAATTTCGTCGCGGTCAGCGTGTTGCCGCGCGGCGTTCAAGTCATAGTTCACCAGCAGTGGAGATTGGCAATCGGGGCAAAAAGTGTGTACTTCATCAACTGATAATAGTATCCCACAGTCAGAGCATTGCAAACTGGTAATGTACGAGTTTTTTTTAGATGACATTATTTTATTTCAAAGAATATTGCTATAGAGACCCGCCTGTGATTCAAGGCTATTTTTGAGGAGAAGGCACAAACGCTTCGACGCGCGCCCACAGTTCACGGATGTTGATCGGCTTGGACATGTACACGTCACACCCGGCGGCGAGCGCTTTTTCGGCGTCGCCTTTCAAGGCATTAGCAGTGATGGCGATAATTGGGATGTATGCCAGTTTTGTTTTTTCGCTGTTGCGTATCCTGCGCGCCACTTCATAACCGTCAATATCAGGCAGGTTGATATCCAACAAGACCAAATCCACTTCCTCGGTTTCCGCCACGGCAACCCCGTCGAATCCGTTCATAGCCTGGAGCAGACGATAGCCGCGCGCTTCCAATGCGCGCTTGACCAGCGTCATGTTATCTGGATTATCTTCAATATATAAAACGTTGTTTCCCATATAGGCTTTCTCCTTTATGCTCCGCTTTTATCTTCAATGGTTTGGATCACCTGATCCACAAATTTACGCGGCGGTAATGAGCCTTTTTGATATAGCGCCTCGATATGCCCGTTCAAACGTTTGCGTTCTTCGGTAGTGATGTCTTTTGCGCTGACGACAACAATCGGAATATCTTTAGTGCGCGGGTCAAGTTTGAGCTCTTCCACAAGACCAAAGCCGTCTATGCCGGGCATCATCAGGTCGCTGACAATCAGGTCGGGAATACTTTGCCGCGCCATCGCCAAGCCTTCCCAGCCATCTTTGGCGAGCAGAACGCGATAGGCTTTTTTGCCTTCAAGCAGGCGGCGGATGAGCAGGGCGTCATCCGGATTATCGTCAATCAAAAGAACGGTGGTGGTCTTCTCATCCAGATTTTCAAGCGCGGCTTGCAAGCCTTCGCGCGGAGCTGGCGCCTGTGTTTCACTTAAGTGAACATCCACCGCGAATTGATCTTCGAGTACATGTTTTTCAACCGGGAAGGTGTGTCCTGTGCAATTGACAACTACCAATTCCTCTTTGCCGATCATACCCGCGCACAGCATCTTTTCCAAACCAGCAAATGCCACCGAGGTCGCAGGCTCGACAGCCGTTCCCTCGCTTTTGGCAAGCCCGCGCATGGCGGCATAGGCTTCGGCATCTGTCACAGATTCCATAACGCCGCCGAATTGTTGCGTAAGATTCCACAAGTAGGTATAAGATTTTCCGGGATCGCCAGTGGCAAGAATAATGATGCGCGTATCTGGGATGACAGACTCGGCAACATCTTTGCCAGCTTTGAAGGCTTGCACCATTGGCGAACAACCTTCCGCCTGAATGACTGCCAATTTTGGAACGCGTTCGATCAAGCCCATTCTATGAAGTTCAGTAAATCCTTGATATACGCCCAACGGACCCAAGCCTCCGCTTACGGCTTGAATATACCAATCCGGCGACTGCCAGCCAAGTTGTTCCACGATTTCGTACGCGATGGTTTTCATGGATTCGCGCGCCGGGATGGAACTGGAACCGCGGTCAAGCCACAAATGTTTTCGCTCGGCGAATTGAGTGGCGATTTGTTTAGTCTGATCGTAATTTCCGCTGACGCGAATTACTTCCGCGCCGAAGAGCGCGGCTTCACGCAACTTTTCCTGCGGAACCAGGCTGGTCATAAAGACCCACAGCTTGATGCCAGCCCGCGCACAAGCCGCGGCATAAGCTACTGCGGCATTGCCTGTGGACGCGATGACAGCTTCGCGTATGCCGCCTTCATTCATTGCGGCGACTGCAACTGCGGCTTGGCGGTCTTTAAAAGAGCTGGTCGGTCCGTAGCGTTCGTCTTTGATGTAAACGCGATCATGCCCAAGCGCAGGAGCGAAGCGTTGTGAAAGCCAAAGCGGAGTCCCACCGGCGGGGTAAAGGTCCAAAGCGGCTGGATTTTCCAGCGGCAGAATATCCGAATAGCGCCACATGTTGGCGGGGCGACCGGGCAATCCGCGCAAAATCTCGCGTTTGAACGCGGTGTAGTCGTAGCGCGTTTCCATCCATTGCCCGCCGCAATGTTTGCAAATTGCCGGTACAAAAGGTTCGTAAGGCTGTTGTTTCGCGCAGATGTTACATTCCAGATATTTTGGAGTTGCCATTTTATTTTTCTGTCTTCTCAGCCGGCTGAGTGAGTTTTGCTTCCAGCGGCAGTTCTATAAAGAAGGTGGAGCCTTCGCCGTCAATGCCGGCGCTTTCAACCCACAATCGCCCACCATGCATCTCAACCAGTTTGCGGCTAATGGGCAAGCCAAGTCCGGTACCACCGGCTTTACGTGTGGATGATATATCCACCTGGATAAATTCCTGGAAGACTGTCTCCAGTTGATCGGATGAAATACCAATACCCGTATCACGGACGGTAATCATAACTTGTTCGCCCTGTTTCGCGACAAACATAGATATTTTGCCTTTTTCCGTAAACTTAATGGCGTTGTTGATGATGTTGATCATTACCTGACGGATGCGCGTGCGGTCGGCATTGATCTCAATTTCCTGATCTGAGCCTTCTTCAACAAAGAGCGAGAGATTCTTTTCACTAGCCAGCGGCGCCGTGATGCTGACTACTTCTTCGATAATATCGTGGACTCTGAATTTTTCAAGCGACAGGTTCATGCGTCCCGATTCGATCTTAGCCATATCCAGCACGTCATTGATCAGATGCAACAGGTGTTGTCCGTTTTTATAAATGAGGCCCAAATCGTTGGCCATGTTCTCGGTGAGCGGACCATCCAGTTCTTCGAGCATAACATCCGCAAAACCGAGAATGGAATTGAGCGGCGTACGCAGTTCGTGCGACATGTTGGCGAGGAAGGATGATTTAAGGCGATCCAACTCGCGCAGTTGTGTCACGGTCGCGGACTGTTCCACATAGAGGCGGGCGTTTTGCAAAGCGACTGCCACTTGTGAAGCAAGCGTGGTATATATGCCGGCGTCTTCTTCAGTGAAGTGACCGACTATATCTGATTGTACATCAAATACGCCGATAATATTATCGCCCACGATCATTGGCACAGCCATTTCCGAGCGTGTTTCTGGAAGCAATAAATTGGGCAGGAAGCCCGCTTCACTCTGCACATTATTGACAATGATGGCTTGCCGCGCGCGCGCGGCGCGAGCTACGAGCGACGCTTCCATGTCTATTTGGATGGTGTGCTCTTCTGAAACCATTTGCCTGCCGATTTCGCCCGCGCCTGCCGCAAGCAAAAGGGTATTCCATGATTTATCGGTAAGATAGATATGCGCGTGATAAAGATTAAAGCGTTCTTTTGTCAAGTCCACCACTTGTTGCAATAACTCATCCGGGTTCAATACCGTGGATGCAGTAGTGCTTACAGCGGCAACCGTTCCCAATTCGCGTGCGCGTTTTTCATTTTGTTCAAACAAGCGCAGATTTTCGATATGTACGCTTACTTGTTCCGCTACAGCGCTTGCCAATGCAATTGCATCTGGCGTAAGGTCTTTCCAGCCAATCACAGCCAATTGTCCGATGGTTTCACCGCGCACTTTAAGAGGCTGAGCAAAATCAATATCCTGCAGAGGAGAAGATTCTCGCAATGGCGTCACTTGCACAGAATCATACATAAAACCTAATGCGGCTTCCCCGTGTTCATTGGCAAAGGATTGCCAGCTTTCGTGCATGAGGCGGCGGGTGGCTTCTTCGGCATCAGCGCGGGCGCGCGATGCATCTGCCAGCAGGCGCAAGTTTTCCACTTGTTGTGAAATTTGGCGCGCGACTGCCGAGACCATTTCCTTGTCTTCATCTGTCAATGGATGCGCCGGGTCCGCTTTCAGGAAAAGGTTGCCGACATGTTCGTCGAGTACATTGACTGTTTCTTGAAAATCATGTTTATCGGGAGCCGCATCGGCAAAAGCGGCAACAGAATTTTGATCGTATACATACCCAATGCGTTCGCTGTTACGAATGCCATCCAGAAAGGATTCCCAATTTCGGTGTGTAAATTGACGGTTGGCATCCTGCGCTTCCGCGCGGGCGCGTTCGGTTGCCGCGAGCAGGCGCAGGTTCTGAATTTGAAGCGAGGCTTGTTGCGCGACTGCATTCGCCAAAGTTGTTTCTTCCGAAGTCCAACCGCGCTCTGACGGCGATTCGATCTGCATTTCTCCGATGACTTGTCCGCTGGCGGTTAATGGCGCATTGATGGCATTATCCGATTTAGACGCGGTAAAAGTTGACATTTCAAGCGGCGCTGAATTCTCCGCGCTGTAGGAATAGCCAATCTGTTCCTTTTCATAAAGAATGGAGACCGTCGGGCGCGGCGTTTCTACTGCGACCACATCAGCCTGCGCGGCGATGCGTTGTTGGCTTTCTTTAAGCTGCGCTTCCAATTCAAGGATGCGCATGCCCAATATTTCAAGTTCACGGCGCATCTGCGAATTGTCAGGCAATGGCTGTGGCGGTACGCGCGGCTCAATGTTCGCAAGCGGCTGGTTCTCGATATATTTTATATCCGATAAAAGTTTTTCAACGCGTTTATTGGATTTAACGGCATTTTTGCTGAGCGCCGTAGTTTTGGGAGGTTGAATATCCACAGGCGGTTTTATAATCCGCTTGTCGGATGCAGCCGCCTTGCCGGCGGTCAACTTATCAACCCGTTTACTGGATTTTTTATCGAGGGGCATCGGTAAATGTCTCCTGAACCTGCACCGCTTATTTCTTGTCTTTCATACTCAACTGCGCAATGGTCATGGGAGCGCCCAAAGCGTGACCAAGTTCGCGCGCGGCAATCTGCAACACGGCTTCCACTGTGGTGGCGACTTGGATTTTTTGGCTGATGAGGTTCAAGGTAGTTTCGCGTTCAGCCTGTTTTTGCGCCCGTACAAAGGAGCGGGCGTTCTGCAAAGCGGTGGATACCTGAGAACCAAGCGTGGTATAGATGTTGGCGTCTTCTTCAGAGAAGGCGTTGACCTGATCTGATTGTACATCCAACACACCCAGGATTTGATCGCCGATGATCAATGGCACTGCCATTTCAGAAGCGGTATCCGGAAGAAGCGGATTGGGCAACCAACCAGACTCATTCCGCACATCGTTGACGATCACAGCTTGTCGTTCGCGGGCAGAGCGCGCTACAAGCGATTGTTCCTGCGCCAATGGAATAGCCGTGGCGCCATGTGTACCTTCATGTTCGTCGCCTTCCTTCCAACCACAAGCCGCGATTTGAAGCGCATCCGTATTTTCGTTATAGGTGAAAACATGGGCGTGATACAGACCGAACTGGCGCTGGGTCAGATGCACCACGGATTCCAGCATTTTATTTATATCCAACTCTCTGGATGAAACTGAACTGACCTCGGCAACCGCCGCCAGTTGGCGGGCGCGTTTATCCAACTCCATTTGACCGCGTTGGGTTTCGTCAAACTGCCGCAGGGATTCGATGTGCGCGCCGAGACGTTCGGCAACCGCATTGACGAGCTCAAAAGATTCGTTATCGTCAGACTTAATCCCCATCACAGAAAGTTTACCCACCGTTTCATCGCGGACCTTAAGCGGCAGGCTGAGGGTAGATCCTTCAGACTGTTGATCCTTGTTTTGGTCATACGGTCGGACTTCTTTCAAGTCATAGAAATAACCCAAGCTTTTAGCGTTAGCGGCGTTGACGTCCATGTAATCTTTCCAACCTTCGCGGGTGATGCGGCGTGAGGCTTCTTCCGCCTCAAAGCGGTAACGCTCTGCGCTTTCCAGCAAGCGCAGACTTTCGATCTGTCGGGCAACCTGTTGCGCAACTGTATTCACCAATTCATTGGTACGCGCAATCGGCGATTGTCCTTCCATTTCCACGACTAAATTTCCAAGCGATTCGCCGGTGACCGCGATGGGGGCGGTCATGGCATTCTCATTCGTTGATAGTTGAGATTGTTCCTCCTGGGTCATTGGGGCAATCTTGTTTTGTTCGAACACAAAGCCGGTCTCTTCAGGCTTGTGGATAGCGTCCAAATAATCCACCCAATTGGCGCGGGAGAGACGCCGCGCTTGCGCTTCCACTTCGGCGCGGGCTTGATCGGTCTCCGCGAGGAAGGTCGCGTTTTGAATGGCGATGGCTAACTGACCTGCCATGGCTTCAAAAGCGGGCAGGATATCTGTACTTAATGAACCTGCGTGTACGCTTTGCATATCCAGCACGCCCACCACTCTTTCGCCGATCATCAGCGGCACAGCCATTTCTGAACGGGTATCAGGCAAAAGCGGATTCGACTTGAAGGTAGGGCTTGTTGTGGTATCAGAGATAACCACCGATTTTTTCTCGATCGCGGCGCGCCCGTTGATGGAGGCAGTAGTCAACGGCAACTGGTGAGCGCGTCCAACCAATTCCGCGCCGACCGTGCCTGTGCCAGATTGCAAAACCAAGGCGGTCTGGCTGGGGTTCGTTAGATAGACTTGCACATAGTACAAGTCAAATTGTTTGCGGATGAGTTCCGCCGCGTCTTTCAACATAACATCGAGGGCGCGCACTTGCGACACCGTGCGTCCAACTTCGCCGGCGAGTTCAAGGTTGCGCGTGCGGTCTGCCACGCGGCTTTCCAGCGTAGCGATGAAATCACGCAACTGCTGGGTCATGCGGTTGAATGTGCCTGCCAGCGTACCGATCTCGTCGCCTGTTTCCACTTTGGCTTGAACGTTGATATCGCCTTCCGCAATTTTTTGCGCGGTTTGCGTAAGACGCACAATCGGACCAGCCAGCGTTTGGGAAAAGAAGAAACCAGCCACACCTACCACTAAAGCTACTAATAAAGCGATCAACACATTGTTGGTAGTCTGCGTCGTGATAGGAGCAAGAAAAACATCTTCTGATTGGATAGCACTCACCAACCACGGTTTGGTTGTCATTGAAGCAAATGCGGCTTGTTCCAATGTGCCATCGCCATTGGTATCGGATGCAAAAAATGGAACTTGTTCCAGATTATTAAGTCCCGCTTCAAAGTCGGTCAGGTTTGTCCCAAGTTCTTGAGGCGTGCCTGCTGGCATTAAACCTTTTGATTGCAAGTCCTTTAAGAGCGCCGCGTCAAGCGGAACAATGGATTTGAATACACGGTCGCGGTCTGTGCCGTGCGCCAGACGGATGTGGTTGCTGTCAAGCACAACCGCATAGGAACTTTCCCCCGCCAAGCCGGTCTCGTCAACGATCAATTTTTGAAGTATAGATGCGGGATAGCGGATGCGGATCAAGCCGATAATTTTGCCGGCGGTATCATGCACCGGCGCGGCAAAGTAAATGGACGGCACACCCGACGTAGCAGAATGCTCAACATCGGAAGCATAGGGTAAATCCGCTTGCATGGTATCCTTAAAATACACGCGGTCGGCTTTGTTCAAGCCAATATCTGATGCGGATGTATCAGCCACATCAACGCCTTTTGTATCGAACGCCGCCACCGATGAAATAAAAACAGGATCCTGACGCGATAGAGCTGTGACGAATTTGAGAAGACGGGCTTCCTCCGCGCTGCCGGCACGTTGATTGGGAGGCAGGGTGAGATAATCTGTCACAGCGGAGGATTGCCCCGCCGCGCGCACGGTTTGCAGGTTATGGTCAATGAACATGTCAAGTTCGGCTGCGATTGTTGATGCGGCTGACGCAAGTTTTTGGTTCGCGTCATTGGTTAACGCGGTGCGGCTGGAATAATAGGTGATGAGGCTGATGATCGCCAGCGGGATGATCGTCACCGCGAGGAAGGCAATCACCAGTTTTGTGCGCAGGCTGCCGCCAAAGGCCTGGCGTACAATGATTACGATGAACACCATTCCCAAAATGCCCGTAAGAATTGGGGAAACGACCAGCATGAGCGGGGACACTAAGCGCCAGGTTGGTGCCACCAATTCAGCTATGAAGGAAACTACCACCCCGAAAGCAGTCAGCATCCACACTACACGTTGTGATTCCTTGGGTATCGCGTAGCGGATCATAAAGTAGGTTGTAACCAGGATATAAGCCACAGCCACATAGCCGAGTTTGGAAACCAACAGGGATGCCCATATGGGGGCAATCAGGTCGGAGGCGAAGAATATCCATACTCCTAATGTCAACCTGCCGCGCCGAATCAAAGCAAGGCTTACAAAGCCAATGACGACAACCTGAACAGATAAAACGATGAACTGATACGCTTGCCAGGCTCCTCCGGTTTGGATCGCCAGGTAGATGCCAAGGGCAGCGAATAAAAGCCCATTTAAGGCTATGTTTTGGACAACCAAAACCGCCTGCCGGATGGCGTCGTCTTGGAGAGATATTGATTTGTGTTGTTCATTCATGTCAAACCTCGCTTCTTTTCTTCAACAGTGATTTCTCTGTTGATTTTCTTGATTGTGGCTGAGTTCAAAGACATCATTTCTCGTTCCATTTTCTGCAAATTTTTAACCGAGATGCTTACCTTAGGAATGAGGGGTCAAGCAGATCGTTAATGTTCACAGGGACGGTGATATCGCCGGTTGAAACAATAAATTGAAGTTCCTGTTGGGCGGCGAAATATACCGACGTGTTATCGGCGCCTGGCGTGAATGTCTTCAAGTTGGCATTCAAATCGAACAAATTCACGCCCTCGGCAGAAACTTCTTCCGGTTTCAGCCCTGCCGCCCTTGCAATAATGGCGTTGCCTTCGGCAGGATTATCCTTCCAATATTGCACTGCTTCAAACCATGCCGCGATAAAGGCTTTCACATCCTCAGGTCTGTTTTGGACGACATCCTTGCGAAGCGCCAGCACATCCACGATCAAGCCGGGTGTATCGGCGCTGGAAAAAATAACCTTGTCGCCTTTGGCGCGAGATTGGGAAGTGAATGGTTCGTAGGTATATCCCGCGTCAATTAGGCTGGGAATGGATGCAGGCACCTTCTCAGGAGAGATTGGCACAAAGGTCACATCGGCGGGAGAAACGCCGTTTGCGTTAAGCATTTGCCGTATCAATAAAACGCCACTGACCGTGCTGGACTGAACGCCAATGCGCTTGCCGCGCAAGTCGCTCGCTTTTGCAATACTGGAAGAAGCCACCACTTGATCCGCGCCAGCGGAGTTATCCAATGCCATCACAATTTTAATCTCTTTACTTAATGAATCAAAGAGAGTGTCGCTCAAGATCATCATGGCGCCGTCTATCATGCCTGCGGAAAGATCGGGAGCCTGATTGCCATAAACAGAATAAAAGACCGGCTCGACTTGTACGCCGTGTTTTTCAAAGAATCCTTTTTCAGCCGCAATTGCCATGGGATAGTAGCCGGGCCACAAACTCCATGAAACGCGCAGGGGCGTTTTGACGGCGGCAGACTGCGTCCCTGAACAAGCGCTCAATAGAACGACAGCAATTATCAGGGTGGAAAAGATGCGGAAGAGTCTATTTTTCATGTTGAAATTCCTTAAGTCGAACTTTTTGAATGTCATTGCGAGCGTTTTTTCCCGAAGGACATCGGGACGATGTGCGAAGCAATCCCCATACTAATGGGAGATTGCTTCGTCGCAAAGAACAAGAACGCTCCTCGCAATGACATTATTCTTCATCCTGATGGTGCGCCTGCACGTTGACGCTGACGCGCGATGCGCCGAGCGCCAAACCAATTTCGCGGATGGCGGTCTGCAGGGTATCGTCCACAGTAGAAGCGCGTTGGATCTTCTGACCGATGGCATTCACCATTGATTCCAAATCCGCTTGCGCTTTGGATTGTTCGAACGAACGCACGTTTTGAATGGAGGTAGATACCTGCGCCGCCAGTGTGGTTTGGATGTTAATATCTGATTCGCCGAAGCGTCCCACCTGATCCGACTGAACGTCGAAGACGCCGATCACCTTTCCACCGACGATCATCGGGACAGCCAATTCAGAGCGTGTATCGGGTAACAGCGGGTTAGGCAGGAAGTCCGGCGCCTGCGTTACGTCGTTAACGGTAACGCCTTTTCGTTCACGAGCGGCGCGTGCCACCAACGATTGTTCGCGGTTGAGTGGGATGGAAAGTCCCTTTGCTTTCATCTGAGCGCCCGCTTCGCCTGCGCCCATTGCCAATACCAAATTTTCACCGGCTTCATCCAACAAGTAGATGTGAGAGTGATATAGGTTGAAGCGTTCTTTTGTTAAGTTCACCACTTCCTGCAAGAGTCTGTCTGTTTCCAGAATGGTAGCTGTGGCGGTTCCCACTTCAGCCACGGTAGCGAGTTCGGCGGCTCGGCGGCGGACATCTTCAAACGCCTGACCCAGTCGTGTCGTCATGACGTTGAACGTGCCTGCCAATGTACCGATTTCATCTCCCGAGGAGACTTCCGCTTGAATGTCAAACTTACCGCCTGAAATTTCCTGCGCGGTGTTGGTCAATGAAATGATCGGGTTGGTGATCTGTCGTGACAGCGTCAGCGCCAGAACAACGGAAATAGCCAGCACGATAAAGACCGTGACGATGGAAATTGTAAAAGTTTGGGTACTGTCTGCACGCGCTGTGGACTCATCGTCAACAGCAAGTTGATCGCCCAACGCTACGATCTTTACCGAGATAGGTTCAATGGCGTGGGATGCATCATCCATCTCTTGAACATGGGCGGCGATTTCTTGATCAACGATTACGATCTCATCGAAGGCTTTCAGGTAGGCGTCTACTTGTGCGCGCAAGTCGGTTTTTGCCGCAGAGTCAAGTTGTTCAATTCCAGAAACTTGGGTCTTCAATTGGGCGACCAACGTGTGAACACTATCAATATAGGTCTGGTCTTGCCGTCCTATATAATCTTTTTCTGCGCGGCGCATTGAGAGATAGATAATGTCCAATGGTTCCAAGCCAGCCACGCCGCTGACTTTTACTTCGATGTTGTGAGCCGCAGTGCGCATTGCGCCTTCCAAACCCGTGTTCTCATCTGCGCCTCTAGCTTTTAGCGCGGCAATGAGAGCGGTAAAACTGGCATCAAAGGCGTCTGTGGATTTGGAAATGGAAGCCAGATCAGCCTCATATTGCGCCTGAGTGGTATCGCCGGTTGAGACCGTCGCCGCCACAGGTCCAAAGGGGGCAAGTTGCTTAAGAGATTCGCGCATGCCGGCAGTATGCTGGTAAAAAAGGGTCGCGTAGTTTGCGTAAGCCGTATCATATCCTTGAACCTGCCAGCGCAGACGGAAATCTTTTTCATTACGACGGGCTTGCAAAAGGTTGACATCAAATTGATCGGCCAGGTTGCGGATTGCAACGCCTTGCGCCAGCGTATCTTCGTAAGAGGTCGTGGTTCTGTTCAAGCCCCACAAAGTGGAGATGGCGATGACCACGGAAAGAACGAACAACGCTCCGAATGCGATCAGCAATTTTCGTGGAAGCGGCAGGTTTCCCCAAAAACCAAAACGCTTGTCTGACGAGTTGGCGGGATTTGCGGAATTAGTGGATGTACTATTCATGGTTTCTCCATCATCATGCATCGGCTTTACGTTCGCCAGCCAACGCATCAGGGTTGAGCGTCACCCGCGTAGACTTCATTCCCAGCGCGTGACCCAGTTCGCGAGCCGCGATCTGTAACGCCGCTTCGATGCTGGTGGCGCTTTGAATCTTCTGGGTGATCAAGTTCACCGAAGTTTCGCGTTCTGCATGGCGTTGTGCCAATGAGAAGGAACGCGCGTTCTGCAAGGCAACCGCCACCTGAGACGCCAGCGTGGTCTGAATGTCAACATCCACATCCGTAAAGCGGTTGGCGGCATCATCCTGCACATCCAGCACGCCGATCACTTTGCCAGCCGCAATCATTGGCACAGCCATTTCAGAGCGCGTATCGGGCAATAACGGGTTCGGCAGGAAGTTCGGATCAACGGTCACATCGTTCACCACCACGCCTTCACGCGTGCGGGCGGCGCGCGCCACCAGCGATTGTTCACTATCAAGCAGGATACTGCGTTTTTCCGAAACCATTTGTTTTCCCACCTCGCCCGCGCCGGCTGTCAGGTCAAGCGAATCTCCCGCTTCGTTCAGCAGGTAAATATGGGCGTGGTACAGGTTGAAGGATTTCTTGGAAAGGTCCACCACTTCCTGTAACAGATGCCCGGCTTCGGTGATGGTGGATGTGGCAATACCCACGTCTGCGACCACGCCCATGTCTGACGCGATCTTCCGGGCGCTTTCAAACGAACGAACGTTTTGAATGGAGGTGGATACCTGCGCCGCCAGTGTGGTTTGGATGTTAATGTCTGATTCGCCGAAGCGTCCCACCTGATCCGACTGAACGTCGAAGACGCCGATCACGTTTCCACCGACGATCATCGGGACAGCCAATTCAGAGCGTGTATCGGGCAACAATGGGTTAGGCAGGAAGTCCGGCGCCTGCGTTACGTCGTTGACGGTAACGCCTTTTCGTTCACGAGCGGCGCGCGCCACCAACGATTGTTCGCGATCAAGCGGGATGGAAAGTCCCTTTGCTTTCATCTGGCGTCCCGCTTCGCCTGCGCCCATTGCCAATACCAAATTTTCACCGGCTTCATCCAGCAGGTAGATGTGAGAGTGATACAGATTGAAGCGTTCTTTTGTTAAGTTCACCACTTCCTGTAAGAGCTTATCAATTTCCAAAATGGTGGCTGTGGCGGTTCCCACTTCAGCCACGGTGGCGAGTTCGGCGGCGCGTTTACGCACATCTTCGAATGCAACCCGCAGGCGGGATGTCATGGCGTTGAAGGTTTGCGCCAGCGTACCGACTTCGTCGCTTGAAGAAACTTCAGCCTGCACCTCGAAGTCGCCCGAGGCGATCTGTTCAGCGGTGTTTGTCAACGATGTGACCGGCCGGGTAATTTGTCGCGACAACACGATGGAAATAAAAATGGTGATGAATACAACGACCGCGACCGCGATAATTGAAATGGTGAAGGTTTGGGTACTGTTTGTGCGGGCTGTGAGCTCACCGTCAACGGCAAGTTGATCGCCCAGCGCTACGATCTTTACCGCGATAGGTTCGATGGCATGGGAAGCATCGTCCATCTCTTGAACATGGGTGGCGATTTCTTTGTCAACGGTTACGATCTCATCGAAGGTTTTCAGGTATGCATCTGCCTGCGCGCGCAAGTCGGTTTTTGTTGCAGGGTCAAGTTGGTCAGTCCCCGAAATTTGAGTCTTCAACTGCGTGACCAGCGTGTGGACTTCATCAACGTAGGTTTGGTTCTGGCGCGCCAGATAATCTTTTTCATTGCGGCGGATCGAGAGATATGTAATCTCCAATGACTCCAACCCAGCCACGCCGCTGACTTTTACTTCAATATTGTGAGCGGCATCTCGAAGCGCGGCTTGAAGTCCTGAATTCTCATCAGGACCTCTTTTTTGCAGGGCGGCAATAAGAGCGGTGAAGCTGGTCTCAAAGGTGTCTGTATTTTGAGACAGAGAGGTCAGATCGGTCTCATATTGCGCCTGAGTGGTATCGCCGGTTGAAACCATCGCGGCCACAGGTCCAAAGGGGGCAAGCTGCTTAAGAGATTCGCGCATGGCGGCAGTATGCTGGTAAAAAAGAGTCGCGTAGTTTGCGTAAGCCGTATCATATCCCTGGCTTTCCCAGCGCAGTCGGAAATCTTTCTCATTACGGCGGGCTTGCAACAGGTTAACATCGAGTTGATCAACCAGCGTGCGGATTGTAATGCCTTGCGCCAGCGTATCTTCATAAGCGGTTGTCACCCGGTTCATGCCCCACAGGGTGACGCCAGCGATGATCAACAAAAAGACGAGCACGACGCTGAATGCCAGCATCAATTTGAACGCGAGGCGCAAACTGCCCCAGAAACCAAAGCGCCTGTTTTCCGGTGAATTCTCAGAAGTTGTTGTTATGTTCATTTTCATACTCCATGATCGCTAATTGCCTTTGTGCTCATCAGCCAGCGCCTCAAGATTAAGCGCCACCAGCAGAAGGGTGGCAGAGATGTGAAAGAGTTTTTTATTCATGTTGGATCTCCTTAATTTCAATCTTGATAATTTAATTGTAGACATTTAATCTTATTTCAAAATAGCGATGTCATTACGAAACTCCGGCGGCGGATTTCACACCGGCTAAAAGCGGAAGCGAAACTCTAAAGCATGATCCTTTGTCCTGTTCACTTTCAACGCTGATCTGCCCGCCGTGTCCTTCAACAACGGATTTGACAATTGCCAGCCCGAGTCCGTTGCCATCCACATCGCCGTGCTTCCCGCCGCGCACACGGTAGAAACGATCAAAAATAAAGGGCAGGTCGGCGGCGGGGATACCAAATCCGGTATCCTGCACATCCACTTGAATATTTCTTTTTTTCACTTTTGCCGTGAGCGTAATCTTGCCGCCCTGCGGCGAGTATTTGATGGCGTTGCCGATCAGGTTACGGAATAATTGTTTCAATTGCAATGGGTCGCCGTTCACCTGCGCGGAAACTGTAAGCGGACTGAAATGCAGGGTCTGCTCTTTGGCGGTCGCCTGCGGAGCAAATTCATCGGCTATGCCAGCCAGCAACGCGCCCAATTCCACCGCCTCATATTTTTGCGCGGCGTCCAGGTCCATCTGCGCGAGTTGCACCATATTCTGCACCAGTTCGTTCATGGTCTGCGAAGCAGTTTGAATGCGCCGCACAAAATCAGACTGCATATCATTAAGCGGTCCCGCTTGCGCCAGTAATTGGCTAAAGCCTGCAATGGACGTGATGGGATTTTTCAGATCATGCGAAGCGGTGGCGATGAATTCGTTCTTCACGCGTTCCACATCCTTGAAGCGCGTCACGTCGTGCAAGGTTGCCACCAGTCCGCCTGATTCAATCGGGGTGATAAGCGCCATGAACGTGCGTTTATCGGGCCAGGCGATTTCGCCGGACGTTGAGTCGCCGGAAAGGCGCGCCTTTTCCAGCATCTGGATCAGCGCGTCGTAGCCATGCCCCGCTTCCAATGGACGGTTGAGGCTGGCTTTGAAATCTGTAAATAATTTTTCGCCCGCCGGATTGAGCAGGTTCAGCCGTCCTTCAGCGTCGAACATAAAGATGGCTTCGGCGGCGCTTTGCAATACTGCCGCCAGACGTTTCTGCTGTTTCTCCACGTCCGCGTACAATAGAGCGTTTTCCATCGCAATCGCCGCCTGGCTGGCAATGGCTTGCAGGAGCAACAGATGTTCCAGTTGGAAGTATTTTGTTTTTTCATGCGCCAGCATCAACAAGCCCAGCAAATTCTCCCGACCAAACATCGGAACGATAACCGCCGAGCGCGTGGGGTCGTTGGGAATTGACTGCCAGCGCGGCTCATTTTGAACATCGTCAAAAATCAGACTTTCGCGCTTCTCATTGATTTCAGCCAGAAAGCCTTCAAGTTTTGGGGATTCAGTTTGAGCGGAGGTGGAAATATGATGTGTTTTTTGTAATGGATGCTGTGAATCAAGCACCACAATATGCCCCATGATGGCGCCCAGAGTTTCAACCGTTCGGCGCAACACTACCGCGGTCAATTCGTTTATATCCAGCCGCGCGCTTAATTCCTTGCCGATCTCGGGTAACATGCTCAGTTCACGGTTGCGGCGGCGCATCGCATCTTCAAAAGCCTTTGTACGCAGCTTTGCGCGAATGCGCGCAAATAATTCGCGCCGGTCAAATGGTTTCGTGATGTAATCGTCGGCGCCCAAATTCAAACCAGCCTGAATATCATCCGGGTGCAGGCGTGCGGCAGTGAAGATAATGACCGGAATATGCTCAATCGCCGGGTCTGCGCGCATTTCCGTCAATACGGTAAAACCGTCCTTCTTCGGCATATTCACATCGAGCAGGATCAAGTCTGGCATTTCTGCGCGTATTTTTTCCAGCGCTTCGACTCCGTCACAGGCGGTAATATAGCTATAGCCCTCGCTTGCCATATAGCGAGACAACAGGGTTACATTATCGGGCATATCATCGGCGATTAAGATTTTGAACGGTTGGACCTCCACCATCGCCGCAGGCGCCGGGATATGCCCCATGGATTCCAACGCGTTGCTCACGATCTGACAAATGCGTTCGGGACGGATAGGCTTGATGATGACTTCATTCACTTTAAGTCGGCGCGCAGTCTCCTTTAAACCCGGCACATCATAGGCTGTGATCAAATACATAAAGGAAGGACGCCCGCCGAGATGGTTTTGCATTTTCTCGATCAACTCAAGACCGGTCATACCCGGCATAATCATGTCCGTGATCAAAATATCCACCGCGCCGCCAGCTACCTTCTCCAGCGCTTCGGCGCCGCTGGTAGCTGAAACCACATCCACGCGCGCGCCTAATTGCGCGATAGCGCGCGCCAGCATGGTCGCCGTATTAGGGTGATCGTCCACTACAACGATTTTTGCAGAGAGGGCGCCGTTGGGAGATTTTGGAGTTTGCATCGCTTCCATTGTCCCCGATTTCTTTTCGATTAATGGATAGGAAGATGCGGCAAAAAGTTGGGAAAAGTTGGGGAAAAGTAAACAGGTAGACAGGTAAACAAGTAAACAGGTGTTAGTTCGGATTTTCGTCTATGTTTCCATCTTTGTTATTATCTTCCAAGTTCAAATCATAGTCTGTCTGGTCTTCGCTTATTTTTTTGTCGCCATATTCCTGTGCGCCTGCGCGTTGGCGGCGAATGTAGGACATGAACCCATTAAGAGTTTGTTCCGCGTGGCGAATAAGTTTGTAGAGTGATTCAAACTCGGGTTGAGCAATATATTCCAAAATACGGGCATCAATCAACCTTGCCAATGTTTCCATCAATTCGCCGCGAGCTATGGAGTAGTAATGCAGGCTATCCAAATAATGATAACGCCCGTAGGCTTCCGCGATGTTTCCAGTCACGTTCTTCGACGCGCGGCGAATTTGAGGATACAAATCGTATTTCTCTTTGGGAGGCATAGTCTCCGCGAATGCATGGATCTTCGCCATCACTTCCAACGCGAGTTGATAACATTCCAAATCTTCAAATCCGCGTTTGCCTTTTTCTCCAGGCGATTCGTACAGTGGCTTTTTCTCACTCATATCTTCTACCTGTGTAATTGTATACTTGTATACCTGTGTACTTGTATACCTGTGTAGCTAATCCGCCACAAGACGGTAACCTATACCGCGTACGTTGATCAAATATGAGGGCGAGCGCGCGTCTACTTCAATCGCCTGCCGCAGTTCATGGATATGCCACTTGGTCAATTCCTGCGCTTCACGCGCATCCGCCTGATAGCCCTGCGCTTCCGCCACCAATGTTTGACAATCCACCACATTAGGCGAATGACGCGCCAGCGCCAGCAAATAATCGAACGATGTAGGAGGCACATTGATGATGCGTTCGCCGATGCCCACGCGCCGCGCGTGCAGGTCAAGCGTCAGCGCGCCGCATTTGAGGAAACGGTCTGACGTCAGCGCCGAAATAATTTCAACGCTTTCGCCTTTTTCCAAACTTTTTAATTCGGCTTGTAACGCATCCATCTGCATCATGATCTCACGTTTGCGTTTTTCTTTTTTCTGGCTGGCAAGCGCCGTCTTTGTTTTTTCAATGATGACTTCCGGCTTAAGCGGTTTCAACAAATAGTCGCTGGCGCCGCGCCGCAAGGCTTCCACCGCCGAATTCACGTCCGGCTGCGCGGTGAATAAAATAACGGGCAGGCTTGGGTATCTCTCATGGATCAGGCTGAGCGCGTCCAGCCCAGCCAAGCCGGGCATACGCAAATCCATATAGACTAAATCAAAATTGGTCGCCGCTAAAAATAAGAGACCTTGTTCTGCGCTCTCCGCTGTGGTTACTTCAAAACCCGCCTGTTGCAAAATACGCGCCATTGTTTTACGCAAAGACGCTTCATCGTCAATGATTAAAATATGCCCGCTGATCTTCATCCGATGTTCCTGTTCTCCACAGGCAGCCACACGCTGAAGGTTGCGCCGCCCTGCGGATTGTTTTCGGCTTGAATACGCCCGCGATGTTTGAGGATAATATCGTAGGTGATGGTCAGACCGAGACCGGTGCCTCGTTCTTTATCCGTTACGAACGGTTCAAAAATATTTGGCAGGATGGATGGATCAATGCCCGAGCCGGTATCGGATATCCTTAAAAGGATTTCACCGCTGTCCGCCAATAAACGCGTGGATACAATCAATCTGCCGCCGGTAGTCATGGCTTCCACCGCGTTCATCAACAGGTTGAGTAACACTTGCCGAATCTGATCCGTTAAAACAGGAAGCATGGGCAATTCGGAATCCGGGTGAAACTCAAAAGCGATTTCATTATGCCGCAAATGCGTGGCGATCAAGGCATATACATCTTCGATGATGTTGTTGAGCTGCGCCAGTTGGAAATCTTCCATTTGGCTGGAACGGTAGGTGGCGCGCAGGCGGCCAATCAATTCAGACATGCGCTCTGCCTCAGAAAGTACGATTTCAAGGTCCTGTTTTCCCTGCGCAGAAATACCTTTTTCATCCCGCAATAAAAAGAGCGCGTTTTGTATGGCTTGCAGGGGATTATTTAATTCATGAGAAACGGAAGCCAGCAGACGTCCCATGACAGAGAGTCTTTCGCTTTGCACCATTTGGTTGCGGATGGATTTTTCCACTTGCAGGGAGGCTTGCAAATCGGTATACAGTTCCGCCTTTTGAAGCGCGATGGCGAGTTGATTTGCTACCGCGCTGACTAATTGAATATCGCGTTGCGTGAGATAGCTCGGCGGTATTTGTTGAATATCGAGCAAGCCAACAATACGTTCTTCTATTTTGACCGGCACAGCCAGTTCAGATTTTGTGTTCGGCAGGAGCGGATTCCGCACGAAAGAAACCAATTCATCCACATTGTTCGTAAAGAAAGGCGCGTCGGTTTCCGCTGTATAACCTACGATGCCTTCTCCGGCGCGCAGACGATGACCTTGTTCCATTAATTGCCTGCCGACCTCGCCGCTTGCCGCACGTATAACGAAATCGCCTGTTTCTGGATCCACAATAAAAATTTGAACGTGATAATAGCCAAAATTCTTTTGCAATAATTCCACCACATCCTGGAATAATTCCTGCGCGTCAAGCGATGCAATCAGCCCTTGGTTGATGCGGTACAAGGCGTTCGATTCTTTCAACGCCTGTTGAGTGCTTTCCAGCAGGTGCGCGTTCTCAATGGCGATGGCGGCTTGCGTTCCCAGCGCGCTGAGCAGGCGGCTTTCATCTTGCGTAAACGCGCCGACCAAACTGCTTTGCGCGCTGATCGTTCCCAGTTTCTTTTTGCCGCTTTGCACAGGCGCAACCATCAGCGAACGGTAGGAAGGAAATGAGCTTGTCATCAGAAAACGCGAATCTGTTCTAACATCTGCGATGTTGATCGTTTCGCCGCTGACGATCACCAGTCCAGCCACGCCTTCGTTGGGGCGTATTTTCAATAATTTCCAACTCGTGACGTTATCAGCATAACCGACTACCGCCTCCGCTGTGAGGATTTGCTGTTCTTCATCCAACAGATGGATTACAGCTTGTTCGCTGATAGGAATCAATTCCTTGGTGGATGTGGCAATCAACTGCAACACCGTGCTTAATCCAACGCGTTCGGTTTCGCTCAAGGCGCGGCTGATATTCGCCAGTGTATTCGCTTCTCGCAGGCGATGTTCCAATTCCATATCCTGCTGCGCGTCCCATAACACAAGCGAAATTTGATTGCCTGCCTGTTCTGCGCGCTCGATCTCATCCTGACTAAAATGATGATATGCCTTGAATGCAATAATAAGCGCGCCGAGTTTATGATCCTGAAAAATTAAAGGAATGCCGAGTATGGAAAGCGCGGGAAATTTTCTTGACACATTTGGACTGATATAAGGCGAATTAAATACATCCTCCGCGACCAATACACGCCCGGCGCTAAGCACAGATTTTGTAATGGTCAATTCGTCAACTGGTATATCAATGCTTGCATAAGGTTGATCCAGATTTTCCGAAGTTGCCCAGGGAATAGTCTTTTTTAATGTTTCATCCCAGCGGGTAATATAACAACTATCAGCCTCAAGCAGATCTGACATATCTTTTACAAGGATATTCAACAGGGCGTCAAAATCACGCGAAGCGATGATGGTGTGCGTCATTTCATTAAGCAGGGTCATATATCGTTCGCGTAAATGGAGTTGATTTTCGATTTGTAAACGGCCATCAAAATTACGCCTTAGCATCCCTGTAATTACGCCGACGAGCAGAACCATACAATTGCCGAATAAAACTTCACCGCTAATTACATTATTCCATGTAAAGCCGCCAAACATGAGCAGAATGGCGACGCTGAGAATGGTCGAAAGAAAACTGGAAATAACGCCTCCCTCCACGCCAAAAAACCATCCTGCCGCAATGACGGGAATTACCGCCCCTATTAAAACTCCATCTCCGACTAAAGGGATGAGCCATACGGCAACGATCCAATAGCAGGCTGTCAAGCCAAGCGTAATTCCCCATTTTTGTAGATGAGATGCAGAAAGTAGTTTCATTCTCTTATAAACCTCTTGCATGACTGAATCAATTTCATCCACTAATTTTTGCTTTTTGGACTATTCAATTAGCGTGAATTTACCGATAACAAAGTTCTAAGTCGGACAAGCCGAAAGAGTTTTACCGCTAAGGTCGCTAAGAAAAACTTTTTAAAAATCTTCGCGTTCTTTGCGGTCTTAGCGGTTCACCGTTCGTGCCGCGAACAACGGCGGCATGCCGGTGCGAGACGGCAAAAATTCTTGTCAAAGAAAAAGCAAGCATTTACTTCTAAGTTCCTATTTTAACATTTCCGGACTCGTGAAGCGAACTTAGCAATCGCTTTGTAATATTCAAAAGACAAACCCTAAAGGTTTTAAAACCTTTAGGGTTTATTTTATTTTTACTTTGCGAATTCAATCGTGCGCGTCTCACGTATTACCGTCACCTTGATCTGCCCGGGATATTGCATACTTTCTTCGATCTTCTTAGCAATGTCGCGCGCCAGTCGGGCGGATGCAAGATCGTCAATATTTTCCGGCTTGACGATTACGCGCACTTCACGACCGGCTTGAATGGCAAAAGCCTGTTGCACACCTTCAAAGGACATCGAAAGTTCTTCAAGTGTGCGAATGCGTTTAATATACGCTTCCAAATCTTCGCGGCGAGCGCCAGGACGCGCGCCTGAGATGGCGTCTGCCGCTTCGGCAATCACAGCTTCAATTGTCGTTTGATCCACTTCGTGATGATGCGACTCGATTGCATTGACCACAATTGGATTGACGCCATAGCGGCGGCAGAATTCTCCGCCGAGCGAGGCATGTGTGCCTTCCTGATTGTGATCCATGGCTTTGCCGATGTCATGCAAGAAACCGCCTTGCTTGGATGTTTCCACATTCGCGCCGAGTTCCGCCGCAAGAATGCCAGCCAGCTTGGAAACTTCCACGGCGTGCGCGAGTTGGTTCTGTCCGTATGACGTGCGGAATTTTAAGCGTCCCATCATACGCATTACTTCGGGATGCAGACCGGCGATATTGGCGTCGTAAGCGGCTTGTTCACCCGCCTCGTTCATGATCTTATCAACAGCCTTGGTCTCTTCTTCGATAATCTTCTCGATGTGCGCGGGATGAATACGTCCGTCCAAAATCAAGCGGCTGAGTGAACGTCTGCCGATCTCGCGGCGCACCGAATCAAAACAGGAGACAGTCACCGAATCCGGCGTATCGTCCACGATCACATCCACGCCCGCGGCTTGCTCAAAGGCTTTGATGTTGCGTCCGTTGCGTCCTACAATGCGTCCCTTCATTTCTTCATTCGGCAAAGTGACCACCGCGCGCGTCACTTCAGCAACATGTTCAGACGCCACGCGCTGGATCGCGTCCGCGATCAACTTGCGCGCGCGCTTCTCGCCTTCCTCGCGCGCCTCGGCTTCAATCTGACGGATGATGCGCGCCATATCTCCGCGCGCTTCCTTTTCAACAGAGATGAACAATTCCTTCCTGGCTTCGTCCTGCGTAAGATTGGCGACCTGCTCAAGTTTCTTAGCCTGATCTTCATACAATTTATCAATATCATTGGCGCGCTTATCCACCTGAGACTGACGTTTGTTAAGAGCCTGTTCCTTTTGTTCCAAACGATCCACGCGCCCATCCAACTCAGAGCGCCGTTTATCAAGGCGGTCAGTTTCCTTATTTAATTCGATGCGCCGTTCTTTAATTTCACTTTCGGCAGCTTGCACGATCTTGGTAGCGCTCTCGCGCGATTGCCGTTCGATCAAGCGCGCCTGTTCGTTCGCGATCTTAAGAGTATTCTCTGCCTTATCCTGCTTGGCTTTTGCGGCTTGTTCCGCCTGATACCGATGAAAAAAGTAACCAGCCGTCACGCCCACAATCAGTACCAGTACATCAACAATGAAAATGATCGGGTTCATGTTATATCCTCGTCTTCAAAATGTTTTTCCTGCAAATGCGCCTCGTTCCAGACTTTCGTCACGACGGGCATGATAATGGAATAGGAGAAGCCGCGCCGCGCCAGAAATTCGCTCAACTTTTTTCGGAAGTCTGTCCATTCCAGACCTGCCAACCTGCGGATTCTTTTGACAGCGGCTTCGTAAGCCAGCGCTTCATCGTCCACCGCGTCAAGCGCGGACCGAATAGCTGGTTCCGTTAAACCTTTCTGTTTCAACTCGATGGTCAATGCCCGTTTACTGCGCGGACGAAATGTACTGCGATTTTCAATCCACATCCGAGCGAACTGACCATCATCAGCGAGGCGGCTTTGACGAAGTTTTTCAAGTGTCTCTTCGATAATCGCCTCGGGTATTTCATGCTTGCGGAGATTTTTGCGAATCTCATCTTCAGAGCGGGCGCGGTAGCTCAAGTACAACAAGGCTTGCTGGTAGGCGCGCTCGCGGGCATCATCCGCTTGCAGTTTTTCGATCTTTTCTTTGTCAATTTCCAAACCGACTTTCAGCCATGCGGCTGTGATGCGCGCCAGCCCAAATGCGTATTCCCCGTCAAGGTGAATGTTCACCCGATTCGGGTCATGCTTTTGGATTACGAGAGCGGTTATCTTAGGCATTAAACGCACACAGTCGAGCGCCTGCCCGATGCGGCGACTCGACTGCGAAAATGTCTGGGAGGGTTGACCAAGCCCAAAGTCCCGCGCGATGCGGTCATAGGTCAAATTACGTGACTGCTTACATTGTCACGTTCGGCACAGATGTGGCGGTGAAGTCAAATATTTTTTCATTCAAGTGCAAAATTTATTAAAAGCGACTTCCCAAAAGAACTCCCAAATTGGAGGAGATTCGTGCTCGATAGTTTCCAGAATTTACTTGCCAGCCGAGCCGCGTGGGCGGCGAAAATTGTCTTAATAGTCAATCCTTGCGGATTGGAATAATTATACATGAAATTTAGGAATGTATCAAAGATTTTTGGAATCTGTCTTAACTCTGGATGTGGTAAATATAATTATAAATTCGTGACAAATGGAACTGTGACGTTAATATAACTTGTGCCATAATTTAGGGAGTTTGCACGTAAACCCGACCTGATTGAGGATTCGACAACCATCAATCAGGCACAAAATTTAGGAGGCTGTATGGCTATAAAAATCACACGTGAAGATGCGCTTGAATATCATCGTTTGAAAGGTAGACCCGGTAAGATAGAAGTTATACCTACCAAGCCGATGGATACCCAGCGCGACCTAAGTTTGGCATATACGCCCGGCGTCGCGGTGCCAGTTTTGGAAATTGAGAAAGATCCTGAGATGGCTTATGAATACACATCAAAGGGCAATCTCGTGGCTGTGATCAGTAACGGTACAGCCATCCTCGGTCTTGGCGATCGCGGCGCTCTAGCTAGCAAACCGGTTATGGAAGGCAAGGGTGTGCTGTTTAAAAAATTTGCCGATGTGGATGTGTTTGATATTGAAGTCAACAGCCACGACCCTGATGAAATCATCAACTTTTGCCGCTTAATTGCCCCGACTTTTGGCGGAATCAACCTTGAAGACATCAAAGCGCCGGAGTGCTTTTATATTGAAGAGACGCTGAAAGGGATGCTCGACATTCCGGTCTTCCATGACGACCAGCATGGCACAGCCATCATTTCTTCTGCCGGTCTCGCGAACGCTCTCGAAATCGTTGGCAAGAAACATAGCGAAATACGAATTGTTATTTCAGGCGCGGGCGCTTCGGCGATCTCATGCGCGGAATTGGCGATTCGCTGGGGCGTGAAGCGCGAAAATATCATGTTATGCGATAGCAAGGGCGTAGTATACAAAGGTCGCACAGAAGGCATGAATAAATATAAGGAACGCTTCCTTGTAGATACCGATGCACGCACTCTGGCTGACGCGTTGCGCGGCGCGGATGTGTTCTACGGTCTATCTGTCGCGAACGTGATGACGCCGGAAATGGTCAAATCCATGGCGAAGGACCCAATCGTTTTTGCAATGGCGAATCCTGATCCCGAAATTAATCCTGACCTTGCAAAAGAAGTCCGCAAAGATCTGATCATCGCCACCGGACGTTCGGATTACATGAACCAAATCAATAATGTGCTCGGCTTCCCGTTCATCTTCCGCGGCGCGTTGGATGTGCGCGCGAAGGCGATTAATGAAGAAATGAAGTTTGCCGCGTCACAGTCTCTCGCGGCATTGACAAAGGAAGATGTGCCTGATTCCGTTCTGCGTGCCTATGGCGTGTCAAGCCTGAAATTTGGACGCGAATACATCATCCCCAAGCCGCTTGATCCGCGTGTGTTGCTGTGGGAAGCGCCAGCCGTAGCGGATATGGCGATGAAGACCGGCGTAGCGCGCAAACCGATTGATATCAGCGAATATCGCGAACAATTGGCGATCCGTCAGGGCAAGGGCGAGCAGGTGCGTTACTTCTTCCAAAACAAAGCGCGTTCTTCCGGCGGCACGAAGCGCATCGCGTTTGCAGAAGGCGAAGAACAAAAGATTATTCGCGCGGCGCAACAAGTTAAGGAAGATGGAATTGGCATACCGGTTTTGATTGGTCGCGCAAATGTAATCGAAGATCATATTAAAACTCTTGGAATTGACTACAAACCAGAGATCATTGATCCGTCCGATTTCAAGCGGCAGGAAGAATACGCCAAGGCTTATTATGAAATGCGCCAGCGTAAAGGTTGTTCCATGGCGGATGCATGCAAAAAAATCCTTGACCCGAACGTGATTGGACCCATGATGGTCAAGATGGGCGATGCCGATGCCTGTGTCTCCGGTTTGACGCATGACTATCCTGAAGTGATACGCCCCGCTCTTGAGATTCACCACACGGCTCCGGGCGTTGCGCGCGCGGCAAGTATCTATATTATGATCGTCGAAGACCGCGTGTATTTGTTTACCGACGCAACAGTCAATATTGACCCAACCGCGGAAGACCTGGCTGAGATTGCCTGCCTCGCGGCAGACTATGCCAGAAAATTGGAGATTGACCCGCGTGTGGCTTTCCTTTCGTTCTCAAATTTTGGTTCCACCCCGCATCCTCTCTCGAATAAAGTTCGCAGGGCTGTTGAATTAACCAAAGCGCGCCGCCCAGACTTGAAGGTAGATGGCGAGATGCAGGCTGATACGGCAGTTGTGTCTGAGTTTATAGAAGAGCGTTATCCATTCAGCGCGGTAAAAGACGCCAATGTGTTGGTCTTCCCATCGCTTGAATCTGCAAACATCGCCTATAAGCTGGTGACTCACCTCGGCAAAGCCAAGGCAATTGGACCGATCCTGCTTGGCATGGGCGCGCCTGTCCACGTTCTACAGACAGGCGACGAAGTGGCTAATATCGTCCAGATCGCGGCAGTGGCTGTGATGGATGCCATGGCGCGCAGCGGCGAAAATGTCGAGAAGAAAGTATCCAAGAAAAAATAGTAGTAGTTGAAGAAAGAAGCGAAAGCCCTCGGCTAATAACCGAGGGCTTTTTTCTTGCGATGAAATGTGACTTACCAAATTATTTAGCGCCGTTTTTCATCCAGCGTATTGCCAGCCAAATGCCAAGTCCCAAGACGACAATACCTAACATCAAACCGCCGAAGTTGCTTAGGACATCGCCGACCAGTTCCCATTGATTGCTGAATAAATAACCCAATCCGCCAAAGCCGAGAATCCAAATTATTTCTCCGATAATGTCAAACACAATAAAACGCTTGTATGAAAAATCCCCGGTGCCTGCAAGCAAGTTAACAGGGATGGCAATCGCAGTCACCAGAAAACGTGAAAAGAAAATAGACAATCCGCCCCAGCGTTGAAAAGACTGCTCGGCTTGCGCCCAAGCCGAAGTTCCGCTGAAACGCTTGAGAACCGCGCTACGCGCGTAATAACCCATGGCATAGCTGATACTGTCTCCGATCACCGCGCTGGTTAATCCGATCAATGCAGTGAATTGCCATGAAAGAATCCCCTGACTACTGAACGCGCCCGCCGCGACAACAGACAACGTGCCGGGCATCGGAATACCAATTGCGCCAAGTAATATGGTAATGCCGACAATCGGCGCGCCATAATTGATAATCTGCGTGAGAAGAAAATCAGACATGGATTATGGCTTTGGCGTTGCCGGCAGAGCCGGCGGCGTGGGTGGTTGATGCGCAAGCATATCTGCCTTGATCGTTTCAAGCACATATCCCGGTTGATTGGGATAGTATTCGTTGTTCAATTGCAACAGGCTTTTATCCTTATTTCCCGGCGGCGGAATTTTTATGGCTTCAAACAACTTGTCGCCCGGCACATAATATCTTTGCGCGATATAGGGAATGGTCATCCAATCACGGATCAAGGTTACATCTGTTTCAATTCCACCCGGAGGCGGATGATGTCCGCGCAGTTGTTTGAATGGACGAAACGCGCGCAAACCAAAAAATCCAACCAGCAGAACGCCCAGCATAATCAATGAAGCAATCAGGATTTTTTGTTTTGGTTTCATTTATTCCTGCCATTCCAATTCGTTCTCTCCAATCGCAACCGTATCGCCCTCCTGAATACCGGCTTTACGCAAAGCCTCGTCAATACCAAGCGCCTCCATGATTCTTTGGAAGCGGCGCACAGAACCATCGTGTTCCCAATATGTCATCGCGGCGGCGCGTTCAATGCCAACGCCTGAGAGCCGCCATAGATTCGTATCTTCACGCGTAACAAGAAACTCACGCGTATCTTCCTTGGGACGATACACCGGCATCGGCAATTCAATTTCTTCAAGCGGAGGAGTTGAGGCTAATAGTTCCGCGGCTTTGAAAAGCAGTTCGCGCGTATTCGTGCGCGCCAGCGCGGATATAGTGACGAACTCGACCTTTTGTTTTTTAAATTTCTTTTGGATGTCTGCGAGTCTTGCCTGGACTTCGGGCTGATCAATCTTGTTGAGCGCCACCAGCTGAGGCTTTTGCGCGAGGCGCGGATCGAAGATCGCCAGTTCGCTGTTGATTTGGCTGTAGTCTGCAACCGGATCGTCTGACAAGCCATCCAGCAAATGGATGATGACGCGCGTGCGTTGAATATGGCGCAAAAAATCGTGACCGAGTCCGATGCCTTGACTCGCGCCTTCGATCAATCCTGGAATATCTGCAATCACCACGCTTGTGTCATTGTCAATGACCGCCACGCCGAGATTCGGTTCAAGCGTTGTGAACGGATATGACGCGATCTTTGGTTTGGCATTGGTCAACACCGAAAGCAAAGTGGATTTCCCCGCGTTCGGGATGCCGATCAGCCCAATATCGGCAATCAACTTCAATTCCAGTTTGAGGCGTTTCTCTTCATACGGTTCGCCTTTTTCAGCGGTACGCGGCGCTTGATTGCGCGAAGTCGCGAAGTGTTGATTCCCGCGCCCGCCGCGCCCGCCTTTACAAATCGCCAGCCGCTCGCCGGGTTTGGTCAGATCGCCAAGCAGGATGGGCGAAGCTTCGCCTTCCATTGGGATTTCAAAGATAACCGTGCCGGGCGGAACATAGATGATGAGGTCTTCGCCACCATGCCCGGACTTTTGCGCCGAGCCGCCATTGACGCCTTTTTCGGCGAGGAACTTTTGATTGGGGCGAAAAGCTGAAAGCGTGTTAAGCGTAGCCCTTACTTCAAAGATGACATCGCCGCCCTTGCCGCCATCGCCGCCATCCGGACCGCCGCGCGGCACAAATTTCTCGCGGCGGAAATGCACCATTCCATCGCCGCCTTTTCCTGATCGTACGTGAATTTCTACTTGGTCTATAAACATGTCTCTATTATAACGGGAAGATTGCCGGGAAACGTGCAGGCTTTGTAAAATATCTAATTTTGGAGAGTCTCAATTTGTTATGCCCTTACAATGGTTATCGCTTGGTATACTAGGATAATGGAGTTGTTTGGAGTGTGTCAGTTACCGGCCCGACACGATCCAGCAAAAAAACTTCCGTAGATCGGCTTGATTTCATGGAAAACAAAACCACCATTCTTGTAGTAGACGATGAGCCTGCCATTCGCATGGGGCTAGCCGCGGCAATTGGGAAACGCGGCTATCACGTTATCACCGCGGAAAATGGCGATGAAGGGTTTCTCAAGGCAAAGGAAAATTTACCCAGCCTTATCATCTCTGATGTGATGATGCCTGCCGTAAACGGTTTTGAGATGCGCCAGAAAATGAGCGCCGACCCGCAATTGGCGTCCATTCCGTTTATTTTTTTGACCGCGCGCACCGCGGTGGAAGACCGCATCAGCGGAATCCGCGACGGGGCAGACGACTACATCACGAAACCTTTCGTGACCGATGAATTGCTTGCGCGCATTGAAGCGCTCCTGCGCCGTGTCCATGCCGAGCAAGAGCGCGGCCGCGAACAGATTAAATCTGTTGCATTGGAGGAAATGAACAGACTCCGCAAGGAGGTCTTACAAAATTTCCGTCACGAGTTACGCACTCCGCTTGGCAATGTAGTGATGTCGCTGGAGATGGCGGTTAATAATAAATATGAAGACCCGCAGTCACAGACTGAATTTATTCGCATCGCGCTTTCCAGCGCGGATCGTTTAGAATCGCTTATATCAGATATAATCCTTTTATCTGATATGGACCAGAATGATCTCAACCGCGTCAGGCAGGCTATAGATGTTGAACACCACATTCTTTCTCCCATTCAAAAGCGATTACAGCGTTATTCGTCAAAGGAAATAAATTTTGTGCATGATATCAAGTTGAATGGCGATATTAAAGCCCCGCGCCGCGAGTTTTCTCAGGCGCTGGCGCATTTGGCAGATAACGCCTTCAAGTTCAGTCCAGAGCATGGCAGGGTGGAATTAACTGTCAGGTCGGGAGAAAACGGAGGCGCGGTAATCACGATGCAAGATGAAGGCGTCGGCATTCCCGTTGACCTGCGCGAAAAAGTCTTCGAGCGGTTTTATCAAGTCAGCCAGGGCGACCAGCGTGAGTATCAAGGCTTGGGACTTGGACTGACCATCACGCGCGCGGTGTTTTCCAATTTAGGCGGCGAAGTAAAAATATCAGATTGTGAGCATGGCTGCCGCGTGACGGCTACCCTGCCCGACCTGCGACCGGAAGATATAACGTATGGATGAAAAGACCATTCCCCTCAGTAAACTTCCCGTTGACGTCAAGATACAAATCATGGGACACAACAAGCTGGACGCCGAACTTGATTACCGCGCTCTGTTCGAGCAAACGGGAGAATGTGTATTCATTATCGGATTGGACTTTAAATTCATTACCGCCAACCAGCAGGCGTTACGATTACTCGGCTATGAAGAACATCAATTGCTGGGGCTGCCTGTGGAAGAAATCATGCTGCTTGAAGATTCTTACGGACGCGAGACGATCCTTGAGAAGCGGTTAACTTTATCGGAATACACTCTAAAGAAAAAAAACGGTTCCATGCTTCCGGTTGAGTTGAGCATTTCTGTCGTGCACAACGAGCTTGACAAGCCTGCCTACATTCAAATGCTGGCGCGCGATATTTCGGAACGCAAACAAGCCGAACGGAGTCTCAAACGTCACATGCGCGCGCTTTCGGTGATCGGCGAAGCCGCCGCAGGTTTATTCCGTTCATCCAACATCGGAACAAAAATTCCAGAGGTCTTAGAATCGCTTGGCTATGCGGTAGATGTGTTTTGCTGCGCGCTGTTCGACGTCAATGCGTCTACGGTGAAAGTTCAATATCAATGGATAAGTTATGACGCGCCAGACTTCAACATAATTTCCACGCTGACGCCATTCCTTGATTCCCTTACAAGTATTCCTGTGCGCGTGTTCTCAGCCACAGATGTAAAATCCGAGAACGCTGAATCGCCCATCTCTATTCTTGTGATTCCAATTCAAGGCGCCCTGGGCGCATGGGGATTTTTTGCCTTATTCGATAAACAGAATAAACTGTCATGGCTTCCCACCGAATTCGATACCGTACAGACAACCGCCAATATAATCGGCGCGGCGCTGGAACGATTGCACTACGAAAAGACCATTCGCCTAAGCGAGACGCGCAACCGCATCCTTGTGGACGCTTTGCCTGACCTGCTCCTGCGAGTGGATATTACGGGACAGATACTCGACTATAACGCGCATCCGAGTCATCCGCTTTATGCGCCGCGCGAATCAGTCATTGGCAAAAAACTCCATGAACTTTGGCCCGAAGATGTGGTAAAGATGATTATGGAAACAGAAGAGCAGGAAGCCTTCCTCTCTTCTCATTGGGTATCCGGATTCAATTTGCCGAATCACGAGCAAACGTTTGAAGCGCGCTTGCATCCGATCAGCGCGGAAGAAACCTTGATCATCGTGCGCGATATTACCGAGCAAGCGCGCCTGGATCAAATGAAATCGGATTTCATCAACCGCGCCTCGCATGAATTACGCACACCTTTAACGTCCGCCATTTTGATGGTTGAATTAATGAAACAAGGCGGCACAAAAGAAGAAATGGATGAATACTGGCGAACCCTGGCAGGCGAACTCAACCGCCAGAAAAACCTCATCAACCAATTATTACTCGCGGGACGTTTGGAAAGCGGCAAGATGAAAATCGAAGCCGTCCGCGTGGATTTGATACCTGTGCTGGAAGAATCCATGCGGGCAGTTAAAGCGATTGCAAACAAGCGCAAAATTTCCATAAAACTGGAAATGGAACAAATCTTTCTAAATATTCTTGGCGATACAGATGGACTCGCGCAGGTGTTCATCAATCTCATCAATAATGCGGTGAAATTCTCACTCCAGGGAAATAGTGTGGAAATAAAGGTCACGCAGGATAAAACGCACGCGCACATCTCCATCATTGACCACGGACTTGGCATCCCGCCCGAATCCATTCCGCACCTGTTCGAGCGTTTCTTCCGCGCCAAGAACGTGACCATTGCCGAAATCCCCGGCAGCGGCATTGGGCTTTACATCGTCAAATCCATTGTAGATGAATTAGGCGGGTTGATCTCGGTGAAAAGTGAAATCAATCAGGGGACGATAGCCACGGTGTCCTTGAGGCTGGCGGATTAATTTAAAAAAGCGACAGTCAACTTAAAACTGACTGTCGCTTGACTCTCATATATTCGTTTGTTTTGTCCCATGACAATTTTTATATTTGCGCCCGCTTCCGCATGGACAACGGTCATCGGGCTTTGCCTTTGAGAAATCCAAATTCTTGGTTGGGCGTCTCCAACGCGGAATGCCCGCGTAAAGTTTATTTAACGCTTCCATATTTTCCGAAACTTCATAGTCGCTAATTTCTTCATCATCATATTCATCGTCATATTCAAATTCATCTTCATCAAAATTATCCGGCTTAAGCGCATTAAAGACTCGCTCAGCGAAAATTATAAAAACAAAAATTCCCGCCAAGCTGAGCGCGGCTGCCTGAAACGGTTCCAAGCCCATGACAAGGTTGATGACCCAGCCTACGCCATACGCCAGTAATGCCATCACACCGCCGCCAATTGCCAGCGCCAGCGCGGCGCCTAATACAATCCCAAGAAATATTCCGATGATTTTCATTTTGATCTATCTCCAATAAGATTGGTATTTTTCAATTTCTGCCGTTATCGAATATCGTTTCCTGCCATTTCATTTTAGTCCAAACGTCGCACTGACTTCGGCTTTGACAGAAATCTGTCCCAGGCTGATGGGCTCATCGCCTGCGCCGCTACTTGGACCTCCGCCCGGCGCCGCGTTCTGAATGACATTCTGCGTCGCCACGTTTTGACTGCCTCTGCCATACCACCAGCCGTTGTAATATGACCAACTATTTTCGCTGATATTCAAAACGCAATCAGTCTCGGCTCCGGCGGCGTTTGCCAGAGCTTGCGCTTTTTCTTTGGCGGCTTTCATTGCAAGTTCACGCGCCTGATCGCGATACTTGCGCAACTCGCTGGTGTAAAACTCCACATTGACGACCTGGTTCGCGCCTGCTTTCAGCGCGGCGGCAAGAATGTCGCTGGTCTTTTTCACATCGCGCAGAGTGATAGCGACAATGTTGTTAATTCGATAACCCTTGATATACAGCGAGTCATAGTTTTCGTAAACCGGTTCGATCACATAAAAATCTGTGGCGATGTCTTTCGATTCGACCCCTTGCGCGCGCAGGGCCTGCATCACCTTTTGGATGGCAGCTGAATTGACAGACTGTACTGCATCCGGCGTCGCGCCGTTTGACTGCACACCAAGCTGGATCAGCGCCCGGTCAGGAGTGACGTTGATCAGCGCCGAACCGGTGACTTGCACGGTGCGCGTCGAGTCGCAGACTGGTTGAACATCTTTGGTGGATTGAGGCGTAGGCGGAACAACTTGGGCGCTGACGGTAGGCAGGCGCGCCGAAAATAGTAGAAAGACTATTATGGCGATCAGAATTACATTAAAAAATATGGGTATTTTTTTCATGGGGAATCTCCTGAATTATTTCCTCTTAACTGAATTTTAAAAAGGTGACAGTCATCTTGCCCTTACAGGGCGCTTCGCGAAGATGACTGTCACCTTGAATTACAAGAGTTTATAGCGGCAGCCAGACACCCAGCCCTTTTTCCTTCGCCTGACGGTAGATCTCTGGGGCAACAGCCATGTCGTCCATTGCCAAGCCCAAGTTGATGGCAAGAGTACGCTCTTTATCGTTTTTGCGACCAGGCTTGAGACCGGCAGCTAGTTCGCCCAGATCGGCATACGGTTCGGGAGTCGTCTGGAAATAACCAACCGATTTGTAGTACTGGAATTGGGCATGGTCGTCGGTGCTGATTCGGTCCATTTGGGACAGCGCCGCGCCGTTCCAGTATGAATCAAAATCCACGGCTGAACCGTAAGAACCGGGGCGAAGCCAGTCCTTGTCAATGGTAGGAGTCGGGTGATGGAGGATCGGTCCGGACGTCACGACCAGATCTGATTCCACGACTGCCTGCTTCGGCTCTTTGACGCCGATAATTTCAAAGTCAAATTGGGCTTTCATCTCAGCTACATATTTTTCCTGCACTTCGGGCAGAACATCATAAGCATAGGCGCGCTTGAGCGGAAACAGGCAAGCCATAGCTTCAAGGTTGGTACGTCCCTGCACACCACAGGCAAGGATGCCAGCCACCGCGGACGCCGGTCGCGCCAGATATTTAGCCGCGAGCGCCGAAGCCGCGCCGGTGCGTTTGGCAGTGATCCAGGTGCAGTCCATGACGGCATAGGGGATGCCGGTCTCGACATCGTTGAGGATAAGCAAGCCGGTGATGTAGGGCAAGCCGCGTTTGAAATTTTCGGGATAACCGCTAACCCATTTAATTCCCGCCGAATGCATGGATGGGATATAAGCTGGCATGGCATGGATGAAAGCATCTGGCATGGTGTGTATGCCAGGTTTGGGCGGCATTTCAACCTTGCCGTTGCCTTTATCTATGAAAGCCTTCTCAAGCAGTTCGATGATGGTCTTCATGGGTAAATTCACAGCCGCGACATCGGCTTTTGAAAGATAGAGTACTTGATTTTCGGACATAGGAGTCTCCTTGGGAAAGAGTGTGTGATAACGCTTGAATATTATAGCACTGGCGGTATTTGCAAAGTCAAAAATATTTAAACGCGATTACGCCGATCAAGGCATTATACGAAACACCAGTGAGCCATCATCAGCATCTCCAAGATAAACAAAATGCGGGTCTATTTGAGGGTTTCGATATATTTTTAGGTACTTCTCATATAAAGCAGCCTTATCCAAAACAAGGAAGCGCGCATGATAACGCTCCGCTACAGCCAGCAATGTGGATTCGTCGCCGGTTGGAACCATAATCGCCGAACGACCTGTTTCCATATAATAGCCGGGAGGATTACGAATCATTGTGACGTCGGTCTGAGTGACGCCATCTTCGATAAGTATTTTGTTTATCGAAGAATAGGACTGATTATCACGCTCCCAGCCAGTTTGAAAGACGCGCAAGTTTATCAAATAGACAGTCATCAACAAGGCAAGAGCGAGAATAAATCCTTGAACAAGAACATGGTCAAACTTCCGGCGCAACCGAAGCGGCACAAAAATGGCATTGAGTCCGATTGGAGCTACAACCCACCAGAACGGTTGAAAGCCTGCCGAGGCGTGGAAAAAACTGCCGCGCAAGCCTGCAAAAGGAAAAGCGATTGTCATTATCGAGATTAGAGTCAGCCAACCTATAACCGCTATGCGAGGTAAAGATTCCTTGCGAGCCTGCCATAAACCAACGACAATCAGGGGCGTTAAAATAATTCCGTTTTGCAAAAAAATTACATTTACCAAATTAGAATAAAGCGCGAGCAAACGATTTTGAAAAGCAGATCTCCAGCCCGCGCTTAAAAACGCTTCAAAGGAATTTCCGTTAAAGGGATACGCAAAAATATCGAAGTATTCTCTTAGCCAGAGTAAGCCGAAGCCGCCGGGAGCCATAAAGGTCCCAAAGACCGTTAAATTTCGAATATACCAAGGGGCCATAATAAGCAGGTATCCGGCAAGCAAAAGCAAGCCGAAAGGAAGGATGGTTTTTAATCGTTTAATAAGCGGTTGATTTGGTTCATCTGACAGGCGCCACAAAACGACAAGACCGCCAATCCCCAACCAGAGCAGACCGTCACTGCGCGCGAGAGTCATTAATCCCGCAATGATTCCCAGGACAAGCGGAGTCCATTTTCCCCGCCGCGATGCGAACAACATGAACAACGCGCCTAAGAGCATAAAGATGGCGTAGTTATCAACGGCAGGCATGAATGGAGCATAATAAAAAGATAAAATTGCGAGCAAACCTGAAATAACAGACCATCTCCGATTGCCGACCATTGAGTAGGATAGCGCGGAAGTTAAAGGAGGAACGCAAGCGGCGATCAGGATAAAAAGAAATCTGCCGGCGGCGTATGTTGTCTGCCCGTTTATCAGCATACTTAGCGCCGTGACAAACGACGCCAACGGCATCCAGTAGGCAAAGGATGGGGTGGGAATCCCAGCCGGATTTCCAATGTAATTCCAAAGAAATGGATCGGTAAATCCTTGACCTTGTGCCATCCGCAACCCGCCTACAAAATAATAATCAGCGTCTATGTAACCGGGATATTTTTGATGCGATGCAATAATGAGATTCATCCCCAATGCCAGAAAAAATAAAAAAAGATAGGTGCGCCTGTTTTCGGTAATAGGAAATAACTTTAATTTAAATCTGCTTATTTTGTCAGCGATGGGCATATCAGATTTTCCTCTATCTCATCTTTAGGCATCTCTAATATCATGCCTTTTTGTTCGCTATTCTTCCCTGCTTTTATCCAATGTCATTTTCCACTGCTTCCACAACAAAAATCCGATGGTAAATGTATTGATCAATACTGCAAAGGGAATAATCCCTTGCGGATTCAAGCCGAACAAAAAAGGAATATATGAAAGCAATGAAATTACCTGATACGCGATCGGCACAAACCATATCTCTGGGATGAAGAACGCCGCGACCAGCGAGAACACATCCGCGGGATAGAAGTAGCGGTCGTGCATCTTGGGGAGCAGGAACGGCGTCAGTGCAAGGGAAACGAGCGCGGTAACAGCTAAAAGGTCGGGCGTGATCGAGTAATGTTTAAGTCCATAGATCAACACCCAAGCCAAAAGGATCAGTCCCGCGAGCAGAATCCCGATCACCAGTGAAAATTGATAGGCGCTTTGCGGCAGGAAGAAATAAAAGTTAGGCGCATTCATTGACGCTCTTGCGAATGCCTGACCTTGAAAAGTATAGGCAGAGAAAAGAGATGCAATCTGCCTAGTGATCAGCATGGTGGGTAAAAATGCCGCCATATATACGAGAGGGACAAGCAGGAACGCATACCAACGGATTTGTTTTTTGAAGAACAACACACCCAGCAGAGGAGCAAAGAAGATGCCCTGTCCTTTGATTGAAATCGAAAGCGCCACAGCGATCATTGCTGAAATTGAGCGGTTGTTTAACAGACATAATATCGCCAGCAAAAGAAAGCAGGTATAAAGCGAATCGGTTTGTCCCCAAAACGAGCCGTTTATTAATACTGTCGGCGCGACCCAGAATAAGAGCGCGGCAAATAATGGTTTGTTGTTATCAGAAAAGCGCATCTTGACGATTTGATAGACCAGCCCAAAGTTAATTAAATCAAATGTAATCGAGATGAATTTAATTGCCCAGATTTTTGGCAAAAAAGATTGGGTCAACGTTGCAAGAAAGAGTAAATAAATAAATGGAGGATTGTAGCCAAACGACTGTTCGCCTAATGAGTTGACGATGCCGTTTTGCGCGATGTAGTCATACCATCGGATATAAAGGTCCATATCCAATGTCTTGACGGGCAAAAAGACCAATCGCAATAATAAGCCGATTGCAAACATCAGGGCAAAAGACAGCGTAAATAAAAATCGTTTTCTATCTTTCATTTTATTGTTTCGTTTGCAATGACTTTCTGAAACGCCTTGAGCAATTCGCCGCGTTGTTCGTAGCCGGTCTCGCTTAGATCGCTCAGACCAAGATAGATATGACTACGGCAACGACGCAACAGACCGGAGACTAGCCTAGCCATGGCTTCTTTCGATGCGCCGATTTCATCCGCGTCACTCCAAATCTGACCACTGATCCAGTTTCGAGAAAGCACATACGGATGAGTGAGCGGTTGTGCCAGACGCTCGTACCATCCGCTGGAACCTGGGTCAAGCCAAAACTGAATCGTGACCGGCTGGTTCATCATCAGGAAGGTATGCGCGGGCGCGACCAGCGCCGCTTCCTTTTCTTCGTTATGCCACGACTCGACATAGGACGCGGCGATCACGCCCTCGTTCAACATGGCAATATATTCTTTTCCAAAATCAAAATCGGGGCGGTCTTTCATTACCAACGATGGTTCCATTGCCATGCGGAATTTTTTGACAGACTCGATCAAGCTGGCGGCAACACGGATGGAATCAAAATTATCGTGATAACCGAACCCCGGCTGAGATAGCGCCTCGCCAAAAATCCTGCGGAAGAAATGATCCAAAGGCAAAAAGTTCGATACGCGATATTCGTTGATCCAATTCCGAAGCGTCGAATAACGTTCTCCAATACTGTATGTGATTCGCCCCTGCATTTCCGGCTTGATCTGATCGAATGCCGCCAGTGAAGAATCGCGTTGACGATAGACGATCTCGGTCAACAACTGTGCGCGGATGAGATCGAGTCCTTGAATCGACTGCATGAGCGCGTACGCCACATCAAATTTTGGCGGATGAATATTCCAGTGCGGATGCGCCAGCGCGGCAAGAGTCAACAAAGCATGACTGGCGGGTTCGTCGCGCAATGAACGCGAGGGACGATGTGTCCGCCATGGAATTTGGAGAGTTTCAAGCCGATGCGTGAGTGAGAAACGCAAAGCGTCAGAAAGGTAAGGCGCGAGGATGACGATCTCAGATGGCGGAATACCCGAATCAATTAATTGTTTCACTTCATTCGCAACCACATCCAGCAATTCGGGATAGAAGCGCGATTGAATGACTGAAAAAGCAGGCGTTTTCTCGCTTTCATCATTCGTCTTTTCTTCCGAAGAAATAGGCAAGATGACAGACGCCGATGCAGGCGAAATCGCTTGCGCGAGAGAATTATCAAGTTCAGCGATGCCTTCCGAGACCACAAAACTTTCCCGTAGTTCAATCTTCTGATCGCATAATTCGCTTAATGCAAGCGCGCTGTCTTTGTCCGCGCCGAGGAAATAGCGGAAGCCGCCGCCTTCGTCGTAGATAAATAAGCTGGATTGAAAATCCGCGCTCCACTCGCGGATCATGTCGTGGGCGCGCGGACCGTCTTCCTCCACATTGTCATAGATAAGATGACAGTATGAATTTTTGAGATGATCCTGAACAATTTCCTGACGCCATAAAATATTGGCAAAAATATCCAGTTGAAGCGAAAAGTCAAGCAGATTATGGTCGAGACAATAGCTCCGAAAACGATTGGCGCAATCTTGCGCGTCCGCATAAATGCGACGTTGAGCTGGTTCGCCGAAAAAAGCTGAATCCAGCCGAGCGCCGATCTCGGTATACGGGAAGCCGATAATCGCGGACTTATTCAAATTATCAATAATCTGGGAATATAAACGGTTATGGTCTATCGTGACGGATTCAAAATAACCTGAATCCAATAATGGGCGGACAATATATGCCATGTAGTATTGCGCAGTCTCAAGCGTGAGGAAGATGGGCGGCTGGTCTGGATGAGCAAAGCCAGCCTGTTCTGCGGCGAGGGGCCAGAACAAATCCACCATGCGGCGCGCCAAACCGCCGAAGGTGGCAGGAGTCACTTCTCCGCCAGCGCTGCGTAACGGCGAGCGGATCACATCAAGATAAGGTTCTTGTATTGAGCGCTGCGGCGTAATGACCAGGATTTGTTCCGCTGGTACGCCTTGCGCGAGCAAAGTTGTCAGGCGCGCGATGCCCGCGCTTGTTTTTCCCACGCCCGCCGGACCATAGACAAAGATATGCGCATCAAGCGGCGCGTCAATGATTTGACGCTGAGTCAGGTTGAAGCTTGGCATGAAGCGAGGGTACAGGAGAGATAGGGTTTTGTCAATGAATATCCCAGGCGATTATCAAAAATTTCGCGTCGTTGCCTTGTTTGCTATTATTTTTTTGCAGGAGTTTTTGCGCGGTCTGATTTTTTATTATCCCATGAAGCAGGGTCATTGAGCGCCTCTAAATGTGTAAACACTGTCGCGTCTGGCAATACGCGGCGAATGTCGGCTTCTATGCTTTTCAATAACTGATGACCGCGTTGGATTGTCCATTTGCCGGGAAGGATTACATGAAGCGACACAAACTGCAGCGCGCCGGATTGACGAGTGCGAATTGCATGGAATTTCACCCCATCCTGTTTGTACGGCTTCAATGCGGTTAGTATAAGTTTTTGTTCCTCGATTGATAAAGCCGTATCCATCAAACCGGATACGGATTTTCGCAGGATGCCAATTCCCGTCCAGACAATATTCGCGGCGACGAGTATCGCTACAATCGGGTCTAATCTCTGCCATCCGGTAATTGTGACCGCGCCAACTCCAGCCAACACGCCAACCGACGTCCACACATCTGTCATCAAATGATTTGAATTGGCTTCAAGCGTGATTGAATTATAGAGTTTGCTGGCTCGCCGAATAATAAACGCGACGCCCAAATTAATAAGCGACGCGCCGACTGAGACAGCCAATCCCAGCCCGATCTGCTCAAGCGGTTTGGGCGTGATCAGCCGCGGGACAGCCGCGACGACGATGCTTACAGCGGCGATCAGGATCAACGTCCCTTCGACGCCGCTTGAAAAATATTCTGCCTTGCTATGTCCGTAAGCATGTTCTTCATCTGCTGGACGCGCGGCGACTATCAGCATTGCCAGCGCCATCAATGCGCCGACCAGATTGACCAAAGATTCCAGCGCGTCTGAAAGCAGACCGACCGAACCTGTCAGCAGATATGCAATAGACTTAAGCGCGATGGTGAGAATTGCCGCGCCGATGGAAAGCCATGCGAAGCGCGTAAGTGATGAACGGTTTGTAGAGTTTGTTGTCATAGTGGGCTATTGTACCAAATGCTCTTTCAAAGACTGGCGATATTGTCCATTATGCAAAATAAAAAGGGGTCGGATGAATTGCCCGACTCTTTTTGTACCAACTTCCAGTATGGGCACAGCGTGATAGTTGATGGGCTTTACCCTGAATCGACCTACAGCGCCGGCTGGCTGCTCTCCCTCAATTCATAGCGGATTCGATGTGAAGGCTTTTGATCGCGGCAAGGCCGGGCCTGGAATTAGAAAAATTTAAGGTTTGATTTGTGTGAATAATGTAATAAATCATTGTATAATGGCCTTGCGGATTTGTAAGGCTTAAGCTTGGCTCAAGGATTTGTTTTGGAGGGCTGTGGCCGTGACGAATTTACATTTTGTTCGGGCCGGAAAGGGGGGAGAGGGTTAGTGGCGGATTAACCATCCATAATGCAAATGGAGGAATCACTCCTTGCTGTGATCCTGTGTATTCTAAATTTCACCAAATCGGGAGGTTCTTTATGACTCAAAAAAGTGTATCGCGAGTTGTGACTTTTATGCTTACTCTCGCAGTTCTGTTTTCTTTGTTCGCAACAAACGCCATTCCAGTCAGCGCGGCTGAAACCCGGAACATCGTCATCCTCGGCACAAGCGATGTTCACGGAAATATCGACAACTACGATTATTTCTCTGACAGCGCCCCCGGCCCTACTAGCTCGTCCCGGCGCGGCCTGACGAAGGTGCTGAGCTATGTGAAGGGGGTACTCGCCACCAATCCCAATACCATCCTCATAGACGACGGCGATACCATTCAGGGTACCCCGTTGGCCTATTACTTTGATGTTCTTGATACCTCAAAGACGAACCCGTTGGCGGCGAGCATGAATTACATGGGTTATGTGGCCGCCACAGTAGGGAACCATGAGTTCAACTACGGACCGACCGTCTTCAACAAGTACCAGAGCGAGGTAACCTTTCCTCTTCTCTCAGCCAATGTTACCGGCTGCCGGGATTACACCTTTGTACCGTATACGATAAAAGATGTAAACGGGGTACAGGTGGGTATATTGGGCTTGACCCCGCCAGCAATCGTGCACTGGGAGCGGCCGGAAAATATAGTTGACTGCGTCTTTGGGGACGCGGTCGCGGCGGCCCAGACCTATGTGCCCGAGATGCGTGCAGCAGGCGCCGATATCATCGTCGTGGCTGCCCACAGTGGCCTAGATGAGACCTACGGCTATGGCCGGGATGAGAATTTTGTCAAGTTCCTCGCTAATGAAGTGACTGGGATCGACGTGATCCTGGCTGGTCATTCCCATTCGGTGGTGGCGAGTCAGGTTATCAACGGTGTGTTGGTTACCGAGCCGGGCTACTGGGCCCGCAACATCTCCGACATCCGGGTAACCGTCAGCGGTTCCGGCAGTGATTGGACAGTGACCGCCAAGGCGAGCACTGCTCCAGCAGTTGCAGGCTATGCTGAGGATCCTGGACTGCTCGCCATCACGGCTCCATATCATGCTACGACAGTCGCTTATATTAACACACCTATCGGCACAACCACTGCTGCATTCCCAGGTGGCTGGTCTGCCCGCATACAGGACAGCCCTCTGCCGGACTTAATCAATCAGGTACAGATGGATGCGGCCGCTGCGGCTGGATATCCTGTGGATGCCTCATTGGCTGCCCTCTTCAACGATTCCGGGCTGCCCGCAGGCCAGATCAAGCTCAAAGATGCTTATGGGATTTACATCTACGACAATACCCTTTATGTTGTCGAAGCCACCGGTCAGATGGTTAAAGATGAGTTGGAATGGACGGCTGGCTACTTCAACCAGTACAACTTCGAACCAGGAGGACCTACCACAAACTCTGGTATGCCTGCCTACAACTATGACATGTGGTCGGGCATCGAATACAAACTGGACATCACCAAGCCGGTTGGCCAGCGGGTCATGGATTTGAAGCTCAACGGTCAGCCACTGGCAATGGACCAGCTCGTCCGGGTGGCGCTCAACAACTACCGGGCCACGGGGAAATTCCCTGCCGCCACCAAACTCTACCAATCCACTACAGAAGTGCGCGAACTGATTACCCAATGGATCAAGGACCATGGCACGGTTGCACCCAGCGATGTCTTTGTACAGAACTGGTCCCTGTTACCACCGGTTAATTTCTGGCTGAATCCCACCGCCAACGTTACCCGCGCCGATAATGCAGATCTGCTGTGGATGTTATTTGATCGGTCACAGGACGATTACCTGAGAATCCCCAGCGACCAAAACACCCCGGGTACGAATCTCAATCGCGAGGGATTTTTCTTCCTGCTAAGCAACAAAGCCATGGGAGACCTGCTAGACATCGAAATAGATATGTCTGTGCTTCAAACTTACACAGATAAGAAGAAGCTTTCTTCCTGGGCCAAGGAAGCCACAGTCTTTGCTATTCAAGCCGGAATATTCATACCGACCGGCAACCAGATCCTGCCAAAACAGTTGGTGACCTACGCCGAAGCTCTGGCTTGGATACGTGAGGCCCGCTACCCGCTGTTTACCTTCCTCTCAACCAATGACTTCCACGGGAACCTGGAAACCGGGACCAAGGTCAGCAACAAACTTGTCGGTGGCGCAGCCTTCAATATGACCTACATCAACAGTTACAAGGCTCTCAACCCGCTCGGGACGCTGCTTTTGGACGGTGGCGATATGATGCAGGGTACTCCCATCTCGAACTGGCTCTGGGGCGAGTCCGTCATTGATGTCTACAACAACATGGGCTACCAGGCTGCTGTCGTGGGCAACCATGAATTCGATTGGGGCCAAGCTAGGCTACAGGAACGCATGGCACAGGCTAACTTCCCCTTCCTGTTGGCGAATGTCTTCAACGAGGGCACCGATACCCGCCCAGATTGGCTGGTTCCCACGGTTATGCTTAACGTCAAGGGCCAACGGATCGGCGTGATCGGCGTCACCAGCAAGGATACACCAACCATCGTTATGGCTGGTAACACAGCTGGACTGGAGTTCCGCGAAGCAGGCCCGGTTGTAACTCAGCTGGCTACCGAGCTACGCGCCGCGGGCGCGGATCTGGTCGTCGTTCTTGCGCACATGCCGGATGTTTATGGCGGCGTTGTTAGCGGCGAGATGGCTACTGTTGCAGTCCCCGGTGTGGACTTGATTATCTCCGGCCACTCGCACAGCGGCTACTCTGGCAAGATCAACAACATCCCGATCATCCAACAGTACTCCTCCGGGACGGCTATTGGGGTCTCCGACCTACGCTATGACCGGCTGTTCCGCAATATTGCCACATCCAAACTGCAGGTTGTTACCACTTGGAACGCGGGCATCATTCCGGATGCCGGGATCGAAGCCCTAGTAGCTGTCTACCAAGCGGATATTGCGGCGATTAAGAACGCGGTTAAGGCCTCAACACTGGGCATAATCTCCAGGGGGCCTGATAGATACACAATGGAAGTGCCCATGGGTGATCTCATTGCCGATGCACAGGCATGGAAGGGTGGCACCCAGATCGCCTTCATGAATCCTGGCGGCATTCGGGCTGATATCGCTTACGCTACGTATCCTCACGACATCACCTTTGGCGACTTCTTTATCGTCCAGCCGTTCGACAACAAGCTGGTCACCATGACGCTGACTGGGGCTAATATCTACAGTCTCCTGGAACAGCAGTTCACGCCCAACCAGACCTCCATGAAGTTACTGCAGATCTCGGGCATCAAATACTCATTCAACCTGGCGCTCCCGGTTGGCTCGCGCATCACCGGGCTGACCCTGACCGATGGCACTCCCATTGCCAACGATACGACCACCTACACCGCCACGATGAATGAATACCTGGCTACGGGTGGCGACAAATTTAGCGCCTTCCTCAGTGGGACCAACGTTGTCCGCCCTGGGATCAGCGACCTCGATGCCCTGGTCGAATATGTTCAATTCCGCTATGGAACACCTCCAGGCAATACACCGATTGATCCGACGGTCTATCCTACCATCGAAGGACGCATCATAAACAACACACCATAAAAGAATAGAATTGATATCGGGAGGGAGCCTAGCGGCTCCCTCCCCTTCCTGGAAGTGCAATGGCTGATGACCGTAAGACCGTCTACGTCAATGACAAGCCCATCTCCATCTTTCTGTGGGCTGAAGTACAGCACTGCGTCAACGCCTATGACAGCGACCTCTTCCTAGCAGTGCAACGGGGCGAGGCAGAGATCATGGATGAAACAGGGGGGCGCATTGGCTGGGGTGGTTTTGCTGGCGATGGTCAGCATATCTATGTGCAGCCGATTACTAAAAATGATTGCTGACGCATCACAAATAATCTGCCGCGCACCATGACAAACAAAAATAGGGTCGCTTCTTTGCGAAGCGACCCTATTTGTTACATGCTTACTTCTTCTTTCCAAACTTTTTCATCAAAATATCTGACAGCGTCGGCTGACCGATCTCCTGCAGATCATATTTTACACGCTGATATGGCTTTTTAATCTTCATCACGCGTGACAGGTTAATCGGCGTGCCGATGGAAAGCCACGCGTACGTGAAATGCTTGACCGTCCCTTCGGGCGTGCCGCAGAATCCCACATATCCACTTGATGTCTTGCAGAAGTCCATTTTTTGCCACAAAGGCACAACCCTCATACTGGGGGCTTAGTCTCGAAGACTCAAAGGGAAAAACTTAGTGGCTTAGTGTCTTGGCGGCTTCGTAGTTTATGGCTGATGAAATCACTGTGGGCTTATGAGACCAAAAAATTTATGTATTCTTTGGGATATTTGCTCGTCACTCAAAAAAGATGTGCGGATACGCGAATCGCTAACAGAATAAATATCTATCAGCGTATCTTTTCCTTTGACGCTATGCACTCCCAGGTCAATAAATGTCCATGGCTCTTTGGCGGCAACCTTGACCTTGCCTGATAAACACATAGGCGCTGATAACTGCCGCGTCAGCGATTCCAATCTGGACGCGAGATTCACCGTATCTCCTAAAATGGTGTAATCCTTTTTTGTGTCAGAACCGATATTGCCTTCTGTTACTTTGCCGAGTGAAATACCAACGCCCACATATAACACAGAAACGGGGCTGGTCTCTGGCGCAGAGTTCCTGAAAGATTCGATTGTGGCGATGATTTCCAGCCCGGCTCGGATGGCATTATCCGTTTCCTCAACAGGGAAATAAGCCATCGCGCCATCCCCCATAAATTTGATCACTTCGCCGCCGTGCGATGTAATGGCATTCGTACAGACGGTCAAATACATTTCAACCAGATCAATCATTTCCCCAATATTCAGATTCTCGCTCAATGTAGAAAAATGAACCATGTCTGTAAAAAATACGGTTTTCCTGGTAATGAACGGATTCACATTCAGGGGATTAATACCGCTATCGAGTAGTTTTAAAACGGCTGGTTGTGTATATTTCTCGAGGATCTGATTCATCATCAAGAGACGCTCGCGCGAAGCTTTTAATTCCTCCTCGGCTTGCATCCGTTCGGTAATATCCCTGCCAACCGAAACAAAGTAGATCACCTTACCTTCACTATCCTTAATCGGCGTGATGGTTTTCTCTTCGTAATAGAAATCGCCGTTCTTCTTTTTATTGATCGTTATCCCGCGAAACGACTTGCCCTCTAAAATGGTATTCCACAGAGATGCGTAAAAACTTTGGGGATGCTGCCCTGATTTGATAATGGCAGGGGTTTTGCCAATGGCTTCTTCTCTTGAAAAGCCAGTCAGTTCCTCAAAAGCCGGATTAACATACTCAATCACCCCATTGGGTGTAGTGATCAACACATGATCGGCAGATTGCTCTGCGACCAATGCCAGCTTTTTCAGTTCTGCGTCTGTGTGTTGTGAAGAAGTCAAGTCTCTTCCTATTGAGACAAAATAGATTGACTCCCCACAATCGTCTCTAAACGGCGATATTGTTTCTTCTAGCTGATAGCGCTCGCCGTTTTTCTTCTGATTGGTAAATTCTGCATGGAATACGCCTCCGGCTCTGAGCGATTGCCAAAGTTGCTCGTAAAAACGCTGATCGTGTTTGCCTGATTTGATAATTCGAGGCGTTTGGCCGATTACTTCCTCGCGGCGGTAAAAAGTCAATGTCTCAAATGCCGGGTTCACGTAGAGGATGTGACCATCGGTATCGGTGATAACAACGGGATCTGAATAGACAGCAAAAAAAGGAAACTTTTTTTCAATCGGTTCTTGTCTCATAGCTTACGCTCATCCTCATTGTATCGTTAAGTGGCTGCTTCCTGGTAAACTTTTTCTCGATTTATTTTGGTTGCTTGGAATATATAATAGACTTTATCGGCAATAAGGTTTGGGCTCGAAAAAACGCCAATTTTCAAGAGCGTTTTGCATGTCTATCGTCTATTTCCAATAAAGTCTAGTATATTTACACCGACAGAATATTGCAGTAGCGTTTGAATAAGCGCTCTTTGACATAAATAGTTATCAGGTGAGCCGCCCAACGGTTTGCACCCGTGAAGCGCCCTTTTAGGGTACTGGCGCTGGGGCTCCCCAGCAGCCTGCCTTGACGGTTCGTCTTTCGCTCACCGTATCGAAGGGTCCAGTGCACGCTTTGTTGGGCGCTTTTCATTGAGTGAACTTTTCAACTTGCCCGAGTTTTCCAGCGATTAGTTGACGATAATTTTCCAAGTTTGTCCGTGTAATTTGGGTGAGTTCGTTTGGCGCTTGGTCAACATCAAACCATCCAATCTCAGTACATTTTTCAGGTTCTCGAATATATGGAACGCCTGTTGTGATTTCGCAAATATAGGTTGGCGAAACCCAATGTTGATGTTCTTGCGGAAGTATATGGTCTGCTACATCTACTAACTTACCTACTGATATTTCGATTCCGTATTCTTCTTGGATTTCTCTCTGCAAGGCTTGCGCTAGTGTCTCGCCAAACTCGACTGATCCACCAGGGAATTCCCATAAACCACGTTCATTTTTAGCCATTGGCCCTCGCCGTGCTAGAAATATGCAGCCTTGTTTGTCAATAATGATAGCTCCCACGCCAACACCGATATAGTCTACTCCGCGTTTCATGCTGTCAATTCCTTTCTGTGAAGTTCTTTTCGTGCTGAATCGTTAAACATAATATTGAGGTTCGATTTTGCGTTATTGTTCTAACGCCCAACGGTTTGCGTTCGCGGACTAGCCCTGCGGGCTGTGGCGCTGGGGCGGGCGTGTGTCTCGACAGGCTCGACAACCAGACTCTGTTCGAGAGCAGGAAAAGCCCGAAGCCACGCGTAGCGAAATGCTCGAAAAGCCGCACCGTAACCCAGCGTCCAGCCACTCGCTCCGACGAGCGCAGCGAGTACGGAGTGCACGCTTTGTTAGGCGGTGGATACTATCTTTCTACATATTCCTTTCGAAGTTGTACCCATTTTTCAATAAGCCTGCTATCAAGAACTTCTTTGATGTATTTCTTTTCGTTTGAAGTTATTGATTGTGCAAGATGTCGCCGTAAGTTCAAATAGGATTTTATTGTCAATGCAAGATAAAGAGATGCGACTTCAACAGAAAGGAAAATTAAATTTAGCTGATCAAAGTGCGTATGTCCAGGGAGTACCCCTTCATTTGAATTACTTACTCCAAGCGGTAGTGTGTGAACACTAGTGGAAAATAACCTGTAAATACCAGATTCAGTTTCAGGACTTATAAGCCCTACCTTCTTTCTGCCGTTTGTGCCCCAGTAATATGCTTTCTCTCCGTCAAGTAATCTTTTCTGTGTTTTTCTGTCTAATGCATTAAATATAGCATTCTTTTCTAGACTCATTGCGGAGATTTTTTTTTGTAGATGCATTGCATAATTGAATTGGTCATTTTCGTCGAAGCCAAATAGTCTTGATAATTTAATAACATCGTAGCCATGATGATAGCTCATCAGGTTGAGTCTAAAATCCAGTTCGTTTTCGGTGATATTGTCAATACAAAGATATTGGAAGACAGTATGTCCTTCAATAATATCTCTTGTGATACTTGCAATTGAGGACGCGTCTAATAATTGGATTTCTTCACTCTCTGATAAACCTGCCTTGATTATAGCTAAAATACTTCGTGCTCCGAGGGCTATTTTGTTGAATAAATGCTTTGCATAGTAAGTTCGAATTATCGTAGGCTGTTTTGAATGGTCATGAATCGTTATTTTTTTTGCTATTTTGCTTAACTGGTTTAATACATTGACCCTTATTTGAAGTTTTTCCATGTTTTATACCTAGTGTAGCCGCCTAACGGTTTGCGTAGCGGACAGTAGCGTGGACTCTGTTTGGGAGCAGAGAAAACTCGAAGCCAGCCGAAGCGTAGCGAAGGTGTGCACGCTTTGTTGGCTGGCGTTTTGCAGGATGTATGACTTGGGTAAATTCAAAAAAATGGTAATGAGTAAAATTTACTTACTCCTAACGCGAGACGAATCTAATTTTGATAATAACTTTTTTGTATTGAAATAACTAAAACAAACCTGTCAGTATTGGTTATCTTTTTAATGACCAAACTACTATCTTGAAAATTCTTTTCGTCATAAATCTCATCATATGACCCTCCGCTAACTTTTTGATTGTAGTCGAACTGGCTAAACACACGGGTTTCTTTTTCGGCAAATTCAGGTTCTAGTGAAAGACCGTCTTTCTCATGCCTACAATCAAAACTAGGTAGGTTAGATACAAGCTTTCCTGGATACGGGTCATAATACTCTTCCAGCATCTTTTCACAAGGGTAATTTGGTCGATAATAAGGTTTCCAGCCAATACTAATAATTTTCTGCTCGAAGTCAATCATTTGTTGGCGAAAGTCACCATTGAATCCGTAAAACTTTGTTATTCGAAGTGAACACTGATAAGCATAGCCATCCTTAACCTTCCAATTATTTTGTCCGCTAGAGCAATAGTCATGGGTAGCTGTTTCATAATAATTGTAGTGAAGAATATTTTGTAATTCAACAAAAGATTGATTGATTCCTGCTGTGGCAGCTTCTCTCTTAGCGTTCATTGCCCAACTATTTGGATTTGGTGCAGGTTTCAGATTATTTATGAATCCATCTATTCCGCCATTTAAACTAACCAGAATATAAAAAAAACCAAAAGCAACGATGAGGACAATAGTAGAAATAACTCCTATAACAATATTGACAATATTTCTTATAACATTATTTCTTCGTTTGAAGACCACTTCTTTAGGTGGAACAGCGTGTTCTCGCATATCTATTCCTTTTTTGCCTAAAAGTATCTGCTCAGTATCATTTTTTTAACCCTTATCGAAAACTGTTTGTATGAAGCCAGCCAACGGTTTGCGTTCGCGGACTAGCCCTGCGGGCTGTGGCGCTGGGGCGGGCGTGTGTCTCGACAGGCTCGACAACCAGACTCTGCTTGGGAGCAGGAAAAACTCGAAGCCACGCGTACGCGAAATGCTCGAAAATGCGGCAGAATTCCCAGTAGCCTGCACTGAGCGAAGCGAATGTGTCCAGTGCACGCTTTGTTGGGCGGCGTTTTTGCAAGTGTAAAACATGCTTAAACGAGTGTGCCATCGTTTACACTTTCTTTCAACATCATTACACCTTCATGCAAATGTTCTTTTTCTCTAAAAAAACCAAATGCAAAAAAAATACTAAATATTATTGTCAAAAAACCACCTTTTAAAACCCCGGGTATAAATGAGTTTATAGTAAAAGTTCCTTCGATATTGGATATTACCAATGCAATGCATAAAGCCACGTATATTAATATCGTTGACAATGGGATTCTTAATGTAATTTGAGCAACACCTTTGTGATTTAAATCAATCTCGCCTAATATTGATGGAAAATAACTCTTTGCTGTGTTTTTGAAAAAGGATAGTGGTGGATGCGCCTTAAATAGTCCTGTATTTTGAGAGATGAATTTAAAGATAATATTATTAAGTGCGATTTCTCTGTTCATAAGTTCTTTAGGTATCTTCCCAGAGAAAGGCTCTCGGTATTTATGCACAATTATTCCTTGCCTAAAAGAAGGCAAGGTCCATGTTGTGATTTGTATAAAGTACATGAAACCAAAGCAGAAAATTACTAGTACGAAAACATCTAGAAGCGACATTTGATTTTTTCTCAACAAAATATTTTATTAGCAACCCAACGATTAAGGATTGATGCGGTGCGGGGATGGAGAGAAGTCTCAGGAAGCGGAGCGGTAGCCGCCGCATCTGTCCGAGTTGGACTAAGCCGCACGACTATATAAGTACCATATAGACAAGTGTAGCACAATTTCAAATGGGATTAGATGTATTGATAGGAGCGCCCGTCACGTCTGGGGTTTCTTGCGGCTGCGCGGTTTGCGTTCGCTGGTGCGCGTGCCGCCTGCCATTTCGATTTGGGATGAGTCGTCGCCGTAAATCGCTTTGACCGCCGCGCGCATCCGCTTGACCTTCTTCCATAGTTCGCCGTAGTGAGCGTCGCGCCGGTTGCGCTGGTCGGTGAGTTGGATTTCGAGGGCGCTGATCGTTCTTTGAAATTCCGCGCTTTTATCGAGATCAGCCTTAAGCGCGGCAACTGTCAATTCACCCGCCTTCAAGTTGGGATCAATCTTCTCCAGGGCTGCCGCAAGCGTTTTGGCTTGATCGAACAGGGTGCGGGGATAGTTTCTTTGGTTCACCGAGAGACCTCCAGAGCATGTTTTTGTGAATTATACGGTAATTTTATCGAATCCACGCTTGGTTTTAATGATTCAATGCTTGGTATAAAATAAACCATGCTTGGTTTTAATTATCCATGCTTGGTATAAGATAAACCACGCTTGGTTTTAATTATCCACGCTTGATATAAGATAAACCACACTTGGTTTTAATGATTCAGCGCTTGGTATAAGATAAAACATGCTTGGTTTTAATCATATCAGGACTTACGCTTGTCACGGACGCTTCGACTAAAAATATATCCGAAAAATATTGCGTCTCACCACAAAGACTCGAAGACTCGAAGAAAAAAACTTTGTGATTTTGTGTCTTCGTGCCTTTGTGGTTAATTTTCGGATAGACTCCAAGTCTGTTTTTTTTGACCACAAAGGCGCCAAGTCTCACACCTGCCCTGGCGGGCGGTGCCAGGGAAGACTCAAAGGGAAAAACTTTGTGGCTTAGTGGTAAGGTTTTCAAACAGCCTCTCGGCGCGAAGTCTTCGTCCTCCCGAAGGACACACCTGCACTTGCGTGTGATTTGCCTGGCAAATCATGCAAGTGTCGGGACGATGTGAGCGAAGCGTTGCCCTGAGTTTATCGAAGGGTCGAAGGACATCTAAGCGAAAGTCCTGACAAAAAAGATTAAAGTCTATATGCAAAATTAGAGTCATGACCCAATGTGCGACTCTTTTCGCAAATCTGTGTTTTGGACGCTGAAAAACGCTGATTTCGCTGATTCAAAAGAAAAAATCTGCGTTTGTCTGCGTTCATCTGCGTCCAACAAAGGCAACAGATGAAGTTGCACATTAGGTAGTCATGTCATTCTGAGGAGCGAAGCGACGAAGAATCTCAGATTACGGGGCAAAACCTCTTACAGAATAGAGACCCCTCGCTGACCCTTCACTTCGTTCAGGGCTTCGGCTCAGGGCGACATGGAAAAGCGGTGTTGAGCGAAAGTCCTGACTGTAAGAGAATCCACACGCCCACCTGCCTCCCAACAAATCAAGCATGGACTCTTTATACTCCCGCCATCGTCGGGGCTGGAGCGGTTTTAATCCGCAAACGCTACCTGATCTTTGCCCTGATCTTTTGCGCGTTTATTTGCGGATTCTGCATTGTCAACGAGAGCATTGATATCCTCTCCGTGGGTTGGATAACTGGCAACGCCAATGGAAATTGTGACTGGAAATCTCCAGGTCTGCGAGGCTTCTTTGACAGCCAGCCGAAAGCGTTCACCGATTATTTTGGCGCCTTCGCTGGGCGTATCAGGCAGGACTACAATAAATTCGTCCCCACTGCGCCAGCGGGCAACAAAGTCATTCGGGCGTAAGTTATCCTTGAAAATGGCGCTCATCTCGCGGATCATTTCATCGCCGGCGGCATAATTGACGCTGTTGTAGACACGGATATTATCGCCGTCAATCAATAAAACAGAAAACGATGTGCGGTTTGCGGCAGAACTTTGCAGGGTCTGTTCCATGTTGAACAAGGCGGCTTTCATATTCGGTAAACCTGAGATCGCGTCTGTGAAAGCTTCCTGCTTTGTCTCGTCCAGAAGTTTGCCCATTTCCAAAACCTGATGGATGTTAATGAGCGATATCCAGCGAATGGCAAAAGAAATATCTGAGCCGCCATTGGATTTCCATCTCTCAGGAGCCAGTACGTGGATCTTGAAATCGGTTGCATTGAAGGTCATAAAATGGGACGCGCCATGATTCTTAACCTTGACCATTGCTTCTCCCATGATCATAAGCAGTCCGTCAAGGCTGACTGGCGTTTTGTCAAAAAAAATAAGCGCCACATCTGCCGCTGAATCCGGGAATCCCAACAGCCCTGCCTGCCGTTCGATGCGCTCAAGGAGGCGTTCTATTAGTTCCGAATGTTCTTCACGGGTTTCCATTTTTAGCAAAACGGCAAACTCGACGCCTCCAACACGATACACTTCAGTTTGGCTTTCCTCCTGAAGCAGGATGCCCATCCAGCGAATCGTTGAATCGCCATACGCGCGTCCCTTCGTTTCGTTCAAGGCTCTGACATGATTCATATCAAGAAACATGATCGCAGAAAACTGGGACGAATTTATCTTTGATTCCCGTAACACTTCCCTGGACAAACCGTCTCTGGTTATATCCGGCAATGAAGGGTTGGTCAGAGTCTCAAGAAAACCCAAATAGTTTTTACAGCCTGTCAATGGATCAATACGCAAAAGTTCGGAAGATAGCGTGGGCATTTTTGAACGCCTTTTTTGGTTGTTACTGTCAGATTGATTGCCCATTATAGCAAAATAAAAAGGAGTCAGGCAATTTACCCGACTCCCAACTTACCAATCTACCAACTTACCAATCTACCAACTTACCAATCTACCAACTTACCAATCTACCAACTTACCAATCTACCAACTTACCAATCTACCAACTTACCAATCTACCAACTTACCAATTTCCCAATCCCCAACCTACTTCTTCTTCCCAAACTTCTTCATCAAAACGTCCGTCAATGTTGGTTGACCGATTTCCTGCAATTCATACCTCACGCGCTGATAGGGCTTCGTGATCTTCATCACGCGTGATAGGTCAATCGGCGTACCGATGACGACCAGATCAACATCGGACTTATTGATCGTCTCTTCCAGGTCTTTCGTCTGCGCGTCACCGTAACCCATCGCCGGCAAAATTGGACCGGTCTTCGGATACTTGACATAAGTCGCCGCGATGGACCTCACCGCGAACGGACGCGGGTCAACGATTTCCTTCGCGCCGAATCTGCGTGCGGCGATATATCCGGCGCCGTAAGCCATCTCGCCATGCGTCAGAGTCGGACCGTCTTCCACGACCAAAACGCGCTTGCCTTGAATCGCGGCAGGGTCATCCACGAAAAGCGGAGAAGCCGCTTCAATTTGAATTGCATTCGGATTTAAATTGCGGAGCGACTCGCGCAGTTTGATCACGTTCTCTGCATCCGCCGTATCCACTTTATTGATCACGAACACATCCGCCATGCGGACATTCGTCTCGCCCGGATAGTACTTGCTTTCGTGACCGGCGCGGTGCGGATCCGCCACAACAATTTGCAAGTCAGGCACATAGAACGGGAAATCGTTATTGCCGCCGTCCCACAAAACAATATCCGCCTCAGCTTCTGCCCTGCGAACAATCTTTTCATAATCCACGCCCGCGTAAATGATCACGCCGTTATCAATATGCGGTTCGTATTCCTCACGCTCTTCAATCGTGCAATCATATTCATCGAGGTCGTCATAATTTGCATAGCGTTGAACTTCCTGCGCGACAAGATTTCCATAAGGCATCGGATGACGGATCGCCGCGACTTTATATCCCATTTCCTGTAGGATGAGAGAAACCCGCCTCGTGGTCTGACTTTTGCCTGATCCTGTCCGAACGGCGCACACCGACACCACCGGCTTGGTGGATTTGATCTGCGTGTATTTTGTTCCCATCATGCGGAAGTCCGCGCCTGCCGCGTTAACGATGGAACCCTTGTGCATCACATATTCATGCGGCACATCTGAGTAAGCAAAGACGACCTGCTCCACCCCATGTTTCTTAATCAGGTCAACCAGTTCTTCCTCGGCATAGATCGGAATCCCTTTTGGATATAAAGCGCCTGCGAGTTCTTTTGGATACAGGCGTCCCTCAATATCAGGGATTTGGGTCGCGGTGAAAGCCACCACTTCATAATCCTTGTTGCCGCGGAAGAACGTGTTGAAGTTATGAAAGTCACGTCCTGCCGCGCCCATAATGAGAGTTTTGATAGGCATAATTATTCTCCTATTACCAGCCGCGCCGAGGACAGTGTCCGAGAGTCTCCACTTTGGTTTTGAGTCTCTTCGTTTTTACCCAGCGCGGCATAATACAAAAATTAAAAGTTGCAGGAAAAACCTTCAACCTGTAACTTGCGACCTGTAACTCACATAACATCCGGCGCTTGAATATCCAGTAATCTCAGCGCGTTGACAATTACCTGCTTCGATGCCGCCACAAGTCGTAGGCGGGCATTTCTTATTTTACCATCTTCAGTTTGTAAGACAGGCACGGCATGATAGAACGAATGGAAAGCGTTCGCCAGATCATACGCGTACGCCGCCATCACCAGCGGACGATACTCATTCGCCGCCTGTTCCACCGTCTGAGGAAAGCGCGAAAGCAATTCGATTAATTGAATCTCATGTTTGGTTAGCTCATAGTCGAAGGTTGAAACGTTCAAACGTTCAAACGTTGAAGCGCCAGCCTTCTTCAAAATTGAATTCGCACGCACATGCGCGTTTTGAATATACGGTCCCGTCCTGCCGTCAAATGACAAAGCTTCATTAATATCAAAGACAATATCCTTGTTATTATCCACCGCGAGGATTGAATAAGTCAACGCGCCGAGTCCGATCTGCGACGCGATCTTTTCGCGTTCATCTTCAGGGATGTCGCCGCTTTTTTCAGATTCAACCGCCAGTACGCGTTTCATGGCTTCGTCAGCCACATCTTTGAACAGTACCACCCGTCCGCGCCGCGCGGACATGCTTCCTTCTGGCAGTGTAATATATCCATAAGATAAGTGATAACACTTGGATGCTTGAGGAAAACCCCAGAGTTCGAGAATTTTGAATGCTTGTTGGAAATGCAGGTTCTGGCGAAAATCCACCACGTATATTGAGCAGTCTACATGATATTGCTCAAACTTAACCTTTGCCAGCGCCAGGTCTTTGGTCAGATAAAGCGAAGTGCCATCGTTGCGAAGAATAACCGCGGTGTGATATTTTTCTTTTGCCAGTCCCAGCTTCTCGTCAATCTTAATAATTACAGGACCGCCTTGCGCGCGTTGATCTTCGGCGATGCCTTTTTCGATCAATTCATTAACAATGACTTTGGACGGTTCGTCCACTTCGCTTTCCAAAAACCATACGTCTATCTTTACATCCAACATGCCCAAAATATCGCGCATTTCATCGAGACTCCATTCGCGCGTCTTGTGCCATAAGTCTCGCACGTATTTGTCGCCCGCGTCCCATTTGCGATACATTTCGCGTCGTTCTGTGTCGTAGGATTCGCGCAACGCGGTTTCTTCAGGCGTCTCATTTTCTTTCTTCTCTAGCAATAACGTAGCTTCGACATAAATCTTTAACAGCCATTGTCCGCGTTCGTGAATACCTTCGGGTTCCTGCCCTTTGTAAAATTTTTCGTAAGCCCATAAAACAGTAATAACCCCCAAACCAATATCGCCGGGATAAGACGCGCGTATCGTCTCGAAACCGGCGAACTCTACGATCCGCGCCAATGATTCGCCCAGGAGCGTCGTCCGCGCGTGCCCGATGTGGAATGAGTGATGCGTATTCGGCTGGGCATATTCGACCATGACGCGCTCATTTTTTTTCGCGCCCCGCCCAAAGTCCGCGCGTGAAGCGAGTACTTCATCCACCACGCGGCGCGCGTATTCAGGAGTCGAAAAATATAGATTGAGATAACCTTTGACAGCTTCGATATGGCTGATCCCGTCCACGCTTCCGATCAGACCCTTGACCTGTTCGGCGATTTCCTGAGCCCTTTGCGGCACCGGAATCTTTTTTCCCTTGCCCGCGCGCGCTTCATTTGCCGCGCTCTGAAAAAAGGACGTGGAGATGCCCCACTCGCCAGAGAAAGGAATGGGCATCCATTTGAGTTCGGCGAGGGCGATGTCGTTTTGCGCGCAGAACTCGCGGATTTTGGATTCGATAATTTGCTGTTCTTTTATAAACATGATGATGAAATTATATCATTCTGATTTAACGTCAGTTCGGGATAAGCGAAAAGCGTTTTTGGGGGACGCTGATTTACGCTGACAAACGCAGATTTTTTCTTTTTATTTTATCAGCGAAATCAGCGTTTATCTGCGTCCAAATTCCTTATCCCGAATTCAGGTTGATTTAGGTATCAAAAAGCGGGAGCGTTAATCGCTCCCGCTTTTATCAAGAATCTGAAATTACTTCTTTGCCGCGGTCTTCTTGACGGCGGTTTTCTTTTCAGCAGGCTTTTTCTCTGCAACCGCTTTCTTGGGAGCGGCTTCTTTCTTCGGCGCGGCGGCTTTCTTCGCAGCAGCCTTCTTCTTCGGCTCTTCAGCGGATTCTTCCACAGCGCTCTTGGGTTCTTCAATCCGTTTCGCAGTCGGTTGATCTCCCAACGCGGCTAGACGCTTCATCAAGCGTCCCTTGCGGCGGGATGCGTTATTCGCATGAACAACGCCCATTGAGGCGGCTTTATCCAACATACTGATAGCGAGCATGACGGTTTCTTTTGTTTCAGGCACATTGCCTTCCAAAGCTGTGCGAGCCTGATTCACTGCGGTACGAGCCGCACCGCGGAATGTGCGATTGCGAACACGACGCTTTTCGTTCTGACGATTTCGTTTGATCTGAGACTTAATATTTGCCACGGGTCTTCCTCCAAAAATTCTTGCCTTCATTATTGACGGCAACTAATTTTACATGAGGGTATTGATTTTGTCTAGCAAAATGCTCCCGTTCAGCATGGCTTTACCAAAGTCAGGAATTCTTCGTTTTGGCTTCGTGTAGAAAGCAAAGATTTACGGTTTTGGCAAAATTTGTTCACATAACGCCATGAAGGGCAATTTTTGTCAA
>Ga0315268_10000083_pt1 | contig 104670 bp, 92 predicted proteins | sample C1_top_MG_FD_204535 | JGI IMG/M metagenome (GOLD analysis project Ga0315268, IMG submission 204535) | Sediment microbial communities from Yellowstone Lake, YNP, Wyoming, USA - C1_top | ecosystem: Environmental > Aquatic > Freshwater > Lake > Sediment | place: USA: Wyoming | collected 2017-08-01
CCACCACCTCCAGGGAGATCGTTCTGCACGGCGCCGACCTCCCCGACGGCATCCATATCAACGCCATCGGCGCCAACCACGCCCATAAACGCGAACTCGACGACTCCGCCGTCTCCCGCGCATCCGTCATTTTCACCGACTCCCTCGACCAGGCCCGCCAGGAAGCCGGCGACCTCATCCTTGCCTTCGCCGGCGACGAATCCCGCTGGCCCTCCGTCGGCGAACTCCACCAACTCGTCTCCGGAAAACTTCCCGGCCGCCAAAACAATTCCCAAATCACCCTCTTCAAATCCAACGGCCTCGCCGTCTGGGACCTCGCCGCCGCCGTCCACGTCTATCTGGGCGCCAAGGAAAAGAAATTGGGCAGGGAACTGCCGCTTTGGGTGGGAGAGCCGGGTGGCTGAGTCTCTTGACACCCCTCCGCAAGAAAGTTAGTCTTTCTCGAACGAACGTTCGAGAGTTCCGCTTATGCCTGACCGCGCTCCCATCCCCCGCGACACCGAAGCCAAGCTCGAGCACATCCTGCGCCACGCCGCCAGCATCTTCGCCAGCCGCGGTTTCGGCGCCTCCTCTATCCGCGAAATCAGCCGCTCCTCCGGCGTCTCCCTCTCCGGCCTGTACTACTATTTCGAAAGCAAGCAGAAGCTGCTCTACCTGATCCAGTCCAACGCGTTTACCAGCATTCTGCATTCGCTCGAAGCGCGCCTCGAAGGCGTCCGCGATCCGCGGGAGCGATTACTGCTTTTCATTCAGAATCACCTCGAATATTTCATGGCGCATCCGGCGGAGATGAAAGTTCTCTCGCACGAAGAGGACGCCATCGAGGAGCCGTTTCGAAAAGAGCTGCTCTCCATCAAGCGGCGCTATTACACTCTCGCGCGGGGCATCTTCGACGAATTGAATCGCGAGGGCCGCGCCGCGCACTTGAGTCCCCGCGTGGCCGTCTTGAGCCTTTACGGGATGATGAATTGGGTCTACAAATGGCACCGGCCCAAGACGGACCCCGGCGCGGCGGAACTGGCCGAATCCATGGCCGGAATCTTTCTCCACGGGGTTTGGAACGGTCCCGGCCGCGCTACGGGTGGAAAATAGGCCATGAGAATCGCGGCCGGAAGGCCGTTTTTCTGGCATCATGGACAATAAACCCCACGAGGAAACTTTACGATGACAGCGACATCCGCAGCCGAACCAAAAGAACTTGTCCGCTACCGCGTGGAAGACGGCGTGGCCGTTTTCGAATTGGACGACGCTCCCGCCAATACGTATTCCTATGAAATGCTGCAGCAGCTGGACGCCTGCATCCTGCGCGCGCGCATGGACGATGCCGTGCACGTGATCGTGCTGCGCGGGGCGGGCGAGAAATTCTTTTGCGCCGGGGCGGGCATTGCCATGCTCACCAAGGCCACGCCGCAGTTCAAATATTATTTCTGCCTGCACGCCAACGAAACGCTTTGCCGCCTGGAGCAGACGCCCAAGCTGGTGATCGCCGCGCTCAACGGGCACACAGTGGGCGGCGGTTTCGAAGTGGCCCTGGCCTGCGACATTCGCATCGCCAAGAAGGACGGCGGAAAAATCGGCCTGCCGGAAGTGAATCTCGGCGTGCTGCCCGGCACCGGCGGCACGCAGCGGCTTTGCCGCCTGGTGGGCAATGCGCGGGCCATCGAGATGATGGTTTCCGGGTCCACGTACGGAACGGAAGAAGCCAAAGCGCTCGGCCTGATTCATCATGTGTATGACGCCCAAACTTTCTGGCCGGAGGTGCTGGCGTACGCCAAACAGTTCTGCCCGCCGAATAAAGCTTCGCTGGCCGTGGGGCGCATCAAGCGCGCGGTGATCACCGGCTCGCAGATTCCCCTTTCGGAAGGGCTGGCGCTGGAACGCGAACTGCAGCAGGAACTTTTCATCAGCGAGGACGCCAAAGAAGGCCTCGCGGCGTACGTGGAAAAACGCGCGCCGAAGTTCCAGGGCCGGTAACCGTGAAAACCCTTCCCGATTATGTGCGCAAGGGCATGAAGGTGGTGATTGTGGGCTGCAATCCCAGCGTGCCCTCGGTGCGCGCGGGGCATTATTATTCCGGGCGCGGCAATCAATTCTGGACGCTGCTGTATGACTCCGGGGTGATACCCGAGCCGCTGGAATCGCGCGACGACAAGCGCGTGCTGGAGTTCGGCGTGGGGCTTACGGACCTGGTGAAGCGGCCCACGAAGGGCATCGAGGAACTGGAGCGGGAGGATTTCTCCGCGGGGCGCGTGCTGCTCTCGCGGAAGATCGAGGAACTGGCGCCGCGCATCGTGGCGTTTCACGGCAAGATGACGTACGAGTATTTCACGCAGCGGCGCTGCAAGCTGGGCGCGCAGAAGGAACTGCTCTATGGGGCGCATCTGTTCGTGCTCCCTTCTTCGAGCGGAGCGAATGCCGTGGGGCGCACGGCGAAGCTGAAGGTTTTTCGCGAACTCGCGAAATTAATGCGCAAGGGAGAAAAAACATGAGCGACGCGGCACAGCCGGCAGCGGCCGGCCCGGTGATTTTGACTTCGCAGAAGGACGGCATCGCCACGGTGGTGATGAACCGCCCGGAGCGCTTGAATGCGTTGAACAACGAACTGTCCTCGGCGCTCAACGACGCGCTGGGGCGCCTGGAAGCGGACGATTCCGTGCGCGTGGTGGTGGTCACCGGCGCGGGGCGGGCGTTTTGCGCGGGCGGCGACCTGGGACAGATTCGCGCCGGGCGGGAGAAGGGCGACCACACGCAACTGGAGCCGCTGCTGCGCGCGGGGATGCAGGCGGTGATCCGCATGCGCACGATGGCCAAGCCGGTGATCGCGGCGGTCAACGGAGTGGCGGCGGGAGCGGGAATGAACGTGGCGCTGGGCGCGGACATTCGCATCGCCGCGGAAGAGGCGGGGTTCGGGCAGAACTTCGCGAAGGTGGGGCTTTTCCCGGATTACGGCGGAACGTTTTTTCTGCCGCAACTGGTGGGGCCGGCGCGCGCGGCGGAAATGTTTTACACCGGCGACTTGATCACGGCGCAGGCCGCGTTGCAGATGGGCATCGTGAACCGCGTGGTGCCGCTGGCGCAACTGGAAGCGGAAGTGGCTGCGCTGGCGAAAAAAATCGCGCAGGGGCCGCCGCTGGCGATACGCGCGGTAAAGAAGGTTTTGTTTGGCGACGAAAAGACCGCGCTGGAAGCGGCGCTGGAGCGGGAAGTGCAGCAACAGTTGATCTGCTTCCATTCCGAGGATTGCAGCGAGGGGATTGGCGCGTTTTTCGAGAAGCGCGCGCCGAAGTTTCAAGGGCGCTGAAGGATTGGCGCGGACCATCCGTAGCGGGAGGCAGGCATGAGCGAAATGATCGAAGTGCGCATGGACGGACGCACGGCGTGGGTGACGCTGAACCGGCCGCCGCTGAACGTGCTGAATATCGCCATGATGGGCGAACTGGACGCGGAGATCGCGCGCATCCTGCCGCAATGCGACATTCTGATTTTGCAGGGCGCGGGGCCGAAGGGATTTTCCGCCGGGGCGGAGGTGGGCGACCATACGCCGGAACGCGTGGGCGACATGCTGGCCGCGTTTCACGGGCTGTTCCGGCGCCTCGCGCGCGCGGAGTGCGTGACCATCGCGGGCGTGCACGGGCTGTGCCTGGGCGGCGGGATGGAGCTGGCCACGTTTTGCGATTTCGTGATTGCCGAAGAGACAGCGAAATTCGGGCAGCCGGAAATCAAGCTGGCCTGTTATCCGCCGGTGGCCATGGTGACGTTTCCGCAGCTGTGCGGAATGCGCGCGGCGATGGATCTGATTTTTACCGGGCGCACCGTGGATGGAAAGGAAGCGCACCGGATGGGTTTGGTGACGCGGCTCGCTCCGCAGGGAGGGCTGGCCGCCGCGATGGAAACGCTGCTGGGGGAATTGCGCGGATTGAGCGGGAGCGTGCTGCGGCTGACGCGGAAAACTTTGTGGCGGCTGCATGCCGATGAGTTCGAGAAACTGCTTGGCGAAGCCGAGCGCACGTATCTGGATGTGCTGATGAAGACGCATGACGCGCCCGAAGGGATTCGCGCGTTTCTGGAAAAGCGCCCGGCGGTCTGGAAAGCGGACTGAATGAGCGATTTGCAGATAACCCCGCAGGAATTGAAGCAGCGGCTGGAGCGCGGCGAGAAGTTGCTGCTCGTGGATGTGCGCGAACCGCATGAATACGATATCTGCCGGATCGAAGGAGCGACGCTGATTCCGCTGAAGACGATTCCGGCGAATCTTTCCTCGTTCAAGGGAGCGGCGGAAGTGATTTGCTATTGCCATCATGGCATTCGCAGCCTGGATGCGGCGGGCTGGCTGCGCGCGAAGGGCATTGAGGGCGCGCGGTCGCTGGCCGGGGGGATCGAGCGCTGGTCGAAGGAAGTGGATGCGCAGGTTCCGCGGTACTGACGGCTTTTCCAGGAAGTTTCCTCGCAGCATTTCACAGCAAATTCTGAATGGGCCTGAGCCGGGATCGTGGCGGCTGGCTGGTGGTGCGTTCCATTTTGGGAAGAGATGGGGTACACCCCGGTTGTTTTCGTAAGAGTGGCAAATAAAGGGAGTTACAGGGGACGATTGTGTAGGAGTGGCAAATACAGGGGGTTGAAGAGCTTTGTTTTGATACTCATGCGGAAGGCTTGTAAGAGTGGCAAAGAAAGGAGTTACGGGAGGATGGAGTGAGGTAAGGAGGTAGCGAGGTGGAGAGGGGAGTAAACGCAGAGGCGCAGAGTAAAGAGGAAGAAAAGACCGCACCCTGCGCTCTTATCGAGCGGCACCCCCGCGTGAGTGGGGGGATTATTTTTCGCCGCAGGCGTTGATGTCGGGGACGCGGAGGGCGATCTCTTTTTTGAAGAGGACGATTTCCTTGTCGACGGCTTTGCGGCCGAGCATGTAGGCGTCGGCGCCAGCTTTGTATTCGAGGGTGAGGTGGGAGATCTTGCAGGGGACGAGGGAGACGGCGCCGGAAGTGGCGATGGTGAGGATGGAGACGAACTGGACGTTGGCGGAGGCTTCGGTTTTGAAGGTGGATTCCATTTTTTTCTTGGCCCATTTGCCGGCGTCGGTGCGGGAAAAGATGTCGGAGATGGAATCGGCGAGGGAGGACGGAAGGGCGCTGGTGAGCATGTCCACGGTGGAGTCGGTGCCGAGGCTGAGGGTGATCTTGGGAGCGGCCATGCCCAAGAGGATGGCGTGGGGGGCGATGGAGGTGCTGAGGAAATCGCCGATGGAGCCGTCGCCGGAGGCGGCGCCGCTGACGGAGGCATCGCCATTGGTGACCTGCATGCCGCTGTCGCCGCCATAGGAGACTTTGAAGGAGCCTTTGATGGTTTCTTTCTTTCCGCCGAAGCCGGGCTTGAGGATGAGATTGGCGTTGACGCTGACCATGAAGGGGATGCCGGCGATGGGGAAGGGGATTTTGGCGAGGGTGGGGAGCTTGATGTTGGGCTTGTCCATGCCGGCGGTGTCGCCGCCGCCGCGGACGGCGGCGTAGTCCACATTGAATTCACCGGTCATGCCGGAGTTGGAGAAGTTGAAGTTGTCGGTGACGCCGTCCTGGATGTGCATGTCGGCGGAGCTGACGAAGTCCTTGAGAAAACCCTTGGTGGCGAAGCTGACGCCGAGGGTGTCAATCTCCTTGGCCACGGAAAAATCCACGTCCATGCGGTCGGGGGAAGGGACGACGGCGATCTTGTATTTCCAGTCGTCCAGCTTGCCGGAGAGACGAATTTCGGTGCCGCTGGCGTAGACGACGCCTTCGGGGCTGAGGCGGGTGAGCATGGCGGAGACTTGATTTGGCGAAGAAGGGGCGGGAGCGGGGCCGGCGGCGTAGAGAGAGCTGAATTTGACGGGAACCTTCCACTTGATCTGGCCCTTTTGGATGAGGTCGGTGATGCCGGCGCGCTCGGTTTTGACGGCGAAATGACCGTCGTGGGTGCCGGTGGCGACGACTTTGCGCACGGAGAGATTTTCGAGGAAGAGGATCTGGCCGGGGGCGAGGGAGGCGGTCTTGGAGTCGGGATTATCGAAGACGAAGACGGTGCCGTCGGAGCTGACGCTCTTGAGGGTGCTCTTCCAGCTGGATTCGTCGACGCGGACGGTTTCCGGGGTGTAGGCCACGTCGAAGACGGTGCCGGGGAGATCGCGCAGGTCGCGGAAGGGCTTGCTGGCCATGGTGGCGCTGGGATTGCCAGACTCGGCGGGGCCTTCGGCGTTCTTGGAGCAGGAGGAGAGAAGGAGAAAGGCCAGGGTGCACGACAGAAGAAGAGGCAAGCGCATGAGTTTCATCGAGAGGCTCCCAGTGGAAAGTGGCAGATTCGCAAGATGGGGAGGAGGATAGCAATGGGTTGCGGGAGTGTCAATTGAGGGGAGAGGGAGGGGTAGCGGAAGAAGAAAGGGAAGAGAACTGCTTGACAAGGCAACTAGATGGGTATAGAAACGGAATAGCGGACCCGAAAATAGTGTATGGTCCGAGGGCTGGATGGCTGTTTCACTGCCGGGCAGGGCTCGGCGGGGAGGCGCGCGGTGGCTGTGCGAGTGGAAATCGGGGCGGACGGGATGCCGGAGATGAAGTTTCCGGAGCCGTTCAATGTGGCGGAGTACCTGGTGGACCGCCACGTGGAGGAGGGACGCGGAGGGAAGGCGGCGCTGCGGACGCTCGCGCGGGAAGTGACTTACGCGGATTTGCGGGACGGGGTAAACCGCTACGGGAACGTGCTGCGGGAGCTGGGGCTGGCGCGCGGGGACCGGCTGGTGATGGTGATGAACGACTGCCCGGAATTTTTCTTTTTGTTCTGGGGAGCGGTGAAGGCGGGGGTGATCCCCGTGCCGCTGAACGTGCTGTTCCGGGCGGCGGATTTCGAGACGATATTGCGGGATGCGCGGCCTGCGTGCGTCGTTTATGCGGTGGAGTTTGCGGGGGAGGTGGAAGCGGCGCTGCGGGGGCTGGAGGGTAAGCCGAAAATTGTGCTGGCGCTGGAAGGAAATGCGGGGCTGGACGCGGCGGCGCGGCATGCGGCGGGGGAGATGAAGGCGGAGGAGACGCGGGAGGGCGACGATTGTTATTGCTTGTATTCGTCGGGGACGACGGGGCGGCCGAAAGGGGTGCTGCACAGCCACAACGACGTGGCGGTGTGCTGCCAGTTTTACAGCGTGGACGTGCTGGGGGCGCAAGAGAGCGACATATTTTTTTCGGTGGCGCGGCTGTTTTTTTCCTACGGAGTGGGCGTGGCGCTGACGGCGCCGCTGTGGGTGGGGGGGACGGCGATATTGGACGAGCGGAGGCCGACGCCGCAGACAGTGCAGGAAATTTTCCGGCGCTGCGAGCCGTCGGTGTTTGCGGCGGTGCCCACGTTTTATGCGAAATTTCTGGCGTCCTCGGCGCTGCGGCGGGAGGATGTGCCGCGGCTGCGGAGGTGCATTACGGCGGCGGAGCCGATGCCGCCGGAGCTGCACCGGCGCTGGCTGGAGGCGACGGGCGTGCCGGTGCTGGAAGGGATCGGATCGACGGAGGCGGGACACGTTTATATTTCGAATCGCATGGACGATATGAAGCCGGGGACGCTGGGGCGGCCGGTGCCGGGATACCAGATACGGATTGTGGACGAGGCGGGCAACGACGTGGAAGGGGAGACGCCGGGGCGGCTGCTGGTGAAGGGGCCGTCGGTGCTGAAGAGATATTGGAGCGATCCGGAGCGCACGGCGAAGGTTCTGCGGGACGGGTGGTTCGACAGCGGAGACACGTTTACGCGCGACGCGGAGGGGCGGTATGTGTTCTGCGGGCGCGGGGACGACATGCTGAAGGTGAGCGGGCGGTGGGTCTCGCCGTTTGAGATTGAATCCACTTTGGCGGAGCACGGGAAAATATTGGAAGCGGCGGTGGTGGGGCGGCTGGATGAGAATGGGCTGGTGAAGGCGGAGGCGTGGGTGGTGCTGCGGAGTTCCGCGGATGCTTCGCCGCAGACGGGGGAAGAGATACGGATGTTCTGCAAGAGCAAGCTGGCGCCGTACAAGGCGCCGGCGTGGGTCTATTTCGTGGAGCAATTGCCCAAGACGGCGACGGGAAAAATTCAGCGCTACAAATTGCGCGCGGCGCTGCGCGGAAGGGAAAAAACGGCATGAGCAGCCAGGAGAAAACGGCGACGGTGGTACTGGAGCGCATCGGGCGCGTGGCGGTGGCCACGCTGACCCGTCCGCCGGTGAATGCGATCAACGAAGAGATGCTGGAGGATTTCGAGGGGATACTGGAGGAGATTGCCGGTGATGACGGGATTTCCGTGTTGCACGTTCGCAGCGGGCAAAAGGTGTTTTGCGCGGGGGCGGACCTGGGGCTGATGCAGAGCTGCTTTGATGGGCCGGCGGGGACGGAAGGAATGGTGGAGGTGGTGAAGCGGATGCAGCGGGTGTATGCGCGGATCGAGGCGGAGCCGCTGCTGACGATCGCGGAGATTGGCGGGGCGGCGATGGGCGGGGGACTGGAACTGGCGCTGGCGTGCGATCTGCGCGTGGCGGCGAACGAGGCGAAGATGGGATTGGTGGAGGTGCAGTTGGGGCTGGTGCCCGGCGCGGGAGGAACGCAGCGGCTGATGCGGCTGTGCGGGCGGGGAGTGGCGAGCCGCATGATTCTGGGCGGGGAAGTGATTGATGGAGCGCTGGCGGAGCGGCTGGGCGTTGTGCAATGGGCGCAGCCGCGGGCGCAGCTGGCGGAGTGGACGCGGGAGCTGGCGGAGCGGCTTTCCGCGGCGCCGCGGGCGGCGCTGGCGGCGAACAAGCGCTGCATCGCCTTCGGGGGCGACGCGCAGCGCGCGGGTTATGCCGAGGAGATTGCCGCGACGCGGGAGCTTTACGCGAATGCCGAAAGCCGGCGGCGCGTGGCGGAGTTTTTGAAGCGGCACGCGAAATGAGTTCCAGGCAGGGAAATTTTCAGGAGGAGTCATGAATCTCAGCGGCAAGACGGCGGTGGTCACGGGAGCGGCATCGGGGATCGGGCTGGCCACGGCGGAAACGCTGGCGGAGGCGGGGGCGCGTGTTTTCCTGGGAGATATCGCGCGGGAAAAGGGCGAAGCCGCGGCGGCGGCGATTCGCGCGAAGGGGCGGCAGGCGGTGTACGTGCATGTGGACGTGACCGACGACGCGTCGCTCGCGGCGTTTGCCGAAGCGGTGCGGGCGCAGGGGGGCGTGCCGGACATTCTGGTGAACGGAGCGGGTTGGGGGCAGACAAAACCGTTCTGGGAGACGACGCCGGAGTTCTGGGACAAGGTGATCAATCTGAATTTCGTGGGGCCGATGAAATTGGTGAAGGTGTTTCTGCCGGGGATGATCGAGCGCAAGAGCGGAAAGATCGTGAACATCAGCAGCGACGCGGGGCGCGTGGGCAGCCTGGGGGAGAGCGTCTATTCGGGGGCCAAGGGCGGGCTGATTGCGTTCACCAAGGCGCTGGCGCGGGAGACAGCGCGCTACAGCATCAACGTGAATTGCGTCTGCCCGGGGCCGACGGACACGCCGCTGCTGGAGGCCGTGCCGGAAAAGATTCGCGAGGCGTTTCGTTCGGCGATACCGTTCCGGCGCTTCGCCAAGCCAGGGGAGATTGCCGATGCGGTTCTGTTTTTCGCGAGCGCGCGGTCGGAATACATTACCGGGCAGGTGCTGAGCGTGAGCGGTGGATTGACGATGGCGGGATAAGTTTCTTATTTTCTGTTTTCGAAAGGAGCCTATGAAGCGGATTGAACTGGCAGGGTACAAGGCACAGCATTTTGGGTGGGCGGTTACCGGGAAGGTGGCCACGATCACGCTGAACCGGCCGGAGCGGAAAAATCCGCTGACGCTGGAGTCCTACGGCGAGCTGCGGGATCTGTTCCGCGAGCTGGTGTATGCCACGGACATCAAGGCCGTGGTGTTCACCGGGGCGGGCGGGAATTTCTGCTCGGGCGGGGACGTGCACGACATCATCGGCAAGCTGGTGAAGATGGACATGCTGGAGCTGATGGCGTTCACGCGCATGACCGGCGACCTGATCAAGGCCATGCGGGCTTGCCCGCAGCCGGTCATTTCGGCGATTGACGGCATCTGTGCCGGCGCGGGAGCCATGATTGCGTGCGCTTCGGACCTGCGCTTCGGCACGGCGCGCAGCAAGGTGGCGTTTCTGTTTGTGCGCGTGGGGCTGGCCGGATGCGACATGGGCGCGTGCACGCTGCTGCCGCGGCTGATCGGGCTTTCGCGCGCTTCGGATTTGCTCTATACCGGGCGGGCCATGCAGGGGGAAGAGGCCGAGCGGTTTGGATTCTACAATCGCCTGGTGGAGCCGGAAAAACTGCTGGCGGACACCACGGCCATGGCGCAGTCGCTGGCGGACGGCCCGACGTTCGGACACTCCATGACCAAGACGATGCTGTACCAGGAATGGAGCCAGGGTCTGGGCGAATGCATCGAAGCGGAAGCGCAGGCGCAGGCCATCTGCATGCAGACGAACGATTTCGAACGGGCGTACAATGCGTTTGCGGCGAAGCAGACGCCGGTGTTCGAGGGGAACTGATGGGCGACAAAAGCTATCTCGCGTGGCCTTTTTTCGACGAGGGTCATCGCGCGCTGGCGGGTGAATGCGAGCGCTGGGCGGGAGAGAAACTCCCGCCGCTGCTCGAAGGAGCCGAGGAAAATCTCGACGCGGTATATGCGTGCGTGAAGCGGCTCGTGGCGGCCATGGGCAATGCCGGGCTGCTGCGGGCGTGCGTTCCGGCGGCGTATGGAGGGCTGCGGGAAAAAGTGGATGTGCGGAGTCTTTGCCTGGCGCGGGAGATTCTGGGGAAAAGTTCGGGGCTGGCGGATTTCGCGCTGGCCATGCAGGGGCTGGGCAGCGCGCCGGTTTCGCTTTTTGGCAGCGAAGAGCAGAAACGGGCCATTTTGCCGGGCGTGTGCGCGGGCACGTCGCTGGCGGCGTTTGCGCTGTCCGAGCCGGATGCCGGCTCCGACGTGGCGGCGATGAGCACGACGGCGGTGCGCGAGGGGAATTTCTGGCGGCTGGACGGAGTGAAGACGTGGATTTCCAACGCGGGCATCGCTTCGTTTTACGTTATTTTTGCGCGCAGCGGGGAGGCGCCGGGGGCCAAGGGGCTTTCCGCGTTTATTGTGGACGCGGACACGCCGGGGCTGGACGCGTCCGAGCGCATTGACGTGATTGCGCCGCATCCGCTGGGCACGCTGCGCTTGAGCAATTGCCGCGTTCCCGCCGAGCGCTTGCTGGGAAAGCCGGGCGAAGGTTTCCGCATCGCCATGGGCACGCTGGACGTGTTTCGCTCGTCGGTGGGAGCGGCGGCGCTGGGATTCGCGCGGCGGGCGATGGAGGAAGCGGTGGCGCGGGCGCATGCGCGGCGCATGTTTGGCAAGACGCTGGCGGAGTTTCAGCTGACGCAATTGAAAATTGGCGAGATGGCCGGGCAGATTGACTCGTCGGCGCTGCTGGTCTATCGCGCGGCGTGGACCAAGGACGTGCTGGGCACGCGGGTCACGCGCGAAGCGGCCATGGCCAAGCTGCACGCGACGGAGTCGGCGCAGCAGGTGATTGACGCGGCGGTGCAGCTCTTTGGCGGGCTGGGCGTGGTGCGGGGGATGCCGGTGGAGCGGCTGTACCGGGAAATTCGGGCGCTGCGGATTTATGAAGGAGCGAGCGAAGTGCTCAAGCTGATTATTGGGGCGAAGACGCTGGAAGGAGAAGCGAAGTAAAGAGGGAAGGAGGTAAAGAAGGAAAGATGGTCACGCCAGCTTGGTTCTTTGCGGTTCACGATCCCGCCTGGGGTTTGCGCGAAATCAGTTTCGTGAAGCTCGATGAAGTGGGAGGCGTCCCGTGCGGGACTAGAAGGTCCGAACCTCTTTAATAGCGCTCGTTTGACTCTCTTGCTCCAACCCCTGCTATCCTGTTTTGACGCATCCTGTGGCGCTTGAATTTGCGCTTTCCGGCCTTGCAGGGGAAGGATTTCATCGTTTTGGCGAAAATTCGTTTTTTGGAGAAGCCCACTTGAACGTCCTGCCGCAAAGCAAGAGGTCTCTTGCTGAAGAAGGGCGCGCAACTGGAGTCCCGCGATCTGGGCAAGCAGCCGCTGAGCGAAGGCGAGCTGGACGAGCTGATCGGCGGGCGCGACTACATTCCGTTTCTGAATACGCGCAATGAGCTTTATCGCACCCGGAAGATGGCGCAGAAGCCGCCTTCGCGCGCCGAAGCGCTGAAGCTGATGGCCGGGGAGCCCAATCTGATCCGCCGTCCGGTTTCGATTCGCGGCGGGAAGATGGTGCTGGGATTTGACGAGGAAGCGCTGAAAGATCTGGCGAAATAAATAATTTGATACCCGGCCATGTGCGCGCCGGACAGGGAGAAAAACCGCGGTGCAACCGATCATCGACATTCATATTCATATTCAGCCGCTGCATATGTTCAAGCCGCGCGTACTGGAAGTGATCAAGCGCGGGCGCAAGGATTTCGCCGATATTGAGCGCTACGGGTCCGATTCCACGGCGTTTCTGAAATTTCTGGACGGCCTGCACGTCGAGCGCGCCGGGCTGATCAATTACGTCAGCCCGGACATCATGGGTTTCACGCCGGAAGTGAATGAATGGATTGCGAATTACTGTTCCGCCGCTCCCGACCGGCTGCTGGCTTTTGGCTCGGTGGACCCGCGCATCGTGCCCGATGCCGGAGCGGAGGTGGACCGCATCGCCAAGCTGGGGATTCGCGGGCTGAAGCTGCATCCTTCACATCAGGAGATCACGCCGAATTCCTACCGCAACGGCATGCCGTCGCTGGCGCATGTCTATGACCGCGCGCAGTTTCACCGTCTTCCGGTGATGATTCATACGGGCACTTCGATTTTTCCGGGCGCGCGCAACGTGCATGCCCAGCCCATGCTGTGCGATGACGTGTGCATCGACTACCCCGACCTGACGGTAATTCTGGCGCATGGCGGGCGGCCGCTGTGGATGGAAGAGGCGTTTTTTCTCATTCGCCGCCACAAGAACATGCACATGGATATTTCCGGGATTCCTCCGCAGAAGCTGCTGGAATATTTTCCGCGGATCGAGGACATCGCCGACAAAGTGCTCTGGGGAACGGACTGGCCCGGACCCGGCGTGCCGGAGATCAAGGGCAACCAGGAAAAGTTTCTGGCGCTGCCGCTGCGCGAGGAGACCAAGCGCAAGATTCTATTCGACAACGCCGCGCGGATGTTTCCCCGCTGAAGACGGAAGAAGTAAGCACAAACAATTCAGAAAACAGAGGAATTGTCATTCTGAGCGCAGCGAAGAATCTCAGCTTCACGTCTTGCCAATGGTCTCAGTTGAGATCCTTCGCTGCGCTCAGGATGACCGGTGTCAATATGTTGTTCCATTCCTGTTAAACTACTGCCATGGACGTAAACTGCATCGCGGTGATTGGCGCCGGAGCGCTGGGCAGGGGCCTCGCGCGGGAGGCGGCGCTGGCCGGCTACCGCACGATACTCGAGGACATCATGCCGGAAAAGCTTGTCGCGGCATTGGACTGGATCGAGGCGTCGCTGGACGCGGAGTTCGTTCGCGGGGCCATCACGTCGCGGGACGCGGACGAAGCCCTTGCGCGCATCACGACGGTGCGCAGTGTCGAGGACGCCTGCCACGAGGCGGACCTGCTGATTGACGCGCTTCCCGAAGAACTGGAACTGAAGCTGGAACTGTTCACGCTCTTCGACAAGTTTGCGCGGCCCGAGGCGGTGATGGCCAGCACGTCTCCCACGCATTCCATCGCGGATATGGCGGAGATGACGTACCGGCCGGAGCTTTGCGTGGGCCTGCGCTTTCTGGAGGCCGCCGGAGAGAAAAAGATTTTGGAAATTGTGCGCGCATCGCAGACTTCGGACGAGGCGGTGGCCGCCTGCGTGGCGGCGGGGCGGCGGATGGGCTGGGAAGCCAGCGTGATCCGCGAGGCGGCGCAGGGGATTCGCGGCGGAGAAACGGCATAAGGGAACGAGCGGCGAGGGAGCGACTTTTGCAATGAGCGGCGTGGCCGAGCGAATCGAAATTCTGGAAGGCGACCTGACGGAGATGGACACCGACGCCATCGTCAACGCCGCGAACAACGATCTCATTCTGGGCGGGGGCGTGGCCGGAGCGATACGCCGCAAGGGCGGCGACTCCATCCAGAAGGAATGCGACGCGATCGGGAGCATTCCCATCGGCGGGGCGGCGCTGACGGGCGGAGGAAATCTCAAGGCCCGGCACGTGATTCACGCGGCCAGCATGGAGATGGGCGGGAGGACGACGGCGGACGCGCTGCGGCGTTCGACCGCGCATGCGCTGCGACTGGCGTCCGAGCGCGGATTGAAAAGCATCGCCTTTCCCGCGGTGGGCACGGGCATCGCCGGTTTTCCGCTGGCGGAGTGCGCCAAGATCATGCTGCGGGAGACGTGCCGGCATCTGGCGGGGGAAACGTCCATCGAGAAGGTCTGCTTTGTGCTGTATGACGGCGAGGCGCGCGAGAGTTTCGAGCGCGAATGGAAATTGACCCGCGCGGAGCTGGACAACCGCGCATGAGCAGTTCTTCGCCCGCAGAAAATCTCTCCGCGCTGCTTTTCGAACGCATCCGCCGGCACGGCCCGCTCACTTTCGCCGACTACATGCGCGAATGTCTCTACCATCCGCTGCTGGGCTATTACAGCAAGGCGGAGGCGCGGCGCTTTGCCGACTACTACACCAGCGTGGACGTGCATCCGATTTTCGGGCGATTGCTGGCGAGGCAGTTCGCGGAAATGTGGGAGCAACTGGGCCGCCCGGAGGAGTTTTTTCTTGTGGAAGCGGGCGCGGGCGTGGGGCGGCTGGCGGGGCACGTTTTGGATTTTGCGGAGGTGCGGCTGCCGGAACTTTATGCGGCGCTGAAATATACGGCGGTAGAGCGTTCCAGCGGGCGGCGGGCGCAGGCGGGCGAGCGTCTGGCGCGGCATGTGGCCGCGGGGCGCTTCGAAGTGGCGATGGAGGTGCCGGCGCGGATTTCCGGCGGGTGCCTGTTTTCGAATGAGTTGCTGGACGCGCTGCCGGTGCACCGCGTGGTGCGGCAAGACGGAAAACTTCAGGAAATCTTCGTCGGCGGGACGGAAGGGAAATTCGAAGAGGTTCTGGCCCCGCTTTCCACCTGCGCCATCAGCGAGTATTTCGAGCCGCAAGGCGTTGAATTGCGGGAGGGGCAGCAGGCCGAGGCGGGGCTGGAAGCCTGCGACTGGATCACGGAAATCGCGCGGCGCATCGAGCGCGGGTTTCTGCTTACCGTGGACTACGGATTGCCCGCCACGGAACTATTTGACGAGTTCCACATGCGCGGAACGCTGCTGGCCTACCGCGGGCACCGCGCGGATGAGGGCTACTACGGCGCGCCCGGCGAGCAGGATCTTACGGCGCACGTGAATTTCACCGCGCTGGAGCAGTGGGGCGCGCGCGGAGGGCTGGAAACGCTGGGCACGGTCTCGCAGACGGAATTTCTGATGGCGCTGGGGAAGGGCAACGAGTTCGAGGATCTCTACGAAGCGGATGCGGGCGAAGCCGGTCGCGTGCGCGCGCGGCTTCTGCTGAAGACGCTGATTTTTCCCGAAGGAATGGGCGGGCGCTTCCGCGTGCTGATCCAGCAGAAGGGCGTTGCGGGAGCGCGGCTGACGGGCCTGGCCGGAATCGTTTCGTAGCGCTTCAGGGTTTCGGCGGCGGCGCGGGCGCCGGGTCGTCGCGCTTTTTCAGGACTGGCTTGCCGTCGGCCGGCGGCGGAACGTCCGGGGCCGCGGGCTTCGCTCCGGTGGCCGGCGCGGCATCGGAGGCGCCGCCTTCGGTGTAGGCCTTTTTTATCAGCTTATCAATTTCGGCCTGGGCGCCGCCGGTGTTGTCGCTGGTCTGCCTGGCCTTGTTGTATTCGTTGACGGCGCGCTCGCGCTGGCCCATCAAGTCGAAGATTTTTCCCAGGTAGATGTGCGACCAGACTTCGGTCCACTTCTCGGAGAGTTCGGGAACCCCCTGGAGGGATTCGCGGAAGGAGTTGGCCGCGGCCTGATAATTTTTCTGGTAGAAGAAGGCTTCACCCATGCGGAAATTGGCCAGCGGGCGGTTGGACTGGATGGTCAGGGCTTTCTGGTATTGCGCGATGGCGTCGAAGTAGCGGCCGAGTTCGGCGAGTTCTTCGCCGCGGGCGATGGCGGCGCGGGCGCGCAGGGGCACACTGGCCTTCATGATGATGTTATTGGGATCGATCTTGATTCCGCCGGGCTTGGGGCGGCCGAAGGTTTCCACGGCGAACTGTGTTTCCGTGCCCACCACCTGAATGGTTTTTGTTTCGGGATTTCCTTCGGTTTCGATGCGGATTTCCACCGGCATGCTGAAGGTGTCAATGGGCTGCTTGAGTTTGCCGACCACGCGAAATCCGCGCGGGGTGCGGTAGACGATGAAATCGATGGTGAATTCGGGAACGCCCGTGGAGTTCAGCCACTGGGCGAAGAAGGGGCGCAGGTTGGGCACGGGCTTTTCCGCGGGCGCGGAAGATTTTGCGGTGGGCGGCGCGGCGGCGGCTTTGGCGCGCAGGGCGGCGGCGAGGGCGTCGGCCCTGGCGATGGCCAGGGTTTCGAAATCCTCGATGCGCGCGGTCTTTCCCGCGTATTTGGCGTAGAACTCGCGAAGGAGGTCCTTGAAGGGTTCGTCGCCCATCTGCGCGCGGAGCATGTGGAAGACCATGGCGCCCTTGTTCTGCACGACGGAGCGATACTCGCTGGAGCCGGGCGCGAGCGTCTGGGCCTGGCCGATGGGCGCGGCGTCTTCGTACATGAGCGCGCCCACGGCAAAATCGTCCACGGTGCGCAGTCCCGCCTCGCGTCCGGCGGACTGCTCGGTGTAGAGCGCTTCGGAATAGCGCGCCAGGCCGTCGCTGATCCAGACGTCGGCCGCGGTGGCCGGCAGGACGCGATTGCCCCACCATTGCGCCGCAACCAGACCGGCAATCGTGCGCTCGCCGCTCTTGGGGTCCCAGGCGCGCTGGCTCAGAACCAGCACGCCGGGAGCAGCGAAGGAGCGCAGCGTTCCGTCGGCGATCTGAATGATAGTCATGTGCGGGTCATCGATGGGCCCGAAGAGATCGGAGAAGGTATTCACGGCGCGGCCGACGTCCGCGGCCATCGCTTTGGAGCTGGAGGCGAAGGAGGGCGGGGAGTAGACGGTCACGTTCAGACCTTCGGCCTGCTGCGGCTGGTATTGCAGTTTGCCGGCGATGAAGGTGCCCACCGGGCCGGGCTTGTCGCAATGAAAAACGTAGAGCAGCCGCCCGCCGGTCGCGCCGCCGTGGTTGCCGAGCGGCGTGGGCGTTTCGGCCTTGCCGGTTCCGGCGACGGCGTAGGTGTCCGGGACTTCCAGTCGGAAATTGGCGGTGTAGCGGCTGGAGGGGAAGCCGGTCAGGGGAAACCAGCGCGAGGGCAGAAGAAGATAAGCATAATCGCGAGTGATGGAGGCCACGCGCACGCCGGGCACGGGGCTGTTTTCCTCGTTGGCCAGCACGCCGGAATAGGTGTAGGTGAGCGTGACCTTGCCGCCGACGGCGACGGTGACGGGCAGAGTGGCGCGCAGGAGCAGGGGATTCTCGCGGTCGCGCTCGAAGGGCACGGCCTTGCCGTCCTCGCTCTTGATGCCGGCGACGACCAGATTGGGATGCAGCTCGACTTCCACGTTGCGCGAAGCTTCCTGCGCGAGGAAGGTGACGCGCGCGGTGGCGTTGATGGCCTGGCCGACAGAGTCGAGCGAAGCCGATACTTCGTAATGCTCGGCACGGAAGTTCGGCGGGCGGGGCTGCTGCGCGCGGGTCTCCGCGGCCCATCCGAGCAGCAGCGCGGGCAAAATGGTCAGGGCAAAAGTTACGGTCAGTCGGCGCAAAGCGGTTCCGTCCTTTATTGAAGGCATGCAGACTACCCTCTTAAGATAGCAAACCCCTACCCCGCGTTGCCTGCCTGTGTTGCCAGAAATTGCGCAATGGCATCGGCGGCGCGCTCGACGGCCCCTGCCGGGCCCAGGCGCGCGCGCACCTCGGCCAGCCCGCGGCGCTGTTCGGCGCGGGCGGCGTCGCTGCCCAGCAGGCGCAGGGCCTCTTCGGCCAGTCGCGCGGGCGTAAAATCCTTCTGGATCAGCTCGGGCACGATTTTCTGTCCGGCGATGAGATTGACCATGCTGAAAAAGGGCGTGCGCACCAGGGGCTTGGCCAGGAGGGCGGTCAGAGCGCTCACGCGGTAGACCACCACCATGGGCGTATCGAGGAGGGCCGTTTCCACCGTGGCGGTGCCGCTGGAGACGATGGCCACGTCCGCGGCGGCGAGCGCGTCATAGGTCTGCCCGCCGGCGACGTGGACGGGCACGCCCGCGGGCCAATCCCGGCGGAGCATTTCCTCGGAGATACCCGGCGCGGCGGCGAGGACGAACTGCGGCGTTGCCGAGCGGGCGATTCGCGCGCAGGCTTCGCGCAGGACGGGCATGTGCCGCGCAATCTCTCCGGGGCGGCTGCCCGGCAGCAGGGTCACGATGAGTTTTCCTGGATCGAGACCGGCGTTGCGGCAGAACTCTTCGCGGCTGCGCGTGGCGCGAACTTCACCGGCCAGTGGGTGGCCGATGAACTTCACGGGGAAGCCGGCGTCGCCGAAGAATTTTTCTTCGAAGGGGAAAATGCACAGCCCCAGGGCGAAGCGCCGCCGCAGAATGCGCACGCGCCACGGTCGCCAGGCCCAGAACTGCGGGCAGATGAAGTAGATGTTGCGAACGCCCAGGGGAAGCAGTTTTCTCGCCAGGCGCAGGTGGAAGCCGGGGAAATCGGTGAGGATGGCCAGCGCCGGTTTGCGCCGCGCGCTTTCCGCCACCAGTCGGCGCATGGCGCGCAGCAGGGAGGGCAGGTGCCACAGCACTTCCGTGATGCCCACCACGGCCACTTCGGATTGCTCCGTGATGATTTCCACGCCGGCGGCGCGCATGGCCGGGCCGCCCATGCCAAACAGTTCCACGTTGGCGCGCTGTTTCAGCGCCGTGGCGAGACGTGCCGCGTACATGTCCCCGGAGGCTTCTCCGGCGGAGAGGAGGATGGGCACGGGCTTCATTGCGGGGAAATCCTTGCGCGGGGGAAGCGGCGGCGCGCGGGGTCAGTCATTGGCAGGTTGCGCGGAAAACTGCGCGTCGCCCAAATCGCCAGGCAGGCGCAGCTCCTGCTCCTTATATTGCAGCTGGTAGAGCCGGTGATAAATGCCGCGCTGGGCCAGCAGTTCCTGGTGGGCGCCCTGCTCGCGCAGGCGTCCTTTGTGAAAGACCAGAATTTTCGCGGCGTGCTGAATGGTGCTCAGGCGGTGCGCGATCACCAGGGCCGTGCGGCCGGCGAGCAGGCGGTCGAGCGCTTCGCGGATGAGCAGCTCGGTCTTGGTGTCCACGCTGGAGGTGGCTTCGTCCAAAATCAGGAAGCGCGGATTATGCGCCAAGGCGCGCGCGAAGCTGATGAGCTGGCGCTGGCCCACAGAGAACGTGGCGCCGCGTTCGCTGACGGTGGTGGCCACGCCTTCGGCGAGCGAAGCGATCAGATCGCCCAGGCCGATTTCGTCGAGCGCGCGCTCGGCGTCGGCGCGGGTAATTCCGGGCGTGCCCAGGCGCACGTTGGTCTCGATGGTGCCGCTGAAGAGGAAGGGGTCTTGCAGGACGATGCCGAAATGGCGGCGCAGGTCCTGCTGGTCGAGCAGGCGGATGTCCACGCCGTCGAGGAGGATGGCGCCGCGCTGCACGTCGTAGAAGCGCAAGAGGAGCGAGATCAGCGTGGTCTTGCCCGCGCCGGTGTGCCCCACGATGGCCGCGGTCTGCCCCGGGGCCACATGGAAGGAGACGTCGCGCAGCACCCAATCCTCTTCGGTGGGTTCTCTGTCGCTGCGGTAGGAAAACCAGACGTTGCGGAATTCGATTTCGCCGCGCGGCGATTCGAGCGATTGCGCGCCCGCGGCGTTGGTGATGGTGGCGGGTTCGTCGAGCAGCTTGAAGATGCGTTCGGAAGCGGCCATGGCCGATTGCAGGATGTTGAATTTTTCGCTGAGGTCCTGAATCGGCCGGAAAAACCGCTGCGCGTACTGCATGAAGGCCACCAGCAGGCCGATGGTCAGCGTGCCCTTGAGGATGCTCAAGCCGCCGAACCAGAAGAGCAGGGCAATCGCGGCGACGCCCAGGAATTCCACGGCCGGATAGAACAGCGCGAAGGCCAGAATGGCGTCTTTGTAGGCCAGCATGTGCTCGCGATTGCGTTTGGCGAATTCTTCCCTGGCTTTGCTCTCGCGGTTGAAGAGCTGCACGGTGCTCATTCCGCTGATGTATTCCTGCAGGAAGGAGTTGATGCGGGCGATGGCCGTGCGAATTTTGCGGTTGGCGTCGCGCACGAAATTGCGGAAGAAATAGGTGACCAGCAGGATGCAGGGCAGCACCGCCAGCGCGGCCAGCGCCAGCCGCCAGTTGAGATAGAGCAGCAGGCCGGCCATCACCGCCAGCAGGCAGAAGTCATTGATCATGGTGACCACGCCGGCGGCGAAAAGGTCGTTGAGCGCGTCCACGTCGGTGGTCACGCGGGTGACCAGGCGGCCCACCGGGTTGCGGTCGAAATAGCTCATGGGCAGGCGCTGCAGGTGCGCGAAGATCTCTCCCCGCATATCGAACATGGTCTGCTGGCCCACGCGCTGCATGATGCGGATCTGCACGTATTGCGCGAGAAAGTCCGAGGCGAGAACCGCCAGGAAGATCAGGCTGATCCATAGAATGCCGCGATAGGCCGTCGCGCTGGAAATCAGGCTCGTGGCGCCGGGGGTGATGTAGCGATCGAGAGCGATTTTGAAAAGCGCCGGAGGAGCCAGTTCCAGGGGAATCACGACGGCGGTCAGCCCCAGCGCGAGCACGACGCGCCAGCGGTAGGGGCGCAGGTATTGCAGCAGGCGGCGCATCAGCCGCGAGTCGTAGGCTTTTCCGAGTGCTTCTTCTTCGTGCGGATTGCTCATGCGCGTTCGAGCTCTTCCTCCAGCAACTGCTTCTGGTACAAGTCCGCGTAGTAACCGGCCGTGGCCAAAAGTTGGCTGTGCGTGCCCTGCTCGACAATTTTTCCTTCGCGCAGGACGACGATCTGGTCGGCGTCGCGCACGGTCGAGCAGCGATGGGAAATCAGCAGGGTGGTGCGGCCGCGCATGACTTTGCGCAGTTCGCTGAGGATGCGCTCTTCCGTCTGCGTGTCCACGCTCGAAAGCGCGTCGTCGAGAATCAGGATGCGCGGGTCGCGGATCACCGCGCGGGCGATTGCCGTGCGCTGCTTCTGTCCGCCGGAAAGCGTGATGCCGCGCTCGCCGACGACCGTGTCGTAGCCGTCGGGAAAGCCCTGGATGTCGCCGTCCAGGCTGGCGATTTCTCCCGCGCGCCGTATCCGGTCGGGGTTCGCTTCGGAAATGCCGAAGGCGATGTTTTCGCCGATGGTTTCGCTGAAGAGGTAAGCGTCCTGGGGGACGTAGCCGATGGATTTGCGCAGCGTGGCCAGCGGCCATTCGCGCAGCGGACGTCCATCGAGCGCCACGGTGCCTTCGGGGGCTTCCCAGAGACGCGCGACCAGAGCCGCGAGAGTGGATTTTCCGCAGCCGGTGGGGCCCACGATGGCCAGTGTCGAACCCGCCGGGATGCGCAGGCTGATGTTGCTCAGCACTTGCGCGTCGCGCTCGCCGTTGCCCGCCTCTTTTCCGTTCGCGCCGTTTCCCGAAAGAGTGGTGGGATAGGAAAACGTCAGATTGCGGAATTCGATTTCGCCGCGCGGTTCGGTCTCGGCGGGCACCGTCGCGCCGCGGTCGTCTATATTCGGCTCGGCCTTCAAAATAAAGTTGAGGCGTCCCATGGACGCCGCGCCGCGCTGGAAGATGTTGGTTACCCAGCCCAGCGCGATCATCGGCCACACCAGCACGCCGAGATAAGTGAAGAAGGCCACGAAGGAGCCGATGGAGACCTCGTGGCGGATGACTTGCGAGCCGCCCTTCCACAGCACGATCAGGAAGGTGGTCCCGATCAGCGCCTGCAGCGAGGGCATGAACATGCTCCAGGTGCGAATCAGCAGGATGTTGCTGTTCACGTATTCGCGGTTGGGCTGGTCGAAGCCGCGAATTTCCGCCTCTTCCTGGGCGTAGGCGCGGATCACGCGCACGCCGGAAAGATTTTCCTGGGCCCGCGCGGAAAGCGCCGCCAGCGCCGCTTGAATCCGTTCATACAAATCGTGAATGACCTTGCCGAAATGGCGCACCGCCACGGCCACGATGGGCACCGGCAGCAGCACCCACAGCGTCAACGAAGGCGATAGCTGCACCATGATGCCGATGGCCAGGACCATGGTCACGATGGTGGTCGCGCTGTACATGATGCCCGGGCCGAGAACCATGCGCACGGCATTCAAATCGTTGGTGGCGCGCGACATCAGCTCGCCGGTGCGGTTGCGCACGTAGAATTCCGGCTCCATCCGAATCAGCCGCGCCACCAGGTCATTGCGCAGGTCAAATTCGATGTCCCGCGAAACGCCGATGAGCACCATGCGCGTCAGAAAGGAGAAGGTTCCCTTCAGCGCCACGAAGAGGATCAGCAGCAAGCAATAGACCAGCAGCGTATGGCGGCTGTGCGGCGCATAGTAGGGAACCGTGCGGCTGAGCCAGCCCGCGCGGACCAGCGCGGCGCCGGGCGCGGCGGTATGGGAAAAAGGCTGCGCGCTTCCCGCCAACGTGTCCGTAATCACGCCGGTGGACAGCGGAACGAGGCTGCCAAACGCGCCCATCAGCGCCAGCGTCAGGAAACCGAGCGCGATGCTTCCGCGGTAGCGTCCCAGGTAGGGAACCAGCCCCTGAAGATTTTTCCAGGAGGAGACCTTCGCGGCCGCTTTGTTCTTTTCCGCCGAAGCGGCAGTGGCGCTCTTGCTCATGCTAACGGGATTGTCCCCTTTCGAGGGATGGCGACTCAATCAAAAAATTCTGAAAAGTCGAGTCCAGCGACTGGTAGCGTTTGGTTTCCGGATTCCACTGCACGCCGATGGGCAGGACGTGCTGCGTGGCGCCCCCTTGCAGGGGAGTAAAATAGAGAGTCAGCCCCTTCTTGGGGTCCTGCTCGAACTGCAGCTTCCAGCCGTTCACCGCGGCAATCGGCGTCAGCCCCAGATAGCCTTTCAAATTCTTCAGGTGCCCGTCGCAGATGAGCACTTCGTTCCATTTGCCGCCGGCGGTCTCTTCGACAACCGCGGCGCGCGTCACGATGGTTCCCGGAATGTTGTTGGTGGGCGTTTTGGGCACGACGTTGGCCGCCAGGAACTGCCGCGTGCCCGTGCGCGCCAGATCGCCGAAGGCCAGCACCTGCGTCTCGTTTCCCATTAGCGCTTTGGCCGCCGCCAGAATCTCCGGCGGTGTCGAGGCTGCTTCCGGCTTGGCAATGGCTACCGGGCCGGAGATGGTCTTGCCTCCGTCCGGATTGTCCGCGCCGCAGCCAGCCAGGGCCAATGCGCCGGCGCAGCAGAGCAGGGAACCGAACAGATTTGTCCTGGCCGTTTTCATCTCAGCCTCGTTTTAGAATTGGCCATAAATTTCATCCAGCCGCGCCTCGAAATTCTCCTCGCCCTCGCTCGTGAGTTCCATGCGCTCGACCGGCAGGGCGCGCTCGATCGTGGCCATCCAGTCGAACAGTAGTTGGATGTTCTCCCGCGTCTTGCGGTGATATTCGCGGCGGTTATTTTCGGTGGCCATCCAGCGAATAAAAGTGTGCTCCAGCGGATCTTCCGCACCCGGCATGACCACGGGCGATGCCGCTTCGCCCGCCAGTTGCCGCGCGGGTTTTCCCGCCGCGCGGAGCAGCCCGGCGTGGCCGGTGAAGAGGTGCTCGAAGCTCAGGTCCACCTGGAAATTTCCCTCGGACTCCGCAATTCCGCCGTCGTAGTCCGGCCCGTGGCAGGCCAGTAGCACCGGCGACGGGCTTTTCTGCCATTTCATGCTTTCCAGGTCGAATTGCCAGAGATCCCACTGCGCGGAAACGAAGTAGGCCGTATCGCTGTTGATATATTGCAGGGCCAGCGCCACGGTTTCCGCCGGGCCGAAATTCTCCCCGCGCAGATTCCATTCGGCGATGGGCGTTTCCGCCGCGTCAATGGGCTGCACCATCAGGCGCGTGAAATGCTTCTCCGGCTCGGAATGCGGCACGGCCGCCAGGAAGCGCACGAACTGTTCGATTAGCGCGGCCTCGCTGAAGTCCCGCGTCCACACCCGCAAATACGCTCGATTGGCCATCGCAACATTATACCGGGGAGTACACGGAGACGCGAATCAACCCTTGCGGCAAAAGCTTCGTGCCGGGGGCTCTTTCCACGAGTCACCAGTCACGAGTCACCAGTCACTTCTTTCTCAGTGCATGGGTTTGCCGGAAGACGGCGGGGGAGCGAAGCTGGTGGAAATTTCCTTCAAGCGCTCGCGCAGGGTGTCCGCGATATTGGCGAAGGCTTGCGCGCAGGTGGTGCGCAATCGCTCTTCGGCGGCATGGGCCACGCCGTCGAGGACGTCGCGGGACTGGCGGTCGAGCGTAGTGACGGTGGCCACCATCCAGGAGTTGGAAACATTTTCGAGCCGCCCGCGGAAGTGGTCGACCGACTGGTCGCCGATCTGTCCGTAGAGCGCGCGGATTTTTTCCTGGTGCTGTTCGGTCATGGCCCGCCAGGAGCCCAGAACTTCCTGCAGGCCGCCGTCCACCTGCTTCTGCGCTTCGTTCACTCCGGCTTCAACGGCCGTGGTCATGCTTTCGCGGAAGCGCCGCAGAAACGACTCCTGCTCCGCGCTCATCTGCGCGCCCAGCGACTCGCGCAGGACTTCCGCCTGCACGCGCGATTCATCGAGCGATTTCTTTACCGCGTCGCCGAAGCCGTCCAGTTCCTGGCGCGCGTTGCGCTGGATCTCGTCGGTGAAGGCCGCCGAAGTGGTGTCTGCGGCTTCGCTGAAGAGCGCGCGGGAACGCTCGAAGGCGTCGCGCAGAACCTCTTCCATCTGCGTTTGCGCATGCTGCACGAAATTGCGGCTGTAGTGGTCCACTTCCGTGGCGAAGACGCTGGAGATTTCCCCGGCGCGCTCGCGCAATTGCGCCCCGGCCTGTTCGAGGCCCTTGTCGAGCGCCTGCTGCATCTGCGTCTGGGCTTTTTTCTCGTACCACTCGGCGGACTGGAAAAGGGAATCGGCGGTGGCGTGCTGCAGCTGGCTGCTGCGTTTTTCCAGATCGTCCATGCGGCTGGTGACGACGGCTTCCGCGCGCTGCCCCATCTCTTTTTCCGCGCTGTCCAGGCTCTCGCGAAAACGCGCCAGCGCGCCGCCGAAGGCTTCTTCGGTCATCTTGCGCACGCGCTCTTCCTGCACGCTGAGCGCTCCGTCCACCAGCGAGCGCGCCCCGGTCAGCCGCTGCAGCGCTTCTTCCGTGCCTTGCAGGTGCGGCTGCACCATGGCGCGGATTTGCTCCTCGAAATGCGCGGCAGCGTCCCGCCCGGAATCGCTAAAGGCGCTGTGCACGCGCTGGTTGGTTTCCTCGAGCACCAGTTGCGAGCGCTTTTTGAGTTCCTCGCGGTGCTGCCCCAGGATGCGCTCCAGTTGCGCCTGAAATCCCTCGATGGCCACCTGCTGCACGGTGTCCAACCGCGCCGCGAACTGTTCGGCGCGCACCGCGGGCGCTTCCGCGCCCTGGGCCTGCTCCTCCCGCCGCCGCTGCTCATCCAGTTCCCGTGCGATGGCCGCCGAACGCTCCGCCAGCGCCTCCACGTGCCGCTCCGCTTCCGCCCGGATGCGCGCTTCGACCGCCGTAGCCTGCCGCGCCACCGCCTGCGCGCCCTGCTCGACCGTTCCTTGCAGCGACCCTTCGATCACCTTCTGCAGGTGTTCGTGCGCCGTCTTCATGCTGCTGCTCAGCCGCGCCTGCCACGTGGCTTCCACCGAGGCCAGGGTTTCCGCCAGCTTCCGCCGCATCTCTTCCGACGAAGTGGCCAGCGCTTCGCGCTCCCGCGCCGCCGCTTCCAGGCGCACGGCCAGCAGCGTTTCCGCCTGGCTTACCGTGGCGCGCAATTTGTCCGCCGTCTCTTCCGCACCCTGCGCCGCGCTGAGGACGGCCTGTGCCGCCTTCTGCGCGTGCTGCTCCTGCACGGCTTTTTGCGCCGTGCTGGCCTTGCGCATCTGGTCGGCGATCTCCCGCGTCAGATCCTCGATCTGCGGCGCCAGCCACTTCGGCAATTCGTTCTTCAACGCTTCCGCCGCGGCGCCATGCGCCGCGCGGGCCTTCAACTCCGCTTCCTTCTGCACCGATTCGATCGCCCGCGTCACTTCCGCTCCCAATTGCTCCCGCGCTTCGGCCAGGCGCGCCTGCCAGTCTTGAATGGTGGCCCGCGATTCCGCGCTCACCGCCTGCTGCACCGCTTCCCTGGCTGCAGCTTGAATCTGCTGCCGCGCGTCCTCCAGCAGCGTGCCCATCTGTTCGTCCAGCGGCTCGGCGCTTTCGCCGCCCGCGTTGGGGAACGAGCGCACGTTGCTCTCCGCTACCTCCGCTATCAGATCATCGGCCGGTTGCTCCCCGGTCGCGGCATCCAGCGCGCCCAGCACTTCTTTTGCGTCCGGCAGGTCGTCCGCGCTGGCCGGCAGCTCCGTGCTCACATTGGGCAGATCCGGGCAGCTGAACCAGTCCTCCGGGGGAAACGCGATGGACCACACGTTGCCGGGGATCTCCAGCTCCACCGCCACCTGGAACAGTTGCCGCACCGTGCGCGGCCGCTGAATCCAAGCCACCCGCCCGCGCACCACGCGCGGCGCATGCCCCTGCTCCGCGTGGGGAATCTCCATCACCACCCACATGTTTTTCAGGACGTAATGCTTCGATTGGTAGCGGCAGCCGTGGCAATTGATAATCAGCGTGGAAGTTCGCTCTTGAAAGGGACGCCCCAGCGCGTCCACACCCGTGACCACCAGCGGCACCGCCTGCACGATACGCGTGCTGCGGCGCTTCTTCAGCTCTGTCGTCGAATTGGGCGCATCGTTCGGCAAAGTCATATCACCGAATTACGCGCACGATGGATGCCACATTAGCACTTATAATAGCTTTTTCTCCCGTTGTAATATATTGCATATAAAGCACTTAGGGAGATGACATCGGGGCCGGTATTTCGGTTCTAATTTTAACTGTTTCAAGCAGGAACGCTTCTGCCTCTTTTGCTACCCAGATTGGACCTCCGGCCAGTTTAGGGCTTTTCGGCAAATACCAAACCGAAGTCTCGATCGCACTGAATCGCAAACGTCCCCGCGAGGAAAATGTACACCCAAAGAGGAGTCTTTTGTACCAGATTGGAAAGAAAAAACGTACTAGAAGTCCTATAACTCCCGCCGGCCTTCCATCGCCTTCAGCATCGTCACTTCGTCCGCGTATTCCAAATCGGCGCCCACCGGGATTCCCACGCCGATGCGCGTCACCTTCACTCCCAGCGGCTTCAGCAGCTTCGAAAGATAGACGGCCGTGGCTTCGCCTTCCCCCGTGGGGTTGGTGGCCACGATGATCTCTTCCACGCCGCCACCCTTGAGCCGCTCGATGAGGCTCTTGATAAAAAGCTGCTCCGGCCCGCGCCCTTGCAGCGGCGAAAGCGCCCCGCCGAGCACGTGGTACATGCCCGTATACGTCCGGGTCTTCTCGATGGCCATGATGTTGTGGGCTTCTTCCACCACGCAGATGCAGCGCTTGTTGCGGTTGGCGCCGGTGCAGTAGATGCAGGGGTCGTTGTCGGTGATGTTGTGGCAAGTGGAGCAGGCGCGGATCTTTTCCTTGGCGTTGCGGATGGCCTCGGCCAGGCCCAGGGCGTCCTCGGCGGGAATGCGCAGCAGATAAAAGGCCAGGCGCTGCGCGGTCTTCTGTCCGATTCCGGGAAGATGCTTGAGTTCGTCAATCAGCCGTTCAACGGGTGCGGCAAAATCGGGCATGGTGTTTTTTCCTGAAAAAACTTGCGCTCGCTTCCTGCGCCTGCCGGCGAGGAGTTCAATCTAGCATAGGCACAAAGGGAGAAACAGGGGAGAGTTGCGCCGGCGCTCAGAACAAACCGGGAATTTTCAAACCGGCCATGCCGGGGATTCCGCCGGCCAGCGATTTCATCTGGGTGGCGAGTTCCTCGTCCACGCGGCGGGCGGCCTCGTTCACCGCGGCGCGCACCAGATCCTGGAGCATTTCCTGATCCTTGCCGGCGAAGACTTCCGGCTCGATGCGCACGTCCACCACCTGCTTCTGCCCGTTCATCTTCACGGTGACCATGCCGCCGCCGGCCGAAGCCTCGACCGTCACGGAGTTCACCTGCCGCTGCAAATCCTCCTGCAGCTGGCGGAACCGGGATAGCATCTGTTGCAGTGCGCTGACTTCCATAATCATTCCTTTGGCTGCCGCGTCACGCCGGTGATTCGTCCACCGAAGCGCTGCAGTACGGCGCGGACCATGGGATCGCGTTCGACCTGCGCGCGCAACTCCTGCGTTCCGGCGAGACCGCGCGGCGCTTCCGAATTCGATCCGGCTTCCAGTTTAACACAGACGCGCACCGGCTTGCCCAGCGCCTTGCTCGAAGCGCCACGCACCTTTTCGAGGGAGTCGCGCCCTTCCAGCAAGTCGGCGAAGGAACGGTTCTCCGCTGAAAAATAAAGACGAAGTTCCGCGCCGCTCAGCTCCCAGCGCTGCACGTGCTCCACCAGTTCGCCCAGAAATTTCTTCTCCGCCTGGATCAGCGCCTTGATCTCTTCCACTTTTTCCGGCTCGAGGCCTTCCGCGCGGATCGCCAGGTGGTCGTTCCCGCTGGATTCCGTGGAACTCGTCTTCGCTTCCCGAGGTTCTTTCTCCGCGGGCGCTTCTACCTCGTCTTCGGAAATTCTTTCCGGCGCTTCCGTCCGCGCGGGAGTCGCGGGCGGCGCGGAAAACGAAGGAGCAGGGTTGCGCGCCGCGGGCGCCGCAGCCGCCGGAGCAGGGAAGGACGTTTTCGCGGGAACAAAGCTCGCCGGCGCAGGCGCGGCCGCCGAAGCCGAAGCCCCCGCACTCGCCGCCATCCTGGGCGCCGGCGCCGCCGTCTCTCTCGCGCGCGAAGTTCCGCCGCTTCCGCCCGCCGCCGCGGGCGCCGCTCCGCGCCCCAATTCCGCCAGCAACTGCTCGAGCGGCGCCAGGCGCGCGGCGTTCACCATGCGCAGCACGCCCATTTCCAGATGCACGCGCGGGTCCGGCTTGCGCCGCAAATCCTCGTCCGTCTCCAGCAGAATCTGAAAATAGCGCGTCAAATCCTCTTCGCTGAACCGCTCCGCGCTTTCCGCCAGCCGTGGCCGCTGCTCGGGCGTGGCCGCGATCAGTTCCGAATCCACCCCGGCCACGCGCGCGATCAGCAGGTTGCGCATGTGCCGGATGGCTTCCCTGCAAAAATGCTGCAAATTGCGGCCTTCCTTCTGGAAGCGGTGCACCAGCGCCAGCGCGCGGTCCGCCGAACCCGCTTCGATCGCTCCGGTCAGTTCATCCAGCGCGTCTTCGGGCACGATGCCCATCAGCTCGCGCACCTGCTGGTCGCGGATATCCTCGCCGCAGAAGGCCCGCGCCTGCTCCAGCAGCGAGAGCGCGTCGCGCAGGCTGCCTTCCGCCGCGCGCGCGATCACGCCCAGCGCGCCGCTTTCGATCTTCAAGCCTTCCTTGGCGGCGATCTCCTCGATGCGCCCGGCAATCTCCGCGAAGGTCAGCGCGCGGAAATGAAAATGCTGGGAGCGCGAGCGGATCGTATCCGCCAGATTTTCCGGCTCCGTCGTGGCCATCACGAAGATCACCCGGTCGGGCGGCTCCTCCAGCGTCTTCAGCAGGGCGTTGGAGGCTTCCGAGGTGAGCATGTGCGCTTCGTCGAGGATGACCACCTTCGAGCGCGCCGCCGCCGGAGCGTAGCGCACCATGTCGCGCAACTCGCGGATCTGGTCGATGCCGCGGTTGGACGCCGCGTCAATTTCGATGACGTCCAGCGAGGTTCCGCCGGCAATTTCCTGGCAGGAAGGGCATTCGCCGCAAGGATCGGCCGTGGCGCCCTTGGCGCAGTTGAGCGCCTTGGCCAGGATGCGCGCCGCGGTGGTCTTGCCCACGCCGCGCGCCCCGGAAAATATGTAAGCGTGCGCCACACGGTTTTTTTCGATGGCGTGGCCCAGCGTTTCGGTGACGTGCGTCTGTCCCACGAGATCGCGGAAGGTTTGCGGGCGGTATTTGCGGGCGATGACCTGGTAGCTCATGCGGATTGTGGCTCCCGGCGCGTTCGATGAGAGGAACTTCGGGTGATCTGCGGCGCCCGAGGCGTTCCCGGTACCGTTGCTCCCTTCCGGGCCTGGCGGGGTTCGCGGGACCTCGTCGCACAGAGCCCGAAGTTCCACTCTCCGGCAGCCCCGGACCGAGCGGCGCTGCAAAAAAGAGTTTAGCACAGCGCCCGAGCGCCCGCGCAACTCCGCCCGGGCGCTCCGCCCCGTGCTGCACTTCTCGGCACAACGACGCAAATATTTTTTTGCCGCACCCGCGGATGAAGTACGATTTCTTCGGATGGTTTCCTCCCCATCCCCCTGGCAGCCCGCCGCAACGGGACGCCGGGTCCGCTGCGCCAGCGGCAAGCGACGGAGCCAACTCCGCGCTGTCCCCCGTCATGGGACTGACCTGCGTTTCCGCGCAGGCAGGAGGATTTTCATGAAACTGTTTTCGTCGGTGCTGGTTCTCGCTGTTTTTTCTTTCCTTGCTTCTCCCGCTCTGCGGGCCGAGCCGCATCAGCTCTTGCAGGGCACTCAGGTGCATCTCTCCCTGCTCAACCCCCTGGGCACTTCCGGCGCGCGCGACGGCGATCCTTTCATCGCCGTGGTCGTCGAGCCCGTCTTCCTCGGCTCGCAACTGCTTCTTCCCGCCGGCGCCCGCGTGCACGGCGTCGTCGGCACCGTGGCCACTCCCCGGCGCTTTTCCATTTTCCGCGGACAGGCCTATCTCAATCTTGCGTTCCGCTACATCGAACTGGATAGCCGCCTGATTCCCGTGCACATGAGCATTCTCTCCATCGAAAAGCCGCACGCGCAGGCGGCCAGCGGCAAGCCCCGCCGCGATGTGCGCATCATCGAAGGGCAGGTCATCGAGGCGCGCCATGACATCAAAGGCGACATCACCGGCGGCGCCGTCGGCGCGGGCGGCGGCACTTTGGCCGGCGCCATCTTCGGCACGGCCATGAAGGGCATGGGTCTGGGAATCGCGGGCAGCGCCGTCTACATCGTGGCCCGCAAGGGCAAGGGAGTCGAACTTCCGGCGCAGACCGGCCTGTTCGTGCGCGTGGACTCGACCGTCGCGGTTCCGGTCACCGCCTCCAGCACGCAAAGCAACCTGTCCGTTCCCGCGCGCTGAGCCTGTCAAAAGGTTGCCATCCTGAGGCCCTGATGTTTTTTATCGGGGCCGAAGGATCTCAGCTGTAATTTCCATCGACCAATTGCAATTTCGATTATTTTCGGCCAGAGGGGATTCAAAAGCATGGCCTCGCGGTGAACGTATCCCGTGATTCCACGAGTCACCAGTCACGAATCACGAGTCTCTTTTTCTTGGAACTTCGCTTTTCACTTCGAGGGAGGAAAAGCGCCGCGCAACAGTCAGGGGATCATTGCGCGGCGCTTCTTGAGGAGTCTGGCGGGCTGGGTTGGTTTGCTAGGAAGAGCGTAGTGTTATCGGGCGCCGGCTTGAAGCCTTTTTTCGAAAGTCAGGATGCTCGTCGCCCCCGAATCTTTACTTGCATTTTTCGCGCCGCTCTCTGGGTCCTTTTCTGAGCTTTCTTTAATTGCGTTTTCTTGTTCTTGCAGCGACTGCCATCATTCTTCCGCAGTCGCACCTCTCTAGTGCATTGCTCGTGCCAATCGGCGCGCCGAGAAGTTGCGGCAAGAGAAGGGGTTAAAAAAGCCGCTTCGTGCGGCACTGCTGCAAGTCGGGAATCTGTCCCCCCGCGGCACAGAAGCCAAGCCGGCGGTTCGATCAGGAAGTGGCGCCGCTCGCTTTCAGCCCATGGTGGCTGAGAAAAGTGTCCCGTTTCAGGTAGCGGTACAGGCTGGTGCGCCCAATACCCAGGATCTGCGCCGCGCGCAGGCGGTTCCCCTGGCACATGTCCAGCACCCGCTGGATATGCACCTTGCGCACTTCCTCCAGCGAGAGCGGCCGCCAGTTCTCGCGGTCGGCCGGCTTGGCTTCGGGCTTCTGCAACTGCTCGGGCAGGTCCGCGATGTCAATGAATTCCCCCATGGCCGTGATGCAGGCGCTGGAGATGACGTTTTCCAGTTCGCGCACGTTGCCCGGCCAGGAATGCTGCAGGAGAATCGTCTGCGCCCGCCGCGTGAGGCCGGCGATCTGTTTCCCGTAGGCCTCGTTGTATTTTTTCAGGAAAAACTGCATCAGCAGGGGAATGTCCTCGAGCCGCGCGCTCAGCGACGGAATACGAATCTGGATGGAACTCAGGCGGTAGAACAGATCCTCGCGGAACCGTCCCGCGAGCACTTCCGCCCGCAAATCCCGGTTGGTCGCCGCGATCATCCGCACCGTCACATGGCGCACTTCGGGCGAGCCCACCCGCTGGATCTCCCGGTTCTGAATCACCCGCAGCAGCTTGGCCTGCATGGCCAGCGACGTTTCTCCCACTTCATCGAGAAACACCGTGCCCCCGTTGGCGTATTCGAAAAGCCCCGGCCGCGTGTCCGTGGCTCCCGTGAATGCCCCGCGCACGTGCCCGAACAGCTGGCTTTCGAGAAGCGTGTCCACCATGGCCGAACAGTTGCAGACGGCCATGCGCTGCTGGCTCACCGGACTCAGCTGATGCAGCGCATGGGCCACCAGTTCCTTGCCGGTTCCCGTCGCTCCCACCAGCAATACGTTGTTGTAGTGCTTGGCCACCTTGCGCGCCAGATCGAACACCTCCAGCATCGCCGGACTTTTTCCCACGATTCCGTGGAACTCGTGGTCCTTCAGCAGCTGCTCCTCCAACTCGCGCACACGTCTCCTCTGGTCGAAGAGCACCGCCGCTTCATCGAGCGTGCGCTTGAGCCGCGCGAAATCGATCGGCTTGGGCAGGAAGTCGTACGCCCCGCGCCGGATGGCTTCCACCGCCGATTCCAGCGAGTAGTCTCCCGTCGTCAGGATCACGTGTATGCCCGGATCGATGCGTAGCGCCTGATCCAGGAACGCGAACCCGTCCATCCCCGGCATGTGAATGTCCGCCAGGATGAACCGCGACCTCCCGTGATGAATCAGTTCCAGCGCCTCCTGCGGATCGGCCGTGGCTATGGCTTCATAGCCCATGTGGCTGATTTGCGCGGAGAGCATGTCCAGCTGGGCCGGATCGTCATCCAGAATGCACGGGGTCAGGGTTTGTGTGGCTGCGACTGACGTCGCCACCTTGTGGGCTGTGGTAGTCATGCCATTTCATTAGGCAAGGACTGTGCCAAACTGGCGACCAAGCTGAATTTTCTTTTTTCACACTCTGGCCACGGTGCCTCTTTTTGTTTGAGCGCAGTAACAAACTGTAAATAGATGGCTTAGCTATTGGGCAACGTGCCGGACGGGAACAGCGAGAGGAAGAAATACCAGATTTTGATTCCTTAATACCCCAAAAATCGGATTCAAAACGGGCCGTTGTACCGTTTTGGTAAGAATTCTTGTACTTATCTCATTCTTTACGGCTCTTCTTCTCGTCCCTTCACTTTCGTCTTCTCAGTGAATCCCCTTGGCCGCTTCCAGAGAATAGGACCGGGTCCGGCTGCGCACCGGCTTCAGCCGGTATTCGCAGTTTCCGCTTTCGTCGGCCCACACGGGCTCCACCGAATAGGCCACTGGATGGCTTTGTCCGCTCATCACCGCCTGGATATGGCGCAGGAAGATCACGGTTCCCTTGCGCAGCGGCCGGTTCATGCGGATGCGGATGTTCTCCGCTGACTCATCCCAATCCACTTCCGCCTTCTCCACAAAAAACAGTTCGTCCATGTCCCATCCGGAGATCTCCACGCGGCTGGGGCCGGCTATTGAATAGGTTTCCGCCAGTTTCATGCGTTCCTCCTGCTCAATTGATTTGCAGGCGAGTCGCCAGCCAGAGAGAAATTTCCGCCGCTGATTCTATTGGGTTTAAGGGGGATGTCCGCGGGGAGTACTGTGCGCGGGCGAGACAGTTGCTCCATCCTGGAGCAGTCCATTCCCTGATTGGGAATTCTTATCTGTCCGGCGTCTCTAGCGCAGTCCGAAGAACAGCAAGCTTTGCGCGAAATGATAAATCGGTTCGAAGATGCGGTTAAACAGCAGAATGGCGATGATCAGCCCCATCATTCGAAACCCGCTCTCTTCCAGCCACTGCAAATATCCCAGCGCCGCGCGTTCGCTCATCAGCAGGGTGATGCCCGTGCTGCCGTCGAGCGGAGGAAAGGGCAGAAGATTGAAAACGCCGAGAAGCAGATTCAGGGTGAAGAAAATCTGAAAAATCGTCCAAGCCAGCCCCGCACCGCCGTCCGCGGCTATCCCCGCATGGAAAAATCCACTACTGATTCCCAGTCGCAGCGCCAGGCCCGCGATCAGCATCAGCGTGAAATTGGCCGCCGGACCGGCCAGCGCCATCCACCCGGCGCGGTGCGGATGCCGCCGCTGCCAGCTGGGGTCATAGGGCGCGCTGGCCCAGCCCATCATGGCCCCGGCAAGAAAATAGGACACGATGGGCACGAGCACCATGCCGATGGGTTCGCGGCGGATATGCGGCCAGGGATTGAGGGTGACCTGCCCGCCGCTCGACGCCGTATCGTCCCCGCCCGCCTTGGCGGCCAGGGCGTGCGCCGCTTCGTGGCAGGTCGTGGAAAAAAGAAAAGCCACGAACCAGAAAAATCCGTTGAGCAATAGAGCCGGCGTAATTTCGGGCATGAGGCGAAAAAGATCCGTCCCGCGCTTGCGCGCATGAAAAACTGCAAAAAGTTGGCTCCGGGGCCTGGACTCGAACCAGGATAGCCAGATTCAAAGTCTGGAGTGCTGCCAATTGCACCACCCCGGAGCGGCAACGGCATCTAGTTTACGAGATTTTCGAAATTCCTGCTTGGGGAACTGGCGGCTTCCTTGCCGATTTCTCCGCAGCCGCCCCTAGTTTCCGGCGTGCAGGATCCATTCGCGCAGATACTGTCTTATTTTCTCGCGGTGGGCGTTGCGGTAGGCGGGATAATCCATGGCGATTCCTTGATCGGGGCGGCTGATCAGGATGAAGGACTCCAGCAACCCCTCCTCGGAAATCTTGAGAAGCGCGGCCAGCGCGGGATCCAGATGCTTGATTTTCTTATTTTTCAGGCCATCATTGACTTGATTGACCACGCCCTGAAATCCGTCCATCTCCTCGGCCAGGCTGTGCCGGTACTCTTTCTCAGTTGTATGTTTCTTCCGGAACTCCTCGGTATGCCACCCGGCTCGAAACAGCGTGTAGGCAAACCACGCATCCGTTCCATCGTCTTTCGCCTGAGGATTGAGGGAGGAGGGATCGATCGTGATGGTCGTGTTGTTCTTCCCCGTGTCTTCGACTTTGCCGAGCGGTTTGATCGCGGGATGGCTGAGCGTGAACTTTTCCGCTTTGGCCCACTGCGCCAGCCCCATCCAGGCTCGGTTCGCATAAGGCTCGGCGACGACAGCTTCCATGAATTTGTCCCGGGCTTCCTCCTTGCGGCCCTGCCCCATCAGGTCGTCCCCCCAATAGCGGTAGGCGGTTTCGATATTGGGGTCGATTTCGATGGCCCGCTGGAACCAGCGCGCGGCTTGTTCGTGATTTTTTTTCCGGTAATTGACATCTCCCAGAAACAGCGCGGCATGATACTGCTGCGGATCGATCGCCAGAGCGCGCTGATAAGCGTCCAGTGCCTCATCCAGTTCGCCTTTGGCGAAGGCCCGTTCGCCCTCTTCCATGACCGCCTGGATTTCCGCCTTGTCCGAAAAGGCCGTTTCTTCCCCGTCCTCCCGAATTTCCGTCACCATTTTCGTCAGATTGCCGATGGGCCCCAGGGCCTTGGCCTCCTCCGCCAGTTTTCGGGCCCGGGCGCGCTCCTGTTTCCGCGCGGGCTTGTCCGTCAGCGTCGCGGCATGGATTATCATCGCGTAGCTGAGGTTTTCCAGCACCGCCTTGTCATCCGATTTTTCCTCGTGCAGCTTTTCCAGAATCGGATACGCCTCGATGTAGCGATGACTTTTGCACAATTCCAGAGCCTGCGTGCGCCGCGCCTCATAGCTTTCGCCGCTCTGCGCGCGCAGCCCGCATACCGCTCCCAGCAGGAGCAGCGTTGCCAACATCCACCGGCCAGCCCAAAATTGCCCGGCGCTCATCTTGCTTCGCAGACATGGTTTCATGCCGCCTCCGGATCGCCGCAGAGGTTCCTGTGCTCTTGGACACCGCGGAGCCGCTCCAGGTTCCGAACTCCGTCCGTTGTTTCCTCTGGCGACTTGCCTGGATGATACCATTCGGCCCCGTCCCGCAGGAGGATGCAGACGCGCGGGTGTTTCCGCGATGGCGGGTTTCGCTGCCAGCGCCTGCGCCATTTCTTCGCCGCGCCCTTTTCTGGTAGTCTTGTAGAGTTTGCTTCGTGTCCGGAGAGGTGTCCGAGCGGTTTAAGGAGCACGCTTGGAAAGCGTGTGTAGGTTAACCCCTACCGTGGGTTCGAATCCCACCCTCTCCGCCATTTTCCCCTGGCTTTCATCCCCTTTCTTCCTGTCTTCAAGTTTATTTCCTGCAATGCGGGCCGCGAATTCGTTCAAGAGCATTCCTATGCCTGGTCCCTCCGTTACCCGGAGATTCTTCCTCGGGACTGTCTGCTTCTACGTTATGATTGGGCACTTTTTATTTGAGGAGCTTACTCATGCGCTGCGTGCCGCTTGGCTGGTGGATGGTGTCTCTTTGCCTTCTCTTGGATTCCTCCTCCCTTGCGCAATCCTCTGCCTCTTCGGCGGCGGCTTCGTCCCTCTCCCCGGATGCAGCCAACCCCTATGCCGGGGAGCCTTATGTGGTCGAGCGGCTGTCCAATGTCCTGCGCTTTGATGCCGATGGGAAAGGCCAGCGCGTTCTCTCTCTGCAGGTGCGGATACAATCCGAGTCGGCCATCAAGGAGTTTGGCCTGCTCGCCTACCCCTACCGCTCCGGTTTTGAAGACTTGCGGATCGAATATGTTCGGGTCCGCAAGCCCGGTGCTTCCGTTGTCGAAACACCGGTGAGTGACGCGCAGGACGTGGATTCACCCATCAGCCGGGCGGCTCCCATGTACACGGACCAGCGCGAAAAGCATATCGCAGTGAAAGACCTCGCCCCCGGCGACCTTTTGGACGTTCAGGTTCAATGGACCTACAGGACTCCCATTGCCCCGGGGTATGTCTGGTTCGGCCACAACTTTTTTACCAATGGTATTTGTCTGAAGGAGGTGCTGGAACTCAGCGTCTCTCGCCGGATGGCCCTTCGGATTTCCGCCACCCCTCCGCCGGAGATTCGGGAAGAAGACGGCCGGCGAATCTACCTTTTCCGGTCTTCCCATCGGACCCCGCATAAGGATGGTGAACAGCTCGCGGCGGAAGACGATTCTCACGGGGCCTCGCCGCCCTCTGTCCAGGTCAGTTCCTTCGCCTCCTGGGAAGAGGTCGGAGCGTGGTACGGCGGTTTGCAGAAGAGCAAAATCACGGTCACTCCGGAAATTCGCGCCAAAGCGGATTCGCTTGTCGCTGGGAAAAACACGGAACGGGAAAAGATCCAGGCTCTTTACGATTTCGTGTCCTCGGGCATCCGCTATATCGGAATTGACTTGAATATGGGACGCTACTCGCCCCATGCGGCGGGCGAAGTGCTCTCCAACCGCTATGGCGACTGCAAGGATAAACATACTCTCTTTGCCGCGTTGCTTCAGGCCGCGGGCATCCGGGCTTTTCCCGTTCTGGCCAGCTCCGTATATAAATTGGATTCTGCAATTCCATCTCCGGCGCTGTTCAATCATGTGCTGACCGCCATTCCACAAGGCGATTCTTTCCTTTTCCTCGATACCACTCCGGAAGTGGCTCCCCTGGGCCTCCTGCTCACTGCTCTTCGCGATAGGCTCGTACTGGTGATTCCCGGCAATGCTCCGGCACGCCTCGTTTCCACCCCGCCCGACCCGCCCTTTCCCTCCAGAGGATTCTTTCACGTGGAGGCCTCGCTGAATCGCAAAGGAACGCTCCACGGAAAATTTCGCCTGGAAAATCGTGGGGACTCCGAAGTGCCCCTGCGCCGCGCCTATCGCACAACTCCGCAGAATCGCTGGCAAGAATTGACGCAGGCGATTGTGTCTGGGCTGGGATATGGCGGCGAGGTGAGCTCCGTTTCCGTGGAAAGGCCAGAGGATACGGCCAAGCCGTTCCTGATTTCGTACGACTATCACCGCGAAAACTATTCCGGATGGAAGGAGCGGCGCATCACTCTTCCGTTTCCCTTGCTGGTTCTTCCCGAACTGGCCGAGAGTCAGAAAGCGTCAAAGGATCCGCTGTTCCTCGGCTCTCCTCAGGAAATCATCCGTGAAGTAGTGTTGAAGCTGCCTGCGGGAATAACCGCGGTCCTTCCTTCGGAAATCAGAAAAACAGCCGATTTTGCGGATTTCTCTCTCCTTTGCACGGCCAAAGACGGGAAACTCTATGGCGCCATTCGTTTGGTCACCAAAACGAGGGAGATTCCGGGCGAAAGACGCCGGGAATATGCGGAGTTCGCGAGATCGGTAAACGAGGCCGCTTTCCAATATATTTACCTGGCCGGTGATGTGGATGATGCGGATCTCAGCCGCGAAGGGCAGCGGTTGATGAAAGAAGGTAAATTTACGGAATCGGTTGCCCTGCTCGAACAAACGGCCGATGAGGAGCCGGACGATCCCAGAGTGCGCATGGCTCTCGGCGAGGCTTACCTGCGAGTTTCCGAGGAAGACAAAGCGCTCGATCAATTTCACCGCCTGCTGGTCCTTTCGAAAAAGCCCATGGTCTTCAATGCCGTCGCCTTGGCCCTGGCGGATTCCGTCCGCCTCCTCGGCCCGGCCAGGCAGTATGCCGGCCAGGCGCTCACCGCGGTGCAAGAGGACACGCTGGCTGGCGATTCACTTCGGGGAAGCAGCTCAGACGATGCCCGCATGATAAAACTCGCCCTGGCATGGGACACCATGGCCTGGGTGAAAGTTCGCTCGGGGGAAGTGGATGCTGCCCGGAAATATGCGGAAGCCTCCTGGTTGCTGCTGCAAACAGACTCAGCCGCGGAGCACTTGCTCGAAATCTACGAAAAACAGGGGGAAACGGAGGGCGCAAAGCGCATTTGCCGCATGGCCTTGGCGAATTCCGAAATTCCCACTGGAAGCCGGGAAGATTCCAGAAAGAAACTCCTTGTCTCCTGGAAGCGGCTGACAGGCGAGGATAAGACTGCGTATGCGGATGTCAACGCCATCCAGGAGTTGTTAGCCTTGCGGGTGGTGAACATTCCGCTGACGTTTCCACTGAAAGGAGAATCGCTGAGCGCGACATTCACCGTCTCCTTTCTGAATGGTCCCGGTGGAATCGTTGTGGAGGAACCGAAGTTGGTAAGTGGCTCCGAAGCATTGCGCGCCGAGGCGCCAGCCCTGCGAGCCGCCCAGTACCGGCAGCCGTTTCCAGATGAAGTTCCCGCCAGGATACTGCGTAAGGGCCTTCTGTACTGCTCGAAATTCAAGAAGGATTGTACGTTTGTGCTGGCCCCATTGGATAGCATGGCCTTTGAAGATCCTTTTGCGTCCACCGAATAATTCCGGCGAAAGACGAGAACTGGATGCCCGCTGGGGCGATCAGAAATGGCAGCTGGCGGCGCCGCGCTTTTCGAGGTAGCGCTGGTGGTATTCCTCGGCGCGGTGGAATTTTCCTGCGGCGGTGATTTCCGTGGCGATGGGGCGGGAGAATTTTCCGCTGGCTTGCAGCGCGGCTTTGGATTGTTTGGCGGCGGCTTCCTGTTCGGGCGAATGGAAGAAGATGGCCGTGCGGTATTGATGGCCGAAGTCGGGGCCCTGGCGGTTGACCTGGGTGGGGTCGTGAATCATCCAGAAGGCTTCGAGCAGCTGTTCGTAGCGCACGATGGCCGGGTCGAAGGTCACTTGAATGACTTCGGCGTGGCCGGTGGTATCGGTACAGACTTCCTGGTAAGTGGGGTTTTCCGTTTGCCCGCCGCTGTAGCCGACGGCGGCATCGAGCACGCCGGGAATCTTGCGGAAGGCGGCTTCCACTCCCCAGAAACAGCCCGCTCCAAATGTGGCGATTTCCATTCGTTTCTCCTTGCGCGTCAGCGCTTTTTTGCCGGGGCGCGGACGGGTGCGGCGGCGAGGCTCTTCAGTTTTTGCTTGGCCAGGGCTTGAAAGGGCCCGGCGGTGGCGGCCACTTCTTCGAGGACCGCTTTGCCCTCGGCGGTCTTGCGCAGGTTGAGCAGGGCGAAGGCCAGGCGGTACTGGTTGCGGGCGTACAGATCCGCGTTGGATTTCAGGAGGGGACCGGCGGCCTGGAGATTTTCGACGGCCTTGGCGTTGTCTTTTTTCTGGATATTGATCTGGCCCAGGGTGCTCAGGGCGGAACCTTTTTCAATTTGAATCTGCGGAGTCCACTGCTCGTCGGTCATGCCTTCCGGCTTGACCGCTTTGGCGGCGAGTTCCACGACGCGAGCGGCGTTGGCGGCGGCTTTATCGAGTTGCTCGTTCTTTTCGCTGTAGTAGTCGGCGAGGAGGAGGAGCATGGCGCGATTGTCGGGGTCTTTTTCGAGGAGTCTGTTGGCGACGTCGAGCATTTTGGCGGTTTGCTGGGCCTGGCGGTAGGAGGCGGCGGCGATCTCCTGGGCTTGCGCGGCGAGACTGGAGGAGGGGAAGGATGTGATGAAGTGCAGCAGGGCCGCGGCGCGGGCGGCCGGGTCTTTTTTGTTGTAACTGGCCAGGAAGAGGGTGTGCTCGACCCAATCGAGATTGTCATGGATGCCGTAGAGGGCCAGGTCTTGCTGCTGCGCCCAATCCGGCGCTGGGGTTCCCTCGGGAGCGGGCTTGGCCTTGAATCGCTGAAGGATGGCGGCGATCTTGTCGCCGTAGGCAAAGAGCTTGGTTTCATCGCCCACCGCGGCGGCGGCGCGAAGCATGTTGACGCCGTTGGAGAAGCTGTCGGGGTCGAGGGCCCAGAGTTTGGCGCCGTACTCGAAGGCTTTGGCGTAATCTTTGGCGGCGATGTAGTGGTTGACGTAGAGGTCGTTGGCCACGATGGCCATGTCGCCGGTGCCAAAATCGGCGGCGAACTTGTCGATAAGGACGAGTTGCTGAGCGGGGTCGGTGGTGGAGTTGATTTCGGCGACGGCACGGTCTTCGGGTGTGCCCGCCTTAATGGGCACGAGTTTGCCGATCTGGGCGGGGAGGGGAAGAGCCGCGAGAAGGAGAAGGATGCCGGTGAGGCAGATGGTCTTGCGCATGAGCGGTAGAACCTCCTTGGCTTGGATTAAGAGCAGTTTAGCGCGGATTTTGGCTGGGGAACAGGAGGAGTTGAAAGCCTGCGTTCCGGGGTGATGTGTGGCGCTGCGTGGGGAATCGACAGGGGCAAAGCCGTGGATTAGTATCGTGGGGGACGGAGCGGTTTGGTTGTGGGCCGGACGAGGGATGAAAAATACTCTTACACTTTCGGTGTGGCCTGGGCGGTTTGCGGTATGCCGGCTGGCAGGAGAGGCCGAGGTCCCGGGTTGGGCCTTGCGCGGGGCGTTCGTTTCGATCACGCGGGCACTCGGTGAACTTTCCATTGTGTGCGCGGAGGAAAATGTGCCCGCGGAGATTCGCGCGGAGCAGGGCTGGAAGTTGCTGGGGGTGCGGGGGCCGCTGGAGTTTTCGCTGACAGGAATCCTGGCGGGGCTGGCGGGGCCGCTGGCGGAGGCGGGGGTCAGCATTTTTGCGATCTCCACGTTCGATACGGATTATTTGCTGGTGGGCGAGGCGGTTTTGGAGAAGGCGATTGGGGTTTTGGAGCGGGCGGGGCATACGATTCTCAGGGAGGGTGCGAAATGAAGTTTTCGACGGTGCGCGGGTTGAGTGTTTTTCTGGCGGTGCTGGCGGCGGTTTTGGCGGCGCGCGGGGATGAGCCGCATGCACGGAGCCGGGATTATGATTTGCAGCATTCCAAAATTGTTTTTCGCTTTGAAGTGAGCGAGCGCAAGGTGCTGGGCGACGTAACGCATACGGTGGCGATCTTGCGCGAAGGGCTGGCGCGGGTGGCGTTTGATTCGGTGGGGCTGACGATCGAGAGCGTGAAGGTGAACGGGAAGGCGGCGAAATTCGAAACGGGGGCGGAGAATCTGACCGTGGCGCTTCCGGCGGCGGCGCATGCCGGGGAGAAATTCGAAATCGAGATTCGCTACGAGGGGAAGCCGAAGAAGGGGTTGTACTTCGTGCTGCCGGAGAAAAATTATCCGGCGCGGCCGGTGCAGATCTGGACGCAGGGAGAGTCGGAGGACACGCGGTATTACATTCCGACGTATGACTATCCCAACGACCGGCTGACGACGGAGATGATCGTGACCGTGCCGGCGGCGTGGGTCACGGTTTCGAACGGGAAGCTGGTCAGCGTGAAGGACGCGGGCAAGGGAGAGAAGACGTGGACTTGGAGCGAGACGCTGCCGAGTTCGACGTATCTGATCATGCTGGCGGCGGGAGAGTTCGACGAGGTAAAGGACACGTGGCGCGGGAAGCCGGTGACGTATTATGCGCCGCGGGGGCGCGGGGAGCGGCTGGCGCCGACGTATGGACGGACGCCGGCGATGATGGAATTTTTCAGCAAGAAGCTGGGAGTGGACTATCCGTGGGAGAAGTACGCGCAGGTGATGGCCGACGATTTCGTGGCCGGGGGCATGGAGAATTCGAGCGCGACGATCAATACGAGTTCCTCGCTGACAAATCCGGCGCTGGTGGGGGAATATACGGTCAATGAGGACGGGCTGATTTCACACGAACTGGCGCACCAGTGGTTCGGGGATCTGGTGACGTGCAAGGACTGGGGCAATGCGTGGCTGAATGAGGGATTCGCGACGTATTTCGAAATGGCATGGACCGAGGAGCATTTCGGGAAGGACGAGGGAGATTACGAGAGGTGGACGGCGACGCGGCACTGGCTCATGCAAGCGGATTTGTTTGAGAAGCCCATCGTGCGCTTCGATTTCAACGATTCGAGCATCTTTGACGGGAATTCGTACGGCAAGGGCGGCTGGGTCTTGTACATGCTGCGGCGGGAGCTGGGCGAGCAGGCGTTTTACGCGGGGTTGCGGCATTACCTGGAAGCGAACCGCGGGAAGAACGTGGTGACGGCGGATTTCGCGCGGGCGATGGAGGAATCCGCGCACGTCAATATTGATGCGTTTTTGGAGCAGTGGGTGTACGGGGCGGGAGCGCCGCAGTTTAGCGTGAGTTCCGTGTATGACGCGGGCAAGAAGGAAGTGCGGCTGGCGGTGAAGCAGACGCAGAAGAGGGAGGGGCGCGTGGGATTGTTCCGCGTGCCGGTGGAGGTGGAAATCACGACGGCGGCGGGGGCCAGGAGTTTTCCGATTATCGTGTCGAAGGAAGAGGAGACGTTTACGTTTCCGGCGAAGGAAGAGCCGCGGATGGTGCTGTTCGATAAGGGCGGGCAGGTGTTGAAGAGCGCGGAGTTTCACAAGGACGCGAAGGAGTGGATCTATCAGCTGAAGAACGCGGCAGAACTGGGCGACCGCTTGGATGCGGCGAAGGCGCTGGGAAAAACAAAGAAGGATGAGGCGGCGGTTGCGGCGCTGGCCGAGGCGTTGAAGACGGACCGGTCGTGGCATTTGCGTGCCGCGGCGGCGGATGCGCTGGCGGAGATTGGAGGGAAGGAGTCCGGGCAGAACGTGATGGCGGCGCTGGACGCGGCGCGGGAGCCGTGGATGCGCGCGGCGCTGGCCACGGCGCTGGGGAAATTCAAGGACGACGCGGAAGTGGCGGCGAAGCTGGAAACGGTGGCGGAGAAGGACGCGTCGTTCCGGGCGCGCGCGGCGGCGCTGGGAGGGCTGGCGCGGATGAAGACGCCGAAGGCATACGCAACGCTGGAAGCGGCGGCGGGAACGACTACGCCGGACGATATCGTGCGCGAGGCGGCGCTGCGCGGATTCGGCGCGCTGGGCGATGACCGCGCGGTGGCGGCGTTGCTGGAATGGTCGGCGGCGGGGAAGCCGTTCGAGACGAGACAGGCGGCGATCAGTAGCCTGGGGGCGTTGAGCAAGGGCGACCACGCGATCACAAAAACCCTGGCGGGTTATCTTTCCGAGCGCCATTTCCCGATTCGCATGGCCGCGGTTTTCGCGCTGGGCGCGCGCGGGGATGCGGAGGCCATCGCGCCCCTGGAAGCGCTGCTGCGCAGCGGGGACCTGGGGATCTACTTTGCGCCGATGATCGAGCAGCAGATTGCGCGGTTGAAGAAGCCGGAGGGAGAGAAGGAAGCGGCGAAGGGTGCGGCGGGGGACACGCGAGAGATTCTGCAGCGGCTGGAGAAGATCGAGCGCGAGATGCGGGAATCGAATGAGAGGTTGAAGGCGATCGAGGGGAGATTGCCGGCGGCGGCGAAGCCGTAAGATTTATCCGGCGGCGAGAAGGATGCGCAGATCGCGCAGGTTGTTGCCGGTGGGGCCGGTGAGGACGGCGTCGCCGAGTCGGGCGAAGAAGGTGTGAGCGTCGCTGCGGAGAAAATAATCCGCAGGATCGAGCTGGGCGGCGCGGGCGCGGGAGAGGGATTGGCCGTCGGCGAGGGCGCCGGCGGCGGGGCTGTTGCCGTCAATGCCGTCGGTGCCGGCACTGAGGACGGCGGCGTGGCGTCCGGCGAGTTGTTTGACGCAGGCGAGAACGAATGCGGCGTTGCGCCCGCCGCTACCGGAGCCGGTGACGGGGCAGCTGACTTCGCCGTCGGCGATGAGGGCGACGAGCTGGCCGGGATGCGCGGCGCGTAAAGTTTCCAGCTTGTCGAGAAGATGCGCGGCGGCATCGCGCACGGGCCAGTCGTCGGTGGAGTTGTCGCAGGCGACGATGCAGCCGGCGGATTCGGCGGCGTGGCGAGCCGCGGTGAACAGATCCTCCATCCCCAATAAAAGTTGAAAGTGCGAACGGGCGAAGACGGGGTCGCCGTCCTTGGGCGTTTCCGGCAGGGGATTGTTTGCGAGCCACTTGCGGAGGCGCGGAGGAAACTTTTCTTCGAGGGCGAATTGCTTTATGACGCGCGCGGCGTCTTCGCGCGTGGTGGGGTCGGGAATGGTGGGGCCGGAGGCGAGAGCGGATTCGCGGCCAGGGGGCACGTCGCTGACGCCGTAGGAAAGTTTCATGGCCTGGGGAGCGGCGGCGGCGAGGCGGCCGCCTTTGACGGCGGAGAGATGTTTGCGCACGGCGTTCATGGAGTCGATGGGTGCGCCGCAGGTGACGAGTGCGCGGTGCAGGGACTGAATGTCATCGAGGGTGGAACCGGGGACGAGGAGCTGTTCGACGAGGGCGGAGCCGCCGCCGGTGAGCAGAAAAAAAACAAGAGTGCGTTCGTCGCAGCCGCCGAGAAGAGAAAGAATTTCGCGGGCGGCGGCGAGGCTGTCTTCGTTGGGGAGGGGATGGCCGCCGGTGAAATAGCGGATGCCGGGAAGCGGGCGGGGAGGAGGGACGGGAGCGGAAGCGACGCCGGCGAAAGGGAAGTGCGGGCCAAGGACGGAGGCGAGGCCATCGAGCATGGCGTGAGTGGCTTTGCCGTAGGCGACGACGCGCAGGGATTCGAATTCGCGGAGGTTGATGACGGCGCCGGCGCAGCGGATGCGGGAGTCCTCGCGGCGGAGCTTGCGGCGCATGGTTTCGGGGATGCTGATGCCGGCGAGGGTTTGGTCGAAGAGGGAGCGGGCGAGATGTTTCATGTCGGGCATGGAGCGGGAGGAGTTCAACGCGTTTGCAGAACCTCGGGGTTGAGGAGATTGGGCGGGCGTTTGCCGGCGAGCAGAGCAACGACGTTTTCAGCGGCCATGCAGGCCATTTTCGTGCGCGTTTCAAGCGAGGCGGAGGCCAGGTGCGGCGCCAGAACGGTGTTGGGACGGAGCAGGCCGGGATGAATCTGCGGCTCTTTTTCGTAGACGTCCAGGCCGGCGCCGGCGATTTGGCGGGATTCGAGGGCGTGAACGAGGGCGGCTTCGTCAATGACCGGGCCGCGCGAAGTGTTGATGACGAACGCGGTGGGCTTCATCAGGGAAAATTGCGCGGCGCCGAGCAGGCCGCGGGTTTCCGGGAGCAGCGGAACGTGCACGGAGAGAAAATCGGATTGCGCGAGGACGGAGCGAAAGTCGCGGAATTCGGCGTGCAGTTCGCGCTCGACTGCTTCGGGAGCGCGCAGGGCGTCGTGGTAGATGACTTTCATCTGGAAGCCGGCGGCGCGGCGGGCCACGGCGCGGCCGATGCGGCCGAAGCCGAGCAGTCCGAGAGTTTTGCCGTGGATGTCCGCTCCGCAGAGTTGATCGAGATCCCAGCCGGACCATTGGCCGGAGCGGGCCAGCTGTTCGCCTTCGCCGATGCGGCGGGCGACGGCCATGAGCAGGGTCCAGGCGAAGTCGGCGGTGGTTTCATCGAGCACGCCGGGAGTGTTGGTGGCGGCGACGGAGCGGCGGGTGCAGGCGGGGACGTCAATGTTGTCGAAGCCGACGGCGACGTTGGCGGCGATGCGAAGTTGGGGAGCGGCGGCAAGGAGGGCGTCGTCCACGCGCTCGGTGAGCAGGCAGACGAGAGCGTCCTTATCGGCGACGCGGCGGAGAAGCTCTTCGCGGGAGATGCGCTCGGGAGTGGACCAGTAGTCCACGTCGCAGGAGGCGTTGAGTATCTGGCGGGCGGATTCGAACAGCGGGCGGGTGGCGAGAACTTTGGGCCGGATCATGATCGTCCTTCGAAAAGAGGTTACGGAAAGTGAGAGTAACACAGGTGCGCGGGAGGAAGGAGAGAAAGGGATTCCGGGAAGTGTTGATAGCAAAGGGGGATAGAGGCGGGGAGGGGGCGGCGGGGGGAAGGGCAGAAAAAAGGCTTGACAGTGTTTCCGCATATCTGTAATTTCTGTACAGACAGAAATGAAAGAAAAGACCAAAGCGACGCTTACACCGGTGGCCCAGAAGTTCATCCTGCACTGGGGGGAGATGGGCACCCGCTGGGGCATTAACCGCACCGTGGCGCAGATTCATGCGCTGCTCTTCATTTCTCCCCGCCCGCTGCAAGCCGAAGAGATCGCCCGGACGCTGAGCGTGGCCCGCTCGAATGTCAGCACCAGCCTGCGAGAGTTGCAGGGCTGGGGCATCGTGCGCGTAGTGCACGTGCTGGGCGACCGGCGGGACCACTTCGAGTCGGTCCAGGACGTTTGGGACATTTTCCGCATCGTTTCCGAGGAGCGGAAGAGGCGGGAGATTGATCCCACGCTGCGGGTGGTCGGCGAATGCGTGGCCACGCTGCGGGCCGGCGGCGGGGACGATGCCTATACTCGGGAGCGGCTGGAGGGCCTGCTGGAATTTCTAACGGTGATGAGCGGACTCTTCGAAGAGGTCATGCGGATGCCGGTGGGAGCCTTGAAAGGGGCGGGGAAGCTGCGGGGGAAGGTGGTTTCGCTGTTTGGTGGAGGGAAGAAGAAGGCGGGCTGAGATGATTTCGCTGGCATCGGAATTCGTCGAAAGCAAGGGGCGGCGGGCGCGGGGATGGTTTTTCTATGACGCGGATTGCGCGTTCTGCATGAGCGTGGCGCGCTTTCTGGCGCCCATTCTGAGGAGGCGCGGACTGGACATTGCTCCTCTGCAAGATCCTCGTGTGGGAGTCTTGCTGGGGCTGCGCGGAGGCGAACTGTTGCGGGAGATGCGCTTTATCGTTTCCGATGGCCGGCCGATGGGGCAAATGGCCAGCGGCGCAGATGCCGCCGTGGCGCTGGCCGGAGAAATCTGGTGGGCACGGCCTCTCGAATGGATTGCGCGCATTCCCGGAGTGATGCGCCTTCTGCGGAACGGTTATCGCTGGGTGTCCGCCAATCGGCGCTGCTCGGCCAGCATCTGCCCGCATGGCAAAGTCTTTCCAGTCTGATTGTCCTAGAGTCCGATGTCTGCCTTTCAGGGCGGCAGGAGGTGGTAATGGGTTTCAAAGATTTGTGGCGCTGGGAAGGCAAGGTCAGCCGGGGCATGTACGCGCTTGTCGGGCTGATCGGATTTGCCATCAAGCACAATCTGGACCGGGTCATCGCGTGGCGATTTGGGCGGCACTGGGACATTTTCAACTACTGGGTTCCGCTCGACAGAATTGCCCGGCTCGCCGAGTTGTCGCGCGGCGATGCCGTCTTTCTCGGAACGATTTTGCTGGCCTCGCTGCCCTTCGTCTGGATAGGCGTTTCGCTGACCGTGCGGCGGTTGCGTGATGCGGGATTGCCGGTGTGGCTAGCGTGCCTCTTTTTTGCTCCGGTATTGAATCTGGTCTTCTTCGCGGCGCTGTGCATTCTGCCCGCGCGTGCGGCGGAGCAGTCCACGGAGGCCAGGCCGTGGCCTGGACCGCGAACACTTGACCGATTGATTCCGCGGAGCCTGTGGGGAAGCGCCGCGCTGGCGATTCTGCTCACGGCAGTGCTGGGGCTGGCGCTGACGCTGCTGGCGACAGTGGTGGCGAAGAATTACGGCTGGGGTCTGTTTGTGGCGTTGCCGTTTTGCCTGGGGCTGTTCTCCGTGCTGGTGCACAGCTATCACGAGCCGCGAAAATTGGGAAGCTGTCTGGCCGTGGCGCTTGCGCCGGTCGTCTTGCTGGCGGTGGCGCTGCTGGCGGTGGCCGTCGAGGGAGTCATCTGCCTGGCGATGGCGGCGCCGCTGGCCGCGCCGATTGCTCTGCTTGGAGGAGTGCTGGGGTACCAGATCCAATGGCATTATTGGAGCCGGCCGAAGGTGGAAGCCTTGCTGTCGGTTGTGCTTCTCTTCGTTCCGGGCTTCATGGGGTTCGAGCATGCGGCGGGTCTGGAGCCGCCAACGCTCCAAGTACGCACGGCAATGGATGTCAATGCTCCTCCCGAGGAAGTCTGGCGCGAGGTGATTGCCTTCAGTCAGATCGCCGAGCCCAAGGAACTGCTCTTCCGCGCCGGGATTGCCTATCCGATTCGGGCGGAGATGCAGGGGCGGGGAGTGGGAGCGGTGCGGCGGTGCATTTTTTCGACGGGCCCGTTTGTCGAGCCTATTGAAGTCTGGGACGAGCCGCGGCTATTGAAGTTTTCCGTAACGGAAAACCCGCCGCCTATGGAGGAACTGACTCCCTACGGGCATATTGACGCTCCACACCTGCACGGGTTTCTGGTCTCCCGGGGCGGGCAGTTTCAACTGACGGAGTTGCCGGGGGGACGCACGAGGCTGGAGGGGACGACCTGGTACCGGCACACGCTGTGGCCGACGGCGTACTGGCAGATTTGGTCGGATTCCATCATCCACCGCATTCACCTGCGTGTTTTGCGGCATATCGCCATCCAAGCGGAAAAAAATCGCGCGCACTAGAGCCGGCGGTGCGGATCAGGAGCGGGAGGAGGACTGTTCAAGAACGCGCTGGTAATAGCGTTCATAGGCGGGGATGACGTCGTTGGAGCAGAATTTTTTGCGGGCGTTGGCGCGGGCGGCCAGGCCCATGGAGCGGCCGCGGTCGGCGCGGGAGAGGATTTCGATGGCGTGGCGGGCGGCGTCGGCCACGTCGCCGGGGTCGATGAGGTAGCCGTCCACGCCGTCCTCGATGACTTCGGGAATGCCGCCGACGTCGCTGGCGATGACGGGGACTTCGCAGGACATGGCTTCGAGGGCGGCGAGGCCGAAGGATTCCAGCTGCGAAGGAAGCAGGAAGAGGTCGGCGAGGCCCAGCTTTTCAAAGACGCGGTCCTGTTTACCCAGAAAATGCACGTCTTTTTGCAGACACTTCTTGCGCACCAGGAATTCGGCGGAGCCGCGGTCGGGGCCGTCGCCGATGAGGACGAGCTTGGCGGGCATTTTTTCGCGGACCAGGGCGAAAATTTCCACGACGTCGGTGAGGCGCTTGACGGGGCGGAAGTTGGAGAGATGCATGAGGATGGGTTCGCCGTCGGGGGCCCATTGGGCGCGCAGGGCGGCGTCAGTCGAGCGGTGGTAGAGGTCGCAGTTGACGAAGTTGGGGATGACTTCGATGGGGCGCTTGATTTCGAATTCCTTGAGCGTGGTCTGGCGGAGATAGTGAGAGATGGTGGTGACGCCGTCGCTCTGCTCGATGGAGAAGCGGGTGATGGGGAGATAGCTGCGGTTGGCGCCGACGAGGGTGATGTCGGTGCCGTGAAGAGTGGTGATGAAGGGCAGGCGGCGCGGGGCGGCCATGGAGCGTGCCAGCATGGCGCTGACGGAATGGGGAATGGCGTAATGGACGTGGAGGAGGTCGAGGGACTCGGATTCAAAAACTTCGAGCATTTTAGTGGCGAGGGCCAGGGTGTAGGGAGGATGGTCGAAGAGAGGGTAGGAGGCGACTTCGACTTCGTGGAAGTGGATGCGCTCGTTGCCCAGGTCCATGCGGATGGGCGGGGCGTAGCTGATGAAATGGATGTCGTGGCCGCGCGCGGCGAGCTCCATGCCGAGTTCGGTGGCGACGACGCCAGAGCCGCCGTAGGTGGGATAACAGGTGATGCCGATGCGCATATTGGTTTTCACATTTCGCCTGGCTAAGTGCCCGGAAACAGTACCACGGCCGGAGGGCGGCTTGCGAGGGCGCGGGGCGGATGCTAGAGTCGCGCCACGGAGCCTCCCGGCGTTCTTTTCTTAGACGCGCGAGGCGGAGAAAACGTGACACGACTGACGGGGAAAATCGCGCTGATCACCGGAGGGGGCACGGGAATCGGGCGCGCCTGCGCGCTGCTGTTTGCCCGGGAAGGCGCGCGGGTGGCCATCGCCGGGCGGCGGCGCGAGCCGCTGGAGGAGACGGCGGAGGAAATTCGCGCGGCGGGGGGCGAGGCGCTGGCGGTGCAGTGCGACGTGAGCAAGGCGGCGGATGCGGCGCGGGCCGTGGCGGAGACGGCGGCGCGCTTTGGCGGGCTGAACGTGCTGGTGAATAGCGCGGGGATACTGAGCACCACCAGCGTGGAGGCCACGTCCGAGGAGGAGTGGGATCGGGTGATGGCCGCCAACCTGAAGGGGCCGTATCTGATGTCGCGCGCGGCGCTGGGGGAGTTGCGCAAGGCCGGCGGAGGCTCCATCGTGAATATCGGTTCGATCCTGGGTCTGGTGGCCTACCGGGATCGCGCGGCGTATTGCGCGTCGAAGGGCGGGGTGACCATGCTGACCAAGGCCATGGCCCTGGACCACGCCAGGGAGGGCATTCGCGTCAACTGCATTTGTCCGGCGATCGTGGAGACGGATATGGTGAAGGCGGTGATCGATAAGCTGCCGGACCCGGCGGCGGTGCGGCGGGCGCGCACGGCCACGATTCCGCTGGGACGAATGGGCAGGCCGGAGGATCCGGCGCACATGGCGGTGTATCTGGCGTCGGAGGAATCGTCGTGGGTAACGGGAGCGGCGTTTCCGCTGGACGGCGGACTCTCCGCGTATTGAGGCGGCGGCTAGAGAATAAGGAGCGAGGAACTCGATGGCTTCCAAGTTGCTGGAACAGACGCGCCGGATGGAAATCCAGGTGCGCAAACGCATGAAGAAGAGCAGCGCGACGCAGTTGCTGGGGTTCACGCTGGAGGCGGTGGAGAAGGGACGCGCGGTGCTGCGGATGAACGTGCGCGAACGCCACCGGCAGCTGCACGGCGTGGTGCATGGGGGAATCCTGGCGGCGCTGGCGGACAATGCCGCGGCGGTGGCGGCCTATACGATGATTCCGCAGGGCCGGGAACTGGCCACGGTGGAGATGAAGATCAATTTCCTCTTGCCGGTGGGGGACAGCCACGCGCTGGCGGAAGCCAGGGTGCTGCGGGCGGGGCGGAATTTTATCGTGGCGGAATGCGAAATCCGCACGCGCCAGGGAGAATTGGCGGCCAAGGCGCTGCTGACGTTTGGCGCGGCGGGGGGATATTCGCTGCGGAAGTAGGACCGTTGCGGATGCGTTGCGTGTAATCGCACATTCAATCGTGTTCGCGCCGTAGGGGCACGGCATGCCGTGCCCCTACGGGAAATTCCACCTAAACATTGCCGATTTTGTCTTCGTCGTTATCGCCCATGTCCGCGGAGGCGCCGTCTTCGCCTTCCTTATAGAGATACTTGATGGCGCGTTTGTAGATGAGCAGGTTGGGACTGCCGGTGCGGGTGAGCTTGATGCAGTCGCGGTCGTACCATTCGATGGTGCCGTGGAGCGTCTCCCCGTCCATCAGGACGATGCACATGGGGAGATGGGACTGCATCTGCTTGATCCAGTAGTAGTTTTCCGCGTGGGTGACTTCCGGAGGCGCGGGCTTCTTGCTTGGTATGGGGCCGCCGTGGGCCGGGCGCCCAGGCATGGGCTCCTTTGGCTCGGGAAAACCGGGGCGAAACAGTCTGCGATTGACCATGCGAAACACCTCGACGTCATGCGGGATAGAAAAACGTACTCTGCTCACTATGACGTACAGGCTTGCGAAATGGTTTCAGCAGGAAGAAATTAATTTCGCTGGGGGGATCGCCGGGGATGGAGACCCGCTCAGCGCTGCGGCGCAGGGCCGGAAGCGGGCGAGGAGGCGGCCAGCTCCGTGGCCAGGGCATCCAAACCCAGCTGGCGGTTGAGGTTGCGCTTGGTTCCCGCGGACAACTCGTCCATGCCGCGAATGGCCTGCTCAACCCATGGTCCATTTACCGTGCGGCTAAGAGCTTCCAGTTCGCGCTTGAGCTGAGGATTGCGCAACTGGGGCAGGGCGACGCCCGCGGTCAGTTCGAGCAGGTCGGTCAGCAGGGTGTAGAAGACGCCCAGAAGCTGCTCGAAGGGGGTTTCGCGGCCTTTGGCCAGCGCGGCGGTCTGCGTGAAAAGCTGGGAGAAGCCGCGGCCGCTGGCGGCGGTTTCCAGGATGCGCAGGGCGTCGCGGCGCAACTGCGTTTCGGTGTCCACGTCCATGGACATGGCCAGGCCGGGGCTGCCCTCGGAAAGCAGCGCGGCGGTTTTCATGGCGGCGGGTTTTTGTTCGTTGGCGTGTTCACGAAGCAGCGTTTCCACGTCGGAGACGTCCAGCGGCGCAAAATGGAACTGCATGCAGCGCGAGAGAATTGTCACCGGGAGGGAGCCGGAGGACGGAGCGATGAGAACGATGGTGGAAGTAGCCGGGGGCTCCTCGAGAATCTTCAGGCAGACGTTGGCGACATCCCAGCGCATGGTTTCCGCGCCGTCCAGGAGGAAGACGCGGCGGCGTCCCATCGGGGCAAAATAAGCGGCGCGCTGCATGGCGCGGATCTGGCCCATGCGCAGAAGCGGGCGGGCTACGGGCGTGCGTAGGCGCACGGGGTCGGGCAGCAGCGCCCAGACGTCGGGATGCGTTTGCAGAATCAAGGGCATGCGCTCGACCATGGCCGCGTCGGCGCTTTCGCCGCGCTCGGTAAGACCCTGCTCGACGAGCGGCTGGGGATCGGCAAGGCGGGCGATGGCCAGGCAGGGCGGGCACGCGCCGCAGAAATCGTCGGTCATGCGTTCGCAGCAGGCGGCCTGGGCGAACATGCGCGCGAGGGTGAACTTGCCGACGCCGCGCGGGCCGGTGAAGAGCAGGGCATGGGGCACGCGGGCGGTGCGCAGCGTGCCGCGCAGCGCGGTGACGATGGCGGGATTGCCGTGGAAATCGGAAAAGGGCATCGTTGAAAACCTATTTGTGCGGCGCGCCGGCGGCGGCCGCCAGCACCGGCTCGACCGCGGCCAGGACTTCGCGGGCGATGTCTTCGGGCGAACGCATCGCGCCCGCAGCCTCATCATAACATTCGATGCGCGTCCAGGCCGAGCGCTGGGCCAGTTCGTCATAGACGGAGAGCGCCGCTTCCAGGTGGCGGATGCTGGCCTCCTGCAAATCGTGGCGCGCGGCAGTATAGGAACGCTCCGCCTTGCGGGCGATCAGCTCCTGCGCTTGGCGCGGAGGGACGCGCAAGTAGAGCACGCGGGCCTCGCGGGGCAGGGCGTAAATCGTGTATTCCAGGTGCTCGATCCAGGCGATGAAGGCGGCGCGCTTTTCGCGCGGGGCGCGCGCGGTCTGGTGCGCGAGATTGGAGCCGATATAGCGGTCGGCGAGGACGATGGAGCCTTGAGCCAGCGCGGCTTCGATCACCGGCTTGGATTCGTAGCGGTCGCCGGCGTAGAGCAGCGCGGTGAAGTGCGGGTCCACGGTGTCGAGGGGGCCGAATTCGCCGTTGAGGAATTGGGCGACCATTTTTCCGAACCACGAGGAATAGTTGGGAAAGCCGATGGAAGTGACCGCGTGGCCGCGCGCGGTCAGGGCCTGCGCCAGCAGGTCCACCTGGGTGCGCTTGCCGCTGCCGTCGATGCCTTCCACGGCGATAAGTTTTCCGGGCTGCGTCATGGATTAGCTCAGCGCCAGTGTAACCGCGGAGGCGGGCGGCTGCAACGCCGCGCATGGTAGGATGCAGTGGAATATGAGCGCCCAGGGTATTTTGGAAAATTTGCGCGGCATCGAAGAGCGCATCGCGCGCGCGGCGGAGCGCGCCGGGCGGCGTCCCGCGGAGATTACGCTGGTGGGCGTCTCCAAGACGTTTCCGGCGGAGGCCATTCGCGAGGCGTTTTCCGCGGGCGTGCGCCACTTCGGCGAAAACCGCGTGCAGGAATGGGAAGGGAAGCGCGGCGCGCTGGCGGAACTGGCCGGGTGCTGGCACCTGATTGGCCATTTGCAGAGCAACAAGGCGGCGCGCGCGGCGCGGCTCTTTGACTGCGTGGATTCGGTGGACGATCTGGATTTGGCGCAGCGGCAGAACCGGGCGCGCGGGGAAGCGGTGGCTGGAAAAAAACTGCGCGTGCTGATCGAGGTGCGCATTGCGCCCGAAGAGACCAAGAGCGGAGTGGAAGAGGGGCATCTGGAGGCGCTGGCGGAAGCCGTGCGCGGGCTGGAATATCTCGAACTGGCGGGGCTGATGTGCATTCCGCCGTTTCTTGAGGATGCGCAGCGCGTGCGCCCCTATTTCCGGCGGCTGCGGGAATTGCGCGATGGGCTGGCCGCGCGGCTGGGCTGCGGGTTGCCGGTGCTCTCCATGGGCATGTCCCACGATTTCGAGGCGGCCATCGAAGAGGGCGCCACGGAGGTGCGCGTGGGCACGGCGCTCTTCGGCGGACGCGGCGCGGCGGGAGCAGGCGCTTGATGGATATTCAGCAGCGCGAGGGCGCGGTCACCGTGGCGGTGCGCGTGCAGCCGCGGGCCAGCAAGGACGAGATTGCCGGCGAATGGAACGGCGCGCTGAAGATCCGGCTGTGCGCGCCGGCCGTCGAGGACCGCGCCAACGAGGCTTTGTGCGAATTCCTGGCGGAAGTTTTGAAAACGCCCAAAGCGGCTGTTAGAATTCTCAGCGGAGAGCGCAGCCGCACAAAGCGCGTGGAAATCCGCGGCGTGAGCGCGCAGCAGGTTCTGGCGCTGCTGGCCATCGAAGCGTAGCAAGCATACAAGGGAGGCACGAAGATCATGTCCGCCGATATCTCCGCCATACAGAGCGACCTGCGCGCGGCCAAGCTGGACGGCTGGCTGTTTTACGATTTTCGCGGGCGCGACCCCATCGCGCACCGCATCCTGCAATTGCCGCCGGGGATGCGCACGCGCCGCTGGTATTACTTCGTGCCGGCCAAGGGAACGCCGCGCAAGCTGGTGCACCGCATCGAGCAGGCGTCGCTCGCGGCCGTTCCCGGAGAGACGCTGTACTACGCGGGCTTGGGCGAGCTGGAAAAGAATCTGCGCAAGCTGCTGGGGCGGGCCAAGCGCGTGGCCATGCAGTATTCGCCGAAGAACGCGATTCCGTATGTTTCGATGGTGGATGCGGGAACGATTGAAATGGTGCGCAGCCTGGGCGCGAAGGTGTTCAGTTCCGCCGATCTGGTGCAGAAATACGAAGCCTGCTGGAGCCAGGAGCAGTTCGAGGGGCATCTGGCCGCGGGGCGCGAGGTGGACCGCATCGTGCGCGGAGCGTTTGCCCACGCGGCGAACTGCGTGCGCGAGAAAAAGCCGCTGACCGAATACGATTTGCAGCAATGGATCCTCGCCGAATTCAAGGCCGCCGATTTGACCACCGACGAAGGGCCGGACATTGCCGTGAACGCCAACGCCAGCGACCCGCACTACGCGCCCTCGAAGGAGCGCTCCGCAGCCATCCGCGAAGGCGACCTGCTGCTGCTGGACGTCTGGGCCAAGCAGCGCAAGCCCGGCGCGGTCTATTACGACATCACCTGGATGGGCTATCTGGGCGCCAGGGTCCCGGAGAAATACGCCAAGATTTTTGGAATCCTGCGCGAGGCGCGCGATAAGGCGCTGGAATTCATCGCCAAACAACTGGCCGCGGGCAAGCAGCCCGAAGGCCGCCAGGTGGACAAAATCACGCGCGACGTGGTCACCAAGGCCGGATACGGGAAATATTTCTTTCACCGTACCGGGCACAGCATCGGCGAAACGGTGCACGGCAACGGCGCGAACATGGACGGGCTGGAAACCAATGACGTGCGCCACCTGATCCCCAACACCTGCTTCTCCATCGAGCCGGGCATTTACCTGCCGGAATTCGGCATGCGCACGGAAATCAACGTCCACGTGACCGAACGCGAGGCGCGGGCCACCGGCGCGGTGCAGACCGAAATTCTGGCGCTGCTGGCGGCACGGTGAGCGAAAAAGAGATGAGCGAAAACAAAACGAGCGGCGAGCTCTTTACCTGCGAAACCAGGCGCAGGATGCTGGCCCTGCTGGCCGCGGTGGCCGGCTGGCTGGTGCCGGGGCTGGGCCACGCGATGCAGCGCATGTGGGGGCGGGCGGCGGCCTGTTTTTTGTGCGTGGGGATGCTCGTGGCCGTGGGCGCGGGGATGCGCGGACGCATTTTCAGCCAGTACGGCAGCGACGCCTTTGACCGCCTGGGATTTGTCGCCGACGCCGGCTCGGGTAGTTTTTATTTTTTGATGCGCATGATCGAGAAGGACGGCGCCGACGTGTCCAAAGCCGACGGCGATTACGGCACGCGCTTTCTGGCCACCGCCGGCGTTCTGAATCTCCTGGCGGCCCTGCACGCCTACGAAGTGGCCCGCGGGCGTAAGGCCTGAACGGAACCGATGACGATCTCCCACCTGCAAGCCATGCTGCTGTTCGCCCTGGCCATTTCCGTGGCCTTCGGATTTCTCGGGCGGCGCAGACCGTCCGAACGCGCGCGGTTCATTGTGTGGTCGTTCCTGGTCTTTTTGGGAGTGGGCATCGCCCTGGGCTGGCTGATGTATCCGTTTTCGAAATAGGGAATGGGCGGAGAAATCCAACGCCAAGATGCAGGCGCAAACAATCGGTGATTTATATCGCGGCGTGGCGAATTGACAGATTTTTTCCGCGGATGTTACAGTAAATAAAGAAGGCCGAGGTAGCTCAGTGGTAGAGCAGCCGATTCGTAACCAAAGCACAGCGAAATAAGCAAGCAAACAAGCAAGAAAACACAGTGTTTAAGCCCTCCCTGCAACCCCCTGCAAGTCTACGCAGAATGGCAATCTATACAAAAACTATACAAATAATTGGAGGCTCTTGGTTTTAGGTGGGTGTCTGTGTTGCTTGCTGTTCGCAAGCATAGCCTCAATTTTCACAAAGTCAAGCACTTTTTTGATTAAATAGTACTGCTTGCACAGTGGTATTCAGAACAGGCGGGGGCTTATAAACATGATGGTGGGGCAGGAATTCGCATGGTTGCCACGCGCCGGATGCACAAAAGTTTTTTGCTCTCCTAGAACTCGGCCCCTAGATAGCAAGCCCGCCGCTGTTTACTAACACTTCGTCCAATGTGCGGAGACGCCTGCCAGCCAGCCAACGCGCCCGCTCATCGCTTCGCTGCAACGCACGGTCAAACCGTTTTTCGTGGTCCATATCGGTGCCAAGCGCAGCCTCGCGCTCTTTGAGCCGCGCCTTACTTTCCTTGGACTGCATCAGCCAATGATTTTTGAGGTCACGTTGGCTGTTTGCAACCGTTCGCGCCCATTCGTGGCCGCCGATGATGTTTGCGGCGCAAAGCATGTTTTCCACATACAGAGGAAAACTTTCTACCGTCCATTTATAAGGTCGCTTGGTGTCCAGCTTGTGCCAGTGAGAGACATTCGGATTTATCCAGTTAGTTTTTCCCAGCAATGCTAGTTTCAAATCGAAGTAAGATTCTTCGCCCCCGAAACCCAAGAACTCGTCCCAATAGCCTCCAACCTCTTCCCATGTGTCTCTGCGCACGGAAAACCCGCCGTGCCCTGTCAGAACTGCTCGATAGGGGAGTGGTTGTCCAACAGGCCACGTCAAATCGCTGGCTGCGCTTACGTGGAACTGCGCCAGAGAATCAGGAAGGGGAAACTCTGCAAACATTCCCCAGAAATTATCTTTCAAGGTTTGTACGCGATGATAGGCACACGTGTCCCAGCGCGGAAAACGAAACCTCCCATGCACAGCGTCCGCGTTTAGTCGTTCGTGCGTCAAAATGCTATAGGCGAAGTAGCCGGAGTCAACTTTACAATGGTTGTCGAAGAAGAAAATCAGGTCGCCTTTACCCGCAGCGGCACCTCTGTTACGTGCGGACGGCGGGGAAAGTGCTTCCGCGCTATAAATTATCTCAGCGCGTCCGGTGCTCTTTACATATTCCAGCGTGCGGTCAAATGCTTCCCTGAACTCCCCAGCTACGGGGTTGCCGTTGTCCACGATGAAATACCTGTAGTCCAGTCCAGAGTCACGCAACAATTTCTCGCACGATGCAATAGTGATGTACAGCCCCCACGCAATTTTCTGCGGACTGACTTCTGGCAGGTATTCTAGGTCATCCCCGCACGCTGGAATCACAATATCAATGCTTGGTTTGCCCGGCGTCCATGTGAACGGAGGAGTCGTTGTCTCTCGCAAAGGCGAGAAGATATTTTCAAAAGAAGAAAGTACGTCCAAGAGGCTAGCTGGCATCGTTGCTCCTAGGCGTGCGCTTCTGGGGCACCTCGACGGGGCGCTGGGTTGGCCGCTTGACCTTGCCCGCGTCAATCTCGCGGATTCTCATGTAGACGTTGAAAAGCATCTGGAAATTTACAAGCGTTCCACGCGGGAGGTCTGTCCGGTCGGCTAGAGCATCGGCCAGCCGGAAGTAATTTGTATCGTTCTGGAATCGCTTCTTGTGCGGAGTGGATGAGTTAGGCTGCATTGCGGGCCTCCTCTGCCCGAAGAAGCCGGGACTGGGCGTTCGCCACGCTGGACACAAAACGGATTGAGTGCTCCGCAGTCATAATGTGACTTCCTAAACGCATTGACTTCCGCGCCGTGGCTTGTATCGCACATCGCACCGTATCGAAACTGTGCATGGAGAGCCAGAGCCGAAGCTGTGTCGCGCCGGGACAAGGCACGTCCATTACGCTTTGCCAAAGAAGTTCTAGAGAAATTGCCTCGCTGGACAGTCGGTCTATCCGTTCGGTGAGTTCCATTGCTGGCGTGCTCATGCTGCCACCTCTTCTCTCTTTGATTCGGTTGGAAGTTCAACAGTCTTCGCTGCCGTTGCCTTCGCTTGTGCCCGTGCGCGTCCGGCCTCGCGTTTCTGGGTCCAGCCCGCCATCTTGTCGGTATAGTGTCCCGCGAGAGAGTGACTGACTAGGTAGGATTTTCCATCCTTTGTAACTTTTTCAAAGTCATACAGAGCCAAGTGCATCTCGGCCATGAATTTCTTCTTGGATGATGCGCGAGAGAGCGCGAACAGCGCGGCGAGGTCATTCAACAAATAGCCCTCACTCTGCCATGCAAACGCTTGTAAGCGGGTGCGCCATCCTTGCTGGTAATCCGTGAGCACATGCTGGTCTGCAAGAAAAGAGTGGACATCAAATTCAAACCAGTAAAGCGGATTGCGTTCCGACCTAGTTGGCCTCTCACTCGCAAGGTTCGGCTTGTGAGTCTTGGATATGGCCGCGACCTTGCTACGCACCTCGGACACGTTCAGGGGCTTGCTGAGTTTGTTTTTGTTGAACTCTAGCGCGGCCTCTAAAATTTCCTCTTTCGTCTTGCATGTTTTGAAGAGTTCGCAGACCTTCGCAAACAACTTCTTCTCGCGCTCACCTTCCTCTACCTTGCCTTCTTCGCTTACTTCTCCAGTTGACACCTTAGCGATGAGCCAGTCCGGTGCTTCGGCGATGGGAGTCTCTGCGTCCAGCCATTCGTAATGCTTGCCGCTGGAATGAATGGAAGGCGGGCCGATAACGTAGCCGCCGTTTCCGCGCACGTCCACACTTTTAGCTAACTCCGAAGTGGAGTTTTTTACTTTGCAGCCGGGATAGCGGTAGTAGCGGTGATCCCCCCGGCCAGTGGTGACGGAGAGCGTGTCCGGTAGTTTGGAATTGAGAGTTTCCAGAGTGTGAAGCGATGCGCGTCCCGCAGGTCCGTCCACATCCACAACAAAGACTCCCGACTTCTCGCCTGTAGCGATACCGATATTTGCATCCGGCCATTCGGCCCACCACTTCTCAATTTGTGCCGGGTCGGTGGTAGCTCGGTCGAGGTACTTCTTGAAGCGTGGATGCTTTCCTACGCTCTCACATCCGAGTTTCTTGCAAGAGCAGTAAGCCCCTTTATCGTCAAACAATGCCGTGTGAAGCGGGAAAACTTTGAAGCCCTTCTGTGCGAGTTCTAGTGCTGCTACTTTGTTCTCGGTGACGCTCATAAGTCTCCTGTGTCTACTTTTTAATGCGAATGTACTTCTGAATCTGGACAACCACCACAACAATGTAAGGGAGGAGTGTGTATTCCTCCGTAGGCTCAGTACATTTGTCTAGTCTGGTCTATTCTTATTTGGTCTTATCTAATAGCGCAGCGTTCGCTACAGCGTTCGCTGGACAGTAAACCACTGAAACATTGGGATAATGGCAAAACAGCCCATCATTCCGCGAATAGACTTTTTAGAAATGTTTCAAGAATCCTATCCGATTGCTTCGCGTCACCACCAAACCCGGCGAGATTCTACGCGCCGGACGTGATGCCGAGATACTGCACATAAGTACAGAATGGAGACAGTCACCAGACCTGTCCCCGCCCCGTCTGCCCGCTATGCAAACGACCTAGCCGTGACCCAGCGTCCCATCCAACCGCGCCGCCTCCCTCGCATCGGTCAACGCCCGCGCCCGCTCTGAGATTACGTTCGTTTCGCTGGCAGCTTCGTCGGCTGCCTGCTTTTTCGCCTCGCCTGCCCGCTCCGCTTCCTCGCGGACAGTTCGTTCAGCCAAAACCCTCACCATCGCCCGAAACTCGCTTTCGGTCACTGGCGTCCCCGGCTCCAAACCGAAAGACTTTGCGTAGCTCTCGCTCAGTGGAAAGCGGTCTGGACTCCGGGTCGGAGCTACTTCTGTGGGCTTCGGAGGCAGCGCGTCTAGCAGGCCATAAGAAACGGCAGCGGCGCGGAGTTCTTCAAAGCGCGTCGGGTCTTCTTTGGCAATGCTCGCCCAAGTGTCCTTTCCGGCGGTGCCGTTCAGTAACGCGGACACTTCGGCTTGTGAGTGAATGTTTCTGACGCGCAATTCGTCAGCACTGTAGACCTTCGGCTCAAATTTCTTGCGATAGTCGGGGTCTTGCCACGGTTGCGGCGCGGCAATCAACTTCAGAACGGCTGCCTCTTTTTTCATGGAGGCATACAACGCCGGGTTGAGGCGCATAAGTTTCATCGCCTCCGGCGCGTTCGCTTTGGGTCCGAAGAGGGAAGCGATTTGCTCCGGGGTGTGAGTGGTCTTGCTTGCAAAAGGGTCGTAAGTCATTTTTTCCTCGATTCGATTTGTCCGGCGGTGCGCTTGATACCGCCGAGTTTTTCTTGCGGCGCTGTACGAAAAATTAAGTCACGGGTTACAACCCGGAGAGTGTCATGTTTGGGCTTTGAATCTTTCTTCTTCATGTGTCCTCTTTCTGATTTGTCCTGAAAAGTTCTCAGGAGAAAATTGTTATCCAACGGAAATTCGCAGACCATCGCAGGAGGTGAATTCCACGGAGCAACAACAGTCGCACTTATCGAAGAACTTTGTTCCGCATGTCGGGCTATGGGTCCAGACAACGCCGCTAATCGGAAACGCGGCGCTGTAGTCTTGGCGGACGCGGCCCATCAGCAAGCTCATTCTGCACTGGCGATAAGTCGGACGTTTACCCGGTGAGTGGATTTTGTGAGTTCTCATCGGACTACTTCTTCGCCCGTGATGTGATGAAGTCTTGAACGTCGGAAGGTCTGAATCGCAAACGATTTCCGACTTTCATGTACCGGAGAGTAGGGGAAACTTTTCCCGCTGAGTGACGTACCACAAAGAATGTGGACATTTTCAAAAGCTGTGCTACTTGGACGGTATCCAGCAAAACGGAATCGTCCAAAATTGGAACGGTGTTTGACATAAGTCTCCTAACTAACTTTCTGGGTGGGATTCTTCAAGCAAGGCGGGTAGGGTCTGACTGACCGACTTAAAGTGGAATCCGGTAAAGCAACTGCATACGGGAGTGAGTAAAAAGGTTCGTTGCCTAACCCGGTTATGCTCAGTCCCGTAATCTATATGAAATAATAACATAGCTTAGGATGGTTTGTCAAGGAAAAAGATTGACTTGTCTACAGGTTTGTGGTAAGCGCCAAAACCTAGCCTAGCTAGGACACCCCTAAACCCGTATTTCCGGCCCCATCCCCCGGAAGTAGAGCGCGTTCCTGCCCCGCAGACTCGATTTGAGAGCCTCGAATCGCGGCCCGACAATAAGAGACACCCGTGCGATGAAAGCCCCGCAGAATGGCCTGTAGAGCGATTGCGGCCCATCCTATAGGTCATCCGCGATGTAGGAAGCGATGCGGCAGGCCGGGGAGTGCCACCCATCACAGAGAGCAAACAGGTCTATGGAGAGAGAGCCTCTAGGTCATAGGAGACGTTTTCACACCAAAAAGTGTATATTCATTGGGGAAATAACCGATGTGTGCATACTATGCAAACGGAGAGGACGGCGTTGAGGCTTGGTTGAGGGCCGGGGAACGGGAGGTCACTCACAAGGATAACCGTTCGTTGACAACGCAACGGAGTCTACAGGTTTAATTACCTTGCTTTCAAGGGTGAAGATACGGTACTATATTCACTCCAATGCAACGCGGTGCGAGTCTGACCCTGCTCCCGCCCGTGCAAATCGCACCGAACGCCACGCCCCTACCGTGGCTAGACAAGGGTTGTTCATGCTGTCCAATCCCATCGTTGTACAACGTCCCGCTCTTGGTGACTGTTTACTCTATACAAGGCTGGACGCTGCCCGAATACTGAGCCTGAGCGTCCGAACGATTGACTCGCTCATTAGTGAGGGGCAGTTAGGTGCCGTCCGCATCGGCAGGAGCGTGCGAATCCCCCTAGACGTGCTGAGGGCTTTTGCAAGTAACCCAGTTGTCTAGGAGTATCCACAATTTAGTTGACATCGCGCAGCGCCCCGGTTATGAATGCCGCGCACTTGAGCGAGAAGTTAAGGAGAAATATGGAAACTCAATACGTTTGCTGCGCGTGTGGTGTGGTGGACAACTTGGACGAGTTCAACGTCCTCAACGATGGGAGGTGCTTCTGTGACCTTCCAGCGTGCGTTGCTGCGCTTGTGGCCGCTGCGCAAGAACTAGAAGCAAGCAACGTCTAGGAATCGGGGGTAGTTCTTCCCCGGTCAAGAACTGCTAGACAATAGAATCCCTTGCACGTCTAAAATACCGCTTGACACGTCTACCCCCTTCGGTTATTGTGCCCCTGCCATGAAGACATTCACCCTAGACTTTTTTAAGCGCCACGGACGGCAAGGCGGTCTTGCTAAGTCCGCGAACAAGAAAGCAGCGGCGCGGGCGAATGGCGCAAAGGGCGGTAGGCCAGTGGGCAGCAAGAGCAAGACCACGAAAAAGGGGAAACCATGAATCGTAGCGCATTGTTCGCGGTCCCGACTGAAACCGAAAGCCCTGCCGTTGCCGCTGCCCCCAAGAAAGAAAAGCGGGAGCATGGGACTGGAAGTCTCAACAAGATAGAAGGTTCCCCCTACTGGTATATCTGGTACAGCGCCGATGGTAAGCAGCGGCGCGAATCCACCAAGACAACCGATAAGAAGAAGGCGCGAGCAATCCTCATTAAGCGACTGGCCGCGATTGACAAGGGCGAGACGTTGGACTATCGCCGGATGCGCTATGAAGACCTCCGCGCCGTCCTCATCGCGGACTACAAGGCCAAGGGGAAGCTCGTTAAGGTCGTGCAGCCTGACGGGAAGGTGTTCGAGACTGGCCGCAAGCAAATCTTTGCGCCGTTGGATGCGTTCTTTTCCAAGATGAAGGTGTCGAACATTACCACGGACACCCTGCGCAAGTTTGTCGCTGCACGCAAGGCAGAGGGTGTTAGCGGTCCAACGGCCAATCGGAACCTAGCTCTATTGCGTAGGATGTTCTCGCTGGCGATGCGGGAAGGGAAGCTACAGCACAAGCCACATTTTCCGATGCAAGAGGAATCCCCGGCGCGTCAAGGCTTTGTAAAGCAGGCAGAGTTTGAGCAACTGCGCGAGGCTCTGCCGGGGCACCTGCGCCCGCTAGTGACGTTCCTATATGAGTCTGGGTGCCGCTGGGGAGCCGCTACACAAGTGATATGGCCGTGGGTGAACCTAGAAGAGGGAACGATTGACTTCCCGCCGGGCGTGACCAAGAACAAGGCAGCCTTGACGTTGCCACTGTCCGGTGAACTTGTCGCCATGCTCAAGACCCTGCCCAGCACGCCGGGCAATCCTGTATTCGATGCTGAGAACTTCCGCAAAGAATGGGAGAAGGCTTGCGTTGCAATCGGCAAAGGCGAAATAGTCGCAATGAAGACTCCGGTTAAGAATCCTAAGCAGGGGGAAAAGCAGTGGCATTATTGGGGGAAGTACAAGGGTCTCTTGCCGCACGACCTCCGCAGGAGCGCAGTCCGTAACATGGTCCGCGCCGGGGTAGACCAAGCAACGGCAATGTCTATCAGCGGTCACAAGACAATCTCCACGTTCTTGAGGTACAATGTCGTGGACGTGCAGGACCGCAAGGCCGCGATGCTGAAAGTCGTGGAGGCGGGCAAGCTGGAAATGGAACGGTCCAAGGGTCGGAAATAGGCGCTAAATCATGGAATCTATGCAAATTCTATACAAAAATGCCATGCCGACACTAGGACGATTCATAGTAACTACTGTGTTTTGCTATACAAAGCCGAGGTAGCTCAGTGGTAGAGCAGCCGATTCGTAATCGGCAGGTCGCGAGTTCAACTCTCGCCCTCGGCTCCAGTTTCATTCCAAAGAAACAAATGGGCTAGCAGCGCTGGCCTTGCGAGCAAGGAAAGATGTGCCGCGGTTAAAACCCCCTGGGCCGCTCCCCGTTCACCCCAAAACTCTTTTCCAGCGCCAGCCCCGCCTGCCCCAGCGTTCCTTCGTCGAACAGCCGCCCGATCAGCGTCACCCCATGCGGCACGCGCCGCGGCGGCGAGAATTTCGGCAGCGGGTGCGCCGGGTCGGGCGCCCAATCGCTGCGCGCCTCGCCCACCTCCACGAATCCCGCCCGCAGCGTCAGCGACGGATGCCCCGTGAAATTCGTGATGGTCAGCATCTCGTCGCGCAGCGAAGGCACCAGCAGCAGATCCACCTCCGCGAAAATCCGCCCCATCTCTTCGGCCACTTTCCGCCGCATGCGGTCGGCCTGCACGAAATCCACCGCCGACAAGAACCGCGCCTGCCGGAACAGATTCGGCCACGAATCCGGTGTCTGCATCTTCAACTGGTCCACGCCGTGCGTCAGCGTCAGCTCTTCAAACGCCGCCGCCCCCTCCGCGAAGAGAATCAGCTGCAGCGAACTGTACGGCCAATCCGGCAGCGAGACTTCCACGGGCTTCATGCCCAGTTTTTTCACCGTCTCCAGCGCCGCGCGGTCCACCTCCGTCGCCGGATTCTCCTTCATCCAGGCAGGGAAGTAGCCGACGCGCAAACCCTTCACGTTCGCCCCCGCGTCAAAGTCCAGCTTGCCCGGCACGCTGTTCACGTCTCCCCCGTCCGGCCCGGAAATCGCCTGCAAGACCAGCAGTGCGTCTTCCACGCCGCGTGTCATCGGCCCCAGCTTATCGAGCGACCAGCACAGCGTCATCGCTCCGGTTCGCGCCACGCGCCCGTACGTCGGCCGCAGTCCCGTGACTCCGCAGCGCATGCTGGGCGAGACGATGCTTCCGCCCGTCTCGCTGCCGATGGAAAACCCCACCAGCCCCGCCGCCGTCGCCGCTCCCGGCCCCGCGCTCGATCCCGACGCGCCTTCCTCCAGCAGCCACGGATTCATCGTCTGCCCGCCGAACCAGATGTCATTGAGCGCCAGCGCGCCCAGGCTCAGCTTGGCCACCAGCACCGCTCCAGCCTCGTTCAATCGCCGCACCACCGCCGCGTCTGTCTTGGGCACGCGGTTGCGCAGCGGCTCCGCTCCATACGTCGTGGCGATTCCCGCCGTATCCAGCAAATCCTTCGCGCCCCAGGGAATGCCGTGCAGCGGCCCGCGATATTTTCCCGCCGCAATTTCCGCGTCCGCCTGCCGGGCCTGCTCCAGCGCATGCTCCCGCGTCAGCGTGATCACGCAGCGCAACTGCGGCGTAAACTCTTCCAGCCTCTTCAGGTAAATGTTCGTCAGCCGCTCCGAACTCAGCTTCTTCGCCTCAATCCACCGCGACAACTGTGTCACCGGCGCGAACGCAATGTCCGCGTCGTTCGCCGGCAACGCTCCGGCATCCGCCCCGCTGCGCACGAATCTCTCCCGCTCCGGCCCGGCCTTTTTCCCCGGCAGCACAGGATTCCACCGCGACCACGGCGCCAACCCGTCCTGCAATTCCATCTTTCGCGGTCCCACGCGCCGTTCGTAGAGCGGCGCCAGATTCACCCGCCACGTCCGGGCCGCCTGCTCGCGGTCCCGCGGATTCAATTCCGCCTGCACCAGCTTTTCCGCCTCGGCAAACGTTCCCGCCGTCACCTCCGGCCCCGCTGCCGCCGCCGTCCCAAACGCTGGAGGCATTCCCGCGGGCGTTTGCGCTGCCGGCTCCTGCGCCGCCGCGGCTGTCTCCGCAGCCACCGCCGCCGCCACCAATCCCATTCCCGTCTTCGTCAAAAATTCGCGCCTGGTTTTCATGTGCTCTCCTTCGGGGCACCAGTATAAGCCATTCACGGAAAATTCTTGCGCGGCAACGCCCTGGCCAATTCCACTAACTGCGGTATGCTGGAAGTCCGCGCGACGCCTCTGGGCGCCGCAGGCCGACAAATATCCTGCCGAGAGGGAACGAAACGATGCTGCATTTGGCTTCCACGCTGGTTCTGCTGCTGATCGCCGCGGGCTTATGGGCGCGCAAGGTGAATCCCCGCTGGCACCGCGGCTTCATGGTCTCGGCGTTCCTCAGCGACGTATTATTGGTTCTCTACATCGAAATCACCCGCCACGCCGTCGAAAAAGTCGCCGCCCGCGTTCAGCCTATCCTATGGTTCCATTCCGCGGTTTCCGTGGCCGTGCTGTGCTGCTACGTAGCCATGATTCGCCTGGGGAGTCCGATGCTGGCCGGCAATTACGAAAATCGCCCCACGCACCGCAAGCTGGGAATGATTTTTGTCGTCCTGCGCACGGTAAACTACGTGACCAGCTATATGCTGGCCTGATCCCGCCGCCAATTCTTTTGGATGTCTACGACTTCCCGCGCGGATCCCAACTGGCGTAAAAATCGTCGGAATTAATCGCCTTGCTGTTCAAAGCCAGCTGCAGAATCTGCATGTCGCTGGCCCGGTCAAACACTTTTCCCGGAAAAAAACGCTTGGTCAGCAGCCGCACGCCCCCGAAAGCAATCCCGCAGATAAACGCCGCCGAGAGAAATACTCCCGCCCCGACAATGGTGTTGACGATGACCACCGGCCACGGCGGATCGGTCGCCCTCGCCGCCGCTTCGTTCCAGGTCACGTTGGTTTCATAGCGCACTCCATCCAGCAGCGCCCTCTGCCCAGCGGCCGTCCCCGCCGGCGGCAGAATCACCGCCAGCATCGAACCCTTCCTCCGCACCGTGCTTTGCATCCCCCGCGATATATCCGCCAGCGCCGATTCGATGTGTTTCTGCTGCTTGCCGGCCAGTTGCGGCGTGGGATACTCCAGCAGCAGCAGCGTCACCGTTTCCGCCTCGGACCGATAGCGCGCCACCATGGCCTCCGCGTCGGACGCAAATCCCGCCTTCTCTCCCAGCGGCCCCAGTTGCGGCTGTCCCCCGGCCTCCATCGCCGCGCGAAATCCTGCCGGCCCGATCGCGTAGCGCTCCGTCCCGGCAATCTTGCCCTTCAGCGGCAGGTAATCCTTGATCTGCGGCAGCGGCGTTTGATCCGCGCCGCGTTCCAGCAGTTTCGCCAGCGCGCGCAAGTCATCGCTGGTCGCGGCATTCGTCCCGGTCGCCTCCACCACTACGCGACCCGTGAGAAACAGGGCGCGGTCCGGCCCCACCGCGGCAAAGGCCGCCAGATCGGAGTCGGTCATCTGCGGTGCGCGCAGCCAGGTGTAGACGGCATAAGCCCGGCTGGGGTCGCGCATCGTGTACTGGGTGACCTTCAGCTCGTGCCCGTAGCCGGTGTAGATGCGAGTGACCACTCCCTCATAGCGGGCCTCGCGCAAAACCACGCCACCGCCCGGCAATTCCGCCGCGGGCGTGGACACAACGCTCCAGCCTCCAAATCGCTCCGGCAGCGTCTGCTGCGCCGGAAGCTTCCCTGCGCCCAGCAGCAGCCCCGCCAGCAGCGCGAACAGACGTATACGCTCGATTCCCATACTCCTATTAGACACCGGTTTGCTATCGTTGGTTGCGGGTTTCTTCAACAGAGGGAAGGGAAGCCTCTCGGCCGGCGAGATTGTGCGTGATGCTGTTGAGGCTCTGCAAATAACTGGAAACTCCCTGGTAGAGCCCGTCGGCAATGCGCTGCCGGTAATCCGGCTTTTTCAGCAGCTTTTCGTCCGCGGGATTGCTCAGAAATGAAATCTCCGTGAGGATCGAAGGCATATCCGCCCCAATCAGCACCACGAACGGCGCCTTGCGCACCCCGCGGTCCTTTTCCTTGTTGCTGGATTTCTGCACCCGCTGCGTCAGCCGGTCCTGCACGTCCGCGGCGAACTCCCGCGACTCATCGATCTTCTCCGTGCGCGCGATTTTTTTCACCATATCTTCCAGCTCGTGAATCCCCCCGCTGGCCGTGGCGTTTTCCCGCGCCGCCACGTCCATGGCCTCCGGCGATCCCTTTAGGTTCAGGTAATACGTCTCCACTCCCCGCGCCGAATGGTTGCGGCTGGAATTGGCGTGAATCGAAATAAACAGGTCCGCCTTGGCCTCGTTGGCGATCTCCGTCCGCCTCTCCAGCGGTATGAACACGTCGTCCGACCGCGTGTACACCACGTTCGCCCCCGGCAGCCTCTGCTCGATGATGTTCCCCAGCCGCAGCGCCACGTCCAGGCACAGATCCTTTTCCAGCAGCCCCGTGGGCCCGATCGTCCCCGTGTCGTGCCCTCCGTGCCCCGCGTCAATCACGATGCGGCTGATCTTCAGCCCCAGCGCCCTCGTCAGCGTGGCCTGCCCGCCTCGCGTGGGCGGCGCCGCTTCCGGCGATATCTCCCCCGGACGGCTGTGGATCAGCGAAGTGTTATTGACCGGCAGCGGAACATTGTCCGGCGCGGCTCGCCCCGCCGCGCGCAGCGTCGCGTCCGACTGCGAACCGTAGAACTCCACGATCAGCCGCGCCGGATTGCTCTCCAGCGTCGCCGCGTAGTCCAGCACCCCGGCCACGTCAAACACGATGCGCACCACCCCGGCCTGATTCTGCGCCACCCGCACCGCCTTCACGAACTCTCCCGCCACGTGAATGTCCCGGTTGGCCACTTCCGTCGAAAGCCGCGCCGGCTGCAAATCGAAATACACGCGGTCCGGATTCTTGATCCGCGCCGAGGTATAAGCCACCTTGTCCTCGAGATCAATCACCACCCGCGTCGCCGTGTTCGTCGTCTTGGAAGAAATCTTCTTCAGCCGCGGTACGCCTCCGCTCGAAGGAACGGATTCGTCCCCTCCTCCCGCCGCGGCGTTCGTGTCTTTCGCGTTCTTTGCTTCCGCCGTCGCCCGCCCCGGCGCCTTCTCCACCAGCGCCATCTCCGCCAGTTCCTTTTTCACTTCCTCGCGCTGCTCCGACCTCCGGTAACGCTTCAAAAACTCCTCGTAGGTCTTCTTCGCCAGTGCCGCGTCATCCATCGGCCCTCGCTGCAGCCGCGCCGTTTTCAGCATGGCTTCCTGTCCGTAACGGCTGGTGGGGTATTCATGCAGCAGAAACTGGTAGGCGTCCACCGCCGCCTGGTAATAACGCTGCCCGAATCGCCCGCCCATCTCCGCGTTCAGCTCCGCCACCGCCATCAGCGCTTCATGCACTTCCGCCGCATGCGGCGTGATCAGATACACCCGCCGGTAAGCCGTCACCGCGCGCTTGTAATCCGCCAGCGTGCGCTCCCCGGGGGCCTTGGCCGCCAGCTCCTCGCGCTGCTTCTGCGCGCGCTCATACTGCGCCTGCGCGGCTTGCTTTCGCTCGTTTCGGGATTGTGCTTCGGAGGCGGGAAGAATGAGCAGGGAAGACAGGGCCGCCACAGCCAAAGCCGTGGTCGCCAAACGTACCAACCGATTTCCCCCCAGCACGCCAGACATCTTTTACCGTCCGCTTCTATTGATTCGTGAAGACGGTGCGTCCCTGGGCGTCGACCTCTCTGCGAATCGGCCGTGAACTGCTCCACGGACTCGCGAGCCGGCCTGAGCCAGGGCGAAAGTACTGATTCTGTACTTTCTGGACGTAGTCCCGGGTTTCCCGGAACGGGGGAACTCCTCCGTGGCGCGCCACGGCCCCCTCTCCCGCGTTGTACGCTGCCAGGGCCAGGTCCAGGTCTCCATTGTAGCGGTCCAGCAGGACCTTCAGATAACGGGCCCCCGCATCCACGTTCTGCCGCGGGTTAAATACGTCGCTTACACCGAATCGTTGTGCCGTCACCGGTAACAATTGCATCAGTCCCGCTGCTCCCTTTCGCGATACTGCCGTCGGGTTCCAACCGGACTCGGTCTGAATCACCGCTCTAAGCAATGCCTGATCTACGCGATGCCTGTCCGCGGCTTCCATTACGATGCGGTCCGCACCATCCCGGTCCAGATTGATGGGCAGGTGGGGAGTTGCGCTCACATTGGTTGTCGCGGGCGGGTTGATGGATTTCGGCGAGCTGTTTGCGGCTACCACTGGTTTCGGCTTGGGCGCATTGCTGTTGATAAACACTTTGCGTCCCTCCCCGTCCTTTACAACGGTAATTTGAGCTTGGGCGCCCTGGCTGCTTAGTACCAGGACTGCCAAACTCACCGCCGCCGCTATGCTCGTCCGTTTATCCATCTGACCTGGGGAAGGCTAGACGATTCGACTACCTTGACTCCATGGGAAATCGTGTCCGCTGCAGGAAGCTGTCTCCTGCCAGACACGTTCTGGCGCTGATTGATTATAGCAACTCTTCCAGGAGGGAGGGGAGCCCTTGCAAGGTACTTTTTAGGGCCGCTGTGTCCTTTGCGCCAGCCTCGGCCAGGTCCGGCCGCCCGCCCCCGCTGCCGCCCATCTGCTTGGCCAACTGCTGCACCAGCTTGCCGGCCTGGATGCGCCCGGTCAGGTCCTTCGTAACCCCTGCAATTAGAGCAACTTTGCCATCTTCCACGGTCGCCAGAACCACGATTCCAGACCCGATTTTCTGCCGCAAACTGTCCACCAGCTGCCGCAAAGCCTCCCGGCCCACGTTTTCCAGCTCCGCAACCACCACTTTGACCCCCTTGACCGTTTGGACACGTTCCACCAGCTCGTCCATCTGGCCCAGGGCCCCTTTGCGCTTTTGCGCCTCTAATTCCTTCTCCAAATGCCTCGAGGTCAGCGCCAGCTTTTCCACCGAAGCCAGCAGCGCCTCTTCGCCCACGTTCAGCTTGCCCGCCAGGCTGGCCACCAGCGCCGTGGCCTGCTGGTAGTGGCTCAGCGCTCCCATGCCGGAAACCGCCTCGATCCGCCGCACCCCCGCCGCCACCGACTGCTCGGCCACAATCTTGATCAGCCCGATCTCCCCGGCGCGGTGCACGTGCGTTCCGCCGCAAAGCTCCTTGCTGTAAAATCCGCGCGGCGAATGCGCATCGAGAATCGTCACCACGCGCACGTTTTTCTCCGGATATTTGTCCCCGAAAAACGCCAGCGCCCCCGAATTCAGCGCCTCTTCGATCGACGTCACCGCCGTTTCGATTTCCGCGTTGCGGCGAATCTCCTCGTTTACCTGCTCTTCGATGTCCCGCAGCTCCTCCGCCTCCACCGCCGCGAAATGCGAAAAATCGAATCGCAGCCGCTCCGGCGCGTTCAGCGAACCCGCCTGCTTCACGTGCGTTCCCAGAATGTTGCGCAGTGCCGCGTGAATCATGTGCGTCCCCGTGTGGTTGCGCTTGATCTGCTCCCGCCGCCCCGCATCCGCGATGACCGCCACGCGGTCGCCCGTCCGCAGCGTCTCCCGCGCCTTCACTTTGTGCGCAATCAATCCGGTAACCGGATAGTACGCGCCCTTCACTTCCGCCAGCAGCAGCGATTCCGAATTGTCGTAGAATCCGCCGAAGTCCGAAACCTGCCCGCCCGATTCCGCGTAAATCACTGTGCGGTCCAGAACGATTTCCGCTTCCTCGCCGGCCTTCAGTTCATTCACCAGCCCCTGCTTGGTGACGATGGCCTCGATGCGGCAGTCCCGCGTGTTCGTTCCCTGATAAAAATCCGGCTCCGTGCGATACGTCTCCGCCAGCTTGGCATACGCCGGATTCGCCGCTTCCTTGGCCCCGCCCTTCCACGACGCCCGCGCCCGTGTGCGCTCCTCGTTCATCGCGCGGTCAAATTCTATTTCGTCAAGTTCCATACCCCGATCACGAACAACGGTGGCGATGAAATCTCTGGGCAGCCCGTATGTTTCATAAATGCGATAGGCGTTTGAACCCGGGTATTTAACCGGTCTTTGGGCAGGCGGCGGCTCTTTCCCCGCCAAGATGGCTGTTGCTCGCGGAGTTGCTTCATTGAAGCTCGCTGCATTCATGTCCTTACGCAGGTCTTCTATCCCGGCTTGGCGTAGGTCGAATCTGGCCATCGTTTTATGGATGTCCGATTCTAATTGCGGAAGCCCGATAGAAATTGTGCGAGAGAACTGTTTTTCCTCTGCTAGTACAGTAGTCTTTACCCTCTGCAAGCTTTCTAAGAGTTCAGGATAGGCTTGCTGCATCGCTTGGACAACTGCTTCTACGGTTTTGTGTAGGAATGGATCCGTCTTGCCAAGAAGGCGCCCATGCCAGATAGCGCGACGGATGATCTTACGGAGGACATAACCGCGGCCTTCGTTTGAGGGCAGAACACCATCGGCAATGAGGAAAGTGGTCGCGCGAGCGTGATCGGCAATGACGCGCAGGGAAGCAGCTCCGCCCTTGCCAGCTTCGGATCGAATTTCTTGTTCGTAGTCCACGCCACAGATCTCGGCGGCTCGCCTCATCAGGGGAACAAAGAAATCGGTTTCGTAGTTGGAGATGACGCCTTGGAGGACGGCTGCGAGGCGCTCCAGTCCCATGCCCGTGTCAACGCACGGCTTGGGCAGCGGAGTCAGCGCCCCGCTGGCGTCACGGTTGAACTGCATGAAGACCAGGTTCCATATCTCCACGTAGCGCCCGCAATCGCAGCCGAATTCGCAATCCGTATGGCCATCGTCAGACGCAGCCGCCCCCATGTCGTAATGAATTTCGCTGCATGAGCCGCACGGACCTGTATCTCCCATGCTCCAGAAGAGTTCTTTGATTCCCGTAGCTCCCTCGAGAGGAACGATCCGTTCAGTTGGGGCGCCCACGGTCTTCCACGAATTCAGGGACAGGCTATCAAGGCCGACGTGAACGCCAGGTGCTATATCGGCTCCGCCAAAGACAGTGAAATACAGCTTGTCGACGGGAATATTGAACCATTGCGGAGAAGTTAGAAGTTCCCATGCCCAGGCGATGGCATCTTCTTTGTAGTAATCGCCGAACGAAAAATTTCCCAGCATTTCGAAAAACGTGTGGTGCCGCTTGGTGAAGCCCACATTTTCCAGGTCGTTGTGTTTGCCCCCGGCCCGCACGCACTTCTGCGACGTCGTGGCCCGCTTGTAGTCGCGCTGCTCCGCCCCCAGGAAAACATCCTTAAACTGATTCATCCCCGCGTTTGTAAACAGCAGCGTGGCGTCGCCCATGGGCACCAGCGAAGAACTGCGCACCCGCCGGTGTCCCTTGCTTTCGAAATATTGTAAAAACTTCTCGCGTATCTCGTTGCCCGTCACGGAATCCTCTTTCCCAATCTGTCCACGATGCATTATGGCAGAGCCGCCAGAGCCCCCGCAATCGCCCCGCAATTGCCTCCCCATAAAGTCTATCTTGTCATCCCGAGCGAAGCGAGGGATCTGCTTTTTTCGTATGACCAGCCCGGTTCCCGGCTTTTCTGTGCGGACTTAGGTCACAGCCTGGAATGCAGCGGAAAGCTAGTCTTTCTCCGTGAGCCGCGCATGCGCATGAAAAGCCCGCGCGCCGGGGAGACGAACATGGTCACCGCAATCGGCAGCCCCACCAGCAAGCCGCAGTGGCTCGACGCCGGCACCCAATCCCTCATGGACCGCACCATCGCCCGCGAAAAAGCCCTCTCCGCGCTCCTGCTCACCTACATCCTCACCGGGCTGGCCTTCATGCTTCTGCCCGGAACTTTTCTCGGCGTCTGGAACCTCATCTCCATCAGCAAACTGCAGGCCGCGCAGTCCGTCGCCCCTGGCTGGATTCAGGCTCACGGACACGCGCAAATCTTCGGCTGGGTGGCTACCTTCATCCTGGGCATCGGCTTCTATTCCATTCCCAAGCTGCGCAAAATGCAGCCCATTGCCCTCTGGCGCGCCTGGGCCTGCTGGGCTATGTGGACCGCGGGCGCCCTGCTCCGCTGGGGCGTGGTCATCCTTCCCTGGCATTGGCGCGCGCTTCTCCCGTTTTCCGCCGTGCTCGAACTGGCCGCCTTCGCCCTGTTTTTCCTCACCATCGGCCCCGCGCACGCGACCCTCAAAAACGAAAAAATGGCCTGGGACACCTGGGTGTACGTGGTCATCGCCGGCACCACCGGTCTGCTGCTCACGCTCATCCTCCAGACGCTGGAATCTTTTTCGCTCGCGCTGTACGGCTCCTCTCCCGCCTTCCCGCATCTCTTCGACCAGCGCTATCTCGTCGTCGCCGCCTGGGGTTTCCTCGTTCCCATGGTCTGGGGCTTCAGCGCCCGCTGGGTCACCGTGTTCCTCGGTCTGCGTCCGCTGCGCCCCCGCCTGCTCCTTCTGGCGCTGGCCCTCAATTCCGCGGGCGTCCTCGCCGCGCTGTTCGGTTTCTTCGCGCTGGCCTCTTACGCTCTTCTCGCCGGCGCCCTCTGCGCGGGCGCCGCTCTGCGCATTTTCGAAACCTCCGCAAAATTGCCCAAGGTCGCCGGCGTGCATCCCAGCTTTCCCTATTTCGTTCGCGGCGCCTACCTCTGGCTGCTCATTTCCGCCATGCTGGCCGTTTGGGCCTCGCGCAATCTCCTGGCCAGCGCCGGAATCCTGGGCGCTTCGCGCCATGCCCTCACGGTCGGCTTCGTCGCCGCCATGATCTTCAGCGTGGGCCAGCGAATTCTCCCGTCCTTCTGCGGCATGCATATCTTGGCCAGCCCGCGCCTGATGTTCGCCACGCTGGCCCTGCTGATGACCGGCTGCGTTCTACGCGTCGGCTCGGAAATCCTGGCCTACCAGAATTTCGCCGCTTGGGCCTGGAACCTCCTGCCCGTTTCCGCCATCATTGAATTGACCGCCGTCACTCTCTTCACCATCAGCCTGGTCTGGACGTTCCTCCGCCCGCCGGCCGTCATGCCCAGCCCGCTGACTCAATTTGTGGAATAATTCCGTCGCCCCGCGGCAGCCGTCGTGCTCGTAGGGGCACGGCAAGCCGTGCCCCTACGCTGTCCATCTCAAAAATGCACGCCTAAGCGGACTCTTCTGAACTGTCCGATATCTCCGGAACTTCCTCCCGCGTCATCGCCCGAATCTCCCGTCGGATAATCTCCGATGGAAAACCTAAGCGCAGCAGGCTGCCGTAAAGCGAAGCAATCTTCCTTTGATCAATCACCCCGCCCAGCGCCTTCAGCTTGCGCTCGATGCGCTTGCGCACCAGCGCGGTCTCATCCTCCGGCGTGCCCGCCGCCTCTAGCGCCGCCTCGATGTGCCGGTCCGGCACGCCCCGCGTGCGCAGGTCCCGCGCAATTCGAAACTTCCCCTGCCGCCGGATCTGGATTCTCTGCCGCGTGAACTGCTGCGCGTACTTGGCATCGTCCAGCAAATTCTGCCGCTTCAGCCGCTCCAGTACGCTCTTCACCATCTCCTTGCTCGCCGCCCGCCGCTCCAGCGACTTCCTCATTTCATGCACGGAATGCGCCCGGCGCATCAGCGCGCGAATCGCTGCATCGTAGAGTTCCGTTTCGCTTTCCAGTTTGCGGAGAGGTCTCACGCAGGAAGCATAGTGCGTGGCCGGAAGGGAATCAAGCGAAGCAAAAACCGATTGGCATCAGTAAAAAACAGGGCGGCAAGGGAACTCTCCCTCGCTGCCCTGTTGAATCACGAATTGCCGGTTGTAAGCCTACCGCTTCGGCGCGGACGTGCGTTCGAAATCCGCCATCTGCTTTTCCATCTCTTCGCGCGCCGTGTCCGCGCTCGAGCGAATCCCTTGCAGCCGCAGCTTGAATTCGTCGGGGTTGGTCGAACGCGTCAGCGCTTCTTCCATGGTGATCAGTTTCTGCGAATAGAGGTCGAAGAGCGACTGGTCGAACGTCTGCATGCCGTACTGGCTGGTCCCCGCGGCGATGGCGTCATGAATCATGCGCGTCTTGTCCGGGTTGATGATGCAATCCTTGATGTACGCCGTGGCGATCATCACTTCCACCGCCGGCACGCGGCCCTTCTCGTCGGCGCGCCGCACCAGCCGCTGGCTGACCACGGCCTTCAGCGTCGAGGCCAGCTGCAAACGAATCTGTTTCTGCTCCGGAGGCGGAAAAACAGCGATGATGCGCTGAATCGTTTCCGTGGCGTCGAGAGTGTGCAGGGTCGAGAAAACCATGTGCCCGGTTTCCGCCGCCAGCAGCGCCGTCGAAATCGTTTCCAGGTCGCGCATTTCGCCGACCAGAATCACGTCCGGGTCCTGGCGCAGGGCGGCGCGCAAGGCCGTCGAAAAATTCGCCGTGTCCACTTCCACTTCGCGCTGGTTGATGAAGCTGCGCTTGTCCCGGTGCAGGAATTCGATGGGGTCTTCGACGGTGATGATGTGGTCCGCGCGCGTGGCGTTGATGCGGTCGATCATCGAAGCCAGCGTGGTGGATTTGCCCGACCCGGTCGTTCCCGTCACCAGCACCAGCCCGCGCTGCTCTTCGCAAATTTTGTTGATGACCGACGGCAGATCCAGTTCTTCCGCCGTTCGAATCTTCGTGGGAATTACGCGCAGCACCATGCCCACGTTGCCGCGCTGCTGAAATACGTTCACGCGAAATCGCCCCAGCCCGGCCACGCCGTAGGCCATGTCCAATTCGGCCGTTTCCTTGAATTTCTGCTTCTGCCGGTTGGTCATCATGCTGAACGCCATGGACAGCATCTCTTCCGGCGAAATCCGCGGCACATCCGTCATGGGCGTCAGCTGCCCGTCCACGCGCAAATAGGGGTGGTTGCCCACTTTCAGGTGCAAGTCGGAAGATCTGTTTTCCACTGCGCGTCGCAGCAGATCGTCAACGCTGAGCGCCATTTTTCGATTATCCCCGTATGGACGGCGTAGGGCCGGTCCGCTTGCAAACGTAGCATCCGCCCGCCATGCGGGCAAGCATTGTGCGGAGGGGCGTTGCCAGCCAGTTACCTGTACGTTTTGACGTTCGAATCGAGGTTAGTCTTTTTTCAGGAAGAGCGAATCGTAGACCAGGCCGGCGGCGAATCCGCCCGCGAGAGGCCCCAGCCAGTAGACGCCCTGATTGGCCCAGTGGTGCGAGGCCAGCGCGGGGCCGAAAAAACGCGCGGGATTGAGCGCCGCGCCGGTGAGCGGCCAGGCCACCAGCGTGCCCACGGCGGCGGCGAAGCCCACGCCGAGGCCGGCAATTTTTCCGCCGGCGGCTTTTTCGTCCACGGTGGCGGCGAAAACCGCCAGCACCAGAAAGAACGTCACGATCGCTTCCAGAAGAATGCCATTCCACATGGGCAAATCCCGCGCGAGATCGGGCGTGCCCAGGGCCACGGCCCGCCAGGCGTCTTCCGGGATCAGCGACTTGAGCAGGAAGGCTGCGGAAGCGGCGCCGCCGAGCTGCGCCAGCCAGTAGAGAACGGTGTCGAGGGTGTTGAAGCGCTTGATGACCCACAGGCCGGTGGTCACGGCGGGATTGAAGTGTCCGCCGGACACGTGGCCGAGCGTGGAAACCAGCAGGGCGTAGGAGAGGCCGGCGGCGAGGGCGATTCCCAGCAGGCCGGGATTGCCGGCGCCGTGCAGGAAATGGTCCATGCAGATGGCGCCGGCCCCGAAGAAGACCAGCGCGAACGTGCCGATGAATTCGGCGGAGAGCTTCTGCGGCGTGCTGTACACGGGCATTTTCTCCTTTGTGTTTAGCGCGCCGCGGCCACGGGGGCTCCGCAGGGCGTCAGCCACTTGTGGCGGTCGGGCTTGCTGCCGCTGGTGAGCGCGAGGAATTCATCCTGAATCCGCTTGGTGATGTCGCCGGCGCGGCCCTTGCCCACTTGAATTTTATCCACGGTGCGGATGGGCGTGACTTCGACGGCGGTTCCGCAGAAGAACGCTTCGTCCACGATGTAGAGCAGTTCGCGGGGGATGAGCTGTTCTTTCACGGGAATGCCCAAATCCTCGCAGAGGGTCAGAACGGCGTCGCGGGTGATGCCGGGAAGAACGCTGGCGCCCAGCGGCGGAGTATAGAGAGTGCCGTTCTGCACGACGAAGACGTTCATGCCCGAGCCTTCGCTGACGTAGCCGGAGGCGTCCAGCGCGATGCCTTCCGTATATCCGTTGAGCACCGCTTCCATTTTGATGAGCTGCGAATTCATATAGTTGGCCGCGGCCTTGGACATGGCGGGCAGAGTGTTGGGAGCGATGCGCGTCCAGGAACTGACGCAGACGTCCACGCCCTTTTCGAGAGCTTCGGGGCCGAGGTAGGCGCCCCAGCTCCAGCAGGCCATGTAACATTCCACCGGAGAACTGAGCGGGTTGACGCCGACTTCGCCGTAGCCGCGCATGGCCATGGGCTTGACGTAGCAGGATTTCATTTTGTTCATGGGCACGAGTTCGACGGCGACTTTGCCGAACTGTTCGGCGGTGTAGGGCAGCTCCATGCGGTAAATCTTGGCGGAGTTGACCAGGCGCTGCATGTGTTCCTGCATGCGGAAGATGGCCGGGCCCTGCTTGGTCTCGTAGCAGCGGATGCCTTCGAAGACCGCCGAGCCGTAGCTGACCACGTGGGAAAGGACGTGCAGTTGCGCGTCATCCCAGTTGATGAATTTTCCGTTGTGCCAGATTTTTTCCGTCTTCTGTATGGGCATTACCGCTCTCCTGGGCGAAATCTATTGGTGCTCCCTCGCGGGGACTTGCAATCCTACTCTATCGGCAGAATACGGCAGCGGCATGAGAGCGTCAATGCGCCGGAAGTACCAGTGCCGGGAAAATCGCTGCCAAATTGGCGTGGTTTCGTTCATCGGGGGGCCTGCTGCGCGGGAACGGGCTGAGGCGCGGGCTGCTGGGGTGGGTTCGCCGGTTGGGAATCCTCCGCCGCGGTGGCCATGCGGTAGATGGAACTGGACTGGGTCTGTACATGACCGTATCTGTTTTCCCAAGCGCCCAGAATCAGGAAGGGCAATATGGTGGCCAAGGCCCACAGCTTGGCTTTGCGTGGAATGGTCTCCTCGGGTTCCCAGCGAAAAATTTGCGTGGAGAGAAAGAAGGCCAGGAGGGCCCAGGCAGCGAGGGCGGAAAACTCGATCCAGAGCTTCTCGGGCTGGAGGCCGAGAAGGAGGGCGCGCTGCAGGCCGGTGACGAGATAGGTGGAGGGGAGAAAAACGATGAAGCGTTTGGCGATGGCGGGAAGCAGGGGCATGGGAATGATGGGAGCGAGGAGGGCAAACCAGATGATCTGGGAGATGATCTGGGTTTCCTGAACGGAATTGGTGACGCTGGCGACGACCAGTCCGAGAGCGGCAAAGGCGAACAAAGCGATGATGACCAGGAGTGCAAAGGAGAAAAGATTGCCGAGATTCCTGACATGATAAAGCCATCGGGCAAGGACAACTTCGAGGATGACGGTGGGAATGGTGAGGACGAAGTTGGCGAGGATGGTGGAGGCAAGGATGTCGGAGGCGGAGACGGGGGCGAGGCGAAAGCGGCGGAGGATGCCCTGCTCGCGGTAGGTGACGAGGTTGATGCTAAGGCCCCAGAAGCTGCCCATGACGGTCATGCTGACGATGGGGGCCATCCAGTAAGCGACGGCGAGAGGCTGGCCCTTGGCGACAAAGCCGGCAAAGAAGAAGAACATGCCGAGAGGCATGAGCAAGGTGAAAAAAATGAAGACCTTGTTGCGGGTGGTGATGAGAATGCGGTTCAGGCCCAGAGAGAATGCGTGTCTCAATCTCGCAACCTCCTTCCGGTGAATTCGATAAAGACGTCCTCGAGGGAGGGCGTGGAGATTTCCAGATGGAGGAGTTCGTTGCCTTCGGACTCCAGGTGTTTGACGAGGGCGACGATAGTTTGCGAGGCCTTGCGGCAGTGCAGAATGAAGGCGTCGTCGAGGGCGTGGCAATCGGTGACGCCGTCCAGGGACTTGAGAGTGCCGAGGGGAGAAGGTTTGGCGAGGCGGACCTCGATGCGCGTGGTGTCCCCGGAGCGCTGTTTGAGTTCGCGGGGAGTGCCTTCGGCGATGACCTTGCCGTGATCCACGATGGCGACGCGGTCGCAAAGGCGCTCGGCCTCCTCGATGTAATGGGTGGTCAAGAGGATGGTCTTTTTTTCGCGGCGCAGTTCCTCGATGACGTCATAGATTTCGCGGCGGACTTGAGGGTCGAGGCCGGCGGTGGGTTCGTCGAAGAAGAGGACGCGGGGGTCGTTGACGAGGGCCATGGCCAGGGCGAGGCGCTGTTTTTGGCCGCCGGAGAGCTGGCTATAGAAGGCGTTGCGCTTTTCTTCCAGGCCGAAGCGTTTGAGCAGTTCTTCGGGATCGCGGCGGCGCTCGTAAAAACCGGCAAAAAGCTTGAGCGCCTCAAAGACGCGCATTTTGTCGGGGAGGGCGGTGGCTTGCAGCGTGGCGCCGATTTCGCGCTTCAGTTTTTCCGGGTCGCGCTGCGGGTCCAGGCCGCAGACGGAGACGCGGCCGCTGTCCAAGCGGCGCAGACCTTCCAGAATTTCAATGGTGCTGGTTTTTCCGGCGCCGTTGGGGCCGAGCAGGCCGAAGACTTCGCCTTCTTCGACGGCGAAACTGACGCCGCGGATGGCTTCGACGTCGCCGTAGCTCTTGGTGAGGTTTTCGACTTGGAGGATGGGGTTGGGCATGAGGGGAGTGATGGGGCGGCGGCTCCGTTCGGGAAGTGAATGTATAGCATACCGCAGAACGGGGTTGGGGCCGTCATTGGGGATGAGGGGAGGGGGGAGAGCCTTCGCTCCCGTTGGTCGCTGGTGGGACGCTACAGGATGGGTGGGCTTGTTGGATCGGGTGAGGTCCTTCATCGGGTATCTGGTTAACAATAAGACCCCCACCCCCGGTGTTTTTTTGTAAGTATTGATTCTGCGGGGTTTTAAGTGCTTTGTTTTGGAAGTGCAGATGATAAAGGGGTTACAGGCGTGTTTTTTGGAAGTGCAGAATCCACAGGGGTTAGGGGAGTTTTGGTTCGAGCCGAGAGGATTTTGAAGGGGAATTGGGTGGGGCCACTGGGGCGATCGGGTTCGCCGCATTTCAGTTTGAGATGTTACCTTAAAAGTACATAACTGTCAATCGGTAATTTTATTAGAAGGGGGCAGGCCGAATCGTAGTATCTGGCGCGATAGTACAATTGTTCGTTTGCGGATAAGTTGGACATGAGGTTGACTCTAAATCCCCACACGCAAACCCGGCGTGTGGGCCACCCAAATTCTTCTTTCTGCTTCAAGCCCTGGCCGCCTGCCGTCCACTTTCTATTGCATCCACTGGCAATCGGGTTTAGCCTGAACGCATGGCCAAAGCCAAGGAATTCGATTTCGAGAAGCCGGCTCCTCTCCTTGAAGAGGAAGACGAGGCGACCCTCGCCGCCATCGATGAAGGCATCCGCGATGCCAAGGCCGGCCGAACGACTCCGATGGAAGAAGTCCGCAAACTCCTGCCGCAATGGATTACCGCCTCCTCTTCACGCAAAGGGCGCTGAACGACCTCGCCGAGATCATCGGGCACATTGCCGAAGACGACGATGACGCCGCTTCTCGTTTTGGCAATACCTTGCCCGACCACGTGGACTTGCTGACGCGCTTTCCCCGGATGGGAAACACAATCCGGAAACGGGCGCGTGTGCGAAAATTATTGCACAGTCCGATTCTGGTCTATTACCAGATACGGGAAGAGCAGCACGTCGTGGAATTGCTGCACTTTCGGCATGGATCACGAAAATCGCCGACATTCTAAAATCACAATTGGTTTGATTCTGGCCCAGAGCCTGATTTCTGAACCCCGCTGATGATTCTCCGGGTTCCTTCTCCGTTATACCCAGCTTATTCCATCTTCCCCAATTTCACTCGTGCCAGAGGGCGCTTGCGGGCGGAATTGCGCGGTGGAGTCCACAGATGGCCCTTGAGGTCCACGCGGGATTCGACGAGGGTGACGCCTTCGGTTTCGAGGAGTTTGCGCTGGAGGCTGGCGTAGGGTTCGCGGATTAACAGGCGGCCGCGTTCGCCGACGACGCGATGCCAGGGGATGCCGCGGCCCTGGGGAGTGGCGGCCATGGCCCGGCCCGCGGAGCGAGCGCCACCGGGGAGGCGCAGAAGTTTAGCGACGGCGCCATAGGTAAGAACCCTGCCGCGGGGGATTTGTTGCACGAGTTTGTAAACGGGTTCCCAAGTCATGGCGAATTAGCCGGCTCTCATTGCGAAAACGTAATGCTAGGCTGTGTGGCATTTGTAGGCAAGAAAAATCGGCGAGAGAAAAAATTGCGGGACGGGTTTAATGCAGCAGGCCGCCGCGGACGATAAGGAAGTTGAAGCCTGGGCGGCGTGGAAAGAGATGGTAATGAGGACAGGCAAAGGACAGGTAACTGGTTTGAGGCAGCGCGGCGCGGTTGGGCGCTTCGTACCATTTACGGGCGCATCTCACCATTCATACACTGGAGCCAGTCGCAGGCTCCGGGCAGTCCGTTCGCAGTTACGGGTTTGTTAGGAGGAACGATGAGCGCGCAAATCATGCAACTCGATCCGGGCATTCGCAGCCACGAGACGATGGATTTTGAAGCGTCGCTGCGGGAGAAGATCGTCGGGCAGGATGAAGGAGTGCAGGCGCTGGTGGACCTGTACCAGGTGTTCTGCGCGGGATTGAACTCGCCGGGGCGTCCGGTGGGGAACCTGCTGTTTTTGGGACCGACGGGGTCGGGAAAGACGCGGATCGTGGAAGCGGCGGCGGAGATTCTGTTTGGGGACCCGCGCGCGGTGATTAAGGTGGACTGCGCGGAGTTTCAGCATTCGCACGAGATTGCCAAGTTGATTGGTTCGCCTCCGGGGTATTTGGGACACCGCGAGACGCATCCTTTGATTACACAGGAAGCGCTGGGGCAGCATCACACGGAGAAGCTGAAGCTGAGCTTTTTGCTGTTTGATGAGATCGAGAAGGCGTCGGATTCGCTGTGGCAATTGCTGCTGGGGATTTTGGATAAGGCCACGCTGACGCTGGGGGACAACCGGCGGGTGGACCTGTCGCAGACGGTGATTTTTCTAACTTCGAATTTGGGAGGCGGAGAGATTACGGAGCTGATGGCGGGAGGATACGGGTTCATTCAGGCGGAAGACAAAGCGAAGACTGGATTGAACGAGAAGGTGGAACGGACGGCGGTGGAAGCGGCGCGGAGGAAGTTTTCGCCGGAGTTCATGAACCGCCTGGATAAGATCGTGGTGTTTCATCCGCTGCAGCGGGAGCAGCTCGAGGATGTGCTGGAGATCGAGCTGGGACAGGTGCAGCAGCGGGTGCTGGAGACGGCCAAGGGGCAGTTTCTGTTCCGGGTGACGGGTGCGGGACGGGAGTTTTTGCTAGAGGAAGGGACGGACCAGCGGTACGGGGCACGGCATTTGAAGAGGGCGATAGAGCGGCACGTGGTCTACCCGCTGGCGAATCTGCTGGCGACGGAGCAGGTGCGCGGGGGGGATTTGGTGTCGATTGACCGCGCGCCGGGCAGCAAGAACCTGATCTTTGTGCGGGAGAGCGAAGGGGCGGTGGTGGGCGTCAAGAGGGCGCCTGAGCTGCTTCCCGACGAGGCGGGAGTGGGTGCTTCCGGCGGCCGGCCGGTAGCGGCTCCGGCGGAGGTGGTGGTGGCCGAGCAGCCCGCAGCTTCGCCGGCGGAGGTGGCGCGGCCGACGGCGGCGCCGCAGGGGCATCGGCGGCAGAGGTAGTCGCAGAGTGAGACAGGGCGAGACAGCGCCCTTTAGCGGTAAAAGCTGTGGGTGTGGGGCAGCGCGATGGAATAGGGGCACTGGGTTGCGGTAGTGCGGCCTGGTGTTCGCTTCAGAAGTATTCTTATTTGCAATATATTGAATCTGCGGTACTTACTCAACATTTATGCTTTCTGGAAGAAATCCCAGCCAGGGCTGGGAGTCTGTTTACCCGCTTGTATTCCAAGGATTGAGTACGTGAGCAAGGGAGGGTGAGGTGTTTCATCCGCTCTCATTTTGCACTGGGATGAAACAGTTTCTCATGTGGTGAGACGGTTTGTAAAATAGCAAGTTTTGCATCCTCAACATTATGCGGCTTTTAGCGGGACTGTAAGTTCTAGTACCGTTTGGCACGCGCCATGCTCTCTTCTTAGGCCAGAGTCGCTCGAAGGCCCTTGGGGGGCAGGAAACAGAGCGAATCTTAAGGAAGGCAAAGACATGAGAGCCGCCGTAAAGCAACAGCTGGACCCCAGCATCCGCAGTCATGAGACACGGGATTTCGAAAGCGCGCTGCGGGAGAAGATTGTCGGGCAGGACGAGGGAGTGCAGGCGCTGGTGGACCTGTACCAGGTGTTCTGCGCGGGATTGAATTCGCCGGGGCGACCGGTGGGCAACCTGCTGTTCCTGGGTCCGACGGGTTCGGGGAAGACGAGGATTGTGGAAGCGGCGGCGGAGATCTTGTTTGGGGACCCGCGCGCGGTGATTAAGGTGGACTGCGCGGAGTTTCAGCATTCGCACGAGATTGCCAAATTGATTGGTTCGCCTCCGGGGTATCTGGGGCACCGCGAGACGCATCCTTTGATTACGCAGGAAGCGCTGGGGCAGCATCACACGGAGAAACTGAAGCTGAGCTTTTTGCTTTTTGACGAGATCGAGAAGGCGTCGGATTCGCTGTGGCAGTTGCTGCTGGGGATTTTGGATAAGGCCACGCTGACGCTGGGGGACAACCGGCGGGTGGACCTGTCGCAGACGGTGATTTTTCTAACTTCGAATTTGGGAGGCGGAGAGATTACGGAGCTGATGGCGGGAGGATACGGGTTCATTCAGGCGGAAGACAAAGCGAAGACTGGATTGAACGAGAAGGTGGAACGGACGGCGGTGGAAGCGGCGCGGAGGAAGTTTTCGCCGGAGTTCATGAACCGCCTGGATAAGATCGTGGTGTTTCATCCGCTGCAGCGGGAGCAGCTCGAGGATGTGCTGGAGATCGAGCTGGGACAGGTGCAGCAGCGGGTGCTGGAGACGGCCAAGGGGCAGTTTCTGTTCCGGGTGACGGGTGCGGGAAGGGAATTCTTGCTGGAGGAAGGGACGGACCAGCGGTACGGGGCGCGGCATTTGAAGAGGGCGATAGAGCGGCACGTGGTCTATCCGCTGGCGAATCTGCTGGCGACGGAGCAGGTGCATTGCGGCGACCTGGTGTGCATTGACCGGGACAAGCGCAACAAGCAGCTCTCATTTTCGCGCGAAGGGGAGAACCTGGTTCTACCGCCGCGCAAGGTGGAGACGCTGGCGATGCCGCAGGCTTCGCAGGCGCGCACGGGGAAGAGCGTTGAGGCTCCGCACGGAGTGCAGGCGCCGGAACCGGCGCCGCGGATGGTGCGCTAAACACTTCACTCCCACAAAGGGAAATTCTTTCAATCTGACGCCCGGGTGCCTGCATGGCATCCGGGCTTTTTCTTATTGCGGTTCCTCGTTGCCGTGCGGAGGCAGGCGGAGATGTCCGCCTGGAGAACCTTTGAGCAGGAATGCTCATCCAAGAAAAGAGGGGGTAAGATTACATTTGCGGCGGTTGGGGGAGGTTTGTTTTGGGAGGCGATATGTTTGCAGGGGAGAAGGAACGGAGAAACGGGGGGCTGGTTTCGGGCGCCGCGTGGAGAGCCGTGGCGGCCGTGGGGGTTCTCTTTTTTCTGATGGCCGCGAGCGCGGCGGCGCAGCGGACGAAGTATAAGCCGGGGTGGAATATTTTTTCGCCGCAGCAGGATGTGCAATTGGGGCTGAAGGCGTCGGAGGATGCGCGGAAGAAACTGGTCATGTGCGGCGAGCCCAGGTTGGACGCCTATCTGACGCAGGTGGGCAAGCGGCTGGCGGCCAGGACGCCGACGAACGGCGTGGACTATCCTTTCGAATTTCACTGCGTGAACGACAAAGCCATCAACGCGTTCGCGTTGCCGGGCGGCTACGTGTTCGTGAACCGCGGGACGATCGAGGCGGCGCGCAATGAGGCGCAACTGGCGGCGGTGATGGCGCATGAGCTTTCGCATGTGGCGCTGCGCCACGGAACCAGCCAGGCCAGCAAGGCCACCGCGGCGCAGTTGCCGATTGCCATTCTCGGCGGGCTGATGGGCGAAAGCGCTTCCGGGGCGCTGCTGACGCAGTTGAGCGCGTTCACCGCCGGGTCGGTGCTGCTGAAGTATTCGCGCACGGCGGAGTCGCAGGCCGACGTGATGGGGACGCAGATCTTATACGATGCCGGATACGACCCGCGGGCCATGGCCCAGTTTTTCGAAACGCTGGAGGCGGAGAGCAAGGGGCGCTCGACGCCGGAGTTTTTCTCCGACCATCCCAATCCGGAAAATCGCGTGCAGCGGGTGAATGAGGAAATTTCCCGGCTGGGTCCGCCGCTGCGTTCCCCGCGGCTCGATACGCCGGAATTCCAGGCCGCGAAGAAATTGGCGGGCGCGCTGCCGGTGATCAAGGCCAAGCCGGGCGAGCCCACCGCACCGGGCAAACCGCCAGCCCCGTCCGTGAGATACGTTTCCTATCAGGGCAGCGCATTGGGAATGCAGCATCCGGACAACTGGAAGAAATATGGAGAGGGCAGCGCCATTTCGCTGGCGCCGGAAGGCGGAATGGTTCGCGACCGCAACGGGCAGGAGGCGCTGGCCTACGGCATGATCGTCAATCAGGCCGATGCGCACGGAGATCCCGGCGCGCGCGACGCGCTGGAAGTTTCCACCGAGCATCTGATTGATGAACTGCAGCATTCCAATCCGGGCATGCGCATTACGCGGCCCTCGCAGCACATCCGCGTCAATGGAGAGCGCGCGCTTTCCACGTATTTGAGTAACGATTCGCCGGCGGGCGGACAGGAGAAGGACTGGATCGTGACCGTGCTTCGGCCGGAGGGCTTGCTGTATTTTGTCTGCGTGGCGCCGGAAGGGGATTTTCCGGGCTACGAAAGCACCTTCGAGGGCATTCTGAGTTCGGTGCGCTTCACGCGCTGAACACTAAAGCGGTTTCCAGCGCAGCACGGGTTTTCTCGCCGCGCCTACTTCGTCGAGGCGCCGGATACGGGTGGTGTGCGGAGCGGTTTTCACCAACTCTGGATTGGCGGCGGCTTCTTCGGCGATGGAGCGCATGGCGTCGATGAAGAGGTCGCACTCTTCCTTGGACTCCGATTCGGTAGGCTCAATCATCATGGCGCCGGGGACGATGAGGGGGAAGGCCGTGGTGTAAGGATGGAAGCCGTAGTCGATGAGGCGCTTGGCGATGTCCATGGTGCTGACGCCGTTCTTTTTTTGCCTGGCGTCGCTGAAGACGACTTCGTGCATGGAGGGCAGGGAATAGGGGAGATCGAAGACGCCTTCGAGATGTTTGCGGATGTAATTGGCGTTGACCACGGCGTCTTCGGTGGCCTGGCGGATGCCGGGGCCGTAGGCGAGGATGTAGGCAAGGGCGCGGACGAGGACGCCGAAATTGCCGGTGAAGGCGCGAACGCGGCCGATGGAGTCCTTGCGGTGGGCGTCGAGGGCCAGGGTTCCATTCTCTTTTTCCACCAGCACGGGGACGGGAAGAAAGGGTTCGAGGAGTTTTTTTACGGCGACCGGGCCGGCGCCGGGGCCGCCGCCGCCGTGCGGGGTGGAAAAAGTTTTGTGCAGGTTGAGGTGCATGACGTCCACGCCGAGATCGCCGGGGCGGGTGACGCCGGCGAGGGCGTTCATGTTGGCGCCGTCCATATAGAGGAGGGCGCCCTGGGCGTGGAGGATTTCGGCGATTTCGGGGATGTTCTGTTCGAAGATGCCGAGCGTGGAGGGATTGGTGAGCATGAGGGCGGCGACGTCGGGGGTGACCTGCTCGCGCAGGCGGGCGATGTCAATCTGGCCCTGGGCTTCGGATTTGATGTTTTCCACTTCGTAGCCGGCGATGATGGCGGTGGCGGGATTGGTGCCGTGGGCGGAATCGGGAATTAAAACTTTTTTGCGGGCATTGCCCTGCTTTTCGAGATAGGCGCGGATGAGCAGGAGGCCGGTCATTTCGCCGTGGGCGCCGGCGGCGGGCTGGAGGGTGATGGCGTCCATGCCGGTGATTTCCAGGAGGCATTTTTCGAGGAGGCGGAGAATTTTGAGGCAGCCCTGGGAAAGGGCTTGGGGTTGAGCGGGGTGTTCGGTGGCGATGCCGTCGAGGCGGGCGACGAATTCGTTTACGCGGGGATTGTACTTCATGGTGCAGGAGCCCAGCGGGTACATACCCAGGTCAATCGCGAAGTTCCATGTGGAGAGGCGGGTAAAATGGCGCAGGACTTCGATTTCGCTGACTTCGGGGAAATTTTCAACGCCCTGCGCGCGGTGCTGCGCGCCGAGAAGTTTGGTGGCGTCGGCGGCGGGGACGTCGAGCGGGGGGAGTTCGAAACCACGCTTGCCGGGAGAGGATTTTTCGAAAATCAGGCCCTCTTCCTGGGTGGTGTGGCGGGAGGCTTTTTTTATTTTGTGGCTCAAGGCATTGTCCTTCATACCGGGCGCTCGAGGGCGCGGCGCAGGGCGGCAGCGAGGCGCTCGATTTCCGCGCGGGGGGTGGTTTCGGTGACGCAGACGACGGCCTGCATGGTGAGTTCGGGATAGTCCGTGCCGAGAACGAAGGGGCCGATGATTTTTTCGCGGAGGAGGTCGGCGTTGAGCATGCGGGCGGAGCGCGGGAACTTTATGGTGAATTCGTTGAAGAAGGGGGCGGAGAAGGAGCGGGTGACGCCGGGAATTTTTTCGAGTTCGGCGAGGGCGAATTGGGCCTTGGAGAAATTGTGCTGGGCGGTTTCGCGCAAGCCTTCCTTGCCGAGCAGGCAGAGGTGGACGGTGGCGGCGAGGGCGCAGAGGGCCTGATTGGTGCAGATGTTGGAGGTGGCCTTCTCGCGGCGGATGTGCTGCTCGCGGGTGGCCAGAGTGAGGACGAAACCGCGGCGGCCTTCGGTGTCGGAGGTTTGACCGGCGAGGCGGCCAGGCATTTGGCGAAGAACTTTTTCCTTGGCGGCCAGGACACCGACGAAGGGCCCGCCGTAGCTGGGTGGCAGGCCGAAGCTCTGGCCTTCGAGGGCAACGATATCGGCTTCGGCGGGGGGGCGGACGAGGCCCAGGGAGAGCGCTTCGGCGACGACGGCGACGAGCAGCGCGCCTTTGGATTGCACCGTGGGAGCGTGGGCGGCCAGGGGTTCAATGCAGCCAAAGAAATTGGGGGATTGCACGACGACGGCGCAGACGTCGTCTTTTAATGCCGCGTTCAGCGCGGAGGCATCCAGCGTTCCGTCTTGGGCGTAGGAGATTTCCTCGACGGTGAGGCCGCAGTTTTTGGCGTAGGTTTTCAACACTTGGCGGTATTCGGGATGCAGCGAGCGGGCCATGAGGACGCGGCGGCGTCCGGTGATGCGCTCGGCCATGAGCACGGCTTCGGTGGTGGCGGTGGAGCCGTCGTACATGGAAGCGTTGGCCACGTCCTGACCGGTGAGCTGGCACATGAGGGTCTGAAATTCGAAAATGGCCTGCAACGTGCCCTGAGAGATTTCCGCCTGATAGGGCGTATAGGAGGTAAGAAATTCGCCGCGCTGGAGAATGACGTCGGTAACGACCGAGCGGAGGTGCTGGTAAACGCCGGCGCCGAGAAAACTAGTGTAACCGAGGGAATTTTCCGCGGCGCGTTCCTTGAAGTAGGCGATGATTTCGGCTTCGGACATGGCCGGGGGCAGGGCCAGAGCCTCGCGCAGGCGGAATTTTTCGGGGATGCCGCGGAAGAGTTCGTCCACGGACTTTACGCCGATGGCCGCCAGCATTTCCTGGCGTTCCGCGGGGCTTTTCGGAAGATAGCGCATCAGGCGGAGGCTTCCTTGCTGGCGATATAGGCTTCGTAGGCCGCCGCGTCCATCAAGGCGCCGACCTCGGCGGGATTGGCGAGGCGCACTTTGATGAGCCAGGCGGCGCCGTGAGGGTCCTGGTTGATGGTTTCGGGGCTGTTGGCGAGGGCGGGGTTGGCTTCCAGCACTTCGCCGGAGGCGGGGGCGTAGATTTCGCTGACGGCTTTGACCGATTCCACGGTGCCGAAGGTCTTGCCCGTTTCGATTTTGCTTCCGGGCTTGGGCAGTTCCACGAAGACGACGTCGCCGAGTTCGTGCTGGGCGTGGTCGGTGATGCCGATGGTGGCGCGGTCGCCGCTGGCGTCGATCCATTCGTGGTCTTTAGAAAAGCGGTAGTGCGGCGGATAGGCCATTCCTGTCTCCTTAAATCGTATCAAGAACCCGGCGCGGCGGTTTTCTTCGGCCGCCTGTAAAACGGCGTTGTTACGACGTGCGCCTTGACCTTCTGGTTGCGTACTTCCACAAAAAGCGCGCGGCCGATGGCGGACTCATCCGGTGGCACATAGGCCAGGGCGATATTCTTGCCCAGCGTGGGCGAAGGCGAGCCGCTGGTGATCACGCCGATTTCCGCGCCGGCTGCGCTGAAGACGCGGTAGCCGTCGCGGGCGATGCCGCGCTCGATCATTTCGAGGCCCACGAGAGTGCGCGTAAGCCCCGCGGCGCTGGCCTGCTGCAGAGCGGCGCGTCCCACGAAGTCGCCCTTCTCCATCTTGCAGTAGCGGGCGAGGCCCGCTTCCCAGACGTTGATTGTCTCGCTGATTTCGTGGCCGTACAGGGCCATTTTGGACTCCAGGCGCAGGGTGTTGCGCGCGCCCAGGCCGCAGGGGAGAAGGCCGAATTCGCGGCCGGCTTCCAGCACGCGGCTCCAGACGTCTTCGCTGGTGGGTTGATCCGCAGGGACGTAAATCTCGAAGCCGTCTTCGCCGGTGTAGCCGGTGCGGGCGATCAGAGTGTTGGCGAGGCCGCAGACGGTTCCGTGGGTGAACCAGTAGTTTTTGATGGGCGCGAGATTGACGTCGGTCAGCTTGGCCAAAGTTTCCGCCGCGCGCGGTCCCTGGATGGCGATCTGGGTATAGGCGTCGCTCAAGTCTTCGACGACGCAATCGAAGGCGGCGGTATTGCGGCGCACCCAGTCGATGTCTTTCTCGCGCGTGCCGGCGTTGATGACCAGCAGAAAATCGTCCTGGCCGAGGCGATGCACGATCACGTCGTCAACAAAGGTTCCCGCGGGATAGAGCATGGCGGAATAGTGCGCTTGTCCGATGGATAGCAGGGAAGCGTCGTTCATGCTGATGTGCTGGACGGCGGCGAGGGCTGCTCCGGGGGTTTTTCCCGCGCGGATGCGAATATCGCCCATGTGGCTGACGTCAAAAACGCCCACGGCGGCGCGCACGGCGCGGTGTTCGGCCATGAGGCCGCCGGTGGCGGGGTACTCAACGGGCATGTCCCAGCCGCCGAAATTGACCATTTTCGCGGCCATGCGGCGGTGCATGGCGTTCAGCGGCGTTTTGCGGAGTTCGGCGATGGAGGAAGTGGTGGATTCCATTTCAAGCGCTCAAAATGAGCAGGCGATTATCGAACCTAGCATGCGTTCGGAATGGAGTCAAGAAAACGCGGGCCATCTGGCGGCGGCGAGCATAGAAGCAGCAACGCATGGCGTTTTGTGCGCAGGCGCGGAACGAGTTTCTTGCCGCTGCCGCCGGGTTTGGATAAAGTGGAACCGGAGGCGGTTATGCGCGGACCCGTGCAGTGCATGCAGTGCGACAAGCCGGAGCGAGACTGCAAGTGCGACAAGTATTGCACCATTTGCAAAGGGATGAGCAACATTCGCCTGTGCGAAGACGGCCTGTACTATTGCCCGGAATGCCGGGAGGCCTGCGACGTGCGCCTGGCCAGTAACTATGACTGAAGCTTCCGTTCCAGTGCGGATGCGCGTGGAGAACGACGCGCGGCTGATCGCGGGAGTGGCCGCGGGGGCCGGGAACTGCGGCGCGGCCGCGGGGATGGGCGAAGAGGAAGCGGGAGCGCTGCGCGGCGCGGTACGCGCTGCTTGCGAATGGTTTTTTGGATGTGCAGGCGCTGGCGTGCTTCTGGAAGTCGTCCTTACGCGTTCCGCGGGCCGGTTGGAGGTTGCGCTTTCCCTTCCGAGTGCCGCTGCCGCGGGTGCGCCCTTGCCGGCGCTGGCGGGAGTGGACCAGGTGCGGCGGGAAAAGCGCGGCGATTGCACGGTTCTGATTCTCACCAAGATGATCAAGCCGCCGGTTTCGGCGGAATAGGTTTTCTCCCTCTCCACAAAAAAGGACAGGCGCGTTCGCCTGTCCTGAAAACGTTTGCGGCAAATTTGCCGGCCCTGATGCTTCTACATCTTCAGCGCGAAGGTATTGTGTTTGATCAGCCCGGTCATCTGTTCGTCGTTCACGGTCATGCGCAGGTCCACGCGGTCGCCCGAGGGGCTGACGCGCACCTGATCGAGGAGCTGGGCCAGATCGGGATTGCTCTGCTGGGCCTGATATCGCTTATAGAGGAAGCCCGCTTGCAGTAATTGGGAAAGCGAATTGGCGTCTTCGGTCGAGCCGGCCACCGCCTGAAAATGACCGTCCACGCTGCTGCCGGCTTCCACGTTGATGATCAGGTTCTTCATGCGGCGAACGAGCTTGGCGGCTTCGGGGAATTGTTCGATTTCAGGAGCGAGCTGGCGGATGGCCAGGCGCGTGTACGCGGGATTGAGCACGGCCCAGACCACGCCGGAACCGTTGTTGGCTTCGTTGATGAGCGGGTAGAGGGTTTCGTTGCGCAGCAGGCCGTCCTCGCCGCCGAAGCGAACTTCGATCATTTTTTCGAGCAGGGCGCGATGGCCAAAGGCGGCGGTGTTGGAATCAATGAAGAAGAAGAAAAGATCGTTGGGGCCAGAGCCGGTGCCGAAGGCGAAGAGGGTGTAGCCGCGCACTTTCAGCGTGGGCAGCTTTTGCGTTTTGAAAAAAGCTTCGGCGGAGCTGGGGTTGTAGCTGCCCAGGGCCACGCCGACAATGTTTTCTCCGGTGGGCACGGCCGTGGCGCTCTCCGCGCCCTTGCCGCTCATTTTATCGGCCACCAGGCCCCAGGCCAGTTCGTCTACCTGTGTCTCCGGGTCGATGCCCGCCGAGGCCAGAAACTGCTCGAACTGCTTGAAGCGCGCGGGAATCATTTGCTCCTTGAGCTGCGGGAACCATTTGAGCGAGCGGGCCTGCTTGAGATCGGCGTAGGCGAACTCGCCCACTTCCTTGGGAAAGAGGCCGATGATGTCCGGGCCGAGGCGTCCGGCGCGGGCGGAGCAGGGAAGCGCCAGGGATGCGGCGGCGAAGGCCGCGGTGGCGGCGAGGGTTCGGATCGTGGTGCTGAATTTCATGTACTGCTCCTTTGTGATGCGCCGGCGGTTCAGGCCAGGCGTTTGCGCAGGGCGGCGATTTTTTCCTGCAAACCGGCCGCGTACGCTTTATCGGCGAGGGAGGCGATATTGATCTCCACGTTTTCCATGGCGCCTTGCGCTCCCGCGGCGGCCATCAGTTGGGCCACTTTCAAGTCTGAACTCATGGATGCGGCGGCGATAGCTTGCAGTTGTCCGAGGCGTTCCCAGAGAGCAACAGCGGCGTGGGCGACGCGGAGGGGGACTTCGGCGGCGCCGCGCATGGCGGATTCGATGGCGGCGGAGCGCCTGGCGGTTTCCGCGGCGCCGGTCTGCGGGAGTTTGTAGCCGGCGAGGACGGCGTCGTAGGAGGCGGCGTCTTCGTCAATGGCGCGGGTGAATTCCTCGCCGGCGCGGCGCATGGATTCGAGGGCTTCGGAAAGAGCGTCCGCGTGCGCAGCTTGCGATTTCTTTTTGCGGGAAAGGCCCGCGACCATCGCGCCGAGCGCGGCTGCCTGTGCCGCGGCGAGGGCGGAGACGCTTCCGCCGCCTGGCGTGGGCGTGGCTTCGGCGACGGCGTCGAGCAGCGGGCGGGCGAGGGCGGCGAATTTTCCTCCTGCGGCGGCGTGTTCTTGCAATGATCCGGTCAGCGTTTCGCTCAGACGGTTCTCGAGGACTTGCGCGGCGGAGAAATTTTCCAGTTGCAGAAAATGGCTGGCGGCCATCTCCAGGGCCTTTTTCGGGACCAGGCCCACGATTTCGCTGCCCACTGGCGCCGCGCCGTACTTCTTTGCTTCCTGCTTCACCAGTTCGTAGACCTGGTGCATGGGCGTTTGCTCGAAGTCCGTCAGGTTGATGGACACCTGCGCCAGGTTTCTGGCTTTCAGCTCCACTCCCATGGCTTTGACGAAGGGCAGGCCGCCGCTGGAGAAGCGGATGGTCTTGGCGATTTTCTTGGCGATCTCCAGGTCGGCTGTGTCGAGATTGACGTTATAGGCGACGAGGAATTTGCGCGCGCCCACCACGGTGGCGCCGGCGGTGGGATGCAGCTTAGGCTCGCCCACGTCCGGCTGGCGGTCGTGATTTTTCTTCATTTCTTCGCGCAGGCCTTCGAACTGGCCGCGGCGGATGTTTTCGAGATTGGTGCGGTCCGGGCGCGTGGCGGCGGCTTCATAGAAATAAACGGGGATGCGGTAGCGCTGCCAGATTTCGTGGCCCACGCGGCGGGCCAGGGCCACGCATTCCTCGATGGTCACGCCTTCGACGGGGATGAAAGGCACCACGTCGGTGGCGCCAATGCGCGGATGCGCGCCGGTGTGCGTGGTGAGGTCAATCAGTTCCTGCGCTTTGCCCACGCCGCGCAGGGCGGCTTCGGCGACCGCCTCGGGTTCGCCCGCCAGGGTGATGACGCAGCGGTTGTGGTCGGCGTCCATCTCGTGGTCCAGCACGAAGACGCCGGGCACGGCGCGCATGGCGGCGATGATGGCGTTCACCTTGGCGGCGTCGCGCCCTTCGGAAAAATTCGGCACGCATTCAATCAGTCGTTTCATCGGGTCTGCCTTCTCGTGTGGGCAGGGGCACGGCATGCCGTGCCCCTGCGCGCCGGTCACTGCTTAGCGAAAACTTTCTTTCGACCAAATCACGCGCCCGCGCTTCATGGTCATCCAGCAATGATTCACGCCGAAATAATAGGGAATTTCGCGGTAGTCGTCCAAATCAAAGACGGCCAGATCGGCCTGCTTGCCGGGTTCGAGCGAGCCTATGCGCTTGTTGCGGCCGAGGGCGTAGGCCGCGTTGATCGTTGCGGCGGCGATGGCTTCGGCCGGGGTAATGCGCATCTGCGTGCAGGCGAGGGAAAGGGCCATGGGCATGCTGAGCGTTGGACTGGTTCCGGGATTGTAGTCGGTGGCCAGAGCGACGATGGCGCCCGCGGCGATGAGTTCGCGCGCCGGGGCGTAGTGCGGAAGGCCCAGGTGAAAGCAGCAGCCGGGGAGGAGGGTGGCGACTGTTGGGGATTTGGCGAGAGAGCGCATGTCCGCGCGGTTGATTTTTTCGAGGTGGTCGCAGCTGGCCGCGTGCATCTCGACCGCGAGTTGCGTTGCGCCGGTGCGCGCCAGTTGCTCGGCGTGCACGCGGGGGACGAGTCCGCAGGCGCGTCCGGCGGTGAGCACGCGGCGGGCCTGTCTTACGGAAAAGGCGCCGCGATCGCAGAAGACGTCGCAATATTCGGCGAGGCCCGCGCGCGCAATTTCCGGAATGATTTTCTGCGCCAGAAGTTCCACGTATTCGTCCGCGCCCCGGGGCTTCTTGCGGTATTCGGCGGGAACCACGTGCGCGCCGAGAAACGTGGAGACGATTTCCAGCGACTGCTCGCTCTTCAATTCCTGCTGCACGGTCAGAATCTTCAGCTCGCTGGCGGCGTCCAGTCCGTAGCCGCTCTTGGCTTCGATGGTGGTTGTGCCGTGCTCGGCGAATTTTGCGAGCGCCGCGCGGGCCCGCGACTTGAGCGACTCGGCCGTGGCTGCGCGGAGCTTTATTACGGAGTTCAAGATGCCGCCGCCCTTGCGGGCGATCTCTACGTAGCTGGCGCCGGCGATGCGCAGGTCATACTCTTCGGCGCGGCTGGCGGCGTGAATCAGGTGGGTGTGCGAATCCACGAAGCCGGGCAGGGCCACGCGGCCGCCCAGGTCCATTTTTTCCGCGCTGTGAATTTCGGGATGGGCTTCGACTTTGGCGCGCGGTCCGGCGGCCAGGATCACGCCGTCGCGCACGAGCAGCGCGCCGTCTTTTACCAGACCAACATTTCCCAGCGCCTTGCCGCGCCGCGGCGCGCTTCCGCCGAGCGTCAGCAACTGCGCCGCTCCGGTAATGAGCAGTGTGTGGCTCACGGTTTTGGCAGCATCGGCACTTTCACGCCGCTCTTTTTGGCAAAGGCGATGGCTTCGTCGTATCCCGCGTCCACGTGGCGGATGACGCCCATGCCGGGATCGTTGGTCAGCACGCGCTCGATGCGCGCGGCCATCTCTTTGGTTCCGTCGGCCACGGTCACTTGGCCGGCGTGCAGCGAATAGCCGATGCCCACGCCGCCGCCATTGTGAATGGAAACCCAGGAAGCGCCGCTGGCGGTGCTGAGCAGGGCGTTGAGCAGCGGCCAATCGGCCACCGCGTCGGAGCCGTCGCGCATGGATTCGGTCTCGCGGTAGGGCGAGGCTACCGAGCCGCAATCGAGATGATCGCGGCCGATGACGATGGGCGCTTTCAATTCGCCCTTGGCCACCAGATCGTTGAGCGCCAGTCCGAACTTGTCGCGTTCGCCGTAGCCCAGCCAGCAGATGCGCGAGGGCAGGCCCTGAAACTTGACGCGCTTCTGCGCCAGGCGAATCCAGCGGCTGAGAATTTCGTCCTTGGGGAACATTTGCAGAACCAATTCGTCGGTGCGCGCGATGTCCGAAGCTTCGCCGGAAAGCGCGGCCCAGCGGAAAGGCCCGCGGCCTTCGCAGAACAGCGGACGGATATAGGCGGGAACGAAGCCGGGGAAGTCGTAGGCGTTTTTCACGCCCTGCTGAAAGGCGAAGGTGCGGATGTTGTTGCCGTAATCGAAGGTGACCGAGCCGAGCTTTTGCAGTTCAAGCATGCCGCGCACGTGCTCGGCGATGGCTTCGAGCGAGCGCTGCTTGTACTCCTGAGGATTTTTCTGGCGCAGCGCGAAGGCTTCTTCGAGGGTCATTTTGTTGGGGACGTAGCCGCCGATGGGGTCGTGCGCGCTGGTCTGGTCGGTGAGCAGGTCGGGGACGACGCCGCGGCGGGCCAGTTCGGGAATGACGTCGGCGCAGTTGCCCACGAGGCCCACGGAGGTGGCTTCGCCGGTGCGCACGGCGTTCTTCAGGATGCGCAGCGCTTCGTCGAGGCTGTTCACCATGACGTCGCAATAGCCCGTGCGCAGGCGTTTTTTGATGCGCTCGGGGTCCACGTCAATGCCCAGAAACGCCGCGCCGTTCAGCGTAGCCGCCAGCGGCTGCGCTCCGCCCATGCCGCCCATGCCGCCGCTGACCACCAGTTTTTTGCTCAGGTCGCCGCCGAAATGTTTTCTGGCGGCCGCTGCGAAGGTTTCGTAGGTTCCCTGCAAAATTCCCTGCGAGCCGATGTAGATCCAGCTTCCCGCGGTCATCTGCCCGTACATCATCAGCCCCTGGCGGTCCAGCTCGTTGAACTGGTCCCAGTTGCTCCAGTGGCCCACGAGATTGGAATTGGCGAGGAGCACGCGCGGGGAGTGGGGATGCGTGCGGAAGATGCCCACGGGCTTGCCGGACTGCACCAGCAGGGTTTCGTCGTTTTCAATCGATTGCAGCGAGCGCACAATCGCGTCGTAGCATTCCCAATTGCGCGCCGCGCGGCCGGTTCCGCCGTAGACAATCAGCTCATCGGGCTGCTCGGCCACGTCGGGGTCCAGGTTGTTCATCAGCATGCGCAGGGCGGCTTCCTGCTGCCAGCCTTTGCAGGAGAGTTGTGTGCCGCGGGCCGCGCGAATGGGCGGGCTGCCGGCGGCGCGCTTGCGATTTCCTTCGCTCATCGTCGTCCTCTTGGTCCTCTGGCCCTCTTTTTGCGCTTCCACTGCATCTTAACGCAGGGGCTTGCGAATTGCATCCAAGCCCGCGCGCGGCGATTGAAAGCCCCGCCCCGCTTTAGTAGAGTGAGTTTAGCGATGAGTTATGGCACGCTGCCTTCGCGATTTCTCAATGGCGTGGATGCGCATCCCAATCCGCGCGCGCAACTGGTGCGCGCGGACGGCGTCTGGAAACCGTTTTCGTCCGCGGAAATTCTCCGCCGCGTCTCCGGACTTTGCTGCGCTCTCGTGGAACTCGGCGTCAAGCCCGGCGACCGCGTGAGCATCTTCGCTCCCAACCGCCCCGAATGGCACGTGGCCGATTTCGCCATTACCGGCGCGGGCGCCGTTTCCGTGCCCGTCTACTTCAACGAATCCCCCGAGCGCATGGCCTACATTCTGAATCATTCCAGCGCCAAGGCCGTGGTTGTCGCCGGACAGCAGCAGGCCGCGAAACTCCTCGAAATCCGCGCGCAGCTTCCCTCTCTCGAGCACATCATCATTTCCGATGGCGGCCCGGACGTGCCCGCGGACTGCCTCCTCTATGAAACGCTCATTGCCTCCGCCGGAGACGCCGAAATCGCCCGCTACCGCGCCCTCGCCGCGCAGGTTCTTCCCGGCCAGATCGCTTCGCTCATCTACACCTCCGGCACTACCGGCGAGCCCAAGGGCGTCATGCTCTCGCACACGAATTTCTGCTCGAACGCCACGGATACCTGCGTGGCCTTCGATCTGCAGCCCAGTCTGGACGTGGCGCTCTCGTTTCTCCCGCTCTCGCACGTCTACGGCCGCCTGCTCGATTACGTTTATCTTTTCCATGGCGTCACCATCGCCTACGTCGAGGAGATGAACCTCGTGCCCGCCGCGCTCGTCGAAATCCGCCCCACGGTCCTGGCCGCCGTTCCGCGCTTTTTCGAAAAAATCTATGCGCGCATCATGGAGCAGGGCAGCCGCCTGCACGGCCCGAAAAAATCCATCTTTACTTGGGGCCTGCGCGTCGCGGCCCGCTCCGTTCCGTGGAAGGCCGCCGGCCGCGAGCCGGGCCTGGCGCTTCGCCTGCAATATGCGCTGGCCGATAAAATTGTTTTTCGGAAAATCCGCGCGGCCACCGGCGGACGCCTGCGCATCGCATTTTCCGGCGGCGGGCCGCTCTCGCAGGACTTGATTGAATTTTTCTGGTCCGTGGGCGTGCCGGTCTATCAGGGTTATGGGCTTACGGAAACTTCTCCGATTGTCTCCAGCAACTATCCCGCCAATCGCGTTGGCAGTTCCGGTAAGATTATTCCCAACGTCCACGTGCGCATCGCCGAGGACGGCGAAATTCTCATCCAAGGACCGCTGGTCATGCAGGGCTACTACCAGAAGCCCGAAGACACGCGCGCCGTGCTCGATCAGGACGGCTGGTTCGCCACCGGCGATATCGGCTACCTCGACGCCGACGGCTATCTCTTCATTACCGACCGCAAGAAGGATCTCCTCAAAACCGCGGCGGGAAAATTCGTTGCGCCGCAGCCCATCGAAAACAAGTTGAAAACTTCTCCATACATTCTCAACGCCATGGTGGTGGGCGACCGCCGCAAATTCGTCAGCGCCGTGCTGGTCCCCAATTGTGAAACCGTATCCGCCAAAGCCGCCACGGAAGGGAAGAAGTTCGCCTCCAGCGCCGAGCTTGCGGCCGATCCCTGGACCCGCGCGCTGATCGACTCCGAAGTACAGCGTCTGACCGCCAATCTCGCGCAGTATGAATCCATCAAGCGCTTCGCCCTCATCCCCGAGGATTTCACGTTTCAGAACGGCGGGCTCACCTACACCATGAAGCTCAAGCGCCGCGTCGTCGAGCAGCAATACCGCGACGTCATCGACAAACTTTACGCGGATGTTGCCGAACCGCGTCCCATGCAGATGCGGTAGCGTTTAGCGGAGAGGAGATTTGCCGTGCCGAAACGGATGATTAAGGCAATCGGCGGCGTGCTCCTGGGATTGCTCGGCTTGCTTCTATGCCTCGACTTCCTTGATGCCATCCTGTTCGCCTTCCGTAATTTCAAATCGACCAAAGACCTGGTCGACGTCTTTATCTACAGCTTCCTCTCCTTTTCCGTCCTGTATATGTCCTATCGCCTTCTGCGCGAAGCCTTTCCCAAATCCACCGCGGTTGCCGAGGCCCCCAGGGAAACCCCGCCTTCGACAAGTTGATTTTTGTTGCCCTTGTCTATGGTCCGCGACTAGTATCAATTCCCCAAGCGGGAAATCATTTTCACGGGTTGGAGATCTATGGACACAGCAGCTGTTGTCAGCTTGTCTGAATCGGATTGTCGCAAACCGATCGCTCCGCTGTGGCATACACTGGGTTTATTTGTTTTGTTCGTTCCGTCATTCCTCACTGGAATCTATGCTCAGAGAAGAGACACACCCAGTGGGCAGGTATTTCCGCAACACGCCGTTATATTTGTTTCGGTCACGACTCTGATTTTCCATGTCGTTCTGATTGCCTATATCTGGTGGGGAATGCGCAAGAGCGGAACGCACATCGGCGAACTGATCGGTGGTTCATGGAGCAGTGCAAGGAAGGTGTTCACGGACGTGAGTCTCAGCTTTGGGTTTTTGGTCACGGTAGGTATCGTAGCAGCCTTGTTGATACGAGTTCTCGGGCCCGACCATGCCAAGGGTATTAAAGGCTTGCTGCCGAGCGGCCGCCTTGAAGTATCTCTCTGGATTATGCTTTCCTTGTCGGCCGGTTTCGTCGAGGAGATGGTATTTCGCGGCTATCTCCAAGCGCAGTTTGTGCGCTGGGGAGTTCCCGCGTTTCTTGCAATAATCGCCCAAGCGGTCTTCTTCGGCGCGGTGCACATCTACAAAGGTTTCAACGGTGTTGTTCTTGGTTTTGTGTTTGCCATCCTTGCCGGCGTGCTGGCTGTATGGCGCAAGAGCCTCCGGCCAGGCATCCTCGGGCACGCCGTTTTGGACATGCTGGCTATCTTCCGCCGCAGCTGAGGCCGGGTTCGGCGGTTGTCTGCTGGCCTGCTCGCGCCAATCGTGCTATCTATCAGGGATTCCCGCGATTTGTATCTGCGTTCGCGCGGGTCTAAAATCCTATCGAGGTTTCTCCCATGTCCGACGAACTGGTCATCGCAGGCCGCGCCTTCAAATCCCGCCTCATTGTGGGTACCGGGAAATACCGCAGCTTTCCCGAAATGGCCCGCGCGCACGCCGCCTCCGGCGCGGACATGGTCACCGTGGCCGTGCGCCGCGTGAATCTCACCGACAAGACCAAGGAATCGCTGCTGGACCACATCGACCGCGAAAAAATCTTTATCCTGCCCAACACCGCCGCCTGCTTCAACGCCGACGAAGCCATCCGCACCGCGCGCCTGGGCCGCGAAGTGGGCCTCTCCAACTGGGTCAAGCTGGAAGTGATCGGCGACCAGCAAACACTTTTTCCGGATACCGAGCAGCTGATCGAAGCCACGCGCGTGCTCGTGAAGGAAGGCTTCGTCGTTCTGCCCTACACCACCGACGACCTCATCGTGGCCCGCAAGCTGATTGACGCCGGGGCCGCCGCGGTCATGCCGCTGGCCGCGCCCATCGGCTCCGGCCTGGGCATTCAGAACTCGACCAACCTGCGCATCCTCCGCGAACGCATCACCGAAGTTCCGCTGATCGTGGACGCGGGCGTGGGCACGGCCTCCGACGCCGCGCTGGCCATGGAACTGGGCGCCGACGGCATCCTCATGAACACGGCCATCGCCGAAGCCCAGGACTCCGTCCTTATGGCCGAAGCCATGCGCCACGCCACCATCGCCGGCCGCCAGGCGTTTCTTGCCGGGCGCATGCCCAAGCGGCTTTACGCCACGGCGAGCAGCCCCCTCACCGGCGTGGTGCGCTGAGCAAAGCTCGATGGTGATGTTTCGTGGTGCTGGTAGGAAGGTCTTCAGGAGGGGTCGGCGGCTGTTTGTGGCGCCGGGCCACCTTCATAGGAGAGCCTGTGCCCCGAGGCAATCATGCGGGACTCGAAGAATTGCCATGATCCCTGCGCGAGGAGGAAGGTTGCGCCGGTGCCCAGTATGATGGCCGCCCATGTGGCGGCGCCGGACAAGCGGAAGATCAGAAAAACCATCTGAGCGACGACGCTCAGCGTTATACCGTGAATCAGGTAGACGCAGTAGGAGATGGTTCCCAAACGCATGAGCGGCCGGAAGCAAAGGGAGCGCGCCAGGGTTCCTTCCGGCCGGACCAGAACCAGCAGCATCACCGCGGCGAAAAAAAGGCCGATGACTGTGAATCCTACCGTGTGGAGAAACCGGCTTCTCCCTTGCAGATCGTGATCCATGAAGAAAAACACCGCGCCCAGGGCGAGGGCCGTGGCGGCAAGAAGTCTGGAATGCTTGCGCAAGCGCGCATGCAGGTTCGGACTTCGGATGGCCATGGCGCAGGCCACGCCAATGAACAGGGAATCGAAGCGGAAGAAGGGCAATTCATACGCTTGCATGCCATTGATGGAACCGTTCCAATAGAGCGCGGAACGCAAAAGCGCGATAACGGCCACCATTCCGACGGATGCGGCCAGGATTTTCTCCGCGGGGATCTTGCGGATCAACAGAGGGAGCGTCAGGTAGAATTGTTCCTCCACCGCCAGGGACCAGGTAATTTGGAAAAACCAGATGGTGTCGCTGTGCCAGGCAAAGTAGAAATTCTGAGTGAAGGTGAGGTAGTAGAGCCAGGGCGCCGGATGGCGAACGAGGTTGCCCAGTGTCTCACCGGCGCGGGGCCCCAGCAGGGCCAGGAAAAAGCCGGCGAGGACCAGAAGGAGATAGATGGGGAGAATACGAAAGGCCCTGCGAAGATAAAACGCGCGGTAATAATTGGCCGAATCCCTGGCATCGACCAGGATTCCTCCGATCAGAAAACCGGAGAGAATAAAAAAAAGGTCCACTCCGGACCATCCCAGTTCCGTGACGGGAAACACGACGGCGGCCAGAGCATCCGGCATCGTGGGGTGCGTCTGAAAAATGAAATGGCGCAGCATCACCAGTGCGATCGCCGCGCCACGCAGACCGTCTAGTTGGGGGATTCTCTTCAAAGTGCAATCCGCTGGATGCTGAATGGCCTTTCGCTTTTCTATTTTACCGTGCAAGCGATTTCGCCCGTCTTGCATCTCAGTGGCAGTTTCCTGCCCGGCAAGTCAGATTTCCTGCAATTTAGATATGTCCTGGTAAAACGAGGCGGGCGCAAGCCTTCCGCGCCCGCCCATCCGCATACTGGAGAACCAGGCTGAAGTCCTGCACGTCGTACGTTCCGGAACCCGCGCCGTCCAGATGCCGTTCGGCGCTGACCGATTGCAGAGGTGGTCTCAATGGGTCGCCGCAACACTTTCTTGAAGTTTACTCGCAGGAGTCTGAAAACCTAAAGTCTTTCGGGGGCGTTGATTTAAGCGCAGCGCTACTTTGTCCAGATCCGACTGGGCATAGTCGGACAGGTCTGTTTTTTTCGGGAAGTATTGTCGTAATAGCCCATTTGTGTTTTCGTTGGAGCCGCGTTGCCAGG
>Ga0315268_10000084_pt1 | contig 104351 bp, 159 predicted proteins | sample C1_top_MG_FD_204535 | JGI IMG/M metagenome (GOLD analysis project Ga0315268, IMG submission 204535) | Sediment microbial communities from Yellowstone Lake, YNP, Wyoming, USA - C1_top | ecosystem: Environmental > Aquatic > Freshwater > Lake > Sediment | place: USA: Wyoming | collected 2017-08-01
GCATGCTCTTCTGGATGATCTGGATGATGACCCACGAAGCCGCGGTGATGAGCAGGCTCTCGTAGCGCAGGAAGAGCTTGGTGAAGGTGATCCCACCTTCTTGGACGGCCGGGTTGCTCTCAGCCTGTGCCAGAGCGGAAGTGAGTAGGATGATGATGCTCATACTCTCAGTTTACTTGCAGAGTGCAATCGTGAGTAGTCGTAGAGCTAAAAGAAAAGGCGTGGGCACCTTGCGGTGGCCACGCCTTTCTTCAGCGGAGGTTGGCACCTCAGCTAGTTGATCGCCTTCTTGCCCTTGGCAGTGGGGATCGCGAAGATGCCCTTCTTGTTCTCGGTCACCTTCACGAGGCCACGAGCCTCGAGCGCACGAGCCGAGCGAGCGTCGACTTCGAAGCCGGAGCCCACCGTCGCTTTGCCCGAAGCGATGATCTGCTTCAGGGCCTTGGTCTGGTTGGTGTTGAGGTTGATAGTTTCCGTTGCCATGACAGGTCTCCCTAGCGTTTGGCTCTATCCGAGCCTTGGTTCATGAACAACCAAGATGGTGTTCAAGATTGAAGATGCAAAGTACACGATGTTGCATTGGCTCTGCAACATCTTTGACAAGATGTGCTACACTACATATTGGATACGTAGGAGGTGCACCATGTCAGAACAGATTCTGACTCGTGACATCGCGGCGAGTGGCTCAGCAGAGCTTCTGAAGAATCTCCAAGAGCTGCTGAAGACAGAGGACAGCGAAGTCCTCAGAGAGCACATCATGCAACTTGCCAAGGCGTGGGGCCTGAAGGTCAGGCTTCCCTCCAAGGCTAACGTCGCATGATGCACTACTCGTCGTCAGCCCAGCCGTTCTGCACGGCTAGCCATCTGGGCACAGAAATGATGTCCAACCCTCTTCTCTGAGAAGGGGTCTTCCGAAGCTCTTCCTCGAGCTCATCGGCGTTGTCTACCTGTGACTTCGCCACCCATTCCTCCCCGCCTTCCACGCTCACTAGAAACGCCTTCTCCGACTGCCTCACGATCTTGTCGAACGTGATGTCGATGAACTCGTCTCGAGCAGGGTCGCTGCGTCTCATGGCGCTGGAGCTTCCTTGGCCTTCTCGTCGGCTTCACGCTCAGCCGTCGTCTTCTTGTACTTCTCGGCACGCTTGGCGACCTCGGCCTCGAGCTCTGTGATCTCAGCCTGTAGAGTGCGGACAGCCTCCTCGCCCGCCTTGCGATGCTCGGCCGCCTCGTTCTCGTACTTGGAGGTCAGCTCCTTCGTCGCTTCCTTGTGCTTCTCGATGTGAGGCGTCGCATCCTTGTCGAAGGCATCGTGGATGCGCTGGTACTCGATCTTCTTGATCTCGTGAGCAGCCTCGATGTCGTCGTCCCGCTTCTTCGTGATGCTGGCAAGAGAAGCGTCGTACGTCTCGGTAGCGACCTTCTTCGCCACGTCGTACATGTTCTTGAACTTCTCCCTCTCCTTGTCGGACGAGTCTCGGAGAGTGTTCACTGCCTTCTGGCGCTCGCTGAGGGCCGCATTCATGGCCTTGTTGTGATCATCCTTGAGGACTGCCGCCTGCTGTTCGACATCCTTGCGGAGTGCGTTCAGCAGATTGCGCTTGTCCTTCAGCAACTGGCTGGGGCTGATCTTCTCTTGCTTGGTCTCGGTCTTCTTGGCTTCTTCGCTCACGACTTCTCTCCTTGGGTAGCGGGCGCCGGCGGCGCGGCATGGATGACCACTTCTTTGCTTCGGGGATGCAGATCGAGGGCAGTGAGGGCTACCTGCTTGTCTCCCATCACGACCGTCGTCAGGCCCTTCTCCCTGATGAGAGTGTGGCCTTCGAGCTGAAGGATTCTCTCCAGCGTGTGAGTGTGGGCCTTGAACCTGTTGAAGTTCTTCTGGCTTACCGCAATGGTGATGCGGGTGGGCTTCTTCTTGGTCTTCTCAACGCTTTGTACGTCGCTCATCTGGTCTCTTCCGACATCCTTTCTTGGGTTCACGGTGCACAATGAGGTCTTCACGATAGGCTGCACGGCTTCTGCCGTTTCTCAGAAGAGTGACGGTGTAGACCACTCTTCCTTCCCTGTCGAGCGTGGAGCTGTTGATGACAGCCTCTCCGCCCTTCTTGTTGAACGACTTGATGCCCAGAGACTCACCGATGGTCATTTGCTTGAGATGGACCTTCATGCCCTTTTCCAGAGTTCTCTGCTCTGAAGAGTCGGGCTCCAAGACGTCTGATTCTGCTGTCATTGACCAAAGCCTCCACCTGCCTCTTGAATGTGAGCAGGTCTTGATCCGGCTTCAGTTCATCAACGAGATTCTGCAGATCTTCGAGCCATGCTGGTAGGCCGGACTGCGCCAGCATGTCGGTGAAGATCTTCTCTCTCACCTTCTTGGCCCCTTCTGGGTCGAGAAGCTCTTGCGGCACGCCCATTGCGGCTATGACCTTGTCTCGAAAGAAGTCCATCTGGGCCGCTACCGTTGCAGACTCTGGACGGGCTGGAAAGGCGCCGATGTACTTTGGCTCTGACATCCAGGCGATGAGCTGAGCTTCGTCCTGGGTGACCTTCACAGGGTACATCTTCCCGCATGCTTCATCCTCGGCGCTCTTCCGAAGAGAGCCCAGGACATGAGCCATGGCCTTGGCCGCCTCATGCAGTTGCCTGAGACTGAGGGCGAACTTCACCATCCCCTCTTGGCTCATGGCTTCTCCTTGATGGGTGCTTCCTGCACTTGCCCGTGCTGCTGTTTCCACTCCAGACGCCATACCTCACATCGAGCCATGAGCATGGCTGCGTTGTTCTGGAACTTCTTGGTGAGCTCCACCAGCTCTTCTATTGCTGGCAGGGCATTGACCTTGCCTTCTTTGTCCTCTTCGATCTCGTTGACGACCTTGCTCGCTTTGTCGAAGAGATGTGACTCTTGGCCCATGACCTGGCCCAAGTAGTACATGAACCAGCCTTGAGAGAGCTTCACGCGGTCTTCTACCATCATCGACCTCCAAAAAGTGAGAGCTGCAGAGGCTGCCTCTTTGGGACAGGCTTGTCCACCTCGTTGCAACGCATGTGGTGCATGTGCCGGTAGTAGTCCTTCTTCTCAGTGAACTCCGCACCGCACACGCACTTCTTGGGCTTAGCTTCGAAGCGATCTAGCGCTCTTTTGACCCCTTCGTGGTGCTTTGTGCTGTTCATGAATCCTCCTGCGTCTGACTGAAGCGCTCAGAGTCACAGTCCTGCCGTCTGTCAGGCTCACGATCAGCGTGTTGTCGTGGCCATCAGTGGCAGCAACCGCTACCTGCGCTCCGTCAAACTCCCATGAGTTGTTGTTCAGTTCGTTGGCGAACGTCTCGAAGAGTTCTTGTTTGAGAGTGCTCATGGCTACTCCATCCCAAAGATGTTGAGAAGACCCGCCATGTCCGCTCTCTTCATGGTGATGTAACCGTAGCCGTCGGGCTCATCACCCCAGGACATGTCGCCGGTGAACCACACCTTCTGCTTGGGTCTGCCGGGCACGTCTCTACCTGAAGAGTCCCGACTGTAGTTGTTCCAGACGTCGATGAGCTCGTTGACGAGCTCCATCGGCTTATCCTTGTACGCGCACGCCCACGTGACGTCATGCACACACTCAATGTGGTGCTTCTCCAGTAGCTCTTTGATGCGAAGATCAGCCTTGTCGAGGACCTCTCGGTCATCGGACTTGATCTGCTCTTCGAGCGTGGCCAGCTCATCGGCTACCGCCGCGTACTCCCTCACGACCTTCTCGGCCTTCTTCAACGTGGCCTTCGATGTGCTCAGCTTCTTTGGGCCGAACACGCAGTACGAAATGAAATCAGCTCCCATGGGCTCTCTCCTTGAGACAATCACAGACGCCCAAGCGCCTGCACAAGTCATCGTGAATCAGTTTCCCGTTCTCCTCGAGCGTGTCGTAGTCGAGGTTCGGCCGGGGTTTGAACTTGAGGCGCATCTCTAACCACGAGAGGCGGTTGTAGCTGCACCACCAATCTGTGATCTCTGGGTCTCGGTCACCTCTCCCCTTGGAGCTGGCTACCGTGCCGCAGTGGTGTGTGCAGAGCCACACGTACCACGCTTCAACGACATCGAAGCGGCTGAAGTCTGCGTCACGACGCATGTCACTTTTCATCGAAGAAGCCTTCTGCCTTGAGAGCTTCCAGACCCTTTTTCACCACCATGTCACCGGCATCTCGAAGAGTGACCTTCCTGGTCTCTGAGCCACAGGAAGGGCACTTCTTTGAGGACATGCGCCGCATCACGTCTTTCACCTTGTCACGTATTGAAGAGCTGACGCTGATGGATGCACAGATGTCAGTCATTGAGTAGCTCCTTGATAGGGCCTTCGAGTTTGCAGTCGTGGAGAAACTCCGGTTCCCCCTCAACCTCGATGACCAAAACTGAGCCATCCTCTATGTCGACCACCTGGTCTTTCATGTCGGAAAGCAGATCTGTGCCTGTGAGCTTGTCCGAGATGATGTCCAGGTACTTCTCCAGGACACTCTCGTGCTCAGTGAGGTCAGCAAGGTTCATCCTCACTACGCCTCGGATGTTGCCATCCTCGAGCAGCTCCAAGTCGCCCACTCTCTTCTTCACCTCACCCTTCTGAGGGTCGAGCTCACTGATGCGGACGATGTGAGTGTCCACAACTGCATCATCGGCATTCAGCGTCAGCAGCCCTTCACCCATGGCGTGCTTCGCCAGGTACTCGAGGTTGCCTCTCAGCGTGTCGACGTGCTCCTCTGGTGTGTCGTAGGTCACATCGATCGTCAGCTTGAGTCGCTTCTTCATGACTTCACCTCTGGAGGGGTCTTCTCAGACTGAAACACCTTGTCGGCGCGCTCGAAGATGGAAAGGATGCCCGTCCAGTCCAAGCTCATGGACTCACAGAGGTCCACAATCTTGACGCTCAGGAAGCCCGGAGTCGTCATCGTCTCAGTGTCCTCGGACTCTTCACCGATGGCGTAGAGCTCGCTGAGTAGTCTGGCGAACTGCAAGCTGTGCTCAGCCCAGCGATGTCTCTCCAGCCAGAACGATCGGCCCAGGAGTACTTCCAGCCGGTTGATGATCTCAGTCATCTCTGAGCTGGCGGGATAGTCCTGGGTGGATTCGATGAGCCCCGACATCTCTTCTCGAATCTCGACCAAGGCTCTGTGGGCGGCTACGTCCAGATGCCGGCTGATGTCGATGGCTTCGAGTGCCATCACATGCGTAATGGCCTCGTCGTCGGACTCGAAGCGCTTGCAGGTGTCACACCGCTGGATCTCACCATCGTTGAAGATGGCCCAGCCTGGGCAGCCTGCATCGTCGCACTTCTTCTTGTTCAGGCTTGGCGCAGGCGGGACTGCAGAGAACGGGCCTCGACACTCCAGGTGCTCGTCCTCTCGGTCGAGCTCCAGGTCTGCATTGCCTTTCTCCCAAGCTGCCACCATCTCGGTGTGTGTTGGCTCCTGCTCTGAGAAGATGGGAATGACGTCCTCACCGTGTCGGTGATGATACACGCTGATGTAAAGGTTCATAGTTCCTCCGGTTAGTTGGGTTCTGTTGAGACTGTCTCTCCACGTACGATGCGGGGCACAGGAACATGATGAGGGAGCTCAGGAGTCACCTTCGCCCCAGCGATCTGGTCCAGCTTGAGCTGCTCGACCTCGGTTCTCTTGCGTGGAGGGGGATCAGAGAGGCCGTACTTCAGTCGGGTAGCCGGATCTGCAAGCCACACAGCCCCGTCTATCGTCATGAAAGCCTGGGAGACCACACGATCTGTTCCATCCGAATGAGGAGTAGTGGCCTTCACCACTCGCATACGGAAGAACCCTCTCTCGATGTACTCCTGGTAGGAGCGAACGTGCTTCCCGTGCCGGTAAAGAATGCGGGCTCTGATCCACTCTTTGATGCACACGTTGGGATGCACGTAGCCCAAGGCATAGGCCGCTTGCTGCAGTCTGATGAGGCCGTCCGTCTCCAAGAAAGGCTGAAGGCGCTTCTTCAGCTCTTCGAGCTCATCCGTGAGTGTCTTGTTCTCCTGAGCAAGAACTTGGTTGGACGCAGTGAGCTCGGTCACTTTGCCCTTCAGCTCTAGCACCTTCTTGGCTGTCTCACCGACCAAGGCGAGCAAGTGCTCCTTGTTGTCCAAGTCGAAGGAGAGCTGCCCATGGATGCTGTAGCTGCCTGTACGACGGATGCTGGGCAGAATCTCGCCAGCCACCTTCTTCTGGAAGGGGAGAGCCCTGGGCTTGTCCGAGCGGTTGAGGAAAAAGAAGAGCCCTGCCTCGCTCAGGCAAGTCACAGACTGAGGTCCTCCAGGGGTACCAATCCGTTTGTTACCCTTCCACTCGGCAGGAACGTGGTCCACGAGGAAGCTGTTTGCCGTGCTGTACCCCAGTGCCAACGCCACCTCTTTGAAAACGAACCACAGGTCGCCGTCTTCCACAGCGTAGTGGAGGGTGTGTCCTTCAAACGTGTAGGGGATGAGCTGCACTTCTGGCATGACCGACTCCTTGAGATAGATAGTAAAACTGTGCCACCTCGCTCCTTATGACGGAGCAAGGGGCAAAGTTTCAGGTTGCCGCTTCAGTTCTCTTATACCGAGAAGAGATGTCGACTCGTTTAGACTACTTGAGATCAGTCTCTCGAAGCTCTGGGGGCTTCGGTACGAACGTACGGGTCTTCATGTCCACGCCCCAGTTCGTCAGATCCATCTTCAGGCGGATTGATGCCTTCAGGAAGATGTTCTCTTGCATGAGGTCTAGCTTCTGCAGTTCTGAAGAGATCTTGTCCCTCGCAAGCTGAAGGGCAGAGAAGCAATCCATCTCGTCCTTTGTCAAAGACAGGTTCACTGAGGCCGGCTCAGCCTGTGGTGTCTTCTTCTTAGCCATGCTGGTCTCCCTAGTAAGCATCCAACTGAATGGACTTGAATGTAAACGATCCTGCTGTTGAAGTGGTGACTGAGATGCACACCAAGTCACCGTCGTTATAGGCCACAGCGGTGCCACCTGTTTGCCATCCAGTGGCGCCTGCTCCGACGGTGAAGGAAGATACGCTCACTCCGTTCACTCTGATGGCTATGGTTGTAGCTCCTGTAGTGCTGTTAGCTGTGATGTTGAGCCTTGCCCTCTTCAGGTAGCCTGGTCCAGCTAAGGCAATCTGACTCTGAGCTTCCGTGGCGTTTCCGTATGTGTATCCAGCGATGGGCAGATAGGAAGGAACACCTAAGCTACTGACTGTGAATGTGCTGCCTGAGTAGAGAGAGGCATAGGTCACTCCTTTTGAAAGGGTGGCTTCAACTCCTGCGTCGTTCATGAACCTCAGGTGCCCATCTGTCTTGGGATAGAGGTTCGACTGGCCTGCTGCAGGTGTGGACGGGGATGAAGACTGAGCAAGCAACCTGAAGTACCCTGAGATATCCACACCCATCACTCAGCCAAAAAGCTAAAGAGGTAACGAGGGGCACAGGCTGTTCCCTCTCCACCCTGTTGTGGTAAGTTGACACTCAAGCTAGGAGAACGAGATGAACCTGAACGCGCCCGATACGAACTGCCAGTACTGCAAGGGCACCGGAGCCAGGGTGAGGCCCCTCAAGCTCGTCTTCGATGGTACGGCCTCTGCGGTTGACAGCCAGGTGCAACTCCACTGCGGATGCTTGAGCCCAGAGCTCGCAACCCGGCACGAAGCGTTCGACAATGACCCAGTCCTGAGAGACTGGCCTTGGGACACGTTGAAGGACCTCACCACACCCCAGGCGGATGGAGGCCCAACGCCGATCATTCTTGGAGACCCCTTCCCCTTTCCGATCACTCCACTGAACCCACCACCGACAAAGCCACCGGAGCCAGCCCCTGAGCCGGCCCCGGCGCCTGTGTCAGTTCCCAATCCTGCCAAGGTCAAGAAGAAGAAGAGTCGGCGCTGAGCTGTTCGGCAGCGATGCCTGCTTTCCTGAACAGGTCCAATGAGTCCTTCACTCTGTAGTCCTCGGCGTAGAAGACTGCCTTGACGTTACCCAGATTGATGAGGCGCTTGGCGCACATCACGCAGGGCAGATGCGTCACGAAGACGTACTTCTCAACGTACCTGGGAGAGTCGCAGTTGATGACGGCGTTCTCCTCGGAGTGCAGACAACCGCAGTTGCCTGGCTCATCACGGTCACACTCGTTGGCAAGCCCAGAGGCGTTGCCGTTGTAGCCCACAGCCAAGACCTTTCGGTAGTCCGTGGACGTGATGACTGTGCCCACTTTGAGGCGCTTGCACGTAGAGCGTGCTGAGAGCTCCTTGGCCAGCCTCAGGTAGATCTCGGCGAACGTAGGTCTCTCATTCATGCGATGTCTTTCATCTGACGTCCATTGCGGATGTCCGCCAGAGTGTCCGGTGGCTTCCAGCCCGGAGGCTTGAGGAGCTTGCCATCTTCACGGCGCGGGCCACCGGCCTTGGCCCCGTTAGCTGACCTCACGCCTTCCCACACCTTGTCCATGTCGACGCCCATCTGAACCATGAGCCCGCACACGACCCAGATAAGGTCAGCACCACCATCGGCCACCTCTTTGATGTCCTTGTCGGCCCAGCCTTTCATCATCTCGTAGAACTCTTCCCGTACGAGCTTGACGCCGAGCTCGAGCTCGGGCGATTCGAACTCGCTGGGCTTGGCCACGTGGTCTCCCACGGGCAGCTTCATCATCCTTCTCCACTTCAGCACGTCTTCAAAGTAGCTCACGCTTCATCCTTTCAATCAGCTCTCTGCGCCGGCTGTTGAGGCCAGAGCAACATCCAGCACCGATAGCTAGCTCATCGTGGTAGGCATCGGCTAGCAAACAACGGTAGGTCTCGCCCCTCTTCACTAAAGCAGGGCAGCGAGCCTGCGGACCTACGTGGTAGGCTCTTTGGCCCGCCACGCAGATCGCAGTCTCACAACAATAGCCGCAGCCGATGCAGGAGCTCATTCGCTCTTGATAGGCTTCAGCCATAGGGACATCAAGTAGCCCACGCCGCCAATCTTGTGCTCGTGAGCAAGTTCGAACGAGCCCATGCACGCCTTCAGATGGCGCCACACATCTCGAGCGTCGTACTCGTCCTTGACCGCAGGCACAGGGTCAAGCCCACAGGCAAACCAGGTGTTGGCAAGGTGGCACCACTCGCTGTGGTTGCGCCTGAAGTCCTCGGGCATGTCCTCCCACTTCGGAAGCAGGATGCCGACTACGTGGGCGGGGAAGGCCAAGTCCACGTCTCTGATCTTGACGGGTGTGTACGGAGGCAAGAACGTCTGCTTGATCTTGTGCCCGTACTCTTTGTCCTGAGTCTCCTTCCAGTACATGTCAGCCCTCCAGTGCTTTCCGAAGACCTGAGCGGACGGTGCGCTCAGCTTCCGACAAGATCTGTCGTGTTGAGTACTCTGCTACGGTCTCTATGGCTTTCTTCATGCCCTCTAGCATTGCTTCTTCGACCTTGGGCAAGAGCCGATCGGCAACCTGTCTTGCCCTTTCCTCCATCGCAGCCTTCATCGCATCGAGCTTGGGCTTGATGAGGGCGTCGACGTTGCTGATGATGAGAGCCCGTGCTCTCGAACGGGCTCTCTCGCTCAGCTCTTGGGCAACGGAGTACTCGACTTGCTTCAGGATGGTCTCCTTCGAGGTCTGCCATACCCTATTCACCAGAGAGTCGAGCTCGCCAGCGTTGATGAGTTTCTCGGTTTCCATTATGTGCCTGCCTCCATGTGCCACTTGCGGGCTGCCTTCAGTTGTTCCTCGAAGCCCTCGCTGGTCTTGACCTTTACGGGAGCTTCGGGTGCCTTCATCTTCTCGACCTTCTTGGCCTCGCCCTCGAGCGTGAGCAAGAGGCGTTCACGCTCAGAGATCTTCTTCTTCGTGAGCTCGTGCGCCTTCTGAAGCTGCATGAGCAAGTCGGAACGAAGGTCGTTGAAGTTGTGGTGGAGCTTCAGCCTGGCACATCCTTCGGAGAAGCTCACGGTCTGTTCGCAGCCGTCCATGTTGCGGATGCGAACGTATCTGTCCTGGTAGTTCACCTGAATGACACGCCAGGTGATGATCTCCATCCCTACGTGGCGATCGTCATCGTAGCCACTCACTCCAGCTTCTCCGGAGTACACCACGTCGTGCAACAGCAGTGGCTTCTGGCTCTTGCTCATCATGGGCACGCCCTCACCGATGATAGCGTGATCGTGCAGCAGCCTTGTTCTCTCACCGTTCTTCATTCTTCTCTCCTCCGTTGTTGCCCATCAGGGCGGGTTAGATACAGCACTGCTTCCGTTGCATGCAAAGTTACGAACGCGATAGGGTGTAGCGGCCTCTCACCAAAAGGAGATCTTCATGCCCACCAAGAGCACACCCAAGACTCGCAGCTCCAAGTGGTACGGCTGGCGACCAGACCTGCCCGACCATCGTGACCACATCTTCAAATCGCCCAGCTTGCTGCACCGCATGGCACTGACAGTGAGCAAGCCAGTCGATCTTCGCCCTGGCTGCCCTCCAGTCTACGACCAGGGAGACCTCGGCAGTTGCACAGCCAACGCCATCGGCGCTCTCTTCCAGTTCGTGCAGAAGATGGAGAAGGCCAAGGACTTCACCCCGAGCCGTCTCTTCATCTACTACAACGAGCGGGCCATCGAAGGGGACGTGCCCTACGACAACGGCGCTCAGATCCGTGACGGCATCAAGAGCGTGCACAAGCAAGGCGTCTGCCCTGAGACAATGTGGCCCTACAACATCCAGGACTTCGCCAAGAAGCCCAGTGACACGTGCTATGCAGAGGCCACAGGCCATCAGTCGATCGAATACCTGCGCATCCTGCACACGCTTTGCTCGATGAAGGCCTGCCTCAAGCAAGGCTTCCCCTTCGTCTTCGGCTTCACTGTCTACGAGAGCTTCGAGAGCGACGAGGTAGCCAAGACCGGCATGATGCCCATGCCCAAGAAGGGTGAGGAGCAGCTCGGTGGCCACGCGGTCATGGCTGTGGGCTACGACGACAGCAAGAAGGCGATGCTCATCCGCAACTCGTGGGGCACGGACTGGGGCGTGCAAGGCTACTTCTGGATGCCCTACGACTTCATCAAGAAGCTGGGTCTGAGCTCGGACTTCTGGACCATTCGCAAGGTCGAAGTCTGACCGGCAAGTGTGCAACGGGAGCGAGCTCATTTCGAGCTCGTTTCCTTGCATCAGGCCGATGCCACCAGGCACTTACGATGCCCAGATAAAGCCTGGTTTCCAGGCGCCATTGCACACTTGCGCCAGTGGTAAAAGAGAGGCCCGGAGGCCTCTCGATTACTTGCCTGCTTCAGCGGGAGCGGATTGAACGTGGGGGCAGCAACCGAACCACTGGCCAGGGCCTTGCGCCTTGTCAGGACGGTTGCAGAACTCGAGCGAGATGGCGATACCGAGAATGGTGATAGCGATGCCCAGGCCTTCGAAGAGGCCCTTCATACTGTTCATGCTGGTCTCCTACTGCGGGCCCATAATCATGCAGTCGGTTGGGGTGTTGTTGCCGAGGACGATGTACGTGTTGTCACCATCATCCATGATGTCTCCAACTACCTGAGCGCCGCCGGCGCAGCACTCCCATGAGTAGAGTGTTCCCAAGAAGCCGGTCTTCAAAGACTCAGCAGACGAGAGGACAATCAGTCCAGGAGCGTACTCGAGGTTGATGTCCCCAGGGTCGCTGGCGGTCTCTAGGCCAAAGATCGCTTGGAGGAAGGTAACGGTGTGAGATGTAGAGCTCACTCGAGTGCCATCGAGAGCAAACGGCCTGTATCCTGTGACGCCTGCCATTGTGCTGTTGCTGTACCAAGCTCCTGTGATAATTGCAGGACATGCGTTCTCACCAATGACTGCACCGAGGTCATAGGCTTTGGTCGTGGGCGAGGTGAACGTAATCAACCCTGTTACGATAGACTGAATGGTGAGTACCTCAGCGTTCGCAGCGTTTGCACTGGCACTGCTGTGTGCGAAGTTGTAGATCATCACGCGCTGGCCGGCCTGTAGAGTACCAGTGGCGTTCGAGACCACGTTGAGTGTGCTGTTGCCAGCCGCGTAAGCCTGGCTCGTCTTGGTCATGCCTGCTCTGGACGCGGGCAAGTGCCGTCGGTAGTAGCCTGCATAGCCTTTGTAGTAGAGTGAACCAATGAAGCAGCAGATGGCCACTGAGTACCCGTTGGCCCGTATCCAGTAAGTGAACGATGCGTCCTGTAATGTGGTCTGGGCGGCAAACGTGGCTGTCTCGTTGATGCCCACGTGTGTGGTTGCGTCCCAATCGGTGTAGAGATTCCACTGGAGAGTGGTGAGAGCAGTTTGCCTCAATCGAAGGTAGCAGGAGTTCTGCGCATTGGCGTTGAGAAGAGTCGTGCGCCAGACAAGGTCTCGAGATCCTACCACGCTGCTGATGGTGTCGACGTTGATCCACCCGTTGGCTACGATCTGAGTGTTGAACGCCAATATCAGAGCATCAATCGCTCCAGGCCCAGTTGCTGTACCAGTGACATAGGCTGCCATGATGTTCTCCTCGCTCTACGTTCTATCGAAACGCGGCCTTTTCCAACAGAGCAAAAGAAGGAGAGGTCCGAAGACCTCTCCCCTTCTTCAGCTCTCAGCAGTCGCCGACAGCACCTTGAGATCAAGCCCTTCGACCTCTTTCACGGCCTTGCCAGCAATGCCCTGAAGGTCACCGTACATCCCAACTGTTGACTGCATGACTCGCTCAATCTGTTCTTCACGTTTGGCCCATTGCTTCATGATGGCTTTGCGCTCCCTGTCGAGGTCTTCCTTCATTCCGCTGAAGGCCTCTACGATAGCCTGAACACGCTGCCTGAAGCGAGGACCAGTGAGGTAGTCGTAGACCATCTCCATCTTTGTGCCCTGGCCTTCAGCAGCACGCTTCGCACCAGCCACCTCAAGGAGCTGATGGCGCATCGCGATTGCCATCGGCCTCACCACGCTCAGAGCGATGACCCAGATGCCGTCGATGTAGTCCGCAGAGAACTTCTCGACACCTGTCGGCAGCACCGTACTCACGAGAATGGCCACGTCAGCCTTTGCAGCACGTTGGTCATCACGCAGCTTGGGCAACCATGTGTGATTCCAAGCCTTCGTCCTCTTGGACTCCCAGATGACCGTGCCTGCGAGCTCGCCGGCGGCTGTCATCACCTTCTGGATGATGTCGCCACCATGCTCACCCTTGGCTACAGGGGTGATGACATCGTAGGGGCACAAGTCCTTGAGCACGGCCTCGAGCTGCATCTCTTGGACCTCGCCTTGTAGCTGCTGCGAGCCCTGTTCGGCCTTGCGCTTCAGGTCTTCGATCTGCCTGCCCATCGAAGCGATCGTCTCTTCCTTCTCCATGACCTTGAGCTTGAGCTGCTCTTCAGCCTCGGCCTTTGCCTTCGATCGGGCAGCGTCCAAGCCCAGATTGACCTGTCTCTCGATGTTGAGCTCCATCTCACGCTTGGCGTCCTCAAGTTCACGTTCCTTGCGGGCCATCTTGAGCTCGATCTCTTGCGCTGCCACGAGCTTCTTGTCTTTCTCGAGGAGCACACCCTTGAGCTCTGTGACCTGCCTCGACCAGCGGTCCATGTCGGCTGCCATCGTAGCAGTCGCCTGCCTGGTGGCCTCTTCCTCGATGCGAACACGCTCGACCTTGAGCTTCTCGGCCACCTTGATGTTCAGGTCTGCGTAGCCTTGAGCAAGCTCGGTCTTGGCCTCGCCCACCAGGCGCTCACGATCGGCGAGCTGCGTGTCCTTCTCTACGAGCTTGCGCTCGTAGTCCTTGCGCACGCTATCCACCAGCGGCGCAGCCAAGCTCTCGGTGAGCTTCACCTCGTTCTTGCAGTGAGGGCAAATAATAGTCGGTTCAGCCATGTCTCCTCCGGGGAAATGGGGTTCAACACCCTTATCACAAGCTCTGTGGCGCTCTTGCGAACAACCGCTCGAAGGCGTGCATCACAGCCTTGCATCTTGGACACGTGCCTGAGCTCATCTCGCGCACGATGAGCTCAGGCACGATGAACTGAAGAGTCAGCAGGCACAAGGGTGTGTCACCCTTCGTGCCCACCAACACATGCTTGACCTGTTCGTCAACGAACTCAGCCACCGTCCTTCTCCTCTCGTTGCACCTCTACAAAGTACAACGAATGGCAGCACTCGCAGAAGTAGGCGAAGTGCGTGAACGTCTTGCCGTCTGTCTTCTTGAACGTCACGAAGGACCAGCCCCACGGCTCACGGAATGTGGCCGCTTCGTAGTCCACGTGCTCAGTCTTCATCGCCATCGGCTTGTGCCCGCCAGTCGCCTGAGGACAGGGGAGCTTGGAGGAAGCCTCCTTGGCCTTCTCGTAGAGCTTGTCGTTCTCCAGGGCAATCTCTGGCTTGCGCACGATGAACATGCCGTTCTTCTTGTCGTCGCACATGATGCAACTCCTCTCGGGGCGCTAAACGAAAAGCTCTTTGCGCCTCCACAGCTCTTATACCGTCTTGCCCAGCCGCCTTCTCACTAGCTACCCCTCGGGCGCGCTTCAAATCAAACCTGATGGCAGTGACCCAATAGAGAATAGCCCACGTAGTAGCCCACCAAGGTCAGTTGCACACGCATGTTGAAGAGGAAGGGCTTTCCTGTGGGTCTTGAAGCAGATGATGCCCAATACGCCCACAACCAGGCATTGGCACAGGTCATCCAGGTCTCGGTGTACGGTGCAACACACGATGCTCCCCTGGCCACCCTTCGATGGGGTCCAGGTGCTTACAGGTGGCTCAATCGGTAACGGTCAAGCATGTTCATCATGGTGCGCCCCCGAGGGCTGAGCTGGGTACGCTGTTCGTTGACGAACAATGGGCACAGGCGTAGTCAGAGATTGAGCGCCCACGCTGGGTGGCTGGCCATCCCTCCCCCACCAACTGCTTAGCGTGTGGCGCTCACAGCTCACCCCTTAGGCGCGCTCAACAACTGCACAGATGCTGCTCTCCACACAGCTATGGACATAAACCGGCACTTGGGTACCCAGGGATCGTGGACAGAGTCCCATGTGCTGGGGGGGATTTTCTCATAGCCCCAGGTTGCGGTACCCCACCGCGTCTCCTTTGGGATTCTTTGGGTTCTGGAAACGCGGGTCCCATCAGTGGGGTTGACTGGTTGCTTCCTCAGCAACCTATCGTTGGGCGCCCCCGAGGGCGTTCATCCAGAGGGCGAGGTCGTCGGGATTGGCGTTGGGGTCGAGGCGGACGTCGTTCTTGGTGAGCCCAGTCATTCTGCTGGCGAGGTTGGGGTCGGGAGCGTCTTTCATGGGGTCCTTGGCGACCCAGACGAACGAGCACACGGAGCAGATGACGTAGTAGCCCCCGGAGCCGAAGAAGAGGTGCGGGTGCCGGCAGCCACTCTCAGAGACGGCAAAGCCGGTCATGTCCTCAACCTTGGGCATTGGGTCGACCCTAGCACTTTGGGCTGCTGTTCGCCAACGAACACTGGTAGGCTATTGGGCATGAGCCCACAAGAAATGGCCTTGGTGTGCACCTTGTCACTTCAGTCGGGTGATGGCTACGTCACCTTCGTCGTTCCTGGAGCGCCCACCAGGAGAGGCCTCGTGCGTCTGTCCGGCCCGCACTCACCGAAGGGCGAGCTCCTGTGCATCAACTGCGACAAGGAGATGGTGGCACGCTTCGATGCTCTTGACGTACTGGCCTGGATGGCCGCAAATGAGCTCGTGAAGGTAAGCGTGAAGCCTTCCTAACAAGGAGACCAGTCATGGAGAACACCCCAGTACACATCGTGAAGAGCAATCCGGACCCCTTGGCCACCGTGGAGGTGTACCTCACATACGGCAAGTGCCGGTTGGTGAGGATCGATGGCTCATTCGGGCCAGAGCAGCTCGAAAGGCCCGAGAAGGAGGCCGGTGCCCCGTTCGAAGTCGGTGAGACCATCACCCTTAGCGCTGAGGGAGAGGACCCCTGTGATCTCGAGCTGAACGAGGTCGAGGAGACTACGAGCTGGCCCATCCTTCGCTACTACCACGACATCAAGAGTGACATCGGGGACGGCAGCGACAATGATGGAGATGACATCGTAGGCTGCCTGTTGCGTTGGTACGGTCTTTTCGGCCTCGAGCTGGAGACCTTCTGAGCTACGAGGAGGCACCTGTGCCAGTACACGACACCGCGCACGACTGCGACAACGGCTGGGTGCACCATCAGCACCCGATGAAGCCTCTCGGGGTCATCATGAACTCGACCCCGTGCCCCGTCTGCAACCCGAATGGCATCACGCCGGCGCAGGAGGTGCCCACCTACTACGTCATCAACCAGTGCGACGGGTGCAGGAGGGGCCTACCGCTCGATCGCCACGGAGTCCACCACGGCCCAGGGCCCTACGACGTCATCGGCTGCACGAAAGACCTCTACGAGGAGCGCCAGTGAAACCGTGGAACGTCTACATCTTGCTGTGCAGTGATGGCAGCCTCTACACCGGAGCCACAACCGACGTCCAGCGGCGCTTTGAACAGCACCAAGCCGGCCGCGCCAGCAAGTACACGCGAGCAAGACTGCCAGTGAAGCTCCTGTACGTGGAGAGCAACCTGACGAAGAGCCAGGCGCTGAGGGAGGAGCATCGCATCAAGGCCTTACCGCGGGTGGAGAAGGAGCTGATGGCCGACTGCTACCACAGCACACACAAAGATTGCGGTTTCTGGCTGTCTTCAAAACCCGCGTCGCCGTTGAAGAGCTAAGAAGAGGAGCTGGTGCTCCTCTCGAGGCCCCTACGCCTTTGCGGGGGCCTCCTTCGGCGGGTTCAGCTTCATCCACACCCAGAACGGCACCCAGAGCGGGGCTAGGGCGACTCGGCCAGTGAGGGCCATGATGCCCACAACCGTGACCACAGCGCCGGCGCCGAACCAGGCCAGGGCCTTCTGTCGCTCTGAGGCCTCGGGGCCGTGCAGAGCTTCTACGATGTCCTTCAGTGCCAGTTTCTCTTCCACGGAATCCTCCTTGGTTGGTTAGGTGAAGCCAGGTCCGAACTCCCACAGGCACTTGTTGCCGATCTCTCGGTTCAGCAGAGGCCGGCAGGCGTTCACGCAGCCGTCCATGTTTCGACTGCGCCGCATGCACTTGTACCCGCACTGAATGAACGGGGCGTTTCGGTTCTGGCAGCTCTCGTACGTGACCTTGACCTTCTTCTTGGGAGCCTCCACGATCGGCGCCGGCGCCGCGGGAGCTTGGGGAGCTGGCTGGACAGCAGCCACCACGGGTGCCGGGGCCTTCACGGGCTCCGGAGCGGGTGGCGGGCTGCAACCTGCCAGCAGGACGACCATCACGATGCGACGCATGAGACCTCCTACTGTTGTTGGCGTAGCTTCCAGTCCAATAGCTGCTCCTCGAACGACAGCGGGAGCTTGGCTTTCTTCATCTTTTCGACGGTGCGCTTCGCACGACTCAGAATCTCCTGAGACGTCTGGTCGAGGCTAGCCAGGATGTCAGCCTCGTCTTCGACCACCTCGAGCTCCTCTTCAACCTGCACCTTCACGCGCCTCGAGCTCAGCTCGATGACGTTGCTGTCGTCGATGAGCTCGAGCTCGTCCTCTTCTGCAGGTGCTGCAAGTAGCAGTGTCATGGGTTCCTCCGGTGTTGGGTGTTAGATACCGTCGCCATCTACGAAGCCCAGTTTCTGTGACTTGCGCTTGACGTAGTAGGCATGGCGCTTCTGCCGCTCCTGCTCAGAGCACTTCCCCCTGGACCACTTACGTGGAGAGTCGAAAAGAGGAGCTCCGAAAATACCGAGCACGAGGTGCCCAAAGAAGTTAGCCTCTGCAGCTCGTTTGGCCTTCTCCGTTTCCTCTACGACGACGGGGAGCTTAGATAGCTGCTCGGGAGACAAGCAGCCCTTCTCCAACTTCCGAGCCAGCATCACGCCTTCTCGGAGCAGGTCCTTGTTCTCTGAGATCAGCTTCGATCGAGCCTCGGGGCTGTTAGTCTGTATGTACTCCTTCGCCAGTGCATCGAATCTCGATGAGTCCATAGTTCCTCCGGTGAAAGAAAGAGCCGCTCGAAAAGAGCGGGTTGTTTCTCTATCTGTCTTATCCCGAGGAAAGGCTTGGAATTGCGGCTGGAGAGCTAAAAATGGAGGCCGCAACCCGAAGGTCACGGCCCCCAAGGGGCGCTAGGCGAACATCAACTTCTTGCAGGCCTTGCGCGCCTCCACCAGCCCGAACTGAACGACCAGTTGCACGAAGTCCTCCGTGCAGCCGGTGTCAGCCAGAGCAACCTGGACCGCCTTGCAGAATACCTTCTCTACGAGGCGCATGCGACGGCCTCCCGCACGGGGGCTGCCATCGGGTTCCGCAGCGGGTTCATCACCCGCATCTCCACACGTTCGGGCTTGGGCGCAGCGCACTGGCACTTGTTCTCGCCCGTCATTCGCTTCATGCACTCTTTGCACCGTACCTTCACTACTACTACGTATCCTGCCATCTCACATTCCTCCGGATAAAGGTTCATGGACCCCAGACCGACAATCGACCTGGGGGTTCCACGAGTCTTATCCCGAGAACGGGGGCGGCTTTTCGAACGGGGGCGGCTTTTCACTTTCCTGGGCAATACCACCAGAGCGCCCGCTGAGTCTCGAACTTGTTGCCGTTCGGGGGCACGACCTTGAGCTGCAGGTGATCCTTGGGGTCATGCGACCACTGGTGTACTGGGCAGTACGGGATCTTGGACGTGCGCTTGTACTCGGACATCCACTTGCGGAGGAAGGCCTCCCAGATGCCGGCTTCGGCCGCAGCCTGTGCCTCGGCGTCCATTTCGTTCACCACGTTGGGGTTCAGCTTGAGATCTTCGGGCAGGCTGACCACCTGGATGAGCTTGGGCGGGAAGTGCAAGCAGACCGTTTCGGGCTTGCCCATCGCCTCGTCGCTCCACGCCGGCGCTTGCTTCTTGCGCTTGGGTGCTTTCCCGTGTGCTCGAGCAGCAAGCTCAGGGTGCCTCTTGTCCGCGTTGACAGAGGAGAGGATGAGCATGCCATCCTCGAAGGCCCTCTTGATGCACTCCTCGTGTCCCCAGCGAATGCCGTAGGCCCCGAGGATGATGGTGTCCTCGGTGAAGCAGATGGCGCAGTACGGGCAGGGGGAGGTCTTCTCTGCTCTCATCTTGCGGAAAGGCGTTTGCGGAATCGTGCACATCATTGACCTCCTCTCTCGTAGCCTCGCCCGCAGGTCGGGCACTTCACAGGAACCGGCTCAGGAGCAGGGTGCCAGAACATGCTCCAGAACATCTTGATGAACTCCCAGGTCGACGTTGGAAACCACATGGACTACCTCCGGATGGTTGGTTGTAGTATGACAGAAGACGCTCGTTGGGGCGTCAGGAGAGAACGATGGCTGAGTTTGCAACAGCAACGGTGACCGCCGGCGGTTCGATCGATCAGTTCATGCAGGCCTTCCAGATCGTCGTTGCACGAAACGGTTGGACGCTGCACGATGCACTCAGCAACACTGCAGGTGCTCGAGATCTCGTGTTCCGCAGCTCCCCGATGGATGCGATTGCGGACAATCGTTGCTACCTTCGAGTCAAGCAGTACTCTCTCACTACCTGGGGTTGGAACCTCTACACGGATTGGGACACCGGCACGCACACGGGAGCCAACCCGACTAATGTGGCTGGGGCGCAGAATACCTGGAACGACTACAGCGGGTTCTTATACAAGATCCGGGTGAACGAATGGTCGGTGATGTTTGTTATCAAACAGGTCAGCTACCAGCACGACAAGGGCTACGCGGGCTTTGTACGACGCCCACTTCGAAACAGTAGAAGCGGTCTCACCAGGACCACTTCCCCCTACGCCATCGGAACCAGCACGATGGCTGTTGCATCAGACATGACCAGTCGGATGAAGATTGGGCAGAGGGTTCTGGTCTACAACAACAGCCACAGCAGCGTGAGCGCGAACTTCAGCAACGCTGAGGTGCTCAAAATCCAATCCATTGCGTCTGGGTCCATCACCTTCACTACCAACAGCACGAAGGCCTATGACAGCGGGGCCGTCATAGGCCAACTTGCGTTCAACGGAGTCTGCTCTGCCGTGGGCAACACCTCGCTCAGTGGTGTCACCAACTACATGCCATTTGAGCTGGATGGGACGCGAACAGGACCCACCAACCATGTGGCCTACTTCATTGAGAGCATACCGTTCACTTCGGGCTACGGCGACTCTCAGTCCGTCAACAAGACCGATGGGCCTGGGTTCACTTCAATGTTCGTGAGTACTGCCAGCAAGACCGGCCTGCTCGGTTACCCATGGCACCTCTTCTGCACTGACTATGATGGTTCCTACGCGCAGGCCGAAGACATCTTCGACGATGGTGACTATCAGTGGGTCGGTCTGGACGGAGACGGGTTCATCCGCACGCTGATGGGCCCAACCAACTAGCGCTCGCTGTGGCGTTCAGACTGGATGAGGGCATCGGTCACAGTCTTGAGGATGTCCTCATTGCTGGCCGGCTTCGCGAGCAGGTAGGCATGCTTGATACCCTGGGGCATTCCCGTGAGGAGCACCACAGGGATGTCGCCGGCGGCGGCCACGACCTCATCGCCGTTTCCGCCAACCATGTTGAAGTCTGAAAGGACCACATCCGCCTGAGGCAGCAGGGCGACAGCTTCCTTCGCTGAACTTGCCATCAGAGTCTTCCAGCCAGCTTGGCGGAAGATCCGGTCGTGCGATTTCAAGAGTGGGTAGTCGTCATCTACAAGAAGAACAGTTCTGTTTTCCATGTGGCCTCCGGTCCTCATGGTAATGGAAGAGCGCCGCCCCTGGGGGAGGGATCGAGGCGGCGCTCTTCGGTTACCGGCCACAGCGGGGGGACCTCTGGGCCGGGTACTGCTTAACAGGTGGTCAGGACTCAAACTCTTGCGAGTTCCTATCCTGTCCAAGAGTCTTATACCTTTTCAGGGCACTGATTTGCGACTTCTTCTGGGGGCGTAACATCCCCTCTGCAGACTGGGCAGTGACCTTGGTCAAACTCGACGCCACAGGGGTTGGGTACTTCGATTCCCAACTTCTTGCGGACGGCACCAGACAGGCTGTGCTCAGCCTTGATGACGCTGCTGCTTCCGCACACGGAGCACTTCCAGTAGATGCCACCTCTGGCAACCTCTTCTGCGTGCTCCTTCTGCTTCTTCAGGCACTCATCACAGAGTTCCCCGAGGTTCAGTCTCTCGTAGTCCGCGATCTTCCGATCCAGAACGTACGAGTCAGTAGCTTCGCACTTCGGGCACACTGAATGCCCCAGATGCCCAGGACGGTCCTTCCCTGGCCTGCCCCCGATGCTGAGCTGCCCGCACTGGGTGCATTTGTAGACGCCGTCGCTGGCCCCCAACAGGGCCACGCTGACGTCCTTGCCACACCAGGCGCAAATAGTGAGGCGTGGGTTCACGCCTTTCTCGCTATGGAGTCTGAGATTCATGCGGACACCACAGCCTTGATTCGAACGTATGCCATCTTCTCTCCTTCTGCTATGTTGCGGTACTAGAACTACTGGAGGCGGACATGGCTCAGATGTTGGTTCTTGGGTATCCGGCCACGACCGGCGCAGTCAACCTGATGTACGTTGATCTCCGTAAAGCCTTGTTGAACAACGGCTGGACTGAACACGACATCATCAGCTCCACTCCCGGAGCTCGGGACATCGTGTTCAAGAGCACGCCTCTTGATGCAACAGCAGGCAACGCCTGCTTTTTGAGAATCACTCAGACTGGCTCCACGAATCTCTGGTGGCATGTCTACATGGACTGGGACACTACCACCCATGCTGGCATCAACGATGCAGCTCCAGCCTCTGCTGCCGCACTCTTGGACACCACTTTCCTAACAGTCGCCCGTGTCAATCCGTACGCCGTGGCTCTCTACTTCCGCTTTACCAACTCCAGGACCAATGCGTACGCTGGATACGTGCGCAGGGGTCTACCAGCATCCAAAGCGGGATTCACCAAGACCAGTGTCAGTACACTGGCGGGTGCTACCACAGTAGGCGTCGTGTCCGACATGACAGGCAAGCTGAAAGTGGGTCAGCGCGTCATGATCTACAACTACGCTCACAGCAGCGCGAGCGCGAATGCCGCTAACGCGGAGGTCGCGTACATCCAAACCATCACGGCAGGCACCATCGCCTTCACTGGCCCTCTCACAAAGAACTACGATGCAGGCGCCATCATTGGCCAGAATCCGATGCCGATCGTTTCGACCTTCACGAACGAGAACAGTGGAGGGTCAGCGATATACCTCACCTACTACATGCCCATTGCCTTGGACGGCGTTCGAGTTGGGCCTCAGAGCCATACGGCGGTAGCCATACAGGTCCAGCCTGCTACTGAGAGCAACATTGACCCAGGCGACATCTATCTCGACTACGGCATCGGGCTGATTGGGGTTTCATCTAACGAAACTTCCAAGACAGGGTGGCTTGGGCACCTCTACCATTGGGAGTGCTGCGCCGCTCTAACTGCCGGCGTCTTACAAATCGGAGACGACATCAACGACGGCTCCCACTCCTATCTGGTCATGAGCTACAACAGCACGTCAGATGCCTTCCTGATGGGACCTCGCGCCTAACCTTCAGCAACGATGTCTTCGAGCGCTACCAGCTCTGCTGCAAGCTCACACAGCTCACAGAGCTTCTTGGCGTAGGCTGGGCACTTCTCCGGTCCCCAGTTCTCCCACGTAGGCGCTCCCTCGAGCTCGATGAAGTAGGTCCCGTTGCCGAAGACGATGCTCTTCAGCTTTGGGTTGACCTTCCTCACGTTGTCGAACTCCTCGTAGACGACCGGCTGAATCAGCTTCATCAGCTTGTCGTCGTGCTCCAGGTTCAGGGCGTCTATGGCTTCTCGCAGCTTGGTTAGGTCCGGGCTGCCCATGCGGCCTCCAGCAGCGGTATCGCTGCGTCAGGTAGGGCCTCTTTCAGACCCGTGTTCTCAAGGGTGTCCCCAAGGAAGCCCCAGCAAGAATCCTCCTCACCTTCAGCGTCAGTGGTGACGTACCCCCAGCACTGACCCGTCAGGTAGAGGTCGTAGGTCTCCACCTCTGAGCGCAGGATGGCCTCGACCTTCTCTTTGAGTTTCTTGGTGACTCGCTTGACCATGAAGCTCTTCCTAATGGCTTCTGGTGTGGCAAAGATGATCCCAAGCTGCCCCCAGTCCCCTTTTGCGGAATCGCAAGCACGGAAGGAGGCACTCGACGTGCTGACGGTCAGCCCGCTGTGGTCCATCATGAAGACGGGCAGTACCACAGATCCCTTCGGGACGTTCTCCTTGACCCATTCTCGTGAGTCCTCCTTGGGCTGTATGTCCCCAAAGGTGTAGCGCCGGTGCCAACAGGCCATCTTGCCCAGGTTGTCCCACTCACGAGGGTTCATGGGCTCGTCGTCGTGCTGGATGACGAGAGAAGCTACTCTCTGCTCGTCGAACTTTCGCTTTGGCATGTTCATCTTCGTACTAGCCTCCAAACGCTTCCTGGGCTTCCGGGCTCGTCGTTCACAGCGCCCAGGTCTCTCAGGTCACGGTACAGGTTACGGTTGTCTCCGCTCGGCCCGCGGTAGACGCAGGGCTTGAGCTCCTGGATCTCGTTTACCGAGGCAGGGAGCATCAGCTTCAACATCTCGAGGCGGTCCTTCTTCTTGTGGAAGCCATCGCACTCGGGGCAACGGCGGGACTCCTTCTCGTCTTGCTCCCACTCGGCCATGGCCTTGTCGAAGAGCTTTTGGACTCGGTGGGCTGTTCGGGCCAACACCATGTCCCTACGGATCTGCAGCGCAGGTACTTCGCTTTCGCTACCTAGCGCTGTAGCGATCTCGGTCTTGGTGAAGCCCATGCGAAGGAGCTTCCGCAGGCGCTTCCAGGTATCCTTGGCCGGCACTAGAGCGCCGTCGGAGATGGCCTTCTCATCCACGTCTAGGATGGCTTTCTCTGTGCTGGCTCGGATGCGCTGCTTCTTCCCGTTCTTGATATCCTCCAGAACGGTGTCCGCCACATCGGATGCGGCCTGGACAGCTCGCCGACCCACTCCACGTTCGGAGAGCAAAAGAAGATGCCCGCGGGCCTTGGCCGCATCAACCAGCCCATTCCAGGCAAGCTTCAGGCGGCACTCACCACAGACACCGCCCTTCGAGTCCTTCCGCAGGTGCGACTGCTTTGGGCAGGGCACCCCGTTCACTCCTGGGCAGGCACGTCGGTAGAGTCGGATCTTCTGGACGCCATCTGGGGCCGTCCAAACCTGCTCGACTGGCACCGCCGGCGACGTGATCTGAGCTGCGGCCTCCTTCGACCGTCTTTGGCGCTCATGGTAGTACTCACGATTCGAGCGCCGGCAGTCCTCGCAGCGGCAACCCGAGACGTAGCGTGCTCGGGTGCCGTGCGAGAACTTCTCTGCCGGTGGCAAATCATTGGGTCTGGCCATCAGGGCTCTTCATCCTTTTGGGTCTCCTCCAGGGTGAGGACGACGACGTCCCCAACGATCGGCTGCCTCGCGAGCGCCGATGCTTTTCTGTTGAGTGGTAGGCCTAAGATGAGTCCTTCGTCGTTGACGAACATCCTCCTGCCATCAGGCAGTCGGACTCCGTCGATGGTGCCTCCAACAACCTCGTTCAGTCGCTCGAGCTCCGGGTACTTCTCGTCAGCTTCATCTCCAGAGACACGTATGATGGTCGCCATAGGGCTACTCCTTTCGATTGCACTGTTCATGGGTTCCTCCGGTTGTGGGCAAAAGGGGAACGGCGTAGTGTCGTTCACCTATGTATCTTATGCCGGTTTCGGAGGTACTGTTTCGTCCAGGAAAGGCCACCTGATGATCGCTACCTACACGATTTACCCAAGCACCTGGACGAACACAGGAAGCACGTTCGATTCTACGGACACGATCAGCATCGACTTCAATTCGACATCGTACTGCACTAACTACTCCACGACGTACGAGCCCGTACCAGATGAGGATGCCCTGAAGAAGGCCCTTCAGGAGCAGAACCGCATGGACTCCATCTACGCGCTGCTCGATGTGAAGTGGGTGCACGACAACCGCTTGCCACCGGGAAGATGCGTCGGTAGTACTTGCCAGATCCAAAGAAGGCCGGCACAGCGCCGGTCTGCAACGGCAGTGCGAAACTGGAGGAGACCATGAACAAACACGATGCCAACAAGCTGTCCCTCGGTGTGAAGGACTTGGTCCTGTGGCTGAACGACCAAGGCTTCAACACTTGTGACTCAGGTGACGGTACCAACTTCGCCGCAGGTATGGGATGTGCAGTCCCATTCCCGATGGTGGCGATCGAGGTGCCGCCGGACAAGATGCACGCAGAGGCAGATCGCCTGAAGAGGGTCCTCACCGAGCGTGGTGTGGACTTCACGCCTCCGAAGGACGAAGCCAGCGAAGACGTGCAGTTCCCAACGATCGAGGCCTCCTACAACCCGCAGGACGGATACTCGGTCATTGTGCTCTACAACATCCTCTCGAAGCACATCGGGTTGTGAGCTAAGAAAAAGGCTGGTGAGAGGCGAACCTCTCACCAGCCCGTAACGCAAGGAAGCAATCAGAGCGGAGATTCGGCTGGTTTGATCCAAGCACCAAAACATCTCGCCAGGTTGGGCGTTAGCCTCCTGTCGATTTAGGCTCAAGAACGGTGCTCTTCATCAATTGCCTGCCAGCCCACCCAAGGGCAAACCTTCATGGTGCCGCTTCCTTGCGGGACACGACGCTGCTACTTGAACAGCGCCCCGTCCAACCCTTCGACGTCTACCTCTTTGGAGTTGCCGCTCGCAACAGCAGCACGCAGAGCTCCAGCGAAGCCAGCCGCCTTGTTGGCTGCGTCGATGGCCTCTTGGTAGTCGAGGACGCGCTTGGCGATCAGCACGCCCTCTTGTCGTTCAGTCTCGTTGCGGCCGTAGCGGTCTTCCTTCTCACAGACGGAATCACGCCACATCTTCTCGGAGCGGCCGGCGCCCACTCAGCCTTCTCGGTCATCGTTCAGCTCCGAGCTGCAGTGGTCACAGACTGGCTCGACCTTCCCGTCCGGGTCAGGGTCAGAGAAGGTCCAGCCATCAGGAAGCACGGCTCGGCCGAGGATGGGCTTCTCAGAACCGCACTTCACGCATACTGCTGTGTTGGCTTTGGCCATCGCTCACCTCTTGTTGGCGTCGACGAAGTCCGTACCGGACTCCACGAACACCCTTTTGTACTGTCCGCACTTCCCGTTCTGATGATGCTTCGGGTTGTCCTTATCGCCTCCGCAGTTAGAGCAGCGGTCAAGGTAGAACCTGGCGTTCAGGACTCCACCGTTGGCAGCGATCTGAGACAAACTGATGGTGCCAACCTTCATGATGGCCACAGCACCACGCACGGCTTCGAGCCATCCGGGGCCTCGTCGGGATTGTAGATCTCAGCCCTGCCCCAGCGTCCGGGCACGTGCATGGCGTGGGCCGCCTGGTGCATTTCGCGGAACTCGTTGCCCTCACCATCCTTGGAAAGGATGACTGGCAAGCTAGGGTCGAAGTCGGCAAGGATGTCCTGAAGGTCTTTGACGGTCATGGTCATGGAATCACCCAGTAGAAGCTACGGCCGCCGTTCCTGCTCGGCCAGGTCGATTTGAAGCTCTCATTGGTCCTCATGAGCCCGCTGCCCTTCATCGCAGCACCGAAGGCGTTCTCGCTTTCGGGCCATGAGAGGTTGTGGTCTCGGATGTAGTAGCGAAGGTCATCAGACCCGACCTTCCCCTTCTCTCTGGCGATCTGCCACAGGATGGGCTTCGCCATCTTCACCCAGGTGTCGTTGTGCACGGTGACCAGGGCGATACCCTTCTCCTGTCGGGCTTCTCCGACAGCAGGATGATGCCGTGGGAGCTCGAGCTGCTGCGGCCCCGCCTCTTTGCGGTGGCGCTTGCAGTAGATGTCGCCCTCCATAGCTTTGGTGGAGCAAGGTCCACCCATGTCTTTTCCTTGGCAAGCAGGCATGACGTTCAATCCTCCGGAAAAAGAAAGCGCGAGGGATTGCCTCGCGCTGTGTCGAAAGTGGTGGACCCGCCGAGGAATTGAACCTCGGGTCCGAGAACCGTCTAGGGGGAGCTCTACGTGCGTATCCTGAGGTCAAATCTCGCCCTCTCAACGACATCAGGCAAATGCTGAGAGGACCAGCCGTCTGTTGATCTCGACCCTCACCGCGCCGGCGCCAGTGAAGACCTATCCTGCTGTTGTACCCAGTCACCTAGCAGACATCAGCTTCTGGGGTTCACTGACTCACGCCGCGAGGCGCTGCTCAGCGAGCTGCTCAACATCACTGTTGGCTTTTTGCTTGTGCCCCGCTTTTGAACTGGTTGCGAGACATCCAGTGCACGCTCTCCACTCCCGTCTGAGTCCCCGTCGAAACCTGTCGGGCCCACGAAGTACTTCTACTACTTGTCGTACAGACAGTCACCGTCCGTGTTGTACGAATCGAATGCCAGCGTGCAGACGCTGGCGAGTCCACAGCCGTCACAGGTGAACTTGTCGGGCGCGGTCTTGAGGACCTGTCCAGCTCTCTCCACCTGCTCTTTGCGGAAAGTGGAAAGCTGCTCTTGGGTTAGAGGCTCCTTCCGAAGCCACTGGTCTTCCGTACTCATTTTTCAGCTCCTTCTTGGCACATGGCCTCCAGCGAGGTACCCTGACCACCGGAGACCAATAACCAAGGTGTTTGTAATGGTTTGCAAAATGGCCGAGGGTGACCTCGAAGTAAGCGCCATGATTCCGGACGGCGTGAACAGGTTCGAGTACGTCCGGAATCACCACTACATCAAGCTCGCCCGCAAAGACGGTCGTGAGATCAAGCTCATCCCTGAAGGAAGGCTTCGCTATTACTGCGAGGCCTGCACCTTCGACATGATCACCAACTCTAACCATGGGGAGCTCAAGTGCCCTGTCTGCGGCACCAAGATGGTGTCCCAGTGGGGGAAGGAGCAGATCTGCTTCATCCCCGAAAAGGAGAGCGACTTCGAGTTCTGAGTCAGACCTCGTTGCCCCAGACCGTCCAGTTCGGTCGCCCAGAGCGGGCGAAGATCTCGAGGTATGGCCCAGGACTGCTGGACTCGATGATCTCGTAGATGCGGTCGGGCTTGGCGCTGTGTTCCCCCCGAGGTGCATGGAACACCGACGGATGGGCCTTCTCAGGCTTGGAGCACTCGCCACGCACTCCGAAGAGGCACAGCTCGTGCGAGCCACGGAAGTACTGCCCCAACCCAATGCGTAGCGCAGAGGCCAATGTCCTCATCCAGGTGAGCGGATTGAGCTGCAGGTTGCCCTGTTCGTCCACGAGCTCGCCGAGGATGTCAGGCCAATCCTCCTTCACCTTCACCCAGCAGATGTTGGTGACGTACCTGAAGTCGAGCCCGGCCATGACCCAGAGGCCATCCACCAGGTAGTTGTTAGTGACCCACATGTAGAGATGGGCATCGGGCCCCACCTCATTCCAGTGGTCGGACTGGAGGATCGTCCGTAGGATGTCCTCCTTCTTCATTAGCGGGTAGTGCCGGTCGGCGCCGCGCTTGATCTTTCCCGCCCCGCGTTCGAGCCAGGGTGGGTCCATTTGCACCGTTCGAATCATCAGTCGTCCTTCTTGAGAGGTACCGGCCACACGTAGGCTATCTCTGGCTTCTCAGCCCAGCCGAACTGTTGGTAGTACTTTGGGTTCTTTGCCAAGAGAGCAGCTCGATGAGAGGCGTGGAAGGCCTCCATCCCGAACCAAGAAGGCATCATATTGCCAACCTGTGTCTTCGACAGTCGGTTTAGCTGCTCGGTGAAGTAGGGAAGCAGAGAGTCCTTGTACCCTCGGTTGCGCCACTCGGCGCAGGTCTCCAGCCCGTACACGGCAAGAGCGGTCTCGAAGCCAGACCACATCCGAACTACAGGGTGGTGAGTCCACCCCTTTCCATCGTACTGGCCGGTCAGGATCATCAAGATGATTTTGGCCTCACTACGCTGCTTTCCGAGTCTCTGTCGGTCCAGGACTTGTACTGCCGACGGGATGTGAGGCAGTGGTAGAAACGTCTGCATTGGGCTCCTCCGCGAGCTGGGCACCACACGCCTTGCAGCAGTAGCGCTTCTTGTCGTCCTGTTCCTGAAGAACAAACTCGTGGGAGCCACACGCCTTGTAGTGCGCGTAGAGCAGTTCTGTGGTGTCCTTGGTCATCTGGTCTCCCTACATCGAACGGCCTGTTCGAGTAAAAAGAAAGCCCGCGGGTGCGCGGGCTCTCTCCTCAGTTCATGCACTTGGGGTCGACCTTGGCGTCACCCCAGTCTTCGCCTTCGGGCAGCGCCATGATCTCCTCGACGTGCTTCAGCTTCTCTCTGATGCTGAGCAGGTGAGCACGCTCTTCGTAGACCGCTGGCTGCAGGTCCTGGTGTACCTTCGGGACAATGGCGTCCAGCGCGGCGATCATGGCATCGAAGCCTTCGACCGCCGGCGCTGAGGGACCACCTCTCAGAAGCACCTCCAGCCCCTTCGCAGCTTTCTCTGTCGCCTGGGTCTTCGCCAGGTACAACGGTCGGAGAGGATGGCCCTCCGGGAAGCTGAACAGCAGGGCGATCTGCTCATGCTTGAACGCATGCAGGAGGCCCCGCCAGAGTCCAACGAGTACTTGGTCGCACAGCATGTGAGCCTCCTAAATTGAGAGGTATCCAATGATGAAGGCGATGGTACCGCCGATCGACATGAACATGAAGACCACGGTGCTCGGTTTGAAGCTCCGCTTCTTCTGGTTCAAGGGGATGACGTTTGACCGCATGAGGACCCTGCCCTGGATGGGCTCGAGCCTCTGGTCGCGCACGACCTCGAGTTGGGTGTTCATAGTTCCTCCGGTGTAGGCAGAACGAAATGGTCCGCCATACTTCTTATGCCGAAGGTCCCGGTCACCTTTCACCCTTCACGCCGTCGGCCACGCCCTGTAGGAACACCTTGTCCGTCTTCTCTCTGGAAATGACCGCGTCCACCATCTCCTGGTCGGTGAGGTTGTCGAGGGCCGACTCGATGAGGTCTCGAAGAGCCGTCGGAGGAAGAGCGTCTACCTCCCACGATTCGTCACCGAACTTCTCGAGGTATCCCTTCGCTCGGCTGTCGGTGAGCTTCGCTGGATTAGGCGGTGGCTTGTACTCGTCCACTTGGTCCATCGTGAGAGCGATCTTCTCGACGTTGAGGTGGGTGCCGAAAGTCCTCAACCGATCGGCAACGTCTCGCACCATGTCCTCTCCGCTCGGATCCATGTCTCCGAGGTAGAGAATGGTGGCTGTCTCCGACTCGTTGCCGAGGCGTTCGTCGTGGATACGACGGGCAGATTCGTACATGGCGCTCGAGCTGGAGTAGCCACGGTTCACCATCAAGGTGACGTGGTACTTGCGGGCGATGGGAGAGAGAACGCCGGCGAGGGCGTCCTTCTCGACCCACAACTCGACGTAGCACTCCTGACCACGGCGCCGTGGCAGTCGGTAGATTGCCGTCGCTCCTCGCACGAGCTCTCCCAGGTTCTCGAACTCGGTGGGTCTCTCGGGGACGCGAACTCGGTCTTCGATGGCGTCCCAGTCGATGAGGCCCGCAAGGCGCCCCTTCGAGATGACGTTGCCCAGGTTCTTGTACGACCGTTCCGTGTTCGGGATGATGTCCTTCGACACGAACTGATAGAACAACTGTCGAAGAGTCAGCGTCAGCCCCTGATTGGAGTAGTCCTCAATAATACTGTTCGCAGTCGCAATGGTCTGGGACGACTCCTTTGTGAAGTTGATGGACTTGAACTTTTCTCTCATGGTTTCCACCTTTTACTGTAGAATCTCCAACGCGGTTTCAACTGTCGGAGTTTCCAATACAGCTTCTCTCTTTTTCCCATTAGGCTTGGGCTCGTTACGGAGTTGCCACCTCTACCCCCGGTTAGAGCCAGGGGCAGTCTCATAAACTCCAAAGCCACATCGGCTTCTTTGGCCTTCGTCAGAAGGTATGGCCTTATCCTCTGTAGAACCGACTCGGCCTTACGGGACTGACAGACCCAAGAGTAGCTGGCATTGACCCTACTGCTTCGTGGAACATGATTTTGCACGGTCCCCAACCCAAGGATTTCTTGGAGCTTCTCCACCGTGGGCCGGTGGCCCATAGTGACCTTCAGAGCCAGTGTGTAGCGGTCTCTGATACATCCCTTCTGCCTCCCCGCCGGTACTCTCACGATGGAGATACACCCCTCCCCATCCATGATTCCTGCTGCCCACGCTAAATCAGCTACCTTGCCCATGCTCTGGGTATACGCCACTGATAGTACAACTGTCAAGTAGCTATACTACTAAGAACATCGGATTTTGATAAGGGCTAAAGAAAGAGGGCCATGGGCCCTCTTTCCGTCAGAGCGAGATGCCCTGGTCAGACAGGGCCTTGAAAACCGACTCTCGAAGGTGCCGAAGGTCGTCGTACCATTCACCCTCGCTGTAGCCTTCCTTCATCGAGGGGTACTTGCCCTGGTGCACCGCCTCAGCTTTGGAAGTGATGGCCTCGACCAGCTCGATCCACTGCCCCCGTGTGAGAACGAGTGCAGCAACCATGCTGTCGTTGGGGCTAGGCGTTCGAGGCTTTGGCTTGGCCATGTCCTTCAACGTCTCCATCAATCCGCTGAGCATCTTCGTGAGCTGTGGCACTTCGTGCTCCGCCAGCCGCATGATTGCTCTTTCCGTCCCTGGTGTCATCTTGTCCTCCGGCTCCCGTCGCAGGGGATGCCCCTTCGGGAGTTGTTGTTGCCACTTCATCGACATCTGGCCCCTTCCAGTACGGCTCTATCCACTGCAGCCGCCGGAACATCCTTCCTGGTCCATGTGGTTGATTGCGCCAGTGACCTGTGACCAAGACCCTGACGGAGAGAGTCCACCCGCTGCCGTGGCCAGCGATAGACTTGCCCAAGACCGTTCGCTGGCACTGCTGCATCTGAGAGAGCCGACCACCAAGTCGGTGACGCTTCTTGCTTCCCTGTGGGAGCCCTTTCATCTGCTCAACGATGTGCCTTGCGTTGTCGTTGGCTATGACCTCCTCGCTCTCGACTCCTTCTGAGGAGACGTAGAGCAAGACGTTCATGGCCCAGCGGAAGACAGACTCCCAGTCGTTCTTCAGAAACGCCGTCACTTCTTTCAGCCACTTGCTGTCCCGCTTGATGTCCTCTACGCACTCTTCTTGGGTCAGGGCCACCACTTCTGTGAGCTTGGCCCCGGCCGGTAGAGGTACATGGAAGAAGATGAGAGCGTCGTTGTCGTCCTTGACTCCCATCACTTCTATTGGCTTTGGCTCTCCACAGACCAAGAACCTCCAACAACGGTTGCCCTTTCCGTCTACGTCCTCGGTGATGTAGACGCCCACGACTTTGTGCCAGTCGCTCTGCGTGTTGTAGATTCGCAAGTCTGCTTCTGGCGGCACCATGAGGTAGACGCTGGCAGAGGGGAGCACCAGGTCATCGGCAGTGAGCCCTCGCAGCTCGGTGTGGCGTAGCCTCTCGGCCAAACCAGCGCCCACGTCATAGGTCTTTCGACCCGCCATACGATGAGCTGCAATGTGGTACTGCATGTGCCCGGTGGTGTGGAGCTGGGCTAGGTCCCCTCGGAGATTGAGAGGGCCGAGTATCTGCGAGAAGGTCAGATTGCCCACGAGCTCTTGCATGGAGTACTTGCTCTTCTGCTTCCGCATCATCTCCTGCACCAAGTGATGAACAACTGCGAGCAACTCCTCGTGCAGTGGCAGCATCACCCTGACAAACTCCTCCTGAGTCTTCGGCGGTGTCTTCAATCTGAACTTGGTGTCGATGAAGGTCTGCAGGTCCTCGTAGTACTTCCCGTGCGCTGCTGCCCTTTGTGCAAACGTCCTGCTGCTGACGTCGTACGGGAGCACAATCCCCATCACCTTCTCGAAGTGAGTCAGCTCTGCGGTACTCATGTGAGGCTCTTTCTCCACCAGGAGCGTGCCTGGAGCAGGCGGGTGAGCTTGTCGAGAGCTTCGATCTCTTCGTCATCGTCGGTGAACCTACCGAGGTGAGCGTGCTCTCGTGCGTTGGTGATCTGATCGTCGAGCTCAGCGAGAGCTCTCTTCTGTGCCTCTCTGGCACTCTCCACTGCCTGTTTGATCTCGTTCATCTGATTCCTCCGGGTTAGGTATGGAGACAGCTTTCCTGCCTCCATACCTCTTATGCCGAAACCCGGAGGCTACTTGCTGATCTTGACGCCCAAGCGGGCCAGCTTGGCCTGGAACTCGTCGGACTCTCTACCCAAGAGATGGTTATCGTGGTCCCCTCCTGTGAGGATGGCCTTCAGCTCTTCTATCTCAACTCTGGAGAGAGTCATGGCCCCAAGACGGTAGTCCTCAAACGCAAGCCAGGTGAGGGGCACCCACTTGGCTACGATCTCCCGTCCGATGATGTCCGCGTACGCACGGATCTCCTTCTGAGCGTGCTCATCCATGCGCAGGGATAGGAAGTGCATCAGGTTGTGCAAGTCGCACTTCCAGTATGCTTCCGTGTACGTGCTGAGGGGCAGGTCCTTGCGAGCCTGCTCACGAGCCACGCCGCACTTGAGGCGCTGCTTGTAGAGGCTGTCGGCCTGAGCGTGGAGAGCTGCCTCCCCGTCGGTCAGGTTCTTCCCAATCTCCAAGGGCAGGTAGTCTCCGCTACCCTGCTTGTTGGTACCCGACTGGAAGCGCCACTCGCCGGGGAGCGTGCACTGACGGTCGTCGATAGCCTCGGAGTACCGGGTCGAGTACTCGTTGACGTTGGCCGTGCGGTGGCGAATCCACTGCCGCCAGTGATCCATCGGCACGCGGACGTGCATCTTCAGCTCGCACATCTCGAAGGGCGTCGTGTGCCGGTGGCGCATGAGGTAACGAATGAGCCCACGGTCTTCGCTGACGGCCTTGGTGCCCTTGCCGTAGCTGACTCGTGCTGCCTGCACGATGGCCTCGTCGCTGCCCATGTAGTCGACGACGCGGATGTGCCCTTTGTCGAGCACGGTGAAGGTCTTGCCAAGGATGGCGTCGATGGCGGGCACAACGGCTCGCTCCAGTGTCTCAGAAACAGTAGTCATAGCTTCCTCCAATCGCGGCTGTCCCCCAGACCCACACCTTTCGGATGTGTTCCTTTGGGGCCGTAAACTCGTTGTTGCCATAGTCGGCGTCGATGTCGATGAGAGCGGCATCGGCCTCCAGGCCAGGAATGACGTGGTTGGCATCTCCGACGATGACCTCAACGTCCTTCTCTAGGAACGGCTTGACCCTGGGGTAGAGCCAGTCGATGAGCTCCTGACTGATCTCGACCAAAGTCACCTTCTTCACAGACCTCTTCTTCGTCACCTCGATGAGAAGGTGGCCAAGACCAAGGCCCGCCACAATCGTGTGGCCACTTGCGAAGCGCACCCCCGTGCGCATCGACAGCAACTCCGCAGGGGTAAGAGACATCCACGGGGCCTCTTGGTAGCGAAGTTCTTTGCCCCACCGCACTTTGCTGTAGATGGCTGGTACGTCAACTGGCCCATCGAAGAGGACGCTACCGAGCTTGGAACCGCACCAAGTCTTCAGCTTTGTCCCTCTGGGGATCCGGTTGATGACGTACCGCCAGTCTCCCGACGGAGAGTCGGCAAACTCACCATCCTTCGCGTTGTTTGGGTTCGGGTGTCGGTCCTTGGGGAACAGGTTCAGACAGCAGTAGGTGGATGCCTTGAGGTTCAGCTCCTTCTTCCAAGGCATCTTTGGGTCCCAGGGCACGCACTCGTTGAGCCGTCGCTCCAGGTCCTGCTTTTCTTGTTCGATCACTCTCTTCTGGTACCAGTCAGGCATCAGGAAGAATGGAATCATGGTCTCCTCATCCTATCGGCGTGGGCCTCGAGCTCGTCGAGGGGGAAGTGTTCTTCAGCCTCAGCAGCGTCACTGATGAGCTCAGTGACATCGTAGGCGTCAGGGTTCTGACACTCTTGTGTCATCCCTTTGACGCCTTGGTAGTCGGGACAGCCGGCCTTTCTGCAGCCATCGCAGTAGCCTGGGTTGTCCATGTCGTCGGAGACGACGATCTCGAAGCAGTCGCGACATCGACAGTGCGTGTAGCCGCTGCTCATCGGTGCCATCCTTTCTTGAGAGCCAGCTTTTTCAGCTCTTCGGTTATCAGCTCCCACTTCTTCGTGAGGTCCTCCGCAGCCTCCTCCTTGTTCTTGTAACCGTTGGAGCAGTACCAGCACCAAGTACGGGGCTTAGCCAACCGGAACGAGTTCACAGCCTTGCAGGTCATGCACACCGTCCCGAGGTTGTTACTGTGGTAGCTCCCACCCTTGCACTTGGAGCAGACCTTGCTCCCGCCCCACGCATGGCCATGGCTCTTGAAGATCTTCTCGCACTTAGAGCAAGTCTTCTGTGGCCAGGGGCACAGTACGATGCGTGACGTGATGTGGGCATAGAGAGCTCGGGCTCGAAGCCAACTCTCCTCAGACCAGTCCCCATCACTCGACACCCTCTCTCGGAGATGCTGCTTGGCAGAAAGCAAGACGCAGCTCACTGCGATGTCGTAGTGCTTGCCCCATGACTCACAGAAGGAGACCTGAGAGGGCCCTCCAGTCTTGCAGCTCTCGTTGTGTGCCACTCTCGTGAGCAGGAAGGTTTCGTGCCCATCCTTGCCCTTACCGTTGAAGCGCACCTCTCTGTCGTTGATGACTGGAGGGACATCAGGCTTGGTGTACTCTTCGCACATGAGATCCGAGATCGCAGGGTGCGATAGGATAGTCCGAACCTCGTCTGTGAATTTCGACCAGCTCCTATCAGAGGAGTCTTTGCCTCTGGAAAAGTAGTGCGTGTACCCCACGTCATTCTTCCTCTCTGTTCGTCAACGAACAAATCTCCAAGGTCTCACCAGGCAGCTTGCCCCCTGGAGCGTGGTAGCGATCGTCAAGCTCCTTCCAGGTTTCAGGGAAGGCAGCCTTGAGCTTCTCGATATTGTCGGAGTCTGCGCGGCGCATGGCCGCCATGATGAGCGCGTAGAATGAGTGGTTGTCAGCTTCGAGTAGTTGAGAGTCCAGGTAGTCGAACTGGCTCATGCTCGACTCCGGCAGTACTCCAGTAGGGTCATCCCGGATCGAGAGGATCGTAGGAGCTCTCGGAGTGCTGCTCTGAGTGCTCGCACGTTGCCAACGAACACGATCCCTCTTGGGCCAACTTTGAACATGGCTTTCCTCCTCTCAGTTTGTGACGTAGCCAGTGGACGGCACTCCCGATGAAGGGCAGTGCCATCATGAACATGAAGATTTCGTCCGGACAGATATGAAACATGCTTCCTCCAAATGAGAACGGGGCCGCTCCCGCAAGGAGAGCGACCCCGTCCTGGCTTACCCGTGTTCCTCCTCAGATCCGGAGGAATCCTTTTCTTCACTGACCCGAAGGCCTGCTTAGAGAGGAGGCACACGAGCAGCCAACTTCAATCTCGTGAGCCCTCTCAGGTGTCGACCAACAGGGTTGGGACATCCTCAGGTTGCATCATCTTTCGTCCTCCAGCGAGAGCGCTGTTTACACAGTCGATGAGCAGACTGTGTACGAACTCGTTGAACTTCAGCTTGAACTCCTTCGATGCCTGCATCTTGAGAGGTACTACGTTGCCGTCGGCATCGACCTCCGTCAGGTTCTGATAGACGCTTTGGAGTTGGTTCATCTTGAGAAGAACCGGAACTCCGTCAACTGTGGTCTCTTCGTTGTTGTCCATGTGCCTTCTCCAGAGGCACATCCTACGGTTGTAGGTCTGAAAAAACAACGAGTGCGCAGGTGTGGGCCCGTCCGGAGGAGGTCCGGGCCCACACCTGCGCCTTGAGCAGTCTCTTCATCCACTGGAGAGTTTCCATTCTTGAGTGAAGATGAGAGAGCTACCTTCTGGTCTCCACTTCTCTTATACCCGAAAGAGAAAAGTGATTTCGGTGGTGCGTTCAATGCCTTCACCATCTTTCCTTCACCATTCTTATACCGTTCGGAGGGCTACAGTTATCGGGCAGGAGCCCCACCGGGAAGGAGCCGAAGCTCCCTCCCGGTGAGGTTGGTTCCTGTGGTTCAGACCGGCCGGAAGTAGTTCCACAGCCACTTGCCGCCCGTGTAGAGCAGCGTGCCGACCGTGACGCCGCCACCGATCATGCAGGCGCCGATGGCGACGCTGCCGACCGTGGTCTCCTCCGCCTTGTGCAGCCCCGCGGTGATGAGGGGCAGCGCCTCGCGCTCGAGGCGACGGGCGTTGAGCACGCCCTGCTTCATGAGGTCCGGATTCTCCGAGACGATCTTCGCTCGGGCCTCCGGGCTGGCGGCGGTGCGGTACTGACGGCTCAGGTCGTCGAACTTCGACACGTCCGCCTTGGTGGTGGTCTTCTTGGCTTCTTGGTTGGTCTCGTTCTCTGCCATGATGTTCCTCCGGAACAGGTGAAAGGTTTTGGAGGGTCGAACTAGAGTGTTCTTTTCCTCCACAGTTCTTTTATCGGGAAAACCCTTGTTTTTTCACTATTTAGGCCCTTTTGGACCTGTTTTGACCCCTCCTGGAGCGGGGGGCTCTGGGGAGCTCCTTTCTGAGCTTTTCGAGCTCGGCGTTGCCTGCGAAGGGGTTGTGAAGGAGGTGAGGAGCCCGCTCGAGCTCAGCCTGGTGCCGATGGGCCTCCCTTTGAGCTGCCTCTTCACGGCGCTTCTTGCGCTCCTCGTAGGCCCTGCGATTCTCTTCGACTTGGCGCTTCCGCTCCTCCTCCCACTTCTGGAGCTCGACCTTCCTGGCGGCCTCACGAGCCTTCTCCACGCACGTGTTGCAGGTCTCCTTGAGCTTCTGAGGGTTCTTTGCCAGCAGGTTCCTGAGGAGGAAGCGCGCACTGAGCATGAATGGGCCTCCACAGGAGCTGCAGGTCTGCCGCAGCAACTGGTCCGAGGGGTCCAACAGCTTCAGGAACTTGATAGGGGCCCAGGGAATCATCCGCCGGTGCCCCGCATCCTTCTTGCAGTGGCCGCACATGCCTGCCAGCGTGCGCTTGCCACACAGGACGCACTTGCCGAGTATCAGGTTCATGGCTTGCACCCTGATGTCTCGGGCTATGGGTAGTGGCAGCTCCATCTTCTTTGCGACCTTCTCCAGTCGCTCAGGTGTTGCTGCCAGTAGGGTTCTGATCTTCTCTGGTTCCATGGGTAGCCTCCGGTTCTTCCCAGTTGAGAGTGAAAACGAATGAACTTCTCCATGGACCTTATGACGAGAAACCGTCCGCCATTTCGGGAGCTGTTTCGGCATAAGAGGGCTGGAACAACAACCGGAGGTTAGCCATGGGTATGAAAGCTGATGCGGATGCCGTCAGGATGGGTGTCAGAGAGAAGTTCGTAGACGTCGTTGAGTTCCTTGGAGACCTTTCGCGCACGAAGATGGTCAAGGCGAGTCGGTCCACCAGCACGGGAATCGTCAGCCTGGATGCGGCGCTGGGCGGGAAGCTCCCGTCGGGTGCGATTGAGATCTACGGAGAGGCCTCGTCCGGCAAGACCACGTTGCTGTACGAGGTCATCACAACGGCTCAGAAGAGCGGCTTCTTCGTAGCCCTCTGCCCGACGGAGTACTTGGACATTCCCTACATGAGAAAGTTCGGAATCGACCTCGACAACCTGGTCCTCATCACAGGCAACTGCGGTGAGAGCACGTTGGAGGGAGCCATGAACTTCCTCGACATGCACCAGGACGTACCGAGCTTGCTGACCTTCGATTCGGCAACAGGCTTGCGCCCCAGGAGGGATGAGCCTGGCGAGTGGATGGTACTGTGGGATGCGTTCCTAGAGACTGCTCTTGGAGCTCCGCTGCATTCGTCCACGTGCATCGCGATGGTGAATCAGGTTCGGATGAAGCGCAGTGTGGATCCGAACAGATTCTTCGTTGAGGGCGTGACCACCTCGACGGCCAAGAAGATCATCGACCTGTTCAGCGCCAGGCTAGAGCTGAGTCGTGGCGAGAGCAGAGATGGCGAGAGCACGATGAAAGTCGACATCATCTCCAACGTGGTGTCGAAGCCTTCTACCATCCTTTCGCTTCCGCTCATGAGTGGCGGTGGCGTGGACACGATGAAGGACTTGCTGCGGTTCGGGATGGACGTCGGCGTCGTTACACAGGCTGGGGCCTGGTACTCGATCGACGACAAGTACAAGCTCGGGTGCGGGCTGCAAGAAGCAGTGAAGCAGCTCGAGGAGAGCGAAGAGATAGCGTGCTACCTTCTTGACCGGGTGATGGTGAAGGCGTAGGCCTTCACCGAGGAGAGCTCGCGCTCTCCTTTTTAGCCCTCGGATGAGGAGACCATGAGATTGAAGGACGGGTTCCAGGTGTGCCAGTGCGGCGGTGGCGGTTGCTACTGGTGCCGCAAGCAAGGCTGGCGTGCGCAGTGCCCCCGCTGCGGAAACTCCGAGCCCGAGCTCCTGGACAAGAACGACGAAGGCGAGATCAGTTGCCTGGCCTGCAGCGCTTCGTTCGAGAAGAACGGTCAGCTCTTGCCGGAGCCCATCCAGAGGAAGAAACCGGCCCCCAGACCTGTCTCTAAAAAGCCTACTTGACGGCCCACACATTTTATATGTAGAAGGGGCTCATGCAAGTCGTCACCGCTTTTGAGAGCAGCACGCCAGAACAAGAACTGGCGAAGACCTCCGAAGAGAAGTTCGACTACAGCCAAGTAGACGGTGCTCTGCGCAACGATCGTACCGTAGCGGAGAACGTCTTTGCCCGTTGCGCCAAGCATCATTTCAAGAAGCTCGTCGGGGACTCGGTCAAGATGTTGACTGCAGAGGATCCGACGCCCAAGCCCATGTGGTTCGCGTCCGTCTCGGTCATCTTGTTCTACGACGGGGTTCTACCGACGCAGTCGTTGGGAGAGCTCGTTGAAGCTCTTGCGGCTTCAGTCCTGAAGATTCGAGGTGAGCAAGAGATCGTTTTGGTAGAGCCCTTGGGGACGAGCATCTCTGAGGTGAGCCCCAAGACATTCAAGTTCAGCCTGAAGCAGAAGTGGGGTCTTGATGGAAAACGATGACCCCAAGAAGATGATCGTCGGCTTACCTCCGGTCAAGCCCTCGACGGACTCGATGCAGGAAACGAACCTGCAGAACAACTTCGAGAGAGCTCGGAACTGCCCGAAGTGTGGCAAGCCGGGCCGCATCGTCTCGAACAACTGTGGCGTGAACGTGCATTGCGGACCCTGCAAGATCCACTGGCCAATCTCGAACTCGCCACTTCGGCCTGAAACACCCGGAGCGGCACCACGAGGGCTGCACAAGGAGACGTCAATGGAGCCGGACTGGAACTTGGCCTTCGACAAGGACGTAGGGGACACATGATCGACAAGATGAAGACAGGGACTTTGGACTCACCTACTCTCCGGAAGAAGGAAGTGGCAGAGCTCCCATCGGTACAAGACTCGGATCGCATCACCGACCCTGGAGCTCGCTCGTATGCTGCTCGCGTACAAGAGAGAGCGGCCATAAAGAAGTCGTCGGACCTGCTGAAGGGGAAGTCGCCACCTCTCGGGCACGTGGAGTCCCCGTCTTCGGAGAAGATGGAGGCCCTTGCCAACTTGAGTATGGGTGGGATGCCGCGGCCGACCTTCTCTGACCCCCCATCAGGTGCGATACCGGAAACGGCTCCAGAGGAAGATCGTCCACAGCCGAAGCCTCCAACCATCAAGGGCGTTGGAGCAGCTTATCCAGTGAACCAAGCCCTGGCCCAAGGCAAGACCGACGGCCCCGTATCATTGAGAGAGGGAAACAAGATGGCCCAGCAGAGCTTTTCAGACGAGACGGTCCAAGCCTTGAAGATGGCGAACCAGAACATCAAGAAGTCATCTGATGACGCTGAGCCGGAGGCCAAGCCAGTGGAGCCCAAGGCCCCTACGTCAGTGGCGAAAGAGGCTAGCGCGGAGCTCGACGAAGCAGAACAGACACTGACCCCGGCCGGTCAGCTCGATTTCTCAGCAATCGGTGACCTTCGCTCCATGCTGATGAGCCAAAAGCGCCGAGAGGAGATTGAGAAACGCCTCAAGCCCCTCGACATCGGCGACATGATCATGAAGCGGGAGCTGACGCAGACGATTCCGGTCATCCCGGACAAGCTCGAGGTCACGCTTCGAACTTTCAGCCAGAGAGAGAACCTCTGGATCCTAAAGTACATCTACGATTTCCCAGGCTCGGCGCTCTACATCCAGGAGCTCATCAACACCTGCCGCCTCGTCTGTGGGTTAGTGGCGATCAACGGCTCCTTCTTCCCCGACCATCGCAAGGACGCCGGACAGAATTCGGAGACCATCATCAAGGAGGACTTCGAGAAGAAGTTCTTCCATGTGGCCTCCTTCCCCGTACAACTCGTGGCTGACCTCTCGGTCCAGTCGCTGTGGTTCCAGGATCGTGTGGAGAAGCTCTTCACGGTCGAGACACTAAAAAATGGCTAGAGACTCCAGCCGGATGGGCGAAGGCCCACATGTTGTACGACCTGGCGAGCGGCCCTCCGGAGCCGGGGTCGTTGCTGGAGTCCGTGTTCTTGCTCATCTCACTCCGGAGGCGGGAGTCGGAACTGTTCCAGACAGAGGCCATGATCACGGCCATCCTGTCGGCTGGTTCCGACAAGTTCGAACCGATCGAGGAGGCACTCAGAGCGTACAAGGACTCGATGTTCCCGTTCCTCGAAGCGGAGAAGATGAAGAGAGGCGACATGGCGAAAGCTGCCCTCAAGCAGTGGACCGACCATGTGGCATTCAAGGTCAAGCCGCTCTGGACGGCGTACGACGGTCGTACGAAGAAGATGCACTCGCAGTTGCGTAGGAGTGCTGAGAGGACTCAGCAAGCTGAGGAGCTGCGAAGGCAGAAGAGGCACACACGGATATGAAAACGTGTTTCATGAATGAGACCAGGGCGTGCAACGAGGAGTGCATGTCCTACGAGGACGACAAGGGAAAGCCGTCATGCACTCTGATGCTCGCGGCCAACGCCTTCGTCGGTGCCATGGTGGGTCTGAGCCGAGCTCAGCAGCCGCCCGTGAAGCACCCGGCCAGTCCGCCGCCACCGGAGGTCAGATGATCAAGGTAACGCGCATAGCAGGGGAGAGCTTCGACTTGGAGACCAAGCAGGAGCTCCCCAAGGCTCTCATCTTGTCCAACGGAAAGCGGGAGTACACCATCTACATCGACGACGAGACCGCCAAGGCCGTGGTCGAGCTGATGATGGAGTCCCCTGCTGTCTCTGAAGAGGTCAAGAAGGGTAACGGCAAGCGTTCGTCAACGAACACCCGGCCGCCGGCGCCCAGACCACAGGTGTCGGAGCCGGTGGTCATTCCGGTGACTGAGCCTGCGGGCCCTCCGCCAATGGCTACCGTCGGTGACGAGCCCGAGCCGGAGATGGATGACAACAGCGGGTTCGAACCGGGCGAGGAGTACAACGATCCGGCTACAGGAGCAGAGTCCCTGTGAGATTCGTTGCTTGCCATACCTGCAAGTGCGCAGTCCAAGTCGGGGGCGACCTCGAAGAGATCCAGCACTTGCTCGGTAGCATGGAGAGCTTTCCGTGCATTACACCTTTGTGCCGCGGCCGGATGGTGACGATTCCTCCGGCGAGGATCCCCCGCAGCTACAGCCTGCAAGAAGTGCCCATTCGGGGCTTCTTCCGGGCCATCAACGGGTTTGGTCCTGGCGTCGGTGACCCAGCGTCTCTGAAGAGATTCCGGGAGCTGATGCTGTCTCAACGTGTGGTGGACGTGGTGGCCGAACCCATCGGTCAACCAGAGAGAGTCATCGTCAGGGAGCTCGTGCTCGAGAGTGGCATCCGGCTCCATTTCGAGACATCGGCGAAAGGGGCCTGCGTCTACTACATCGAAGAGCCTGGCCCCTCATGTGTGGAGGTAGTGGAACATGAACTTGCTGCTGCAGCTTCTGAAGGCGCTGATTCGAATCGAGAAGAAGTTGGACGAGCTCCTCAAGCTGGGCCTGATCGAGGCCCGGCAGCAGAGGGGTCCGATGACAAGTCTCGAGCCTCTGAGCTACCCGACTCAGAGCGCGTGTCCTCTGTGCCAGAAACAGGTGGTGTACGTACCGGCGTCGTATCCGGATGTACCCAGCCTGGTGCTGATTCGGACGTGCGGGTGTGAACCTCAGACAAACCAGTTACCAGTTCAAGGAGAGAGTCTATGAGCAAGGCAATGGAAGTAGGACCGAACAAGGGTGGCTTCGTCTTCGGTGAGTCGAAGGAAGAGGGCCCGAACAAGGTCACTGGCGCGCTGCCGGTAGAAGCGTACCTGGTCCAGTACACCGACGGCGCCAGCAAGAAGTGCGTTCGGCTGGTGTTCAAGGTGCCGGGTGCCAAGGACTGCTTCATTCTTCAGGAGAAGATCCAGGGATCGTACGTCGCCACTGCAGGCACCTCTTGGTTCAACGAGGCCCTTTCCCAGAAACTGGTCACCAAGGGGCCCAAGGACGGGAAGGAAGGCGCGGAGGCTATCTGATGGACGCCATCGACATCACGAAGGTCAAGGCACGAGGCCCCTGGGTGCTGGTCAAGCCGGAAGCGGCCAAGAACATCACCAAGGGTGGGCTCTACCTTCCCGACGGCAATCTCCTCGAGCGTCTAGGCCACCTCGTAGGAACCGTCGTCTCCGCCGGCGAGGGCTACTGGGAGAAGCCAGCGGGGAAGACCAAAGAGGTGTTCGTAAGGTCTGAGATCAATCCGGGAGACCGAGTCGTATTCCGAGGTCACTTGCAGGACGCGAATCGTGTGGGAGCAGATCACTGCTTCATGCACATCCGCGACCTCATCGGGATCTTGGAAGAGGGCGCCGAGCTCGACCTTTCGTTGCCTCACGGCAACTGAGGTCAGAAGGATTGTCATGTACCTCGTTCACCAAAAGAAGCATCGCGACGGGAAGTGGGAAGTGGCCTGGATGTGGCTACCTCACTTCTTGGCCGCGGACCAGAACCTTCACAAGTACGTCGACCAGAAGATGACGGAGACGTTCAAGGGGGAGGTGGTGGAGAACGGGGAGGCAGGCCCACTCATTGAGAGGATGCACCAGAAGGTCCTCGATCTGCTGTTGGAGAAGTACCCCATTCCGGGGATGCGTCGGTTCTTGGAAGGCTACGTCCACCTGAGGCCGGGAGAGGAAACACCGTCATGAACTACAACGACGAGCTGCTGAAGTACGCTGGCGTCAAGGATGGTCGGAAGACTCTGGCCAGACATCCTACGAAGACGTGGCCGCGGCGAGACCCTGCGAGCATCGTGGGAGTGTGCTTTCATCAGTCGCTGGCCCACAACGGCAGCGCTGAGGCTACAGCCAAGTACCACGTTGGGCCGAACCACATCAGTGACACCGGGCTGCCAGGACTGTCGTACACGATGTTCGTCAACCGAGCGAACAACGACATCTTCTTGGCCAACGATGTAGAGGACAAGACGTACTCCCAAGGGGATGCTACGAAGCCTGGCGACGAGAACGCCATGTTCCTGGCCATCTGCTTCGGCGGTAACTTCTCCGGTCCTGGCTACGTTGGCACGCAGGAGCCTAGCCCCTTCCAGATGACCACGGCTCATGGTCTGTGGGACCTCTGCAAGAAGCTCTTCAACCTGAAGAACAACCAGCTCCACGGGCACTACGACTTCGGCAAGCCGGACTGCCCAGGGAATGCTCTGCAGAACTTCATCCAGACGGTCAACAAGGACAAGGACTGGATCGACAAAGCAGATCTCAGCTCGGCCAAAGCCAGGCAGGATGCTCTCCAGAAGCTCGGCTACTTCTCTGGCAATGCCGACGGGATCTGGGGGAATGATTCACGATACGCACTCGTTCAGTTCCAGAAAGCAGTCAACCTCATGCCAGATGGCGTGTGGGGCAAGCTGACTGAAGCAGCAGTACAGGCCGCACTCGCGAAAGTGTGACCGGGAGAGGACAGGCCAATGTCTCAAAAGGGTAGCAATGGAAGGAAGCCGCTTCGAACAGCACGGCTCAACCTCATGATCGAGCCGCGTCTCAAGAAGGAGATCCACGGCTACGCTAAGAGACATCACAAGTCCGTCTCTACGATCATCACTGAGCACTTTGTAGTTCTGCTCGATCGGGAGAAGGCTCCCAACGTCGAGCAGATCTAAGGGAGACCACCATGTCAGAGAAGAAGCAGAAGACTTGTGTCATCAACATCGACAAGGATGTCCACTCCATCATCAGCGACTACTGTTCGCTGAAGGGTGTACCCATCAAGACGTGGGCCACCGAGATTCTGATGGAGGAGATCCACAGGGCCTATTCGAAGAAGGGCAAGCGCAAGGAGCCGCTCCAGGTTCAGGCGTAAGGAGGCCGCAGTGAGCAAGTCCGAAGTACGCACAGAGAAGTACCAGCTACCGGCAACGGTAGACGGTATCTGTGCGCTCGTTCGAGAGGTTCTCAACGGCGGCCATGTCAAACGCCTCGAACTGGACAATGACGATGCCTTCGTCCGAGCCCATCGCTGGGTGGAAGGCAATGGCCTGGAAGAGGACGCAGTCACCTGGGACGGAGCTCTTCGGAACGTGCAGGTGATGCAGGAGTACTACAGCGACGGCGCCACCTCGTTTCAGGTCGTCGTCGACATGATGCTCCTGGCGCAGGCAGAAGGTCAGAAATGTGCGTGTTGGGTCACGGGCCCCAATGGCACGACCATGCTGGAGAAGTGGTTCAACGTGGATGGTCGGAACCTTCAGATCAATGGGATCGGTTCCTTGTTGGGGCTGCCCATCCATGCCGTGAAGTCACTTCCCGACGAGACTCTGATCTTGTGCTGCTCGAAGTACCCGAGTGCCGAACCAACTGAGATCTCGATGGCGGTGAAGACTGCTATCGACTTGAGGAGAGAAAATGACGCACCAACCAACCAAGATGCTGGTAGAGGCGGGGATCATCCCCAAGAACACGCTCCAGCAGCTCACCAACTGGCGCTTGCTCCAGGAGGACTACGCCGAGTCCCATGGCGCCCACCCAGTGCGCCTGGACACAAGTAAGCCGGAGGAAGTCGGCCGCTTCGTGAAGGAGCTGAGCGCTGCTATCACACAGGACATGGCCGAGATCCGAGAGACGGAGCTCGACCGACCTGGTGGCTTTCGGAAGGCTGCCCTGAAGTTCAAGGACGCCACTCTCGACACCGATGGGTGCGACGTGTTTGTCGATCGGCTGGGGCGTCTGGTCACTCCGAACAACGAGCCGTGGACTCTTCTCGAGGCGGTACAACTCGATGACGATCGTCAACAGAGAAAGGTCGTCAAGAGAGAGCCCCGATACGAGGGAGAGAAAATCGCTGACCTCGTCATTTACCTCGAAGCCAAAGGAGACCTCCATGCTTGAGCGAATCCGAGAACTGTTCTTGGGAAAGAGAATGACTGCTCAGGAGCGTCAAGCAGCCATTCTGTTCAAAGAGTCGATGATGGGCCAGGAAGTCTTTGAGCTGGATGGGGCAGCCACGTCACAGCTCATCAAGGAGGCCGGCTGCCCAGTGAGGGAGTTCCATGGCACCCGACATGACAACTAAGAGAGTCGCTCGCTGCGGCATCTACGAGAACCGGCCGCAAGTCTGCAAGGACTACCCAAAGGTGGACCACTACCTGCCTGAGGAGTGCACGTACACCTTCAACGGCAGTGAGCGCCGCGGAGAGTGTACCTGCGACGTAGGGGCCTGCTGCAACACCCCCAGGGAAGGCGGAGAGCCTGGTGGTGCTGCGATGCCGTCTATCGCAGGGGGCAAGTCGTGCAAGCACCTCGTCTGGTCGGAGGTGCCTACCGAGAAGGTGGCGGCCGTGTCCATGGGGGCCTCAGTGCCCTTCCAAGGATGCTCTCTGTGCGACCTAGTTGGAGGACCTCGTGACACATGACGACATCATCATGGAGGTTCGGGAGATCGAGAAGGACTTGCTCGCCTTCCAGCAGGCACGTGATTGTGTTCACAACCGCCTTCGAGAGATGGAGAGCAACCCCGAACGTCACACCATGATGACAGACTGGCCGGCGTTCCACGTGATCGACAACGGCCTTATCATGGCCATTGTCCGCTGCGAGGGGTTGTTGGAGGACTACAGGAAGCTGCTCGAACAGGAAGAGCTTCCTGACAACGTATTGAAATTGGAGAGGTAGCCATGCCCACATTGGAATCGGAGTTCATGAAGAAGAAGGGTCGTAACGAGTCCGCTCAGGACGTGGAAGGGTTCAAGGCCCCGGACCTGACGCCCGAGGAGTACGCGGAGCACACTGCGAACCAAACGGCCAATGCCTTCCAGGCCACGAAGCTGTTCGAGGTCGTGGAAGTAAAGGCTGGAGTAGGGCAGATCCACCTGCTCGGTCGGGTGAAGCAGGATGACGAGCGAGTGTTCCTGGACACGGTCATTACTCCGGTCCTGAAGGCCATCGAAGCCTCCCACGAGTGCGAGGGGCACATCTGCAAGCAGTTCATCCTCAAGAACGGCAAGACGAAGTACGCTTGGACGGTGTCCTTTGCGGCCAACAACCTGAAGTCGGCGGCGCACGCGATCTGCGAAGCACTGTCCTCAGCCATCCCGAGGCTCGAGGTCATGGAGGTCCCACTGGTGGGCCCCCAAGCACCGCAGGGTAACGGAGCAGGCGGTGGGCGCAAGGGCGCCTCGCCGGTGAGGTAACCGTGGACACCAAACTACCAGATCAACCTGTAGCCTTTGTGCCTGCCGAGCAGCGGATTTCGGTGGGTCGTCTACGAGCTCCTCGGCTCACGCCGGAAGACGTCCAGCGCATGGAGGACGAAGAGAAGGACAAGGCCAAGTACAAGATCGAGGTGCTGTTCCACCCGACCTTGAGGTCGTCATTGGCGCATAAGCCCTCCCCAGCCATGATCACCTTGTGGGAGTCTGGCAAAAGACTGCATGGTGGTGGTGACGAGAAGATGTACTGGTGTGGCTACGGCGACTGCTGGATGCCTCTCTTCCCGGACGACTTCGGGTACATGCACGTCGTCTGCCGCTACTGCAAGAGAGAGCAGTTCCTGGACAACGATTCACGTGCTGCCCACATCCGAATGCTAAAGAAAGAGAAGCGCTCCTCTGACGGCATCGAACGCCTACCTACGGTAGGTGGTGAGAGGCTCGTCAACCTGCCCCCGCCGAAGCTGGCAGATCTCCTGGTGAAGGTCTGGAACCAGCTTGGGGGTGAGTCCGACGTGTACTTCAAGCACGCGAAGAAGAAGATCAGCTACGACAAGTTGCATGAGACAACCAGTGACCTGGACAACCTGGAGCTTGTGAGAGTACAGAGACAGCCTGGAATCTACACTCTGAAGTCCATCCGCAAGGACATTGCAAGTGGGGCTGACCTTCGGAGTCGGTTTCTTGCTATGATAGTGGCATGAGCGAAGGGCTAAGAAAAATTCAGGACTGCTTGCTCGACCGATGCTCGGCACCGCTGCAGCCCTGGCCAGATTGGCTCGGATCGATCCCGCTGAGGAAGCCACTCCTCAACGATGAGGTCCAGCATCGCTCTTATGCCGGATGCTCTGGAGGTTTTTCATGAGCTTGTCACTGTCTGAAACCGTGCATCGCATCGAAGAGCTCAAGCAGCAGCTCGCGGTGTGGAACAGTGTCACCAACCATCTCGCCAAGTTCTTGGACACCGAGACGAGAGTAGCTTCGGAGGGCATCAAGGCTCCGGGCTGCGTCCGTCCAGAGCAGCGGGTTGACGGCCGAGAGGTCGTTCCCCAAGACGTGATCGGCAACATCATCCAAGGCATCGAGGCCGAAAAGATCTCTCCGCTGATGGAGGAGATCGCTGCCTTGGAAAACCTGAAAGTGGAGACCAGAGATGAGCCTACCAAGCAAGGTGAACGGCCAGAGGCAAAAGCCAAAGCGAACCAAAAGAGAGTTCGAGTCTTGGCTCACCCAGGTTGAAGAAGACCTGACGAGACGGATCGACCAGCTCGATCGGACAACGCAGCTTCTCGCCAAGTCCAATCAGACCATCTGGGAGAACCAGAAGGAGTGCGCCAAGTCTGAGACGCTGCTCGATGAGCAGTTTGCTGTCTCGACGCGCATGACGATCGTTGCCGTCAACCACATCCTCACGTTGATGGGGCATGGCGACGACTGCATCACCGAGAAAGACATCGAGAAGTTGTTCAAGGATTGGGCTGCATTCCACTCGCGGCCCGACTATCGTGAGTACATGATGGAGTGGTTCTTGGGAGTAGCTATCGACAAGCTGCCCCCTCCCCCGCAACAGGCCAAGGAAGGAGGCAGCGATGCCGAAAGTGATAACAGGAACCAGGACGTTGGCGAAGGACTCCCCGAAGGCGGCGGGCCTAGCCAAGAGGCTGATGTGCCCGAAGTGCCGAAGGAAGACAGTGCCAAGACCGGGACCTAGCGGTACCAGCACGCAGTTCTGTCCTACTTGCCGGCGCACCTTCTCGAGTGTGACGCTTTCTTCTTAGGCAGCATACCGCAGCGTGCTCGTTCATCCTCCTCTCTTTGGCTCGCCCATCGCTGCCACTGTCTGGGGGTCCCTGTGAAGATGACCCTTCCGGTCAGATCCTTCACGTCCATGACCTTGTCCATGAAGTCATCCACCGGCTTTGGCGTCACTCTCGAAGCTCGAGCTGGAGACAGCTCTGTCCGAATCGGAGGGATGGCCGGCTTCTCCCCCTTGGCCAAAAGAATGCGAGGCCGCATCACGCCCCCTCACAGTCGGGACAGGCACAGCCCCGACCAGCAGGCATGCACTCGTCACAACCTTCTTTGCAGCATTCCGGGCACTCGAGCCGGTAAAGATAGCACTCCCCATTTGGGTCGTTGCTGGCATCGTGGCCACAGGCGCCACATTTGGCATCGGGCCAGATGGGAAAGCGATTGCCTGGCTTCGTTACCTTCTTGGGCTTGGTCATGAATCCTCCACGAAGCAGGCCAAGGCCTTGTCGAGTTCGTTGGCGAACTCTTCCAGAGTGATGTGGTCGACACGCTGCTGACGCATGCTCGGGACGCCACCATTGGGACGCAGCTCTTGAGGCGCGTCGTGTAACTGATTGTCTTCCTCAGCGATGTACTTGGCAGGCATGAACGACCTGTCTCCAAGATGTGAGCTGTCCATCATGTGGTTCTCGTACACGACAACGCCGCCGCGTTCTTTGAGCCACACAGGGAACAACTGCCTCATGCACCGCTGGTAGACCTCCGGAGAGACCTTCCAAGGTCTAGCCATCGTGATGATGACTCCTTTCACAGAAGAGCGTCTTGTACTTGTGGTCGGCAGTGAATCGGAGGACTGGCTCATCGTTGCCACAGCCTAGCTCCTCCTTCCAATTGTCCGAGACGTGACACCAGCCTGTCACCGTTTTACCGAAGGCCTTCGTTCGTGCCGGGATGGAGAAGTACGTGTCAGGTATGCCAACCTGGCACGTTCTCACCTTCCCGTCGGAACAAAGGGCCTTTGCTTTACGGCCCGCGGCAATGGACCCGGAGGGGTAGCACATCTCCTCCGGGTCCAGCCACGTGCCTTTTGCAAAGAGCTGTCGACTCACTGCAGGTCCTTCGCGGATGGATCGACAGTTCTGGTTGAACGTGTCGACCGCCTGGCGCTGGATGGGCTGCATCGACCCACTGCGATCGAGGCAGACGACGAAGTGGTTGATGAGCTTCTTGGTGGGGTCCATCTTGGTCTCCGTTGGTTGTGGTTGAGCCTGTTGTACCGCAGGGGTCTGACTGTTCTGGGTACCCTCCTGGAGGTGTCGAACCAGCGGCCAGTAGATCCCACTCTTCTTCTTCTCGACCCCGCCTTTGTTGTACGACGTGAGCTTCACGACGTACGACTCGTGGTCACGCGGGCCGCCAGCATCCTTGACCTTGGTCTTGGGGGAGTCGCCGGGGGCCACAACTTCGAGGACCGTGCCGGTCTTCTTGGTGGTGAAACCTCCAGCCTGGCTGGTCCACTTCACCTGATCGCCTACTTTGAACATTCCAGTGCTCCATGGGGTACAGTTCATGTGTACCTCGGTACGTAATCCACCTTGTGCTTGCGGCAGGCGGACGTGATCTGTTTCTTGGTCTCGGGGTCAAAGCCGCAGTTCGACAGTGCTTCGGAGAGTTGCTTGCTGGTCTTCACGCCGCGCCAGCGCTGGAACCCGCAATCCAGGTCGAGGTTCCACTCGCTGTTACCGGCATAGCCAGCGGCGAATAGAGGAGCTCGATTCATGGCCTCGAGCATCCTCTTGTCAGACGGGTCAGCGTTCTCAGAGTTGACGATGGTGAAGTCGAGGCCCCCGTCAGGAGTCGAACGTGTGATTCGAAGCTCCTTGGGGGCTAGTTGCCATACCTTCAGCACTCCATCGTTGCTCACAACTGCCTTGTGTGTCTCGGACAGGTACTCTTTCATTCGTCTCCTTCCCATTTTGGTGGTTTGGTGGGTGGCGGGGTGAGGGGCACGGACCACCACCAACCCTGCCACTCTGAGTGCGCTGAGTAGCCGTCAGCGCTGCACCACACTCCGTCGATGCAGATGACGTGCTTGGGGCCAGTGAGGAGGCCATCTCTTGTGGCCGCCCAGTACTGCCCCTTCTTCTTGGGGACGGTCTTCTGCCAGTGACCTTCATGCTTCTTCCTCGTTGTCTGCTGTGGGTCTCTGACTTAGGAGACACTCATCTGGCTGCTTGTCATCCCGCTCTCGCAAGAAGACAGGGAACCTGAGAGCTCCCTTCGGAGTCCACGAGTCGAACTCCACCACCCAGACCATCGGGTAGAGCTTCGGGTTGGCGAAGCGCTTGACGTCCTCATCAGTGAGGCCGCCACCTGTGTCACAGATGAAGACCTCCTCCTGCTTGTCCGGGTCCCACAGGTAGAGGTTCACCGAGCCCACGCCTACGGATTTCTTGCCCTTGCCCCATTTGCCTATGTCGTTGTCAGGGTCCCAACGGGCTATGAAATCAGCCTCGAGCTTCGGCTTCAGCTTGCTCACGAACTTTGGTCTCTCGGCCTTGCCGTGGAAGCTGTGAGACTTGTCGTCGTATGGAACATCTCCATCGACCACTACCCAGCCTTCCCATTTGAAAGTCTTGGCGAGCTCGAGCACCTCCTTCACCATGTCGTCCGATTCGTAATCCATGGTCATCTCCATGGTGTCGAGCGACTGGATGTTGATGCCCCCTGCCGTGAAGTACGCCATCTCAGGCATCGTGAGATGCTGACGATGAGGACTGTTCAGCAAGTCACCAATGTGAGCGTACCTGTCGTTGGCCTTCCTGGTCCGCAGCCAGCACTCGCCCTCCCAGAAGGCGATGTCCCAGATGCAGAAGCCGAGGAGACCGTTCTCTTGCTGCTTCTCCAATGCCAGGGGAGTCAGGGACTTCGTGATGGTGCTGACATAGGTGTAGTTGTCGACGGGCAGCCCGTACTGGTCTTTGTACCCAGCCGCAGCCGTGGTGCAGAGCTCTCCCAGCAGCACCGTGCCGCCGGGGAACTGCATGTTAGCAATCTCCTGGGCGAGGTGCGGGTACCGTACGAGCCATGGAGTGCCAGGCTCGTCCTTGTGGTTTGGCTGTAGCGTGGACGAGTACATCACCATCCCGCCGTCGTAGGCGATGTAGATGACGTGCATCATCCCGTCTCGCTTGCGGAGCAGCCGTGCCTTCTTTGCTCGCAGCAGCTTCTCGCAGTAAGCGTTCAAGCTGTTCTGGGGTTTGAAGAACCGTAGGTTGAGGGGAAGACCCACATCCCAGTCGATCTCGGACGCTGACTCCTCTCCACCGATGAACTGGTTCGTGGAAGGATCCACCTCACGGTAGCCCTTGCGAGTACGCAGGAGGACTTGGCGTTCTGCCCATTCCTCCGCTACCTCTTTCGGACTCTTCTCGTTGGCCTTGCCGACGTTTACCCCCTCGAACGTCTGGGTCGTCTTCTGCATGGCGCCACCGAGCTGACCCCAGGTGAGCGTGACCGCGTTGCCTTTGGCTACGACCTCCCATACCTGAGGTGCGCTGGTGCGCCCCTTGTCTTGGATGAACCGTCTCATCTCTGCTCCTTGTACTTGGGGTCGATCAGCTCTGCCTTCTTCAGCAGGTCGATGACCTCGTCCCGATGCTTGTCCAGCTCTTCGTCATCCTTGGCGTAGCCGTAAAGATGGCCGTGCAGACGATCGACGTTGCCCTCGTCCTCGCCCTCTGGCTCGTACAGGCATTCGTCGAACGTGAGCACATCTTCGTCTCCAGTACGCTTGTTGCGTACGGTGATGTAGAGCTTCGAGACCTCGGTACCATCTTCGGCTTGGCCAACACAGACCCCAACGACCTCGATCCAGTCGCCTGTCTGTAGCGGGGACTTGGCTACGATTTGATCCTCAAGCTGCTCCCTGAAACGCCCGCAGCGGCTCATTCGAGAGATGCTACCCATGGGCGACCTCCTTCTCTGCTTCACTGACGGTTTTGACATTTGGGGCGTCGAAGAAGATGTCGCAGTTGCCGCATCTCCACTCGTGTTCCCCCTGGTCCGGTCGGTAATCACTGGTGTCCCAGTGAACCTCACTGGAGCCTTCCCAGCCCCAGTGCCCGTCCTTGTCCACAACGATGTTCACGTTGCAGGCGACGTACTCGTTTCTCGACAGGTCATCTGTGCCCTTGCACTTCGGGCACATCATCTTGGTGCCTTCTAGCACCCACGGTTTTGGTTTCTCTTCAGCCATGCGTCTCCTCCGGGTTGATTCTCTGCAGTTGAACTACCAGTCTGGGTTTCCAAAGCATTCCGTTCTCGTCCTGAAGAACGAGACCTGGAACGAAGTCGATTCGTCGTTGAAGCTCAACGAGCCTCTTGTAGAGAGATTTCTCATTCCACTGACTGTCGTACGTGAACATCTGGGTGATGTCCTCGCAGTGGACGACGTACTTGCTATCTGCGGCCATAGGGCCTCCTTTCATCGGGGCTTGCAGAACCCACATAATCTATGTAGAACCTCTGACATGAATCTCACCTTCACGCTGCCGTTCACCGAGCCCGAGCTCAGAGCTGCCAACGAAGAAGCTGGAAGGGGAAATGCGGGTCCTCTACGAGCCTTATGCCGAAAAGAGGTAGAGGCTTTCGAAGCGTCGATGAGGATGCACCCCGACTACTCCGATGGTCTGGTGAAGATCGAGCGGCTTGCGGTAGAGGGGTATCTGTACCAGAAGATTCGTGGACACATTGATGCGAAGGCTGCTCCCAGTCACCTTCCTACGGAGAGGTAAAATGGCACGACGTGACGTCATCGAAATCACGTGCGACCGCTGTGGTCGTACGGAAACGCAGAGCTCGACGGAGACTCCGAAGAGCACCGGCCCCGAAATCGAGGCCACCTTCCACGGGGAGAAGCTCTCCTTCGGTGACCTCTGCAAGCGATGCAGAGAGGCGGTGAAGGGTTACTTCGGCCGCATTGCCAAGAAGGAAGAGGAGAAGCCGGCCAACGTCACTGCTATCGACCCGAACCAGCCTCCCAAGCCTGTGGAGGAGAAGAAGCGGAGCTTCCTGGGCGGCAGGTAAAATTGTTGGGTTCCTCGGCTGGGGCCCCTATGTCGCCGACGAACACTGCGACGGTCTTGCTGTGTGACTCTTCCGAGTCCACGCTCCGCATCGCAGTTTCCAACATGCCTCTTATACCGATGACCTTGCCGGCATTTCAGTGATAGCTTAGGGAGGAATATCGTCGGTTGGAGGACTGATGCCATTCACTAGCACTCAGATCTCGGGATTGGTCGGCGGACAGCAAGTCATGTTCGCCAATCAGGCGACGTTCGCCAACCAGGTCACGGGTGAGAGTGGCTCCCAGCAGATGATGGCCAACCCCTACCCGTCGCCATCCTACGGCGTCGCGGGGTTGGACCCAGCTTCTCCTGACATCGGTACGAAGATTGCTGGTGGCGGGGCCATGGCCATGGGAGGCCTGGCTGCAGGCGGTACAATGGCCGCCAGCCTTCTCGGGTACAAGAACCCCCTTGGCCTACTCGATCCCTTCACTGGCATCAGCAGAGCATTCGGAGCTGGCACCGGCGGCGGAATGATGGCTCGAGCTGGGGTGATGGCTGGCACAGAGGGTATGGGCCTCGGGTACGCAGCCAGTAACATCTCTGGTGCCTTTGCCAGCGGAGGAATGCGGGCGGGTCTTGGAGCACTCGGTGGCGGTCTTGCCGGCGCCGCAGTGGCGGCTGTCCCGTACTACATCGCGGGTAAGGCTGCGGAGTACGTGGGCAAGAACGTCTACGAGGGCGTGCAGAACTTCCAAGACGTACGTCGCATGTCGGCGCAGTACATGGAGCCGCAGTACGGTCAGCCAGGTGCGAGCCTTGGTGGCCGCGCCGGCGCCGGCATGATCAAGAACATCACCTCCTTCATGCACGAGATGGCGTCTGAGGACGTCATGACAAGCATGAAGGACATGCGTCAGCTCATGGACCGAGCGGGCTCCATGGGCATGATGCAGGGCATCCAAGACGTCAACCAGTTCAAGCAGCGCTTCAAAGACATCGTTCGTCAGACCAAGGGCGTTGCCCAGATCCTTGGCACCACGCTTCAGGAGGCCCTCCCTGTAGTCAATCAGCTCCAGCAGATGGGCATGTGGACTGCGAAGGACGTGCTCGGCACCTCGGCCGCCATTAAGGCAGCCGGTCCCGGCGGTGCCGCAGCCATGATGGGCTCGATGCAGCAGGGCGCCCAGATGGCCTACCAGATGGGCGGCAAGCTGGAGTCCGGAGCTCGTCTTGGTCAGGAGCTCTTTGGCCAGGTGGGTGCGGCAGTACGAACAGGCACTCTGAGCCAGCAGGACATCCGCAACTTCACGGGCGGTGTTGGTGGTGCTGAAGGCCAGCGCATGGTCGCCGGCGGCATGCAGCAGGTCTTTGCAGGGTTCGGTCAGACGGCAATGGGCCGAATGATGATGGCCGGGCTCGGGGAAGTGAAGAACGGTGAGTTTACTGGTCAGATGAACCAGGAGCTCATGGACAAGTTCAAGCGTGGGGAGATCAGCGTAGACGAACTCCAGCGCCGAGGTCAGCAGAGGGTTCAGGGCAACCAGAACACGGCGGCCTCTTTCTTCAACAAGGCTGAAACACTTGGGCAGGAAATGGCCAGCCAAGGTGGCATGGTGGGCTTGGCCCAGGCCACCCAACAGGCCTTGGTGAAGGCCGGTCGAGCAGGAGCCCCCTCCGCCATCCAGAATCGCTTCATTCAGATGATCACTGGTGCCAACCAGCGCCAGGCGGACATGATCCAGAAGATCATCAAAGACCTGCCCCGTATCATGGACGAGCAGGAGAGAGCCAACTCGGCGGCGCTCGAGGACTCATTCAGGCAGTTGGACGAGCAGCGTAACAAGAGCCTCTCCGGCCTTGGTGCTGCAGTGAGTAAGGCAGTTGAAGAAGGTGTGGGCCGACCTCTACAGGAGCTCGGGGAGAACCTCACCTCTTCAATGAGCGAGGCCACTCAGCGATTCACGGACAAACTCTACGGGCGCACAAGGGCCATGCCCCATCTTGGCGTAGAGCAGAAGATGATGCTTGGCCGAGCAGGGGCCCTTACGTCAGCGGGTCGCTCATACGCTGACCTGGGTATCCAGAACATCGGCCAGGGGTACATGCAGGGCGGCTTCATGGAGAACATGATCGGCCGCGTGGGAGAACAAGGTTTTGGAGGAAGGCTCCTGACCGGCATGGGAATTGGGGCGGGTATCGGTGCTGGGGTAGGGGCGATGGCTGCCGGCGTTGGAGCTCTGCCAGGAGCAGCACTTGGCGCTGTGATAGGTGGCGCTGAAGTCATGATGGGAGTCGGGGACCAAGGAAGTCCAAGGATGCGCGCCCTCCAGGCTGCCGGCCTCCGAGGGAATAAGCCGGAAGACGCGGTACGTGTTGCTCGACAAGCCTACGCTCGTACGGTTGATCCTACGATGGGAGGCCTACTGGGTGGAGAGACCGAAAAGAAGCGTTCGGCCATGGAGACCGTCAAGGCCAGGATGCGAGAAGTCTACAACAACCCAGAGAATGCCAATCGACTTCGAGAGCTTGGGGAAACAAACCCGTCGGCACAGTTCGACGAGATCTCCCGACTGTTGAAGGCCGACCCGAAAACGAAAGCTGCTTTTGACACGTTGGAAGGGGCCTCGGCTGGTGGCAGAGGCGCGGTCGACTCTACGATGAACGTCGTCGCAGTTAGTCAAGCAGAGCTCTCATATACGGGGAAGCATGCCTTCGACCCGGTCAAGCTAACTCAGGGTCTGGGCGTGCCAGGTTCTCCCAAAGAGATAGAGGAATTTCGCCAGAAGAACATCCAGATGATGACAGAAGCCGCTGGCGGCTTCAGTTGGAAGGGGCTGAGTAAGGCAGCAGGTGTTGGAGCTGCCGGAGGGTTTGTACTGCCGATACCAGGAGGGGCTCTCCTTGGTGGCCTAGTTGGCGCTGCACACTACATGATGCGCGACAAGACCAGTGAAGCCACTATGCAGGCTGCAATGGCCTCCACCAAATTCCTCCCGTCGGACATCCTCGAAGTCCTCAAGAAAGGCAAAGACGCTTCAACTTCAAATCGCTTCTCTCAGGCTCTGAGTGGGGGAAACACAGAGGCTTCAAACATACAGAAAGCCTACATGGCGATGACGGAGGAGCAAAAGGCCACCTTCATGGGGAACCTCGAAGTTGAGGGCGCCATAAAGGAAAACCAATATAGGGAGAAGACCAAAGAGCAACTGAAGACTGCTGCTGAACGAACGGGCCCGATCTTGTCGATACAGGGAGTGAACAAGAAGGCGGCTTCAGAAATTGAGAAAGCCCGTAAGAGTTTGGCGTCCGGAGACATTGGCTCTGCTGAAGCCACCCTAGAGCATCTCGCAACTTCGGGACAGCTCAAGGAGAGTGAGGTTAACAGATTGCTTAGCGGAGGAGGCGGGGTTGCAGGAATGCAAGCCGGCCGCATTGCTAAAGTCAAAGGACTGAAGGAGCTCACTGCTGAGAGTGCGCAAGGGACTTTAGGGAATCTGGGCGGGGCCGGACTGATGATGGACCCGCAGATAGCTCAAGAAGTTGAGCAGATGTTGGCTCGCGGCCACGGGAAGATCAAGGGTAATGATCTGGAGAAGTTGAAGAAGGACGTATTGACCCACGCTGAACGTATGATGCCTGCCGGTGCCGGTGACGGAAAGACCGCTTCAGAGCAGGCTCAGGAGAAGTACATAGCTGCCATGAACAAGTTCTCTGACTCCGTGAACCGCCTGGCTCCGGCGAAGACTCAGGACGTCAAGAACGAGACGGTTCTGACAACAACAGCGGAGGGGGCGGCAACTCCATGACCGACGAAGCCACTCGATACGACCAGAAGATCACTCTCACCACGAACGAGCGCGGTAAGGTCACCGTGCATTTGTTCGATCGCATCAATGTAGACGACGTGTTCCTTCATCTTGTCAACCGTGAGCTCTACCGGCTCTCAACAGGCACCGACCCAGGAATTGACTTTGACCCACAGTTCAAGGACTTCCTCCTGAGGACGCGATACACAACGGGGAGTGGCTGATGTTCATCTTCCTGGAGAAAGATAGCTTCGAGCAGAACAGCAAGAAGTCAGGAGGGGAGGCGCAGAACAGCCAATCATCCGCTCCACAGTCTGCTCCTATCCGTCGACCCTACCGAGGCATCCAGATCAAGAAGGACACCTACGCAGTCCTCTCAGTTCGTAAACCGGATGGCAGTGCCATCAAGCTCACTTCCAGTTCCGCTACAAAGGACCAGAACCGGATGGGTTATGGTGTGGTGGAGGACTACTCTGACTTCATCCTACAAGAGATCAACGACCAACGGATGGAGAAGCAGCAGATCGTCGAGACCTTCGGCGACACCTTTGTCTACTTCTTTGGTGAACGCCCACGCATGGTGACCTTCAGCGGTCAGTTGATGAACACCGAGGATTTCAATTGGCGTGCTCAGTTCTGGTACAACTACGACAAGTTCATGCGAGGTTCTCGTCTAGTGCAACAGAATGCTCGCTGCTACTTGGCCTACGATACCATCGTCATCGAGGGCTACCCCATCAGTGCGATTGCCATCGACACGGCAGACAACCCCTATCAGGTGTCCTTTCAGATGACGATGCTGATGACGGACTATCATGAGTACTCCTTCATCGGCAGCTCCTTCTTCCCAGGTTCAAATGAATCTGACGTGGATGTACTTAACATCGACCTCGAAGACGGCAGAACGAAGTTCACTTCGACAACGACGGCAGTGCGTCAGGCGAACATGTATGCCACCACGTCAAATCAGATCCCACAGGGTGGAATACTGTCGTCGCTACGAAAGGGACTCCAGACTTTCAACAACATCATGGACGGCAGTGCGTTGGCGGGACTGACTGGACCGATTACAGGTCTTCTTTCTGGACGAGCAATGAGAGTGCCGATCGGAGTGGCGAGCTTCCTGGCACTTACGCAGGAGGCCGAGCTCGCACCTTCTTCTGTTCTCTCATCGGCCTCGATTCAGTTCGATGTCAAGACAGGGAAGTACCTGAGCACCGTGCTGGTGAACGGCGTTCCAGTGCCCAGCACCAAGTTGAGGATTGCTGGGCCGTCCAAGTTCGCCCCAACGTGGGTCTCTGCGGTTACAGGCACAAGCCGAGGCATGATTTGGGAGAACTACGACGAGTATCCTACTCAGACACAGCCTGCTTCCCTAGCAGATCTTCTCTCTCCGGATGCCTACGCTGGCATAAAGAGTGCGGCCGAGGCTCGTACAGCCTCCATGACAGCCTTCCAAGAACAGCTCGCCATTCACAACATTCGAGCCGCTTCTGGTAGTTTGCTGAGCACGATCGCAAGTGTGGTCTCAGCAGCTCGAGCTGGCTTCGGTGCGATCCTCACGGCAGCGAACGTCATTCGTGACCCACTGGCTGCCGTTACCGGAGCGCTAGGTGTCACGCCTCAGGATGTGAAGCGTATCGGAGAAGGCCTCGCGGATGGCGCCTTCATTCCTGGCGTGAGCTGGTTTGTTGGCGGTGCGGCCCGTAAGACATGGCAGAGCTGGCTCGATACGGTGGGCAAGGCCAAGATCGGCGATGTCTTCAACGGATTCGAGTACCAGTCATCAGTTGCTGCAAAGCCAGATGACAAGGGCTACGAAGCCGCCTATGGCCCGTCGAACTACACGCCTCTCATCAAGAACCGTCGTACGGCAGAAGTTGACGCTCTAGTGGCTCAAGGCAATGCAGCCACAGACCAGGGTACCGCAGACCGAATCGAGCAGAGCTTGGACGAGGCCTACGGAAACACAGACAGTGCTGCGTACGGTTCTGGCAGAGATGATCCTGCATCGCTGGACCAAGTCTACGGGCAAGACGGGACAATTCAGAAGACGCAGCCTACTGGCGAGGAACGAGCTGCGATGATTCAAGAGGCTTACAACGGAGATGCCCCTCCAACTGACACGGACACGTTTGGCATCACAGCGGCTGATGCAGACAGTGCCCCGATAGACCCAGTCGTATGAGCACCAAAGTTGCCCCACTAGGCCTCCGGTTGTTCATGGAGGGTGTCGAGGTGCCGGTCATCGCGGCGAACGTGACCTTGCAGCCCGACATGCCAGCGACTGCGGCTATTCAGATCATCCCAACGGATACGAGCCTGTACTTCTTGCCTCGCACTCTGGTGCATCTCTTCTACTTGGACTCGAACTTGAGTGAAGCGGAGATCGATGCCACCAGGAAGGCGTCAGACAAGGCTACGAAGTCCAGGACTGGTCCTCATGGCGCAGCAGAGGTTGATCGTATCGAAGCGAACGACTTCGCGTACAAGATCCTCTTCACGGGTGAGGTCATAGGCTTCAACTACAAGAAGACCCCATCCGGACGGCAGATGGTTCTTCAGTGCATGGACCTCTCCTCGTACTGGGACACTTGTTACCAGTTCTTCTCTGACTACTCCGCCGGCGGCAGTGGGTTGACGGACAAGTACCATCAGTTCGTTGGAGCAGGCCAAGGCCTGTTCGATAACCTGGGCGGTCACCAGTGGGTCATCTCCAATCTCCTCAACAGCCATCCCAAGTCCCCCGAGTATCAGAACTGTGAGGGGTTGCTGGGTGGCCTCATCCATCTGCTGGAGGCGGTAGGTGGCTTGCACTATCGAAAGGCTACTGACTTCGAAGGGTACAAAGGGGTCAACGATTTCTTCACGATTGCAGAGCTGCGTTACCGACTGTTGAGCATGCTTGGGGCTATCGAGGCTGACCAGACCTCTGCAAAGCTCTTCGCGCACAAAGCATTCTACGCCTGGATTCGTAGCGGCATGACCTCGATCGGCAACCTCGTGTCGTTTCGGGACATGCTCAACTTCGTCAACCGGAACATCTTCCACAACATCTACCCCAACCCGTGCGCGATGTACGTAGCGGGAGGGGACACGACTGTGAAAAGGACGGTGCAGATCGGTTCGACGACGTTCCTCGACGCTCCTTCGGGACCGGCCATCAAGAACGACCTCAAGCGCATCCAGACCTCGATGCTCATGGTCATCAGCAATCTGAAGGAGGGCCAGTCGAGCGCGATCTACGGTCAGGATACCATTGCTGGAACGCACCGCTCTTTGCAGGAGATCTACGCGGCACTCAACCAAGTTGTCACCGCGGTCGACAAGTCGAAGGGCAGCAACGCCTCGTCAGTCTCAGCGTCGTTGAAGAACGTCGTCAGCACCGTGCAGCAAGTCGAAAACGACTTGCCCTCTGACGGCACTGGGGACATCCAGAACAAGATCGACAGCGCTATCTCTGATCTTGAGGGCGCCTACAACGACCTCGATGACTTGCTGAGCCAGGATGTGGCCAGGCGGCAAGTGCAGAACGTGTCAGTGCCCAAGGCCAGCTACCTCTACAACCAGCTCTTCCTGCCAGAGACGTTCTTCGTTTCACCGCCGCGATGCAACGTCATCTTCCCTGACCAGTACTTCGATCTCAACTTCAGCCGCAACTTCATGCGCGAGCCGACTCGGCTTGCCCTCATGGGGGGCTTGGGTCTCATTGGTGGAGGTGCACAGGGCGCGCAGTTGTTCGCGTCGGCCTACCTAGCCCCTCCCATCAAGGACGTGAAGGGCAAGCTCCTTCTGGCTTCGATGTCTCAAGGAGCCCGTGTGCTCCTGCCACATGAAGTTCACTCAGGCATCATCCCGAAGATGGAATGGGTGACGGACGGTCAGCGCTGGGGAACGAAGGCTGCGAAGAAGCGAGTGGACAAGGTCTTCTTTCTACAGCGCCTGGCCAACTTCCAGTTCTTCCTACACCGTTGGTCGGCGCGTCAGCTCAGCATCACGGGCATCTTCAACCCGAATCTTGTACTGGGCCTTCCCGCCGTGATCATTGACCGTTCGTCTCCTTCCCCGGCCGTTTTGCAAAGGTTGGAGAAGCTGATGCGGCGGCGGATGCTGCCTACTCAGTTCGTTGGCAAGATCTTCGCGATGAACCATGCCATTGGTCAACAGGGTGGTTCGACTTCGGTGCAGTTCGCCTTTGCACGTACGCATCGCGGTATGGACGACGAGTTCTTGGGGATCCTCACCAAGGAGGTCACTGAGGAGAGTAAAGAGCACACGTTTGAGGTCCATCCAAAAGATCTGGCGAGAGGCCAAGATCCCTCTGCTGTAAAGGAAGAGAGCAGCGGCTCTGAGAATACCGCTACCGAGAAGGCTAGGGTGAAGCAACAGGCTCGTACTTCTCGGATGGATGGAGTACGCAAGACTGTCGTTCGGATGTGGACTGAGAAGAAGCTCAAGGCCAACATCACAGTGCCTGGACTTGGCAAGATCAAGAAGGTCACCGAATCGGGCCAGGTGTATCTCACGTGGGATGACTCGGAGGAACTTGGAATCTCGACGACCTATTTCGACGACCCGGCCAACAAGAAGACTGTGACCAACAAGGAAGCCGGAACGGTAGTGACTGTTGAGAGCTTGGCTGGCGTCGAGGTCATCACGGTACCAGAGACGATCACTCTCTCGTACACACAGCTTGTCGGAACAGGAAAATTTGAGAGAAGTGGAAAGTCGTTCGAGGACATAGTGCGTCCCACCTGGTTCTCTAGCGACGTATGGGACAACGCGCACATCACAGAAAAGGTCTACAAGAAGCTCCTTGGAACAATGGCCATCACGGATGACGTGAGCTTGGGGCAGGACCAGCAAGACGAGATGTTGAAGAGGTGGACTGACGATCAGACAAAGAGAATCGAGACCACCGAAGACACCACAGACTCCTCCGGAGCGGGCACCACGCAAGTACAGTCCTCCGGTGACAACATGTTCCAGTACACCGTTGTACCCGGCAGTGTAGAGGAAACCATCGACGGAATCTCTCTCCTGTACGGGGTCATCAAAGAGAATGGCGGCGACGTCCACGAGTTCATACGGGAGTTCACCTGGCGCCCCATCGCCAACATGGTGGACATCCTGGGAAGCCAGAACTTGGAGTTTGACGATAATGGGAAGGTGGCAGACCCCAACACCATGATCGAGGGCTTCCATAGCCGGGCGTTCGGAGACTACAATACGGATGTGCAACTTCCTGAGAAAGAGGGCGGATCGACCAAATCCGGCACCAAGGCGTGTGCTAACCTGATGGAAGGCGTAGCTGACCCTGCGAGCGTAAAGAGGCCAGGTCTGATAGGAAGGGACGAGCCAAAGACAGGTATCCGGCCTGAGCTCGATCCCCGAGGCCGAGCTCGAGGTAGAGTGCGGGCCTACATAGAAGAGCTGCAGCTCAGCCGAGGGCTGATGGGGTCGTAAGGAGAAGCTATGGGAAGCATGACAGCATTCACGGACGAGTTGTTCAAGATCGCTACGGCCCTCTCTACGGGAACCAATCTCGTCAAGCGTTTCGGCAAGCCGGTCGCTCTGATGGGCACTGGCGCGGCGGCGTACCACTTCGGTAAGAAGGAACTCGACAAAACGATTCAGGGTCGGCAGTTGTACGACCAGGTGATGGCTCAACAGGGGCAATGATGGACCAGGCGTACCTTGCAGCGTTCGAGGACGAGATGTCCAAGATCGCCGGACTCAGAGAGCTGTGGCAGAAGGTCACGGAGCTCTTTCGTCCGCACGACGAGCGTGTGCAGCACAAGGTCGACTACTTTTTCTCTCCGAAGGTCGGTAACGAACGGTGGGACAAGCTGCCCAACCAGGTGAGAGACCAGAAGTTCGTGGACGCTGTTGCACGGAATCCTCTTGCCGACGACAAGCTGAAGGTGCATGTGCAGTCGATGCACGACTTGGCACACGGCAGCCCTGTGGCGAAGATCTACAGCGCTGACATGCCTGGGAAGTCGTACGAGGTCCGCAAGATGGCAGACGGTGCTCTTGGCTGCCAGTGCGGAGACTGGCGATACAAGGGCAGCGTGACCCCAGGCTACGAGTGCAAGCACATCAAGGCGTACCGTGAGGGAAAGAGGAGGGCCGCCTGATGGCTACCAAGACCGCCCTGTCCCGTGGAGGCTCGAGCTTTGCAGACTCGACAGGAGCCTTCTTCAGCGAGCTGAGCAAGATTCTCGAGGCGAAGCAGCACGAGAAAGAGGAAGGGATGGACCTCCGCAGTGACCGTCCCTACTCCGCACTGCTCACCCAGGACGAAGAGCCGATCGCAGATTACTCACCAATGCAGTTGGATTGGATGGAGCCAGAGGTTATAACTCGTTCCGGAACATAGGAGTCAGCCATGATCAGCATCAACGTGCCCAAGCAAAACATCAAGGAAGAGAAGCCAGAGCAATCGCTCTCGCAGAAGAACCTCATTCGCGAAGCGAAAGACGACGCTGCGAAGAAGATGTCTCAAGAGAAGTACGAGCGTCTGAAGAAAGCGGGCGTCGTGAAGTGATCCAGGACTGGATTCCATCCTTCCTGGACGAGATGAGCAAGGTCGCCGCGGCTTCCCTCAGCAAGCAGGAGAAGCGGCAACAGGCTCTTCGGTTCGGGGCTCTAGGTCTTGTTGGAGGGCCAGCGGTCAGCTCGCTCTTCAACATCATCTCGAAGGGGCATCCCTTGCCCGTAGGGGTGAAATCCATTCCACGGTGGTTGGCAGCATCCACAGTCGCTGGAGCTCTGACGAGCGGGGCTATCCCGGCCGTTCAGCAGCACATCGCTGCGGGCATCCAGGCCAAGGCCAACGATCGCGTACGCCGAGCTCGAGATCGCTCTGAGCGCAAACGGAGTGCGACATGAAGAAGAGAGCCTCCGTACCTGGCCAGGACCTACGCAAGCCTGTTCTTGGAGGAGCCAAGTTCCCTACGGGGGACAGCGTGGAGCACGCTCAGAAGGCGCTCAAGCAATCCACGCCGGAACTTGGGCCGATGCCCAACCCGAGCTCTCGTGGGCCGACGCTCGATGAGGTAGTAGCTGCACCGAAGCCGAAGTGGGCTTCGATAGGAGATCCCATGGACCCGATGATGGACGACCCTCTCGTGCTGTACCTGCAGAAGGTCGCTGCGAAGAATACGGCCAAGGAGCCCCCGCCTCTCACGGACCTCTTGGACGGCTCCAAGATGAAGGACAACCTCGACATGATGCCGTTGGGGGACCGTGAGCCCGAGCTCTCGGCCCTTCCTCCGCAGCCCACCAAGAGAATGAACGACAAGGTCGAGACGGAGATCCACGAGCCTATCGAGCGAAAGTTCGTCAACGAACAGGCGATGCGTTCGAAGGGCTATGACAAAGACCATCCATGGGAGGGCTTTGACCAGGGTGTCGTCGACAGGATCCTCGGACTTTGATCGGGGGCTGGGGTGTCACCTTGTCCGTACATGCTGCAATCGAAGAGCTGGAAAAGGACGCGGCCAAGCGTAAGGGCGGCATAGAGCACGACGACTTCCAGCTCTGGCAGCAATGGCGCGAGAGCGACGAGGATCCCGACAAGCTCCGTCCCCTGATGAACCAGTTCAGGGGCATGATCCGCCAGAGCGTCAACCGCTGGGTGAGCATCGACATGCCGCCGGCGGTCATCCAGGCCGAGCACAACAAGCAGTTCTTGCGCGCTCTGCGTACCTACGACCCGGAGAAGGGCAAGCTGGGTACCTGGGTGGGCAGCCACCTGAAGAAGGCCCCACAGCGCTTCCTCACGACGTACCAGAACCCGGCACGCATCGTGGAAACACGCACGGGCGCCAAGCGTGGCATCTTCGACAACGCTGTGGCCACACTGGATGACCAATACGGCCGGGAACCCACGTCCCAGGAGCTCTCTGAGCATCTGGGCTGGTCCTTGCCAGAAGTAGAGCGTGCCCAGTCGGAGGGCCGCAAGGCGCTCTACGCCTCGACCATGCCCTTCGGGCTAGACCCAACGACCAACATGCCTTCTCGAGCCACCGAGATCGCACGCTTCATCAAGCCTGAGCTCTCCCCTGAAGAGACGCTCGTCTGGGAGCACACGACAGGAGAGAGCGGCAAGCCTCAGTTGAAGCCAGGAGAGATCGCGACGAGGCTCAACATGAGTCCGTCCAAAGTCTCTCGCCTGCGAAACTCCATCGCAGAGAAAATCAAGAAGTACTACTGAGGACATAGAAGGTATGTATGGCGAAGCTACCCCCTACTAAAGCCGATCGCGACGCCAATCTGGACACGCTGAAAGACGCGGTGAAGGATTGGGGCGACAAGGAGAAGACTAGACTCGAGAACGAGGTGAAGTTCATGCGTGCTGTACTGAAGGGGCGGACGGGGTCTGAGAAGGCGGGGACGGAGAACCTGAACACTCTCAAGGACGTCCTGAAGCTCGAAGTGGACGATTTCATTCAGTATGGCGGCGATGAAAACAGGTAGTCGAGATGAGGCCCGTAGATGGAGCTCCTGAACCATGCACCGGCATCAGATGTCGTACGGCTGAGCCGGTTCAGGGTGGAGGTGCCCCTCCTGGGGGTCAAGGACCATGTCAACATCGCGTTCACCGCTCCCGACAAATTTCTTCCAACGAGCATCGCAGTGTACTTTAATGGAATGAGGATGAGGCGAGGTGCCGGAAACGACTATGTGATTTCAGAGTCTGGAGGACCAGGGTCAGGCTATGATACGATCACATTGTTGGACGCGACTCTCGCCCCGTATTCCACGGAGCAACTGTTCGCCGATTACCTTCAGGCCTGAGGAGAGATGAATCATGGGACGCACATTTCTTAGGCAGGACGCTCAGGTCCGGAACTCCGTTGCTTACACGGACAACATCGGGGCTGGCTCCGCCCTCGAGAGCGGCTCTGCCGACCTCGAGCGAGATCTCAATGCGGTGCGGTCACAGTTGAACCGCATCCTTGACGCCACGATGAGTGGTGGCAAGTGGTACGACGACGTCTACACGCCGGTCGGCGGCACCAAGCGCGGCGTCAAGCAGGTCAACATTGACCTGAAGGACATCGAAGACAAGCGCATGCTGTTCCGCACCGAAGTCCTCACGGACATCACGGTGCCGGCGGCTGTTGCTGCCACGGGCTCTTTCACGTCCGTTACGGGTGCCAACCTCAACGACGGTGAGACGTTCACCATCAGCGACGGCATTCACACTCCGGTGGTCTTCGAGTTCGACAGCAACTCGACGGTCACTCCTGGCTACGTGGCGGTAGTCTTCACGGGTGGTGACTCGGCCAACGCGGTGGCCATCACGATGCGTACGGCTATCAACGGTGCGGCCAACCTGGACGTGACCGCAGGTGGCTCTGGTACCACCGTATCCTTGACCAACGACGTCAAGGGATCGCAAGGCAACGTCGGACTTGCGGAGACAGTAGCCAACGCGGGCTTTGTCTTCACTGGCATGTCTGGTGGCGCCGGCGACATGAAGTTGCTGGTGTCGGCCTCGAGCGAAGATCCGACGCTGGTTGCGGCCGTCGACGCCGGTACCGCTATCGGTGCGGTGGTCAAGGTTCTGGGTTCTGGCGTGATCGGCATGTGGTCGAGTGCGGACATCACTGGACCGAACGACATCAACCCGAAGAACCTCTGCATCATCCGCAACGCGAGCAACGACGACCCGATCTTGTCGGGTGGCAAGGAAGTCTTCGGTCTTCTCCAGGCCCAGAGTGGCACGGCGGACGGGGACTCCTTCGACGACGCGACCAAGAAGGTCCAGCTCTCGTTCGTGCGTGAGGCAGTGGCCGGGGGCCACACGCTCGAGCACGTGCCTGCGGATGACATGGGTGGCAAGGTCATCAACTACGCCTACGCTCGCCGCATCAACCTCGATGCGATCCCGGAAGAGATCTTCCTCACGGGCGTGTTCATCGACCAGGCAGCCTCGGTCGACGTCACCCTGGACAACGCGGTCGACAACCAGTCCGGCCCGGTGACCCAGCAGCAGAACATCGACTGGCGCATCGACGACACCAAGACCCTGAAGTTCCAGGACTCCACGGGTGGTACGAATCTCATCGCCATCTTGCCGAATGTGGGCAACGATGTGGTGCAGTTCAATCTCGACAACCTGGACGTGAACACCACCAATGCCCCGGACTTCAACCAGGGCATCAAGGTTGCCACGTCCAGCACCGAGATCGATGTCGGTGTGACGGCTGGGTACATCAACTCCACGGGCGCAGCAGACCTCGGCGTTCGCGCCGGCGGCGAGCTGTACCTGGACGACGGGAACCAGACTGGCTCAACCTGGGTGCAAGTGGCGGGCATCAAGCTCTCCGACACCCAAGCCGAGTGGAACGCTTTCCGGACCCAGTTCGGTGAGATCTCGCTCCTCGCGGCGATCACGCAGTCCTACACATCGTCAAGCCGCAGCAAGACGGTGGGTGTGCTCACTGCCAACGTCCCGGCCAACACCAACGTCACGGGTGGAACGAACCTCGACGCCACGTTGGGGAACTACACCGGCAAGACGTTCGTCACCGACTTGGACATCTACCTGAACGGGCAGTTGATGCGGAACGGTGCGAACGCTGGTGCGAACCACGATGTCTATCCGGGCACCGCGGCAGCTACGGGTGACCTCATGTTTGAGTTCAACCTCCATGGCAGCCCCGGCAATCCGGACGTCATCACCATGATCATCAACTGATCGTAGAGGAGTCTAGCTGTGGGGCCGCCAGTGGCGTAAGGTGCTGCTGGCGGCCCTTTTCATTTGAGGCCCCAGGGAGACCAAGATGAACGTGCAAAAGTCTGAGATGAAGATGATGCTTGCCCAGGACATCGGCAAGCAGTTCGAGGAACGCGAGAAGGGCCTATGGTCCGAAGCTCACCGACTTGAGGGAGCCAATGGGGCACTCAAGCAGGGGGCTGAGAAGCTCGAGAGCCTGAAGGTGTTCTACAACAAGGAGGTCGATGAGGACCGGCTTGAGGAGAAGGACTTGGCCGGCATCCTACGAGCCATCGATCGTTGTCAGGGTGTTCTCATCAACCTCGCCGAGCTCGCCCACGCCCAGAAACTCGTCAAGCAGGGTGAGGCTCAGGGTGCGAAGACTGCGCTCGACATGATCGAGAAGATCTACGAAGACGAGCGCACAAAGATCGGCAATGTCCTGCAGGCAGTGGAGGAGGGGAAGATCACACCCGAGGAAGTGGGCCGCGCTGTGGATGGCTCTACGACCCTTCGGGTGGTTGATGGTCGACCGGCCATGAATGACGCCGCTGCGGACATCCAGGCTCGGCGTGAAGAGGCACGGCTGGCTCGAGAGAAGTCAGAGCAGGCCAAGACCGAACCATCCAAAGCAGAGGCAGCCCCAGCTCCTGTGGTGCCCGCCCCGGCTTCCCCTGTGGTGCCTGCCGTCGTGAAGCGTGAAGTACGCAGGAGGAAGCCTACCTAGCCATGGGTCGGACACCTCAGAGGTTTCCAGGCCCAGACCTGGAAGACGACAGTATCCAACTCGATGATCGAGGTACGGACTCGACTATCGTTGGCTCGATCTGGCGTCTGGGGAACGACCTCTTTGGTAGAGACTCCACAGGCAAGTTCAACCTGCGCTCGGGCGGTGGCGGTATCACCGACGCACAGCATAAGGCTTTGAAGGACCTCATCCACTTCATTGACGATGGACCAGCAGACGGGTGGGCCTCGGGCGCATACAAAGAGATTCTGCCTGCGGCCAACCCCTTCCCCAATCAAGAGATCTGGTGGACGAGCTCGGGCAAGACGGCAAGAATTGTCTCGCTCGACATCACACGCAATGCCAACAAGACACCTGCAACTGAGGTATGGAAGGTCTACGACACCGATGGTAGTACGATACTCGTGACCGTGACTGATACCATTTCCTACAGCGGAGTCTTTGAGACGACGAGAACCAGGACATGGGCATGAGCCGCTCTCCTGCAGTCATTCTGTACGACGCGAGCGGCAATCCGATGGCCGTCCTCGACGGCGTTGCGATTCCGGCAAGCACCCCTGCTATGTTGATCGCAGGGAAAGAGCCAGCATCTGGAAACGCGAAGTACGTGCGGGTTGGTACAGACGGAACTGTCCGGGTTGATACTGACGGCTCTCAGAAGTTCATCGTTCGTGGAGGAGCCAAAGGTACGACCGTCGCGGCTGACGTGACCAGTACCGCTGAGGGTGCAGACCACCAGGCCCTTGACGTGCAGATCATGCACAGCGGGGCCGCTAAGGACCCGACGCAGATCCGTTCGTTGACCTCTTCTGACTCCGTGACAGCCGTACAGGGTACCGCCGCTGCTCTTGCGGCTGCGTGGCCGGTCAAGGTTACCGATGGCTCGAATGTTCTCGGTGTTACAGCCAACCCGGTAGTTTCATCAGGCAAGGATACTCCGTCCGACGCCTTCGCTAACCCGACCGATTCCCAGGCAAGTGCGTCTCTTGGTATGTACTGGGACACGGTCTCTGGCAAATGGGTTCGCTGGAAGGGCGTCGTACGAGGTGGGGCCAAAGGGACTACTGCTGCAGCCGATGTGACATCAGAAAGCGTCGACGCCAATCGACAGCCCCTGCATGTCAAAGTGATCGGTGGCTCGGGGAGTGGCAACCCAGGAAACAACGTCAGGATCGTAGATGACAACGCTCTGCCACTAGATGGGCTTGAGGATACGGCTCCTAGCTCGCCCAACGGCTTGATGATGGCTGGATGGGAAGAGGCCGCCAATCGTCTACACAAGATCTCTGTGGACCCGCAGGGGCGGCTCTACGTCATCACCGCCGGCCGACTCGGCGACATGGTGAACCTCTTCTATAGAAATACCGAGGGCGCCATCGTCGCAAGTCAGTTCAAGCGCATCCTCACCTACACGGTTCCAGCAGGGTATTCGGCCTACCTTGTGAGGCTCACGACGTGGCAGAATGAGTCCGCCTACTCCAGAGTCGCAGCAGAGAAGCAGATGGGCACCTTGTCGGTGCCTACCAACACTTTCACTGACGGTTCGGCCTACGGCAGTACGCAGTTCGCTGGAACCTTGGAAGCGGAAGTGACGACAGCCTTCGGCTCTGCGAACAATGTGACGGTGACGGCCACGTACACGAATCAGAACGGTGTGGGGTCGAGAACGGGTACCTTCGCTATTGCGAAGAGCAGCATCGTTGGGACAAGAGTCGTGATGGCCCTCCAGGCTGGGGACTTTGGAGTGCGCTCCATACAAGGCCTCTCGGCTTCTCCGTCGGGTGGAGCAGGCGTCATTAAGCTACTGGGATTCATCCAGTTCGCGTGGCACTTCGACTTGAGCACCACACAGGGCGTCAATTCAGACTTTGCTCCTGGCGCAGTAGCATTTCCGACAGGTACCGTTCTGGCTATTGAGTTCTCCGGAGGAACGGTGGCCAAGGAACGGATCATCAATGCCCTGATCCAGTTGGTGACCGCATGAGTACGAAACTTAGAGTCTCAAATGTTCCTACAGTCGACCACGAGTCGAACTGGGATGAGTTCAAGCAATGGCTCAATGGCACTGTTGGAAAGCTACCTCATACTTGGGTTGATGAAGGTCAAGCCTATTCAGTTTGTGTCATCGACGGCACGGTGGCGCACATTGTTAGCATCAACAAAGATGGAGGCGCACCGCAAATTGAGTTCGAGGCAACGTACAAGGTTCTGAGACTCAATCAGCTCCGAGACTCCAACGGCTTCTTCGTGAGCAGCACGGCGAACATCGTCAAGACCAATGCGTTTGCTATCTCCTTCCACGCGGAGACGCAGATCACTGCGCTGAATTACACCGTAACGTCAGGGAAGACGTTCTACCTGGCGTTCTTCGGTGGTACTGCCTTCAGTCCACAACCTTCGATCTTCCGCCTGAAGGTAGCAGGCAGCACCGTGTTGATGAGGATGTCCTCCGTCCAGGGAGATGGAAACTTCGTTCCGACGCTTCCGATTCTGTTGGCTACGAGCGGGCAGCAGATCACCGTGACAATTGATCCTCAGAACCCGAACGGCAATGGCTGGGCGGGGTTCATGGGATTCGAGGTCTAGTCATGGCTGCTACCTTCAACCTGGTCGCGAAAGGATCGCCCTCAGTAGGTACAGATCTGTGGGTAGACCTTGGTCTCATCCCGAGCGGGTACGACTTTCGTATTGGAAGCTGGAGCGTTACGGCGATTGGAAAGCCGATGACGTTCGAGCTGAGGACGAACACTGCTGGAAAGAACACGGGCACCACAGCGAACACAACCGTGCTGGCTTTGGCCTCAATAGCCAAAGCCGGAGGGAGCATGACGAGCGACCTTTACAAGAAGGGGGCGCTCTACACTAAGACGATCAAGTCCACAGGCGTAGAGCACTGGTGGGTTCACATCACGAGCAAAACAAGCACGCTGCAGACCGCGATGTACCAGGTCTCGTACCTTCAGGAGTAGTCTGTGGCAACCCAACTACCAATCTTCGACCAAGCTCTGTACGGTTCAGGAAATGCGAACGCGGACCTATGGGTGAACCTTGGAGTCATCCCCAACGGGCAGACGATTCAGCTCGGCTACGCTACGTTCATGGCAGTCGACAAGAACATGCAGTTTGAGCTGCGCAGCAACACGGCTGGCTTCAGCGATGGGACAACCGCGCACACTCAGTTGCATGACTGGTCTGGGGCCTCATCTGGCGCAGCCGTTGACCGAGACTTCTACCAGTATGGGAACTTGAACACCGTGACGATTCAGGGAACCGGCACTGAGCACTGGTGGCTGCACGTTACCTCTCAATCCTCGAGCTCTGGTGGCTATGCGTACATCATCCGGTACACGCTGCAGTAGGAGAAGGTCATGATCGTTGGACATGCAACATGGCTGGGCGCCGACGGACTGAAGCAGTACGCCCTCGACAACGCCTTGGCCGTTCAGCGCAACGACGAGAACGTGGCCTGGCGGGTGTTCGTCATGGACAGTGGTGTCATGCACGAGACCCGAATCCTGAAGGACAGCGGGGCCGAGCAGACTGACTTTGAAGCCTCGTGGAGCTCAATGAAGGGCCGCGTGGTGATGGCAGCACAGGACAGCCCACTGCTTGGAGACACAGAGAGGGTGATCACTGCGCCGTTGAAGAACGGCGGCAGCTCGAACATGGCGGTCAACGGCTCGAGTACGCCTCAAGTGTTTCAGTACAATCCGACCAACAAAGATGTCGAACTGAACCTGTTGACGCTGATTGCTGAGACAACGAACGCCCTGGCGCTCGGTAACAAGTTCATCGACACTTCGATTGCAACGCTGACGAACGGGCTGCTCATAGAGCTCAAGCAGCAAGACGTAGCTGTGACGTATCAGCTCTGCAAAAGAACACGAGATCTGATCGAAGTTGCTGCTCCGGCAGGGGTGGATCTCATCACAGGTACGTCGAACCTGTTTCGTATTGTGTTTTTCCTGCCCGACAAGATTGTGCTCGCCAAAGATGGTACGTACGCGAACCCAGACTACATCAGGGCAACAGTCCGGGATAACCTGACGGCGATCTCGTACCTGGAGATGTTTCTCCATGGGGAGAAGTTGCGATGAGCATCGGTTCACTCACCCCTCTTGCGGCTGATGGGAAGCCGTTCTCTTTGCCCAACATCTTCCCCGGAGAGGTGCTGCTCAACTTCGCTGGGAGAAGTGACGTCAACGGTCATCGTTATGCTGGAGACCTGTTTGCCCTGTCCAAAGAAGGGGAAGGCTACGAGACGAGAACCTTCAGCTTTCAGGATGGTGTGTACTTGGCAGGTGGCCACATCATGTGGGCTGGAGGCGGCTACGGAAGCTACATCAAGATGGAGCTGTTCGCACCAGCCACAGTTCTGACGGATGCGAATGGCAGCGGTAATGCCAACTCAGTCCCTACCGGATTTGGATTCAACATCGTCATTCCTGCGGCTGGAGATGGAGCCAAGAACCTGGGTAGTCCCATCGTACCCGTACCAGCCAACGATGACGAAACGAACAGTCAGAACGGGTTCTGGGACTACTCAGAGCCTTGGATTGGGATAGGGGCTGCATCACCGGGAGCTCCGCAGAAGTCGAAGTACAACCTCTTCGAATCCAACCTTCTCCTCGCGCACTTCACGGACATCCACCTGGTCATGGACCAGGGAGCGCGGGAGTTCGTAGTCGAGAACATCAAGCCCAAGTGGATCCTTCCGGAGTGGTTCTTCAAGGTCACGATCTACAACGCGAACGCTGACAGAACACTGAAGGCTGGGTGGGACCTCGCGATCGCCAGAAGGAAGTCAACATGAACCCCATCTGCTGCACCACAGGCTACTCCTTCATCGACGTCTGGACGTTGGTCCACACCGCATTCTGGATCTTCATGGGCTCATGCCTGTGGGGCCTGAAGGTCAACAAGTGGGTGGCTTTGGCCTCTTGCTTGACTGTTGCCTTCCTCTGGGAGGTCTTCGAGGAGTTCGTCGCGTACAAGCAATGGCCTGACCACTGGCTCGATATCGAGAGCTGGTGGAACTCGTGGCTGTCCGATCCCCTAACCTGCCTGGTAGGCGTATCATTGATCTGGTGGCTCCTTGACCATAGGAGAAGGGCATGACGCTCAGCACGATGAAGAAGGTGACGTGGCTGGTGATGGGGATCGGCGTAGCTGCTTGGATCCTCTGGGACATCTACGTCGTGATGTTCATGCAGTCCACTGACGCCTCCATCAGCCGGTTGACGCTCTACAGTCTGGCCTACCAGTACCAGATGGTGCCCTTCGGTGTCGGCATCGTCGTGATGCACCTTTTCTGGCCTTCGAAGGACGTGCCGTACCACTGGCAAAGAGTGATTGCCCTGGGGGTGCTCTCAGCCGTAGTAGTCGCAGTTGACCTTTGGGTCATCGGCGCTTTGTTCCCCCTTTGGTCACTGCTGGCGGGTGGGGCTGCCGGAAAGATGTTGTGGCCTCAACGCGCACTTCCACTAAAGTAGGTTAGTGATGGAAGCACTTCTCGACTTCGCCAAATCACTACTTGGTCCAGAGCCCGGTATCGCTCTGCTCCTTTTCGTGTTGCTGGCACTAGCCCTCGTTGCCTTCTGGAAAGAGAAGGTCAAGAATGATCGGGTCTCGGACTCCCGTCTCAAGGAAGCTCGTGAGGACACGGAGCTTCTGGTCGAGACAGTGAACGAGGCAGTGAATACCGTACGAGAGTTCAAGGCGTCGAACGACGCCCTGCGATCTGCTTTCGAAGCACTCATTCGAGAGTGCCACGAGCGAGCATTGGCCAAACCAGGTGAAGGAGGCTGATCATGCTGGGACGCCGTACCAAGCGTGCCGAAAGTTCTCCCAGAGAGGACCCAAGCTCTATCGGCAACCTAGCCATTGAGCTCGGCTACATCACAAGAGATGAGTTGGATGCCGCCGTGAAGGTGCAACAACAGCGTCTCCCTCTGGGTCAGATCCTGGTGGACATGGGAAAGCTCACTACGGTTCAGCTCGAGGACCTTCTTCTCGAGCAGCGCGTTCGAAGAGGGGAAATCCAGGACAGGGATGTGCTGATGGCACACGAGAGATCCCGGCTGCGTCGGAAGATGGGTGAGATCAAGGCTGGGTTCAGGGAGATGGGAGCTGAGACCAAGAGGTTCTCTACATCCCTCTTTGACGTGACCCATGCTATGAGAGCCAGGGTGAAATGATCCGTGAGGTCGAAACAGGCATCGCCGTTCTGGACGAGTTCCCGGCCTTCGAGAACGACGGCTTCTCCAAGCGTTCAGGCCTGACGGCACCTGGCGACTTCATCCCTACGGTCTATCGCGACACATCGATCATCTCCACGCCCGTGACCATCCAAGAGATCGGCAGCTCTGGGGAGTACCGAGTCTCTTTCACCCCAACGCTCAGTGGGTTCTACGAGCTCGAGGTACTCATCGACTTCAACAAGCAGATCTGGCACTCGCAGTACCAGGTCTGGGACGAGCCCACTCACCTGCTGGCCAACCAAGCCAGAGACCAAGCAGACAAGATCGACCTTGCTCCTATCAGCCCGAGTTCGGTGACGAACGACAGCCTGGCTGACCTACTCTTCAACAAGAACGGCAGCAAGACCTTCGATCCGGCAACTGACAGCCTGGAAGCCATTGCTGATTCCATGGCGGCTCTGAGTGCGAGCGGCACAGCTACCAGCGTAGTCTTGGCGCAGTTGCAGGTCGACCTGACCCGTGTGCTTGGCCTACTCCACCGGAACGCCATTCTCGACATGCAGACTTACGATGGCCAATCACAGTTGACCTCTGCTAGATTGCGTGTGTTCGACTCGCCAACGAACGTACCTTCGGTGCCTGGAGGGAGTGAGACGGTGGGCCTGTTGCACAAGTACGTGATCAACGCCGACTATGCCGGCCTGAACGTGGTGACCAAGTTCACCCTGAAGCAACAGCTATGATCTCACTGGCCACAAGAGGGTACCTGTACCCAAGGTACATCATCCAGGGGACGATCGGGGAAGGCCCACAGATCGTTGGTGCTGAGACGCTGATGCCTGGAATCATTGGAGGTGCCACTGCGAAAGTGGCAGGGCCTGGCATCGTGGGTAGCATTACCCCTGGACCCAACATCTCTGGCGCTGGTAGTCCTGCATCTACGGGGCTGGAGCCACCGTCGATTTCGGGCAGCGACAAGCCGAAGATCGGATAGGAGAAGTAGATGGCCGTTACCCTGAGCATCAACGTCTCCAACATCGCTTCGGCGATGGCGTCGTTCAACGTCATCAAGATCAAGCGTTCGATCTCGGGCATTGGCGGCCCTTACGTTGACATCACAGCCCTCACTCCACAGCCGGCCAAGCTGCTGCCCACCATACCGAGCCCCTACAACGTCTCTGCAAAGACCCTGCAGATGATCTTGGACTCCTACCCCCAGGTGAACATGATCTTCACCGGGACGGACCCGTTGTCAGCCGCGCAGCTCGTATCGCAATTCAACACGGCTCTGGGGCACACGGTCGCTGCCGAAGTCGGTGGAGAGCTTGTGCTGACCTCTGAAACGGTCGGTACCGCTTCCAAGCTCACGATCGTGGGAGGCATGGCCGCGGCTGAGTTTGGCTGGGTAGCAGGCACCAAAGACATCGGTGAGGAAGCTCACATCCAGCTCGTTGCGGAGCAGAACCTCTATAGCTTCACGGACAACGACGGCGAGTCCAGCTACTACTACAAAGCCCAGTTCCTCAACACCTCCAACAACCTGACCAGTGCGGACTCAGATCCCTTCCAAGGCGATGCGGGCACCCTTGTCAGCGCGAGCAACCTGGCTGTGGCCAAGGTCGACCTGATCGACGGTCGAGGCTTGGCCCTTCCCGACCAGGAGATCACGTTCTACGGCGTCAACGAGGCCTTCGCCATTGAAGGCTTCCAGATTGCGCTCACTCGAAGACCCATCACCATCGTCACGAACAACAGCGGGCACGCAGAGGTTCCCCTCGTGAAGGGAACCAAGTGGAAGGTGGTGTTCGAGGGTACGTCGTTCGTACGAGAGTTCGTGGTGCCCAACGCCTCGACGTTCGACCTTCTGGCCCTGCTGGCTACGGCTCCCGATCCGTTCAAGATCGTGGAGGTGCAGTTCCCAGCCGCGCCGCGTAGGACGATCTGATGGCAAACGTCACCGTCACCATTCGCACGATCGACGACCAGGTGGGCCCGGTCGCGATCACTGGCGTCCTTGTCAGCATCTTCGATGCCTCTGGCGCCTCGTTCATCACGTCTGGAACGACCTCCGGAGTCAACGGCGAGGTGCAGTTCTCCCTGCCTAGCAGCGCCGGCGGCGTCACGTACGTGGCTCGCCTGTTCAAGTCGGGAGTCTCCTTTCAGCCCTCCCCCAGCAAGACTCTCGCGGCCAAAGACCCTCCTGCCGGCCCGGACTTCAACACGTTCCAGTACGTGGGTCACATCGGCATGGTGGGTGTGGTCACCACGTTCGTCGTGAAAGACACGGCGCAGCCGACGCCGAACCCAGTGGAGAATGTCCAGATCCACATCTTCGACTCCCCGGCGGACACGTACATCACGGACCTGGTGACTGACGTGAACGGCACAGCCGAGATCCTCCTTGCGGGGGCAGCCGGCCCGGCAGGCAAGGAGTACATCATCCGGGTGAACACCCCTCCGGGCTACTACGATGGTCCTACCAAGACCATCTCGGTCATCGAGCCTCTTGCCGTGGGTGAGACGAACATCTTCGACTTCACCGCGTACCCACCTCCCGAGGTGCCTGTCAGCAACGACCTCGACATGTGCCGAATCTCGGGCTTCTTCACCGACTCTTCCATGAGGCCTCTCAAGAATGTGAGCCTCATCTTCTACCCGAAGGAAGGCTATCCGAAGTACGTGGCGGCCGGCTTCCCGTTCAGTGGCCAGCCCACGATCATCCGCAACAAGATCGTAGCCTCGGAGCGCCGGGCCAACACGGACAAGAACGGCTATGTCGAAATCGACCTACCCCGCGAGGGCGTGTTCGATGTCTTCGTCCAGGGCCTGGACGCTCCTGACCACACTCTGCTTGGGCAGGTCTACATCCCGGACCTGAACGGTATCGCCATCCACGAGGTGTTCTTCCCGTACCTGATGAAGGTCAAGTTCTTGACGCCGTCTTTGAGCTTGGCCATCGGGGAGACGCAGGAGGTCGAGATCGAGCTCACAGCCTCCAACTTCCAGCCTCTCTCGGGCAAGACCGTTTTGGATGCTCTGTTGGTGTTCAGCTCGAGCGACCCCACTATTGCTGCTGCAGCGATCAACTCGAACGGCAACGTGCAGGTGACGGGTCTGCGGTCGGGGTCGATCACCGTTTTGGTAGAGAGGGTAGAGGGCTCCTTTGCACCAAGAAGGCCGGCAGTCGCTGACCTCATTCTGGACCCATCAGCCCTACCAGTGGTGGTGGCCTGATGGCGTTCATGAGCAGAGCAGATTTGCCGCATGATGTACGCATGCTATGGGCTGCCGTCCTACGAAGGGCAGTCTTCGACTACGTGCTCTACAAAGGCGTGCGGTCGCACTCGCTGGATTGGAAGCGAGCCTTCCAGTATGTCTTTGTTGAAGGTCAGCACTACGAGAACGGCCTCAGCTTTGAAGAGGTCTGCGAGATGTTCCACTGGGACGCCGACTACCTGCGTCGTCTCACGACGATGCTGACCCGAGATGACATCAAGAAGATGGAGACTACCCAGTTCAGGGAAGACTTCGTCTTCGATGCAGTGAAGGTCGTGGTCGAACAGACCGAGAAGTGGAAGACCGCGAACTTTGCTGCTCCGTTCCTACCCCTTTATCAATACAGCGCCGAATACAGGGAACGCCTACGGCCAAAGGTGGTCCGTAGGGAGACGTTCATTGGCTCGTCGCTACACATGGTTCAATGGCAAGCAACGGCATAAATGGCGGACTACACTACTGCAGAGCTCCTGAATGAGGTCTCGAAAATCTTTCGAGGCGGCCTCAGTCCAGGGAGAGACGGCGGCACGCTCAATACGGCCACCGAGTACCAGCAACTGCTGGAGATGTCCTCGATTACCTTTCTGTTCAACCCCGATGCTGTCTTCTACATTGCTCGCCTAGCCGCTAACCAGCTCAACTCCACCGTCATCCAAGAGGTCGCCTTGCTTGAGGACATCCTCGTGGCGCTGGATGACCTCTCTCAGATCGGGGCTCCAGTTCGAGACACCACGACGCTGTCCAACGCTCGAACCACGGTTCTGTCCCTTGATGCGGCTCAGTCGGTCACCAACAGGCCGGAGACCCAGCGCTTCACTCAGCAGATGGACACCTTCGCCGCGCAGTTGCGAAAGAACCTGGTGTCTGTGGAGAGGAATGGAGCGTTCGTACGCCCGAGAGAAGAGGCCCGCAACCTCATCCAGGACAACCTTCTCAGCCTAGCTCAACTGCACTCTACGCTCCTGAGTCGGATCTTCGCAGTGAGGGATGCCCTGAAGGACTTCCTCACCCTAGACCTTCCCTCCAAGGTTTCCACGTCTGCTCTGGCTGCGGTGAACTCTCGCCTTCAGTCTACGATCGACGAGCTCAACACGGCCTCGAATGTGAACAACCTGGCGGCCAATCGACGCTACTTCTTGGAGGCGTTGGCGAACAAGATTGCGGTCAAGATACTGGGCACGTTCACCGACCCCACGGAGTTCAAGTACAGAAGCCCCAACCGCCCCATACCGTCCACAGTGAAGCACCTTGGCCAAGTGACCGGACAGGGAACAGCGGCGTCTGTAACGACGAGAGCAGGTCCGTGGGTTCTACCCATCTCAGCTCCACTGGTCTTGTCGGTGAGTGGTGGCGCCCCTATCTCCTTGAGTCTCGACACCATCCGAGGTGCTGTTCTCACTGCTCGAAACAGTGAGCCCTACTTAATCACGGCCAACAACCAGCACCTGCACGTGATCGTAGACTCTGCGATCATACAAACCACTGTGCTCTACAGCGGCACCACGTGGTTCTCCAGTACTTCGTTCTTGGGCCTTGGGTTCAAGCACCTTGGGGCTTTGGTATCTTTTCCGGATGCGGATGATGGCATCAACCCCAATGACCTTCAGACAAGATACATTGCGGACCTGATGGGGCTTCAATCCGCCACGGCTCCGAATGTGTCGTGGGCTAGTCCAACACTAACGGTGTCCTCATTCATTGCGGACAATGAGGGGGCTATAGGCTTCCAGCAGGGGCATGTTGGGGCATACATCAAGGACACCTCAGGTAACCGATTCGAAATCGTTCAAGTCCTCAGCTCAAGCCAGTGCGTTCTGGACACCAGGGGTCTCACACCAAACTTTTCTTCGGGCATGAACTTGTGGGGCGAGCTTTCCTCCGGTGTGGGCCCTTCTGCATTGGGGTTTCTACCTGCGGTCACTACAGCTCCAGTAGCGGGCAATCGGGTCAACGTCGGTCCCTCTGTCAAGACGGCGAAGTTCACCCTCGGCCTCAGAACTGTGGCAGGGCTCATTTCGGATTTCTACTCTGTAGCTGGTCTAAATGAGGGACAGGATATCGGTGCCAAGCTGTACTGGCATGTGAATCCAGAGCCTGCCTCGGGAGACCCTACTCGGCTAAGCCTACGTATCCGAAGCAAGATGAACCCATTCATCCAGATTACCGGGAGGTTCTTGCGACCGAGAGACCCTGTAGGCCCACTTCAAATCGACAACTACTCAGCTCATCCAGTGCTTGGTTTCCTTGAGGGTGAGATGGATACTACCAACCTCCTGACCCCATCGGAGTTGGTCGATCTCATCTCTGCACAGAGTGGGCTGACCGCTGAAGTGGTGACGACTGAGGTCTCCCAAGGAACATTGGAGTCAGTGCCTCTGAACAGTCAGGTCACTGCTGTCGGAATCGACGTAGGCGTACAAGCCAACGACCAGGTCGAGATCACAAACGGTACCAAGGCAGGTACCTATCGTATTACGGGTACGGTCACGGACACGCTGTTCCTTGAAGGTGCCAACTTCATTGCCAAGGAGACCTACAGCTACCGCATCTTCCGAGAGCAGGTGAAGATCTCTCTCACTGGTGCAGGGCCCGGAACGTACTTGGAGGTGGTGTCAGCACCCGCCGAGTTGGGTCTGACAGCCGGCAAGGTCTACAGCGCCATCCCGTCTTTCGAGGCAGTGGACAAGCTGGGCAACAAGCTGAGCTTCACGGGCGTAGTGCCAGGAGACCTGCTTCGTGTGGTCGGTCAGGACGAGGTCGTCATCTCCGACGTTCAAGACACGCTGCTCACCCTGGAGACGGGACTGCCTTCGAACTTCGTTGGTGTAGGCTTCGAGATTCGCAGCGCCGCGGCCAAGGCGTACACGGCCTTCAACGCTTTGATGACCACCTACACCACGTCCTCAAACCTGCTCAAGAAGAACAAGTTCGACCAGGGAGTAGACGCCATCGACGTGGCGTGTACCACGGCCATTCTACCAGGTCAGAACTTCGTGGCCTCGAGAAACCAGGCTAAGAGAATGGTGGCGGACCTTCTCTCCATTCTCAGCTCGACGTACTTGCGGCAGAGCGAGTACACCATGACCGTGACAGCCAACGTCAACAATCTGTCCGACACTCTCAGCACCTACGAAGCTGCTGCGGTGACCGAGATAGACGACCTGATCGAGGCCTTCCTGGACCGCAAGTACGACCGAGCGGCGGTTCTCCTCCGAAGCGGGTTGTTCACCGACTTCTACGGTACTACCGAGGAGACCGGCTCTTACGCTGGCGCTGTCATGGCCGCTTCTCGGTTTGTGGTGAAGGACCTGCCAAGGCTCTCACGCACACGCTTCGACTTTTTGAAGCAGAGAGACCTGGCCAAGAGCAGTCAAACGCAATCTGACGGTGAGCAAGACTTCAGCGATACTGAGAACCGTCCCGAGGACCTCGACGTATGAGCGACGACGATCTCACTGGGTATGTAGACCAGAACCTGGAGCCGAGCTCAGGGAAGAAGCTACGTGAGGCCGTAGCGGATGCGTTTTCATTCATACGCAGCGCCGAGCTAAACCAGGCCATGGCCACGGTGACGCTCGAGCAACTAATGGGCGACCAGATCAATCGGAACGGAGAGTCTGATAGATCCAACGCTGCTCAGTACGACCCCTACTCGTACAACCCGAAGGCAGTGGAAGACTCCGGCAAGAAGCGCGTCGAGAGGGCCAACTTCCTTGGAGGCACCGATACGAACCGACCCACGAAACTGGATCGGGTTCTGGCCATCATCAATGCTCTATCTGGCGTCATCGACGAAATAAAGAAACAGGAACCGATTGCTGTAGCTTCTCCGCAAGAATACACTGACGTGGCCGACGTAGCCGCCCCGGAGGAATGAAGTGGCATTTCAGCTTGAAATCGTCAGGTTCAGGGACCTACTGCCGGTGCAGTCCATCCCTGGTTTCGTCAAGGGCCTCAGCCCCCTGACGTTGGAGCTGAAGGGTCGGGACTTTTCTAGCACGGACAGCGTCTACATCAACGAGGCGGCGGTGAAGGAGTTCATGATCGTCAACAAGACGACGATCTACGCCCAGGTGCCGAACGTCCAAGGTCCGATCCAGACCATCCGGGTGCTGAGCAGCAAGTATTCCCGAGACGTCGAATCCGCCATGATGAGCTTCGAAGTCGGTAACAAGAGCCGCAAGGTAGAAGGGATACTGAAGTTGCTGCAGCTCTTCACCAAGTGGGTTCTGCAGACGCCTGGCAGCGATATGCTCAACCCGACGAGAGGTGGTGGACTACAGCAGATTGTAGGCTCAGTCGCTACAACGAAGGACCTACAGCCAGTGTTCGCATCCATCACCAGGGCAATCAACAACACCTCTACTCAGATACGTTCCGCGCAGATCAACGCCGTCCGTCTTCCTTTGAGTGAGAGGCTGATGAGTGCCAACCTGGTGGACCTGAAGATCTACGAGAAGCAGATGCAAGCTCAAGCCAAGGTAGCGATCGTTAGCGCCGCCGGTGCCGAAGCTGTGTCTGCGCTAGTTTTGTGAGGTGAGTGATGTCGAGCCTGACAAGTCTGACGAGCCTGACTGGTGTCACTGAGCTGGAAGACCTGACCCTGTTCTTGCAGGAGAAGGTCCAAGAGTACGACTCGACCATCGACTCCACCACCGGCTCGTCCTTCTACAACACAGTCATTAAACCCCTCCTGACTCGACTCGGCCCGGACCCGTACAACACCCCGCTTCGAGACTTCATGCTTGGTCGGTTGACCGTCGAGTTCCCGGAGCTCGTGCTCCAGGATGGCGAGCCCATCGACGACTACGCCATCAAGATCATGCAGTTCTTGCTGGAGCCCTTCCGTCGTCAGATCCAGCAGATCTCGAACAACCAGTCCGTGGCTGACCCAGCCATCCTGACCGAGAAGGAAGCTGACAATCTTGGCGCCAACTACTTCGTCCGTAGGCATCCGGGAGGCACGTCAGTTGGTGTAGCCCGCCTGTACTACAGCGCCCCGCAGGGTGCGATCGTCACGCCCAACAACGCGGTCTACGACGGCTCCGGGCACAGGTTCTTCCCTGTGGAGAATCAGGCCATCTCTTCGAGCAACATGCTCTTCAACATCGAGGACAACCTCTACTACTTCGACATCATCACCAGGGCTGAAGCTGAGGGTGCCGCGTACAACATCGCGCCTAACGCACTCACAGGCATTGAAGAAGTGTCGTCGGTGGTCAAGGTCACCAACAAGGCACAGTTCGAAGAGGGAGCGGACAAGGAGACCACCCCAGAGTACTTGGCCCGCGTTGAGAACAGCCTCACTGAGAAGTCACTGGTCACTTTCCGCGGCATCAATGCACGGCTCACCGACGTCTTCGAAAACATCCGTCTCATCCAGGTCATCGGCTACGGCGATCCCGAGATGAATCGTGACATCCTGACGGGAGAGTCCGACAAGCCAGCGCCCTACGCCTTCTTCATGGGAGACTGCGTAGCTGGTGGCCCTACGATCACATTGACCAACCCGATCAATGGGATCCTCAGCTCGGCAGGAGTGCTCTGGAATACGTTCTTCCAGGTTTCCGCCAAGGTTGGGGACCGGGTAGTCTACACGAACGTCTCCACGGGGTCGGTGTCTTCCCATACGGTCACTGCCGTTGGGACCTCTACGTTACAGGTGACCCCTGACGTGGCAGCCGGCATCGTAGGAGGCAACTTCTTCATCGCCCGCAGCCAGGCGGCCATCACCATCTCAGACATTCCTGGAGGCATCCTTCAGCCTACCACCCAGGCAGGAACGATCGTGGTGAACGCCAACGAGGTGCATCTGGGTGGCACGGTGGACGTGTTCATCCGAGCTGGTGATCCAGTCGAACGAAGCACCATCCTGGAAGGCGTGTTGGACGGCTCACCACTGCATTTTGGTGTCGACCTAGAGACGTTTGGCAGTAGAGACGACGAGTTCATTCACGTCACTCCGAAGATCACGAACCAGGCTCTTCGAACGAGCAAGGACCGCTTCGGCAATTCGGTGACGAACAACATCCTCATCCGGCAGTGGGACCCCGTCACTGACCCGCCGAGCCCGTTTGTTCCGTGGAAGCCGACTTCGAATGACGTCGGCCGCTACATCCAGATCCTGGGTGGCGGGCCGCAAGGCTTGTTGCAAATCACCGGCGTGCTGAGCGACGAGTACTACTCGAATAGCGGGGCCATCTCTCCCCCAGCTCGTGTCACTCGGATCACAGTGAGCTCAACGAATCAGGAACGCCCACTGGTGGCCTACACTCTTGGCACCAACAACGCCGCGTTCGATACGAGCTTCCGCATCGTCGAGAAGATCGGAACGAAGAACCGTGTGAGAGATCGAGACGGCACCCGCCTGGCCTATACAGGTCCAGACATCTTGTCAGGTGTGGACTTCGCAGCGATGGGCGCCAGCATTGGTGACTCTGTAGTCATCGAGACTGGTGATGACGCGGGCATCTACTCGATCCGTCGCATCTCCGACTGGTTGGATACAGGGGACACCCTCATCCTAGATCGCGACTTGACCAAGACGGTCACGCCTAACGGTACGGGGGATGGTAGTGGGCTCCGCTACCGCATTGCGGACGAGCTCAACGTGGACCTCGTCACCCCGAAGGTCACCAAGATCCCTCTTGGCAACATCTTCTACGGTGACGACCTCAACACGATCGCAGCTAGCGACACACTTTCGGTGACCAGCTCGACCAACTTCCTGCTCGCCGGCGTAGAGGCTGGAGACACCTTCGAGATTCTGGAAGGGGACGATAAGGGCAAGTACTCCGTATTGGCTGTGACAGGGACGACGGTCAAGTTGGATGCGGTCATGCTCAACACTGCGTCACAGCTATTGTTCACAGTCTACAAAGCCTTCACGGGCGTAGAACGCCCGATGGTGCGCGTGAAGGAGATCGAGCTCCTCGACTCGAACTCCCAGCCCACAGGCATCAAGATCCCGTACGGCAACGCCATCGACGCACGTGCCCTTGGCATCTTCTCGAATCGTGCTGAAGGTGTGCAGCAGGAGAGCTACACCGGCGTGACCCAAGCTGGCACCGGGGGCCTCTACGTTCGGCTGTATGACGCGAGCGTGAACTTCCTGTCTGAGGGTGTGGTTGCGGGCTTCCGGCTCAACATCTTCAACACGGGAAACGAGGGTCGCTTCACTATCGCGAGGGTGGGCATTGGAGGCGGGTTGCCCTCCGACAACTACATCGAAGTTGAAGCCCCAGCTAATGGTGGAACAGTGTGGACCGAGTTGGTCTCTGGTGTGCACTACACCGTCGGTCTGTTGTCCTCCGGCGTAGCTCGCATCTACTTCCAGGAGCCGTGCACGGTAGAGATCCTCACTGGTCTGGCCGGGGGGCGGATCAACTACGAGCTGTCGGGCGCCACGGACAAGGAGTACATGTTCTCGAAGGTCGATGGCTTCCAGATCATTCCGGCGGCTGGAGCGAGCATCACCAAGAGTCGTGACATCAGAGTCGTACAGAACTACGAGACAACTACCCCGAACGTGTTCGAGTCGATCATTGAATTCACGGATGCCACAGCTCCTGGCGTCATCGATCAGGAGATTCGTGTAGGTGATCTTCTGGAAGTGAACGAGCAACTGCCTTTCCGTGTGACAGCCGGCCAGTCGTTTGCTGAGATGGGCATCTTTGGGAAGCCCGCTGGCCTCCGGACGATTGCGGGCTCCAACAAAGTCACGGTACCCAGTAGCTCTCTCATCGACTTCACCGCTATGGACGGGGCGTATCCCTTGGTTGGACAGCTCCTCTATATCGACGAGGGCGCCGACGCCGGCGAGTACGTCATCGAAGAGGTAGTGAACAGCCAGACTCTGCGACTCAACAAGATCATGACAGCGTCTACCGAGACTGTCGTTCTACAGGACGGGCCCGGCACTCGAGATGCCACACTCACACCCGGTGTGGCCTCCATCACCATGTACGACGCGGTGCATAACCCCGGCACGCAGATTGGTAACTACATCACCATCTTCGAGTCGACCCGTGGCGATCTCGACGGCACTTTCGAAATCAAGAGCACGCCTGGAGCTAACCAGGTCGAGCTCAAGATGGACCCCACCACCTACCTTCAGGTGAACTACGTATCTGGCGACATCATCCCCTTCTCTACAGGCCTGTTCTCATGGGTCAATACCTCGGCAGACACCAACGTGGGTCATGCGTTTCGCATCTACAAGACGGTTCCGAAGCAAGCCTCGGTGCTTCAGGTCTCCACCAAGAGAACTGACATTGACTGGAAGAACAGGGGGAACATCGTTTCGAGCACGGTTTTCCAGGACTCAGTGAATCCGTTTGTTGCCATGGGCGTACAGCCTGGTGACCGACTTGAGATTCTCTCAGGGCCCAATCTCGGGTCTTACCCCATAGCAACTGTGGACTCAGGGACGCAGGTGACCATCGTCAACAACACGCAGCACCTGTTCGTGTCCACTGGGTCCAACTTCCCCTATCGCATTTGGGGAGGCCTGCTTGGTTCCAAGACGATGATCACCGTCGGCAAGTTCGAGAGTGACGATGGGCAGGTTGAGGTAGGGGAGATGATGCCCTTCCGGCTGCTGCGCCCCGGTGTCTTCCGAGTCAGCTCGACGGAGATGGTCAAAAACACGGATGGGTCGTTCTACTACGTGGACATCCAGGTAGAGTCTCTGGGCTCCGGAGACGAGTTCAATCTGAACCAGGACGATCGGATGGTCGTGAAGTCCGGCATGTCAGCCGACGGCTACACGTACACCGTGTCCAACAACAACCTCACCTTCTCTCCGTTCGAAGAGGTGTCCTTGAACTTCGACCGCCGCTTCTTGCCAGAGGGCAACAGCGACAGTCCCGAGAACATGACGGAAGTCAGCGGTCGCAATCTGAAGGTCACCTACGAGACGTCGACTACGGCCAAGCTCGTTCATGACCTCATGCGCTCCGACTCAGAGAGACCCATCAACGCCAACCCGGTTGCCCGGCACTTCTTGCCCTCGTACGTCTACATCCACTTCCTCTATCGCGGAGGCTCTGCGGCAGACGAGGTGGGCACGACGATCGAGAACTACATCAACAACCTTGGTGCCCAGACCGAGCTCGAGATCTCGGACCTGGAGACGTTCATCACCAAGAGAGGGGCCACGTCGGTCGAGCACCCCATCACCTTGGCGGTGATCACGCACGACATCGACCGGAAGCTGATCGTGAACAGGACCGAGAACAGGCTAGGCGGGAAGCTGGAAGTGCCGTATAACGGCACCGGCAGAATCTCCTGCTTCTTCGCTATTCTTGGTGAGGGTCTGAAGGTGGAGAAACAATCCTAGCAGCGGGGTCAAGATCGACTGGGGCGATGCTGGAGGCCTCGGTCTTCATGATGATGCCGCTATGAGGATCAAAGTCGGTGCCGCAATGAACGCAGTGAGCATAGCCCTGGGGGAGAGATTGGCCGGGTACGAAGGGAGACGACACGATGTTCGGCGCCCCCTCTTCGTCAACAACGATCTTGGGTGGGTGCAAGCGTTTCTCGCAGCCACCAGCTTCGTAACACATGGGGCACGAAATCTTGCTGTAAAGCTCGTTCTCGGCCTTGACCTCCTCGGAGAGCACATCAGGTTGCCCTTCGATGAGTGCTCGTACGATACTGGGGTCCATGGTTTTGAACATCGGTAGACCCTAATGGAGCTTGCGCTCGATGACAACACCGCTGATCACTAACATCTCCCCCGCCGACGGCTCCGTCGCGGCTGTGGGGGCGAGCTCGAGATTCAGCGTACGGGATGCCACCCTCGAAATCAACTTGTCGAAGCTGCAGCTCTACCGCGGCACCGGGCCGGTCTTTTACACAGGCGGTGCTCTTCCTGAGACGCTTGAGGGGCCGCCGACCTTCTACTTCCAAGCCCTATCCGGGTCACCTGGCGTCTACGCAGATCGTACTGTCCTGCCCGACAACTTCTTGAGAATCAGCAAGAGCATTCCGAGCCAGAATCAGGAAGCGGTCTACTTCATGGGTGGGCTCGAGGCCCCTGCGGAACCCGATGGCCCGCTTATGGCGGAGTTCACTCTTCGTCTGAACAAGACGGAGGTCACGGTCGACGGTAACAAGTTCACTGGTGTACTGGTCGGCCTTCTCATTGGCAACACCGGCCTGACGGTCAAGTTCTTTACCAACGCCGGCGTTCAATCGATCCAAGTACAGGATGCAGCTCTCACGACCACCACACCCCCTAGCGGGGCCTACATCTCCAGCTTCGACTGGGATGAGGCCGTTGCGAAGAACGCTGACGGTTCGAACACGTACAAGATCCTCTGGCATCCTCAGAGGAACATCGTGAAGCTCTTCCTCAAGGACCCTAGCCAACCTACCGACCAACTGCTTGTGAGCGGTCACACGGCGTTGTTCTCTTTGGTGCCAGCGCCGGAACAGAGGGCAGATCAGCCCTGGCTGTTCTTCGGGCACGGGAACTACCCTACCCAGACTAGCATCAGTGAGTGGAAGAACGTCTTCCTCCAGAACATCGTGGCGGTCCCCATCTTTGATGGCATCGTCGGTAGCGAACACAATACTTTGCTCACGACGAACAACCCGAACTACTACGAGGGCACCGTATTGCCCCTGGACTCCCACAGGGCATGGCAGGTTCTACCTGCCTCGTTCGGCACGATTGGTGGAGGAGCGAGAATCATCCAAGATGGGTTAAGGCTCGAGCGGTCGAGCAACACTCAGAGCATCGGGTACTTCCGAGCGGAGCCGAAGGTCACCCAGAAGACCGTTCTGGATTTTCGCCTCTTTGGTGAGGTGGTGTCGCAAGAACCTACGATCGAGACTTCCGGTATCGAGGTCTACATCTACGACGGCATTCGGCAAGCCAAGGTCGCATTGCTGCAGGATGTCTCTGGAACGCAGTACGTCGGACTCCTGAAGACTCTCAATCCAGCATCCATCACCTCCTACGAGACATTCCAGATGGGGTGGGGCATCGAGCGGAACTACCGTCTTGTGCTCAACCCAGGTGTGGATGCCAAGCTCTATCTCCTCGTATCGGGATCGGAGGGGATCGAAGAGGAACTGATCGCCACGGTACCATACACGTCCCTGCCAGCTCTCAGCATGCCTGGCCCAGGACTTGGCTTTTTGCACAACGCCAACTCCGGAGGGGCCACAGCTCGGATGACTATTCGGCAGGTCCGCTACACCACCAGCTCTGAGGTCACAGACTGGAAGGATTTTGTGTCCCCTTCTCCTACTTGGACCAAGATGGGTACGGGCACCATCGTCCCTGCTACAGACTCTTTGGATACTGAGGTAGGAGCTGACGCCAGCATCGTTGAGTCTCTTGGTGTGGTGACGGTAAGCGGTCTGGTCAACCTGAGCAACGCCTCAATAGGCAACTACCTTGAGGTCCTCAACGGGGACAACCCAGGCATCTATCAAATCTCGGGTGTGGTTGACTCTACCACCGCAGTCATCGTCAACCCCGCGGCTTCAGGTGCGGACTCCGGCAACCCACTTATCCAGTGGAAAGAGATCTTCGATCCTACCTATAGCCGGATGGCAGACGCATCGAGCTCGACCAATACGCTTTTACGAAAGGTATACTCCACTGGGCTACAGCCGGATAACGGATGGTCCATGGAATTACGTGCGAGAGTGGTCTCCTACACTCATGACCCTCTGCTCACGCAGTATCCAGCGACTGGACTCAATCCTGTTCGAGCTGGAACTGGCTTCATGGCCGAGGTGCTTGATGGCACATATCGAACGGCTTTGATCTTTGCCGAGGCGGGACCACCTAATGGCAAGATCGTGATCTTAGCGACGCACGCATACCCATGGGACGATCTCTTTGCAATTCGCTCCAAGAGAACTCTGGTAGCCGGGGCATTCTGCCAGGTGAACTGGACCAAGTTCCATCTCTACCGCTTCGAGAAGACCATTGGGGGGAGAATACGCCTCTTCATAGACGAGGATCTGACACCCTCCATCGACGTAGCCCATCTAGGCTTTCCCTACCCGCCACATCTTGGAGGAGGAACCCCCATTGTGCAGATTGGTCATGGGGACGTAGGTATTGTGACGGTGAGCGACATTCAGTTGCTCAAGTTCAGCATCTCGGATGGATACGATGTGTCCTGCTCCGAGTCACTCACCGAGGACGAGCTGTTGGGCCGTTTTGCTCATGGGGTAAACGTCATCGTTGAGGCGGAGACACTCTGATGGCTACCCCAACTCGCAGATTTGTAACGACGACAACGGGTCAGGGCAACCTGAAGCCGATTGCTGTTCTGGCCACATCAAAGATCGATACGATCATCGGCTCCATCATTCAGCTTGATGGACGTCAGAGCTACGACCCCGAACGGCAGTCTCTCACCTTCAAATGGAGCTTCACCCAGGTCCCTCTTGGTAGCGGGGTTGAGGACATCGGGTTCAAAGACATCCGACCTAACTCGACTGCTGTGTCGTTCATTCCTGACAAGACTGGTATCTACGTCGTACAACTGGTGGTGAACGACGGAGAGCTCAACAGCGCCCCCGTCACTTGCTATGTCAACATTCAGCTCACGAGAGTGCCCGTAGGGGAGAACATCGTTCCCGACGCTCAGTTCTTGTGGAACTACATCTCTGACTTCTGGAAGCTGGTCGAGGACCGAGAGAAGATCACCACTCTCTGGTCATCGGTCATTCAGCTCATTGGTGCAGAGCTCATCAAGCTCTGGGGCAATGACTACAACAAGTCGTTCAACACCATCCAGTCTAGCTACCAGCGCCGATGGCAGAAGTTCAGCATGGTCACAGACCTCTCCAGTCTGGCCGACCAACGCATCATCGTAGGCAAGACAGACAGTGGAGTGGGCGGAGCTTCAGGTAACATCGGAGCAATACCTGGCATCGGCAACACATCCGTATTCTACCTTCCTCTTGGTCGAGTAGGCGACGGAGACAAGACGGACTTCACTTCGCTGAAAGGCAACTACGGGCCCAAGGGTCGAGTCCTTGTGGTAGATGACACTACCTACACGATCGACCGTGTTGTGAATCAAGACCAGAGCATCACCACGGGTACGGACCTAGTGACGACACTGGCGTCCAACACGGTCACTTCCGCATCGGGCTTCGGAGACGCTGTAGAAGGTGACATCTTGGTCATCAAGGCCGGGTCTGACGCGGGCCGCTACAGGATCAAGATCCCCAATTCCTCAACGTCCATCACGGTTGTCTACCCGGCTGACCCCCCGGCTGGGCCAATCCCGTCTTTCCACAATGGCAGTAGCATAGGGTACTCGATCGTTCGGGAGTACAGCCTGGCGGTCGTGAACGAGATGGCCATTCCAGATGGGCTGGTCAATGCTTCATGGCGTGTGCCCCACCTGCTTCACACACCCAACCTTGACCTGGAAGCACAGGGTATTCGCGCTGGCGACATCTTGGTCTTTGGCGTCAACCGTGCTGACCTTGGACTGAGCACCGAGGTCCAAGCACAAGTTGTGGGGGCCAACGGAGATCGGCTCGGCTTCGAGCTTACCGTTCAAGAGCTCGATCCGTCGGTGAACGAGGGCTCAGACGCGAGCTTAGTGGAGTCAGGCGGCATCGTCACCGTTAGCGGTCTGACGAACATACGAGAGACTTCGGCGGGAGGCTATCTCGAGATTCTCAACGGGGACAATCCCGGCGTCTACAAGATCCGCTCGTACATCAGCGAGGACGCCGTCATCATCGACAACTCCCTGGCCAGCGGTGCTGACTCGGGGAACCCCGGCATCCAGTGGGTAGAGCGGGCCAAGACCGGCGTCAACGTCGAGCGGGCCTTGTTCCAGAAGATCGTCCGGGACCTTCGAATCGTTCCAGCATCCTCTAGCGACACGGAGGTTGCAGCCGCGGCTGAGGCACTCATTCGTTTCATGCCGATTGGCATCAACCTCAGTACTCGTCCTTTCTCCAAGTACGGCATCACGTTCAAAGCCAAGAAGGTCCACCACAACACAGCCATCAAGGTGCCGAACGAGCTCGTAAGCGTTCCAGTGCTCCAAGAGTCTGTGGTTGATCCTCCAGTGGCACTCAGGGAGAACCTCGACTACCTGGTGGAGTCCGGCTACCTCACGTTCGTCAACGAACTGTTTTCGCTGTCCTCTCCTTCTCCGGAAGTTCTCTGGGCCGAATGCACTCTCTTCGACAACAGCGCAGTGGTGGAGCAGAACTTCGGAAGACTGGTGGGCCTCTCACGAGACGATCTGAGCTCGAAGAACACGAGGGCGCCATACCTCAGCGCAGTCAAGGGCCTCTTCTTTGCGTACACGAACGGACCTACGGTAGCCAACATCCGATTGGGGCTGCAGATCCTTTTCGGTCTGCCCTTTGCAGAAGAGAAGGGTGTGATTCTCGAGGTCCAGGACGACTTCACGGTCGATACCAGCGGCAACCCCCTGGGCCGCATGCTCGTAGAGGACCTCGACGATGCAGGCAAGAAGACCGGAAATCGCCGCATCTACCTCTATTCTAACCTGGTTGGACTGGAGACCAACCCCTCGACGCTGGAGGTATACAAGGCCGGGGATACCATCAACAGGTTTGCCCCGATCTCGAAGGGCGTGGATGTACTCGACTATGTGAAGGACCCGCTGTGGTGGAAGCGGTCTCTCTACGGTCTGGAGATCCTGAAGTACTTCACGTTCAAGGTCATTGTCGACGGCCAGATCTTCGACTCAAACGACGTTCAGTTCGCTTTGGACTTCGTGAAGATCATCAAGCCTGCGTACACGCAAGTCATCACCTCGGCGTTGCTTGAGTTCAGCGACGACATCATCACTTCTGACTCTCTTGGCGGTCGCATCCTGCTCAAGTTCTACACCAGCCCGTGGGGGTTGGAGGCAACCAACCGAGCCAACGACATGAACTCACAGGGGGCGGTACTTTGGACTACGGGAGCCTACCCGTTCCACACCAGGACTCCTCGGTTGCTCAAGGATGTGGTCACACAAAAGTTTCCAGAAGTCTCAGGCAGCAACGCCAATATCTCAGCTCCAGTCTCTGGCATCTGCCAACTGTCTGGGATCTTGGGTTTGACCTCGATCTGCGTGGGCGATCAACTGACCATCCTGTCCGGGCCCAATGTTGGCACGTACACGATCACTTCGTTTACGAACCCGAACCTCATCAGCTTTGCAACCCCTGCGGGGTGGGCCGACGTCAACGTCAACTGGAAGGTGACTGCTGCTGTTCTTGCTACCTCAGCTACAGGCTGGGATACCTCCATGATTCGGGGTCGCACGAGAGACACAGCGACGTACTCTGGCTTCGAAGATGGCAAACTCCCACCCATAGAAGGTGACGTCCTTGTCATCTTGGCTGGTCAGCCTGGGGCAGCCGAGGCAGCACCAGGGATGTACGAAATCGAGCAGGTCATTGACGCCCACACCTTGAGGCTGGGATGGGTAGCCAGCACGGTCGACCCGGACCAGTATGCCACTGCCGGTACAGTGAAGAACGCTCTTGATGCCTCGATCTTCCCCTATGGGTCGAGCCTGAAGTGCAGCATCCTTCGTCGAGAGAACCCTACAGTCTTATGGGGCAAAGACCTGGTGACCGACGGCACCACGAACAAGGTCACGTCAGCGACAGCGAACTTCCTGAAGAACCATGTTCGAGTAGGGGACCATCTTTGCGTAGAGAGCGGAGCCAACAAGGGTGAGTACATTATCGACTCCCTGGAGAATTCTGGCTCGGTGGCGTCAATCGCTGCCTCCGTGAGCGGCCTCGCTACGGTGACAGGACTGACCAGTATGATCCTGCAATCGGAGGGTGGCATCCTCCAAGTTCTGAATGGAGCGAACAAGGGTACGTACTTCATCTCTCAGTACGTGAGCGCCACGTCCGTGAAGATACGCACTGCTACTGCCGTGCTGCAAACAAGCGTGCAGTGGCGAGAAGTGCCTCGGGCTCCGTACATCAGTGCCACTCAGGTTGGATTGAAGAACGATTTTGGTGCGCCCTCTGTTCTGTCTGCTTTGGCAGGGCAATCCTTCCGGGTTACTCGCCCGTTCATGCACAAGGCTGAAGTCTACAACGTGCAAGTCGCCTACAGTAACATCACTACCGAGATGGTATTGCAGGGCACCTACGCCTCTGCCGCAGGCATAGGTGCCTCCGGAGATTGCCGGGACCTCTTCACGCCAGGAATGGTGGGTCTCACCGTCAACATCAGCGAGTCCAGCGTGGTTGCCCATGATGGTGCTTGGATGATTACACGGTACATCAATAGCGGTAGAGTGATGGCCAACGTGGGAGGCACGACTGATGACACGGGAACCGACAAGCTCAACTTCTTGGGGGCGCCATGAGTCTCTTTAACGCCTACGAAGCTCTAACCCTCGACGCTATCTTTGGGACTGGTAGCCCCGCCACGTTCCAACTGGGCCTGTCCTATTCTCAGCCGTCCGATGACGGCGCCTCGCTCTTCGAGATTGCTGGCAGCGGCTACTCAAGACTCACGGTTTCCAACAACCTCACTAACTTCCCTGCAGCCTACACAGACCTGTCTGGCAAGACGCACAAGAGGAGCGGAGCTTCGTTGACGTGGTCTGCCGCTACGGGTACGTGGAACCTGGCAACGCACTGGTTCTTGTACGACACCACCAACAGTAGGGCGGTCGTCTGGGGCACCTTGTTGGCTCCGATGTCGGTTGGGGCGGGAGACGTTCCCAGGATCGCAGGTGGCAACTTGGACATCACGTTGGACTAAGGGCACGAATTTCAGTTAGAACGCTTCGTAGAGGCGAAGGAGATAGATCATGGCAAACTACTCGACAGGAACTGCAACTGGCCCCGGAGCCACCGACAACTTCATGGTCGCGCTCGGTGCTGCTCTCACGGCCAACGGTTGGACGGTGCTCGATACACTCATCGCTACGGTGGGCTCGAGAGACATCGTCTACCGAAGCACCCCACTTGATGCCACGGCGCTGAACTACTGCTACCTGCGAATCAAGCAGTACTCGGTCAACACGTTCGGGTGGAACATCTACACCGACTGGGATACGAGTACCCACACAGGCATCCTAGAGACGGGCACCAGTGGGTCAGCTACCACCACCCTGTCTGACTCCTCCTTCGTCTACTTCTTCAGGATCAACGCCTATTCTTGTTCGGTGTGCGTGAAGATCTCCGGCACGTACTACAAAGGCTACGCAGGCTTCGTACGACGTGGCCTTCCTGCCTCGAAGGCCGGTATGACGAGAAGTACGTCTGCCTACGCCATTGGCGCGGGTTCTATGGCGGTTGCTTCTGACATGACTGGCAAGCTGAAGGTCGGTCAAAGGGTGATGATCTACAACCACGCCGGTTCGAGTGCTAGCGCCAACGCCCCCAACGCGGAAGTGATGACCATCCAGACCATTGCGGTAGGAACACTGACCTTCACCGGCACCACTACCAAGGCATATGACATCGGCGCGGTCATCGGGCAGCTTGCCTTCCCTGGGATTCTCTCCAACGGAATCGTCAGTACGAACACTTGGGCCGGTGTTACCGTCTACCGTCCGTTTGCCTTGGACGGCCTCCGCTCTGGCGGCACGTCGCACCCCGCTACTCCCATTCAGCAGATCTTGGTCACGGAGGCCAATGCTGACCCAGGCGACATCTATCCGGAGTACGCCTCGGGACTCGTCGGTATCTCTACCTCAGAGGCTTCAAGGACGGGCTTCATCGGGTACATGTACTCGTGGGAGTGCGCGGCATCAGGCTCTCAGAGCTTGGAAGACATCATGGACGATGGAGACAACACGTACATCGTCTTGGCACTCAACTCGACCACGGACGTTATGCTTCTTGGACCACAGTAAATGGCGACCTATGCAATGCTGTGGGCTCCACGTTTCTATAACGGGACGACCACAGCAAAAGACAACGAGGGTCGCATGGTAGTTGACCCTACCGACGTAGCGCTTGCCGGTACAAGAACTGGCTCGGTCAGGACTGCACGAGGGGCTCCCGCGCTTGCTTTGACATTCCCAGAAACCTGGTTCCGGTTCTGGGACGGGTCCTCTACCAGCAAGGATGTTGATGGCCTGATGGTGTGGGACCCAATGGACGTGGCTCTTACGGGCGCCAGAACCAGCAGTCTCCGCGCCAACAACGCCCAGCTCTTCATGATGAATCCTGCCAAGCAGTACATGCAGTGGATGCCGCGCAGTTTCGACGGCGTGTCTGCATTCAGCCACGATACCGAGGGGACGATTGTTACGGACCCAGATCTCACTGACCCAAGAGTTGCCGGAGGGATTGGACGGCAGGACTACTCTTGGCAGTACGGGTTTACCATCCCGTCGTACTCAACCGTCCGGTTCAACGACAGCTCGACGCAGGGAAAGGACCAGGACGGAGCTCCTCAACCTGACCCGATCGATACGATGGGTGCCTCGGAAAGGAAGCCTTTCACCTTCAACCATGTTCCAACGATTGGCCCGTTGCCTTCGACTTTCACCTGGGTCAAGGCGAGCAGTTTGTTCCCAGGGGCGACGGACATCATGTTTATGGATCCGAAGTCACCGTAGAGAAAGAACGGTAGATGGCGACTTGGCAGATATATCGCAGTCCGTGGGTTGGGAGTCGCCTAGACACCCTGGAGATGGAGTACGTCTACAACCTCTTCAAGGCTACTTCGACCATCCAATCTGATGCCACGGCCGACCTCATCATCGCCCTCGCCACGGGGTACGTTCCTGGGCTCACTCGTTCATTCTACGGTCACATTGAGACCCTCATCCCCGATGAGACCATGGTCCTCTCGATCTCAGGGAACGCAGCAGTCAACAACACTCTGCAGGTTGACACCTCATCGAACCTGAAGCTGAACCCAGCGTACTCCGGTGTGGCCTACGACTTGGGGGGACCGACAGGTGCTGACATCAGCGGCACTCCTAAGCGACTCGGCTTTGTCCGAGGGGACCGCATCAAGCTGATCGGGTCGGTAGGGACGGAGCCTAACCACAACAAGGAATTCACCCTCGACAATCCAACCAGCTTCTCTATCATGGAGACCCTGACCACGCCGGACACGAACACCTACAACTTCACGGTCTACAGGAGGCTCAAGTGAGTCGCGAGGGCATCAACTTCAACCTCGTGATGAGGGACCGTGACGGAGTCATCGTGCCAGGATCTCACAGGTTCGGGCACAACATCTTCACCTCGGCCGGTCGTGATCTCCTCGCTCAGCTTGTGGCCTGGAGTGCCTTCAGCGACCCTGACGTTGCGTACACCAATCGACGAGCTCGGTACGTGGGCCTGGGAGATGGCATCCAGATAGAGGATGCCGCCGTGGTGCGCTTGGTGTCTCCACTGCAGGTGAGTTATGGCGTCTTCCTGAAACAGCTTGACCCAACCCTCACGGTCTTCGTAGCTGACACCATCGTATCTGTGAAGGTCGTCTTTGGAACAGCCGAGATTACTTACGCTTCGTCGTCGGTAGTGGTATCAGAGGCTGGTCTCTACTTCGACGTCTCTCCAGGAGGGGTGCTACAGGTGACTTCGTCAACGAACGTGCCGGCCTTCTACAAATCGTTCTCCCCTGTGGTGAAGCTCAACAGCTTCACCATGGAGATCACGTGGGAGCTGAAGTTCTGAGGTGACACCATGAAGATCTGCACGGACATTGGCGTGATCGGCAACTTCGAAGCCCTGATGCGGTGCGGCGGAAAGATCGTACCGGGCTCTCATCGTGAGGGGCACAACATCTTCACCGTCACCGGCCGCAACTTCTTGGCCAAGCTGGTGGCCTGGCAATACATCGGGGCCACAGACGTCCCGTACACCCAGAGGCGGGTACGCTGGATTGGGTTGGGGGTTGGTTCCCAACTAGAGTCCCCGAACCTCACGTCTCTGCAGCAAGCCACGTTGGCAACTTCGACCGACTACATCGTGGCCTTGCAGTCCGTGGAGTTTCCCACGTCCTCTTCGGTTCGGCTCATCAAGGAGTTTGCGCTCGGGGAGATCACCATCACCAACACCCCAGTGACCGTGACCGAAGCGGGCATGTTCGCTGACGTCAACCCCGTGAGCAACGGCTACGAGGACGTGGCCAACAACCCCGGCACGGTTGACACCATTCTCAATCCGGCGCTCGGCTCGAACCCTCCGATCTGCTACAAGGCTTTCGAAGGGCTGACAAAAACGGTAGACTTTACGCTCGAAATCCGCTGGGATCTGCGGTTCGAGTAGGCGAGGTCGAAGATGTCATTCCAAGGACGACACGTAGAAACCGGCTCTCTCATCGGCTCGTGGCCGATTCTCCCATCCGTCATCACCGGGTCTACGGTCCTCCTGCCTCGAACCATGCAGTCGAAGGCGACCATACTCGGCATCAAGAGGGAGCCTGCTGCTGGCTACGATGTGAACGGGCGGTCCTTCATCCTCAACGTCGACGGATCTGACAAGACCATCTCGTTCTCCTATGGCGGCAATCTGCCGCTCAGCATCGTTATCAGCCAGATCAACTCCGCAGTCGGCTCAACGGTAGCCTTCAACGACAACGGGTTCCTCAAGCTGCAGAGTCCGACGGCTGGCGGCTCCAGCTATCTCAAGGTCAAGGTCGACGCTTCTTCGACTCCTACGAATGTCCTTGTCAACCTTGGTCTGTTCGCCAGCATTGAGTCCTACGCTGGAGACCTCACGCCGGCGCAGCACGTGGACCCAGATCGTCAGGTAGCCACGCCCAACCAGATGACGATGGCCGAGGGGGAGAACTTCGAAGCCCGCGTGTTCAACCGAGCTATCGCTCAGCTCTCCATCAACAACGATCGCAGCGAGGGTCTACTCAGCAAGAAACGAGTAGCCATTCGAGACGTGTTCAACTACGGCACGTACGCACCTGGTGCCACGCCCGGCATTCAAGTTACGGGCAGCAAGCTCATGTACGTAGGAAAGGCCGGCTCACCGTCCATCGACACCCTGGAGAAGTACTTTGGAGTGTTGGACAGTGACAACCGGGAGATGTCAAAGGACGTCTACCTTGTGGGATCGATAGGGTACACAGGGCAGTTCTACACTACGACAGACGGCACCAATCGGCAGTACATTGACACCTACGTGTTCCCCTCCTTCTACACGGAAGTCACGGCGGAGAAGGGCAATTACTACATCACCTCCAACAGCTTCACGGGTGCAGCAACAGCACTCAACGGTAAGCTGCTGAAGATTCTCGAGATCACCCCAGGCAGCCCGAGTAAGGTCTACATCGAGAACATTGACCCGGCTACAGGCCAAAGGGTCACCATCACCGACTTCAACATCGCCATCACAGTGATCTACCGCAACCGGAGCAAGGTAGTGGTCGACGGCATCTACGCAAACGTCACTGACGCAGCGGCGAGCGCGAATCGTTTGGAGAACGTGAGAGTCTCCAAGCGTACGAGTGTGGTTCCAACTCGAATCGAGCTAGGCAATCGAATCGTCTGCGTTGGGCAAGACTTCGGAGCTGCTCCTGTCGTGCAGATAGGAGACATCGTCACCTGGGCAAGCTCGACAATCAACTCCCCCTTCAACAACAACGGGGACTACCGCGTCGACAAGATCATTGACAAAGAAACCCTCCAGGTCGTCGCATCGGACTGGAGCGCTGCGCTACTGAACCCCAACATGACTGGCGGGTCTGTGGGCGTCATCAATATCACCACGGATGGCGAGTTCGTGGTGGACCCGTTCATCCGTTTCGCCAATCAGCCGCAGTTCTACGCCTTGCCTGCCACTGGGGAAACGGTCAACTTGGCCTACCTGAGAGGCACCACGATTCGTGATGCTCTGGCCGACAGCTCAGCACTCTTCCAAGACGATGTCCGTTTCACTCAAGAAGCGGATGAGACGATGCAGCGTGCGATCTGCCGCATGTGGGGCCCGTCGGTCTCATCGGTGGACGATGTCCTCTATGCGGACTACCGTCTCAACATCGAATCTCTCCAGGCTCGTCTGAACTGGGAGCACTACAACTACGACGACACAGAGAAAACCGGCAGCTCTGCCACTGACACTCTCTCTTGGGGTCGCCACAAGGACATTCGTCCAGATACCATCAACATGTGGTACTGGGCACCGTCAGACTTGTCCACTCCAAGAGTCACCCTTCGCGGTTTTGGCCGGTACTCGAAATCGTACAATGCGGGCACTACATATACTGACCGCATGGATTCGTTGCTTCAGGTCAAGGACACCACGGGAGTTGTGACCCTGCAAATCAACAGCTTGGGGTCTATCAACAACGTGCAGGACCAGGACATCGGACTTGGCGTAGACAACCGAGTCTGGATGGACATGCTGTTCAACAATCCTAGTGCTGACTCTGGCAGCGGTGGGGGTCTTCCCACTCTGGGCGACTACTACACCTCTGGTGAGAGAATCATCCAGAGGTTCAGGCACAAGTGGTACAACAGCGTGGATTCTGCGGGTGGGATGTCCCTCATTGGGATGGACTACAGTACGAATCTGGAGCTTACCAGCACTTCCAATCAGAAGTTCGATGCGATCATTGGCCAGAGGATCCACCACGAGTCCACCAGCAACCACATCCTCGGAGCCACTGTGCTCAAGTGGCTAGAGCTGGGTGGCACACTTAACAAATCCGCGGTCTCCCGTGGTGATGGCGAAGACCGCTACATGGACGTGTACGGCATCCACCTCAACTACACGTTTGGTTCATCGTACTCGAACAACAAGATCTGGAACGGACACTACGGTATCAAGATCGAAGACATCCAGTACGGCCGTCTCTACAACTACGCCATCAAGACCGGCAAGGGTAAGATCGAGTTTGGGGATGGCGTGTACATCATCCCAGTTGACCCGTCGAGTCTCCCCAACGGGGCGATGCTAAATGTCAATGCGTCCGTATCTGATGCCGCAGTGTCAATGGGTAGCATGGGCGTCCTAGCCGGCCACATCGCCAGTACTCGGACGACGGCAAATTGGATCTACGGAGCGGATTTTAGTCTTTCGGATGCAGGAGCTCCGGCTGGGGCTACTACTTCCATGTGGGGGATGAGGGTCGCCTTCAGCTCGAACACTACCCGATCTGTCACAAACATGATCGGGATGGACGTCTCCCAGTACTACGGCTCGTTCCAGGGTGGTGCTGACCCAACGAATTGGTATGGGGTGTATATCCGAGGTTGCTCCGCATCCACTACCAAGACGGTTGGCGTCGAGATCGGAGATATGCTGAGCAACACCTCTGCGGCTCAGTACGGCATCAAGATCGGTACGATCGCCAACGCAACCAGCAACTACGCCATCTATACTGGCCCAGGATTGGTTCGGTTTGGGGATAACGTCACAGTCACCGGCAACATCTCAACTACGGACCTCACAACCACAGGCAACATTAACGCAGGCACTTCGCTACTTGTTGCCAAATCGTACAGCTTTGTCAGCCAGACCAACTCCTCGAATATAAACGAATGGGTCGGCACCTTCACGTGCTATCCGGCCTACTCAAGCTACACCTCTGGAGGGAAGACGGCGCTCACGGCCAATGTGTTTCCACAGGCTGCTGCAGGCGGAAGCCTAACGACGATGACCGGCATCATGTCGTACCACAACAGCAGCTACTCGGGCACCTCGGTAAGCTGCTCCAATGTCTACTTGTACGACACTGCCTTCTCCAGCTTCACCAGTACCAAGACCTACACGAATGTTGTGGGCTATCACTGGGCTGGCCAGACCATCACTGCTCCGTCGGTAGTGACAAACCTCTACGGAATCAAGATCGAGGACGTCTCTGGGGGAACGAACAACTACGCCATCTACACAGGTCTTGGGAACGTGAGGTGTGGTGGAGAGATTTTCTTCCCTGCCGCAGTAGATGCCCAACCAGCGACAACAGCATCGTTGACGATTAACACGTCAACCGGCCAGCTTGGTATTACCGCACCCTCAAGCATCAGGTTCAAGAAAGAGATCGTGGACATGGATGACGACAGTAGCTGGATCTACCAGCTTCGTCCTGTCACGTTCGAGTACAAGAACGAGGGGAAAAACTACGGAGAAGGACGTAACTACGGTGTGATCGCCGAAGAGGTGCTGAAGATAGCTCCGGACTTCGTCTACTACGGAAAGAGTTCTGAGGTGCCTGACGACTATGTTCCTGAAGCCTGGGATCGAGTTGAGAGCAATGAGTGCGGGAAGAAGTTCAGGAAGCAGATCCTGGGTGTTCACTACGACCGTCTGGTTCCGCTCCTTCTCAATGAACTCAAGAAGCTCAAAGAAACAGTGGACGGTCTGAAGGCACTTGTACCCCAACCGTCGTAAGGAGAAGTCGATGCCCATTCAATTGACAACACCGTTCAATGTCGGAGAAGCCGACGTGACTTCTCCGTTTCAGTCGGTGAAGATCCAAGTGACGGAAATTCTGCCCGATGTGAGAAGAATCAACTTCGTGACCCGTCTTGGAAACGACGGAGAGAACGGCTTCCAGTACGGGTTGGCTCTTGAAGGAGTGACCGTCAAAAGGTTCTCGGTCGCTGATGAAGAATACGACGCGATGATATCGGCCAAGTCAGCCGGAGCCAACGAGGTGTACTACGACAAGGTCGGAGCCCTCTTGTACCAGTGGCTACTCGACAAGGGCTATTTCGTTGGCTCCATCTCGTAGTGGTTCTGGACAACATCCATAGCCTGTGACAGAAGTAGTCGCATCAGGCCATTCATAGACCAACAAGGAGACCAGACATGGCAGACCAAAGCTCCATCCCTGCAGAGCCTTCGCGACCGCGCCCCAGTCCTCAGGAAGTCCAGAAGTACATCGACGGAGCGATGAAGCGCTTCGAGGAGAACCCGCAGAGCCTCGAGCCTTTTGAGCGTCGCCTCCTAGCCAAGATCCGAAAGTCTTCGGGTGCTGCACAGCAAGCTATGAAGGATGCTCAGGACCTGCAGAACCAGATCACTCAGGCTCAGGCACGTCTGCGTTCCGTGGAGCTCCAGTCCGAGAGCTTCCAAGGAGCAGTCAACGCCTACATCGACGAGATCGTGTCTATGAAGTTCAACATCGAAGAGCCGATCCCGGCTCCTCCGATTTCGGGTGAAGCCACGCCAGCCCCCGAGCCGGACAAGGCCCCTATGAATCGCACA